>Ga0157379_10006289_pt1 | contig 10226 bp, 11 predicted proteins | sample S25metaG_FD_121802 | JGI IMG/M metagenome (GOLD analysis project Ga0157379, IMG submission 121802) | Switchgrass rhizosphere microbial communities from Kellogg Biological Station, Michigan, USA - S2-5 metaG | ecosystem: Host-associated > Plants > Roots > Rhizosphere > Soil | place: USA... | reverse complement strand
GTTCCGGCGGATCGAGGACGCGAGCCCATTCGGCCTGAACACGCCGAGCGACGTTGCCGAGGCCATCTACTTTCTCGCCGCACCTGGTTCGGACCAGATCAGCGGCGCGACGATCTCGGTGAACGGCGGCGTCTCGTTTCCCTAGCGGCGGGCGAACTCGGTGGTCGCCGCACCAACGACTGCGAAGGGGACTGAGTCATCTCTGACCCTCCCCCGGCTCGAACCCCGGACTGAGAAAGTTCCGGAGCGCAACGATCAGGTCACCGGGGTTGTCGCCCTGCACGGTGTGGCCCGCGTGGGCGATCTCGACCCAGCGCGCGTCCGGTAGTTGTCCGACGAGCTTTTCGGCATCCTCCGCCCAGAACACGTCGCTGTGCTCGCCCCGGACCACGAGCGTCCGGCAGCGGATCTCCGGCAGCCGGTCCGCGAGCTTCAGCCGCGCCGCATCCATGGCCTTGCGGTCGATGAGTCCATAGTGGCGGCGGTCGTATTTCCACGTCCACGTGCCGTCGGGCAGTTGGCGGAGGTTGTGCAGAAGGCTGGTTCGTAGCAGGTCGCGGTTGCGGCGCGGGTTAAAGGCCAGGGCACGCTCGACGAAATCCTCCACGGAGGGCAACTCTGCGGGCTGCTGGACGAAGGCGGAGATCTTGCTTGTGCCGGCGAGGCGGATCTCGGGACCGACGTCGACGAGCACGAGCGCCTCGAGCCGGTCGCTGTGACGGGCCGCGTACTCAATGGAATTGAGCCCGCCAAGCGACATGCCGACCAGCACGAAATTCTCGAGCCCGATCGCGTCCACGAACCGTTCGATATCTCGCACGTGCGCACCTGTCGAGTAGTCCATGCCGGCCGACCACTCGCTTTCACCGTGGCCACGTTGGTCGAGCGCGATGCAGCGGAACTCTTCACGCAGCCCGAGGCACACCACGTCCCATGTGTGCGCGTTGAGTCCTCCGCCGTGTAGGAAGAGGACATCGCGCCGGCTCTTGCCGCCCCAGTCGAGGTAGTGAAGGCGGGTATCGCCGGCGAGCACGTGGTGGGCGTTGGGCAGCACGATCTCGCGGACGGGCAGCGCGTTGCGTTCAGCGGCGCGGCGAAGGTGGCGGAGTTGGCGCTCGAGGTCAAGGGAGGTCGACACTGGTCACTCCATTGTTCGCGGTGCTAAGAGCCGGCAGGAGCCGTTCATGATTGCCGAGGATCCGATCGGCCCATCGAGCGAGCACGAAGCGCAGCGCGTTTGCGCCGTGCACGTCTGCCATCAGGCCGACCCGCATCCCGCTACAGCGCCGCGGGCGCTTGCGTGTCGGCATCCGCGAGCTTCTGCATCGCGGCGCGATCGGGCTTCCCGCTCCCCGTCCGCGGCAGGGTCGGGACGAAGACGTACTGGTCCGGGACCTTAAAGCGGGCCAGGCGCGCGTTGCACCACGCACGCACCTCATCCTCGTCGACCGTCCGCTCGGACTCGCATACGACATAGGCGCGGCCGACCTGGTCCTTGCGGGGGTCCGGCACACCCACCACGATGCAATCGAGCACCGCGGGGTGGGCGAGGATCACGTTCTCGACCTCCTCTACCGAGACGTTCTCGCCTCCGACCTTGAGCATCGCCTTGATCCGCCCCACGTATCTGACGTAGCCCTGGGGATCGACCGAGATGAGGTCCTCGGAGTGCAGCCAGCCCTGGGCGTCGACGGCGCGGGCCGTCTCCTCCGGCTTGTCCCAATAGCCGCGCATGATCGGACCGCGCAGCAGCGCCTCGCCGGGCGTGCCCGGCTCCACGTCGCGGTCGGTGCCGGGCTCCACGACGCGGTATTCGATGCCGTCCAAGAATCGCCCACAGGTTGTGCGCTGGAGCTCCGGCCCATCGTCCGGGCTGGTAACCGAGGCCGGGCCGTAGCATTCCGTGAGTCCGAACGGGTTGAGCGTCGTCTCGATCGACGGGACGAGCTGGCGCAGGTCGGCGACCAGCCCTGGGTCGGCCCCACTGATCATTCGCACCGAGCCAAGGTCGTGGCCGCCTCCCCGCAGGAGCGTGACCATGTCGCGCAGCATCGCGGGCACGCCGAACACCGTGGTGCAACGCTCGCGCTCGATGAGCTGCAGTGACAGCGCGGGGTCGAACGCCTCGGTGAACACCAGCGTCGAGCCGCGCGTCAGCGTAGTCATAAGGCCCCACACGTTCCCGCCCGCGTGGAAGAACGGCATGGCGCTGAACCAGCGCTCGTTGCCCTCGTGTGCCTTGAGGCGCTCAGTGTGGCGCAGCCCGTTCTCGACGATGCCGCCCTGCTCGAGCATCACGCCTTTGGGGGACCCGGTGCTGCCCGACGTGTACTTGATCATGGCCAGGTCATCGGGCCGGACGTGCGCCTCCATCGCATCGGCGACCGCCAGAGCGTTCTTGTCCTCGCCGCCGGCCAGCAGCTTCTGGAAGTCGAAGCAGCTCTCGCGCTCCTCGCCGCTGCCATCGCGGTGCGCGACGATCACCGTGCGCAGCTCCGGCAACGCGTCGGTCCAAAGGTGCCCCGCGGCCGAGCCTTGCCAGTCAGCGCAGATCTCGTCGAGCATCGCCTCGAAGTCGAGCTTGCGGAAGCGGTCGAGAAGCAACAGGTGGCGGGAGCGCGACTGCCTGAGCATGTACTCGATCTCCGTTGGCTTGAGCCAGGTGTTCACGGGCACGAGGACGGCGCCGATACGTAGCGCGGCGTAGTAGCAGAGAACCCACTCGGGGAGGTTGGTCATCCACAGCATGAGCCGGTCGCCTTGGCGCACGCCCGCCGCAGCCAGGCCAGCCGAAAGGGAGCGGGCCCGCTCGACAAGCTCGGCATAGGTCAGGCGACGCTCGCGGCCGTCGACGTCGACGGCCACGAGGGCCTCCTTGTCTGCGAAGCGGTCGTTGACCTCGAGCAATTGTTGCCACAGCGTCTGCGGCCCTGACGACATCTGCGCACCCCGTACACCCGGTACCGGCATCTATTGCTCCTCATCTATTTGCCGGCGGCGGGTCGGTCAAGACCCGAGCACCGTCACGGAGTAAGTTGACAAGATTCTCCGCGTTGCAGGTGGCGAGCGCTATCTTCGCCCCTCGACCCCTACTTACGTTCCGTAACGACACCTTATCAGCGTGCTTCGCCCGGCGCCAGCGACTGCCCGAACGCCATCCGGGTGCTCGTGTACGATGGCCGCACGGTGACGGACTCGGAACTCATCGAGAAGATCTCTCAGGACGTGGGGCGGCTGTTCCAGCTTGTGGTTCGCGGCGGCGGCCTGCTGGGCGACCCGGAGGATCGCCGCCTCACGAACACGCAATCCCTAGCGCTCATGACGATCGTTACCGAGGGTCCGTTACGTCTCTGGGCGCTGGCTGAGCGCATGCTGACGACCGATGCGACGGCGACCCGCACAGTCGACGCGCTCGTCGACGAGGGCCTCGCTCGACGCGAGGTCGACCTGCTGGACAAGCGGGGCGTCGTTATTTCGGCAACCCCCAAGGGCACGCGGATCCAAGGAGAGCGCGAGCACCGCACGTATCTGGTGATCCGCGAGCTACTGAGCGACACCAGCGAGGCGCATCTGCGCGAGATCGCAAGCTTCCTTGCGGACCTCAACGAAACGATCACCGAGTCGGAGCAGTCCCGCTCAGGCCAAGGCGTGCCGCGCCCGTAGTGGCCCGACCTAGTCGCTAGAAGATCCAGCCGTCGGCGCCCTCGAGCGGCAACTGGTGGACGTTCCAGAACTCGAACCCGGCAAGCCGTGCGTAGTGCTCGTCCACGGTGCTGTCACCGATGTGGATGAAGCGTGCCTCGCCGATCCGGCGGCGGAGGGCGTTCAACTCGTGCTTGAGGCTGACAAAGTCGGCGACGATTGCGTGCTGGGCCCACATTTGTGCCTGCTCGCGCAGCGTGCGGTCGGAGCAACTGCCGACGAGGTAACCCAGCGTCTTGGCCCGGCGGACCAGCGCCATCGCCACTGGCCCGGGTGGGTCGCCGGACTCCAGCGTTCCGTCGATGTCGAAGCTCACGAGGACAGTCTGCACGGTTCTCATCTGGTCAACTCGTGCCACAGTTCCCGCCGGGGGTTGCGCAGTTCGGCGGTTTCGCCGAGTCGCACGACGTCCACACGCGCGCGTCTTGGCGCGAGTTCGCGGATGCCGACTGTGCCACGTCGTGTACTCCAACGATACGGAAGCGCAGGGCTCTCGTCGTTGTCGATCGGGCGGTTCTCCGGTTCGAGGCCAGGCATCCTCGGCGCGGCCGTCGCCGTTGCAAGCACGCAGCCAAGGTAGGCGCAACCTCCTCGAGTTCAGTCCAGCGCCCCTACCGTGATGAGGTTGACCATCGACGTATCGATGGACTGCGGGCGACGGCTGCGCCGGTACACGAGCAGGGCCATGCGCATACTGGTCGCCCGTCCCATCGCCGCCTCCCGATCGCCGCCAGTGGCGCTTTGAGCCGATCAACGGGCTCGCGAGCCCTCTTATCCGTCGACCTCCGCTCGAGGGCAACGGCGAGCCTCGCTTTCGACTTGCCGGCCGTCGCCGAGGCGGGCTCGATTCCAGGGTCGGCAGCGATTCGATCGGCCCGAATTGAAAGTTCAGAAGATGCCTGCTAGGTTTGCTTGCGCGACGTAAGGATCGGGTCAATCGCAATACAGGGGGTCTTAAATGACAGTTGGCACGCTGACTGATGGGGAGGTCTTCGACGCCTTCCCCGGCGTTGTGCTCACCCACGACAACATCGCGCACTACCGTGGGCTGCTTGAGCGCAAGTTGCTCATTAACCGATGCGATGATTGTGGCTTCTGGAGCCGTCCACCTCGGCCGCTCTGCCCGGAGTGCTGGTCGCGAAGCGTAACCCCGACCGCGGTGAGCGGCAAGGGCACCATCTTCTATTACACGGTCATGTACCAGGGCCGGGAACTCCCTGGTTTCGAGTACCCCCATCTGATCGCGGGCGTTGAGCTTGCCGAGCAGGAAGGCCTGCGGTACCTGGCACCGATCGTGAACGTCGCCCACGATGACGTCCGCGAGGGCCTCCCAGTTGAGCTCGTGTGGCTCGAGGATATCCCCGGCGGTCCGGTCGCGGCCTTCCAGCCCTCGGCGTCCTGAATGGAGTGGAGGAGGATCATGGCTAGCAACAGGAACCCGCTCAAGGATCAAGTGGCGATCGTCGGCATCGGCGCCGCGCCGTTCTCGAGGCACTCCAATCGGAGCCTTCTCGATCTAGGTCTGGAAGCGGCCGTCAATGCGATCAAGGACGCCGGGATCGACAAGGGTCAGATCGACGGGATTTGCGGCACCGGACTGGGGGTGATGCAGACGCACAACGCGGGCGTGCTGTCGCTGACTGGGGCGCTCGGTCTCCCGGAGCTGTCCTGGGCTATGAACGGCTGGCTCGGGTCTCAGATCGTGTACTCGGCCGAGGCTGTGTTCGCGGGAACCTGCGACTACTGCCTTATCGTCCAAGCCGAGCACCGCGTCCCCGCATGGTCGGCGTCGGCGGCGAACGATCCATTCAGGGTCCGCGCGTCGAATCTGGGAAAGTCCGTGGCGTCACCCGGGACGTCGGAAGTCTTCGACCATTACTCGGAAGGCTGGATCCACTCCGGCGAGCCGTACGCGGCATACATGAACTGGTACCTCGACAAGTTCGGCGTGCCCCGGGAGATGCTCGGCATGATGGCGATCAACAACCGCCAGTGGGCCTCGCAGAATCCGGCCGCGGCGATGCGCGAGCCGTTCACGATGGACGACTACATGAGCGCGCGCATGATCCGCTCGCCGCTGGGCCTGCTCGATCTGGATCTCCCGATCGATGCGGCCGAGGCGATGGTGATCACGACCGCCGATCGGGCGAAGGACCTCCCGAACAAGCCCGTCTACATCCACGCGCTCAGCCTCGGCCAGGCGCGTGTGTCGGAGTACTACGAGAACGCCGTTTGGGGAGAGCAGGCGCCGTGGAAAGCGTTCGCGAACCTGTGGAAGCGGAGTGACATCCAGCGCGAGGACATCGACCTCTTCTATCCGTATGACGGCTACACCCCGACGATGGTCGGCCACACCGAGGCGGCTGGATTCGCGCCGACGGGCGAGCTCTGGGGCCTTTTCCAGGACTCCTGGGACGAGGGGCGCCAGAAACTGAAGCTCAACGGCCGCACCGAGGTTCACACAGGCGGCGGCAGCCTCTCTCATGGACGGCTTGGCGGATTCAACTATTACTCCGAGGCCGTCAAGCAGCTTCGCGGCCAAGCGGAGGGGGACCGTCAGGTCCCTGGCGCAACGACGGCGCTGTTCGGTATCGGAAGCTTCTTTCACGATCCAGCGGCGGTGATCTTCCGGGCGGATTGAGCCCGCTGGCCGCCGTCCGGCTCGGCTTCCTGTTTTCGTAGGGCGCCCTTGCCTTTTGCAGGGGCGCCCTTGCTCTTGCCAAGGTCGACTCGGTGATGAACGCCTAGCTCGGCTCGCAACTGATCTACGCCTGCAGGCCGTGTGGTCTCCGGCGCCTGCGCTACTGCTCATCGTGGTGAGCCTCGCGCCCGGCGCGCCGGGCGCGCGTGACGCCCACCCGCTGTCGCACTCGTCGCGGTAACGGAACCTCTGATCACACGACCCCTGTCGTGTCGTTGTTCGACTACGCAAGCTCGCGTCCAATCGCCTGCGGAAAGCAATCCACCGTCCCCTGCAGGCAATCGAACCAAGTGCCTTGACAGGCATATAACCGAGACGGCATTCTATCCCTGTGAAGGAGCTGACCGCGCTTCGAGTGCTGGCTGAGCCACGACGTGTGGAGATCCTCGATTTGCTTCGCGACGGCGAGCGACCGGTGGGCGAGCTCGTCGAGCACCTCGGCGCTAGCCAGCCCGCCGTCTCCAAGCACCTGCGAATGCTCAGGGACGCCGGGTTGGTGGAGGCGCGCGTTGATGCTCAACGCCGCCTGTATCGGATCCGACCCGACCCGCTCGCGGATCTCGACGAGTGGCTGGCCAGCTACCGGCAGCTTTGGACGACGCATCTCGACCGGCTCGAAGACCACCTCGACCGACGGAGGACGACATGACCGACGCAACCCTCATCACCGATCGCGCACGCCCCGCCATCCGGCTGGAGCGCCACCTGCCCGATCCGCCCGCGGTGGTGTGGCAAGCGCTCACCGACCGGGACGAACTCCGCTCGTGGTTTCCCTCGGATGTGATCGTGGACGGCGGTGGCTGGGAGGTCGGCGCCACGATCACCTTCCCGTTCCCGCCGGAGGTGATCGACATGACGCTCCGCGGCGAAGTGCTTGAGGTCGACGAGCCGAACGTGCTCGCCTTCACCTGGGGCGAAGAGACGCTGCGTTTCGAGCTCTCACCCCAGGGCAGCGGTACGCGCCTGGTGTTGATCGACGAGCTGCCAGCAGGCGGAGCGGCGCGCAACGCGGCCGGGTGGGAAACCTGCCTCGACCGACTCGCCGGACTCGAACCGTCTCCCGAGGCCTGGCAGCCTCGCTTCGAAGCTTACGCCGCCGCGTTCGAGCCAGTGATCGGCCCGCAGGAAGGCCCGCCGGCGGGCTACAAGGGCGGACGACCCGAGCGTTCCGCGCCCGGAAGCTGACGGTCGTCACGGCTGGGAGGCAGCCGTCGGCGCGTGCGGCCCGTCGCCGGCGGTGATGGTGGACGGCGCGCAGCGCGTCGGCACCACGCGCCTCGACGAGATGGACCGCCACCTGTGTCTCGACTTCAAGGCCAAGAAGATGCGCGACGCGCGAGATGCGCGCCGAGCTCGCGGCCGGCGCCGACCTCCGAGACGACCGCAACCGCCGCCGCGTCCCGCTCGGCCCGTCGTCGATCCGCAAGGCCATCAGCTGCCTCGCCGCGATCGTCGACGACGCGATCGAGGACGGATACATCGACCGCAACCCCGCCCGCGGCAAGCGGATGCGCATCAAGGTCCCCAAGCCGCCGCGCACGTTCCTCGAGCTGGACGAGCTGCGCGCGCTCGTCGACGCAGGACCCGCGAAGCCGTCTCGTCAAGCCACCGGCCGGGTCGGGCGAGACCGCCCGCCGCGTCGCCGGGATAGCGCCAGATCTCGCCGGTCACCAGGTACCCGTCGGTCGTCATCACGCCTGATGACGCGCCGACCGCTCGAGCAGCTCAGTTACACCACTTCTACCGACGTGACCACGCGTCCGGCCAAACGGCGCTTCCGTTAGTCGTCCGATCCCAGCATGTGAGCCATGACGGCTGACACGGCTCTGTCCCGTCCGGAGCGGGCGTGAGAACAACGGATGAGTCTGATGCGTTCTCCATCTTCCGGACGAATGGCTTGCGTTCGGGGGTGTGATCGAAGAGCATCGCGGCGTAAGGACAATGATGTCCGACCCCTAGCGGAAGGCATGTATGCGTCAGTCGTCGACATGGGCAACGCGCGGCCTGGGAGCGTGCGTCGCGGCGATCGCGTTCTCGTTCGCATTCGGCTGGAGCGTGCCGGCGGCGAAGGCCGCCCATGTCAGCTGCAATGAGACGATCAGCACCGACACGACGCTCGACAGCGATCTGACCAAGTGCACCGGCCCCGGGATCAGGATCGGCGCGGACAACATCACCCTCGATCTGAACGGCCATACGATCAGCGGCAGGGGCAAGGGCGTCGGCGTCAACAACACCGCCGGCTACGACGGGGTCACGATCGAGGACGGCTCGATCCACAACTTCATGGAGAGCGTCGCCATAGTAGGCGCAAGCGACAACCACCTGCGCGGGCTCTCGCTGTCGGACAACCGTCACGTCGGCATCTACGTGCAGGACTCAAGTGCGATTCAGATCGAGCAGAACTCGGTCGTCGACATTCGCTTTGCCGGAATCTTCTTGGGGCGCTCCCACGACATCAGCGTCGAGGGAAATGCCGTGTCCCACAGCGGAGGCGGCGTCGTGGCACAGGCATCTGACCACATCGCGATCGAAGGGAACGTGGTCCAAGACAATCCCGGCTGGGGGATCGTGCTCCAAGAATCCACCGAGAGTCACGTCGGAGCGAACACCACTTCGCACAATGAGGCCGGGGTCGCTCTGGATGCCGCTGACGCCAATCAGGTCAGCAGCAATCTCGTGTCCTACAACGACGACGGCATCATCGTCTTGGGCAACGCCAACACGATCACCGACAACCAGGTCTTCGACGCCAGTGGCTGCAAGAAAAGCTGCGGCTACGGGATCTCGCTGGAGGGCGGCGCGGGCAACCTGATCGCGCGAAACGATGTCCGCCGCACATTGAGCGATGGGATCCGGATCGACGCCTTCGTTCCAGAGGTGCCGACGGTCGACAATGTCGTCCGCGACAACCTCGTCACCGACGCGACCGTCGACGGGCTCTCGATCGGCACCGACGGCCAGGGGACCGTGAGCGGGACGCTGATCGAAGGCAACGCCGCGACCGGCTCCGGCGACGACGGGTTCGACATCCGCAGGCCGGTCGCGACCCTGACCGCGAACACGGCGAACGATAACTTCGATCTTGGGATCGAGGCCGTTCCCGGGGTGGTCGATGGGGGCGGCAACACGGCCAGCGGCAACGGCAACCCGTTGCAATGCACGAACGTCCTGTGCGGCTGATGGGGCGGACCTTGACGACACCTGGCCGCGGCGTTTTCCGTCTTGACCGGTAGACGCGGTCTGGGCGCGTCCCCTACGGCGACATGGTTGCGAGCGTCTTCATAGCGGAGCCCGAGACGCCTGCTCTGGACGAGCAGCGGAAGTGCAGGTGGAGACCGCTGCGCCTCCACCGACCCGATGCTCAGCGCCCGCCAGAACGCGGCGCCGCGGGCCGCGTCGTCGCGCGGCGGCGCACGGCGACGACGCGGCCGCCGCGTGGGGGGACGATCACGATGCCGCGGCGCCCGGTCCGGCGGCTCGACGTGCCCGCGGATCGCAGTTCGAGCGCGCGCATGAGTTCGTCGAGCACGGTGCGGGCTTCGAATTGGGCGAAGGCGGCGCCGACGCAGCGGCGGACGCCGCCGCCGAAGGGCAGCCACGCGCCCGCGGGTGGGCGCGTCCGCAGGAATCGGTCCACCTGCCACTCCGTCGGATGCGCGTAGACGTCCGGCCGGCGATGGACGAGCAGGCTGCAGGAGGCGACGGTCGCGCCCGCCGGGAGCTGCCATCCGGCGATCGTCATCGGGTCGCGCAGCCGCCTCAGGCTGCCCAGCGGCACGGGCGGATGAAGGCGCAGCGTCTCGGTGATCGCCGCCTCGGC
>Ga0157379_10006287_pt1 | contig 10229 bp, 8 predicted proteins | sample S25metaG_FD_121802 | JGI IMG/M metagenome (GOLD analysis project Ga0157379, IMG submission 121802) | Switchgrass rhizosphere microbial communities from Kellogg Biological Station, Michigan, USA - S2-5 metaG | ecosystem: Host-associated > Plants > Roots > Rhizosphere > Soil | place: USA: Michigan... | reverse complement strand
TCTCGTTTGGATCGACCGACCAAAGCACGTCTTCATCTTCCTCGATACCCCAGTCAAGGCCAGTCCAGTCCAATCCAACCCAAATCCCCATCTTTCCCCACTGGCCAACAATTCAATTCAACCCACTTACTCATCCACCCCTCTCCAACTCAAACCCTTCATTCTCCCCCCCGTTTCCCCACCCTACATCAGTCCCGCATCCTCCACCTATCTCAACCACCAACCCAAACCCGATCCAGTCTCAATATCGGGTGGGCCTCGGTCATTTATCTCCATCACGGATTTCCACGAGATTGTCCCTGAGGTTTGCGGGATATGTCCCGATAGAGTGGTTTTGGTTTGTGATTGCGGTTTGAGTGCCACGATTTGGGACTCGGGAATCCTGGATGCTCATGGGTCGGTTTGTTATGGACAGTATGGGCGGGTCGGATCTTGGACTCGGCCAGTACGCGAGGGACTCCTTTTCCTTTCGTTTCTGGGACGCTCATGCGCAACATATGATTTCCCCTTTTCACCTTGTTTTTCATTTCGCTTCGGTTGAAAACGATGTTGCCTGGATGGATGATGGACTTTTTTGTTTCTCCCCTCATGGGTGCGGGCTTTGTTGTGGGTGGCAGGGTAGACACTTGGGCTCGGCTATCATGGGCGGTTCGTCTTTCGGAATAGGGGCGGAGATCACTTTTTTTTCCCCCTTTCTTTTGTTTTAATTTTCTCGTTCTTCGTTTTTCGATGCGAATAACCGTACTAATAATTCTCCTTCTTACAGATTTCAAATCGAAATTCCAAGCGATCCAACGCGAATATTCACCGAATCCAAGACGATTTTATGGGTATGCGACGTCTGTTACGGTATGTCTTCTCTTCTCTTTTCCACTTGCTTCTTCTTTATTTTCTTTGTGATGATGGTGAAACTAACTGAATTTTCGTCGTTAGGATCGAGAAACGACAAAGGGGATTCTAACAAGTGGTACGTCCCCATCCTCCCTCCCCGCTCATCCTCAATATTCATTCTTCCTCCTCAACAGTACGAGATATGATCGTCCGAGAACACCTCCGGAAATCAAAACTTATTTAAAATTCCCCGCTCTTTCGTTTTCCTTGTATTCTCAATTTCCTTTTTACACACCTCATCTCTCACATATCTCTCTGGGTTACAAGCAACCCTAAATACCATACCGTCATTTTTACCCCTGTTTTCTGCCTGTTTGCTTTGTTTTATTATGCATCGCCGTGTCGTCGTCGAGGGGAAGGGTGGAAGGGGAAGTGAAGGATTATATTATGGGTTTCATTTTCCGTTCTCACCTTGTAGGCTATTGGCGTTGGCTTCGAATTGGGTAGGGGCATCACGGTGGATACGATTTCTTTCCTTCTTGCTATACGTTACATACCACACCATATATGCACGCTTTCTCGTTCCTGTTCTCGATTTCTTTATCACTTTTCCCTACTCCCACTCCCACTCCCACTCCCACTCATTCATTCATCCATATCCACTCCCTTCATTTGTTATCTAAGTTATTTAGTCTCTCTGTCAATGATTATGAATCGAAATCGATATCGATCGCGGCGTTGCATCTCTACATCCATTCCATATCTTTCTTCTGTAAGTTCGTGTGGAGGGAATGTGGTATTAAGGTATTTCTTCCCTGACCACCAGACTGGGAGGTCTTTGGCGTGATGGGTTCGCTCCTTCTTCCACTTCTTCATTCACTCAATTCGCTTCTAGAATAGCACCGACACTGATAATATGTTCAATTAAGGGCATTATTGACGGTTACTGAGTGGGTGGGAGTGACTATCACTACCGCTAATTCTCTAGCTCACCTCAGTGAGCTGCTGCCTCGGTCCTCGGTCTTCGGACGACGCACTAGTTATTAGGGCAACGAAGAAGAGCTACCTAAATTCATAAGTGCTTAGGAATGCGATTCCACGGAAAATCGATGGGGGCAATCATCGTGATTAAGATAGTAAGTCAAATGCCTCCCTACCTGTGGCCGGGTGAATGCTACCTCCGCTGGCCACTGCGAAAATCTTTTCCGTGAGTCGGTACCTATTGAAGTACAGCTCCGCCTTTTTTTCTCTCAGAATCTATGCTGCAAATTTACACCTTCAGATTCGCTCACTTGGCACGAACGAAGCGTTTCTAAAGAACTGCCAGCAGTGCTCTGAAGTTCCGTCTTAGGAGTGCATCTTCCATGTACGGCATAGACAGTTCCTATCTCGGCGTGTGACACCTATTCTGGTTAACCCTCCATTTCTCACCCCGCGGAGTCCCCGAGGTCCCTATGATGGAGCCATCACCCGGCGATTCGTACCGATAGGATCACCCTTTTTGCCTCTCTAAGCACAACGCGTTGCAAATTATTATAACTCGGCCTAGAAATCGGGGAGGGAGTACCTTCCTCGATAGGGCTGAGCGCGCGTTTACCAAACAAAAAACCCACACTTCTTCTCTTCGCATTTTGTCGCCCATGCTCTCACTCTTTAAGTATTACCCTGTAAAATGCAATAGATGTCCGAACGGAAGGGCTTTGGCACAACTCCGAGTGCCCCTTTTTCCTTTTTCTTCCTTTAAAACGTTCATCCCCCCACCGCATTGCGCATGCGCAGGACGGATCTCCATGAAGTATCTCCAATATTGGCTGTGTGGTGCAACCTGGTGCGACGAATAAAATAATCCCGTGGCTGCCTCGACTTAGACATTCTTCCGTGGGGCTTATGCTTGGTAAGATTTAGTGATAAGTGCCTCCGTTGATGTCCTTTGCCGAATTGCCCCTTTTGGATGTGGATCTGCATAACCGTCGGGTTTTGGCATTAGAAATTCTGGCACATATTCAAAATATCTTCGCTAAAAAGCTTCATTGTGATAGACATGGGTGCTTCGAGGGAAAGCAGATTGAGAAGAAGGTTGACTGCATTTGGGTACGCATCGCTTTAGATTACTTCTGTATCTTCTGATTGTATATTCCGTGAAAGACCAGAGATTCGCCGATTAATCTATGGTGGATTGATGCAATACGACATCTTCTAAATGATTAACCATATCTGTGAATGAATCCAAGGGGTTCTGGAGGGCCAAAAGACTCCAACAAGAGAGATGTAGGCTACAAATTCACTTCCATAGCATAATTATATTCGAAAATAAAACAGCGCAGCACGATACTCGAATGACTTCTCCATACTTAGTCACCGCTGAACATTACAGAATCGCAGGCGGGAGGACATTGGGCGCATACATCTAACTTCTCTGCTTCTCAAGATCTCCCACGCTCCATAAATGAAGAATGTCACCACCCAATACATTCGGTGATGTTTGCTGGAGTTCTCGACAAGAGGTTCCACCGAACATGATGTAGGCCTTAGAGGTATCAATTATACTTCATTGGCCAATATCGATGCGGAATGATCAATGGTGGGTATGTGACACTGATGTGGAGGGAGAAGCTTCTCAACCATTCCTCATTTGACCAACAGGTTTCCGACTGAAAATTCCAAATGCATGAAAATGAAGGAGTTTTTCATGTGGGTGTTCTTGGAAAGGAAGATCAGGATACCTTTAAACATGGTAATACATTTTGTACCCTTTCTTCTGTCAAATATAGGATAATAAAAATAGAGGAAATCGACAAGAATTTTATTAATATAACTTTCATAATTAAATGCCATGGAGTTGACTGCACGATGTCTGAAGCATGCCAAAACTTGACATGCGTTGCTGCTTGTTTTAAAGATGTCGACAACCTCGACTTCACCTCGACACCCCTCTTCTCAGGCCACGCCACATCCGGAGCGATCACTTATTTTTAGATTTGTCTACATGGTCACTTTCACCCCTGTCGCTTGAATCCAAAGACATATTTGGAGATCTACGCCACCGCTTGACTACCATCACTGCGCCGCAGCTTGCCTTCACTGAACTTTACGGAGAAAAGTCGAGCTAGGTAACAGGTTACGTGAACAAACAATCTGGCCTTTCTTTGTGGGATTGCAAAAAAATGCTACGGTAAGTTGTGCTGGCAGAGACACCTGAACCGGTAACGAATACTTCACGAATTCGGAATTCACTCATTTCCGTTGCAGTGCTAATAGTAATAGTAACTGTGGCTCGCCGGGAAAACAACCTATTTTGACCAAAAATATAGTGTTTCTTGAAATTCAGGGTTACACTGTCCAATACAACATGGACAGTACGGACTTCAAGTCGCTACGACTGCACTGCATGCAAGTGAACTTTAACTCCAAAAGACTAATTCTTCAAGCGGTCAAATCTATCCGGCCTAGAAAACCCCGGGTTAGTATACAAGAGCTTCTAGTGCCTGTCTTCTATTAGTTTGTTGAACGAATTTCCGAGGATGGTATTCTCTTTTATGCCGTCGGCTACGCCTTCCAATCCCGAGGAACCGGTCCAAAAGTAGGCAGAAATAAAGGTGTGACGAGGTATTATTGGATATTTATGCTATTTGTTGAATGCTATCCTTGTGGAGATAGGTGACCTTCTGTCAGTTTTCACTAGGGCTTCATGACATTGGGTGTGCGGACCGTGGTCGTTAATTCTAGTCTTTTTCGTAGGTCTCTGGCTCTGAATCCAATTCTCTCGACCGCTTCTTCCCCTGTCGGCTTGTAGTCTTGTCTTGCTCTCGAGCATCCTGTCGAACTCGCTAGCGCTCCACTGTCCATAGCGTTTGGGATCTGCCGCGTTGATACCTTGCATTGTTGCCTGTATCCACTTCCTCAACGACTGAGGAATTAAGTGGTTTCGATAACGATTACAGATACTCTTGAAAGTTGACTGCTTGAAACCGAATGCTTTACCAATGACCGTTGCTGGCATTCGCCTTCCTGCCATTTTTCGTCTCCGCAATCTTCACCGAACAAAGGCCAGCAATCATAACGAGTTTGAAAACGAGAGTCATACCATCTGGAGCGATCCGCATCCATTCATCCTCAATCTTGTTGATTAAATCTGCCCTTTTGGACCATCGTATGGCTTCATATTGCTTGGAACGATCCTTCCAACCTTTTCTGACGCGTGTATATTTTTTTTTCTTAAGAAATTTATCCGATCTTCATGCGTTGGAGGAGAAAGACTGGGCTTGGTAGGTGAAGCAGTTTCCAGTGGTAATTGATATTCGGTTTCTGGAGAGGAATATATCGACACATCGTCCTTGTTAGAATTGGGAAGGATGATGACGAAAGATTCTGTCGGTTGCGGGCTGTTTCGTATTGTGTGTCGCCCCCACTCTAATCTTTGGTGTTCCTGAGCGTGGACTGTCTGGAGTAGCAGATTCCTGCTAATATTTGCGTAAACGTGAGTTACTGTATATACTCTCTGAATACCCCGATACCTTGACAACTGTTAACGTTGCTAAAGAGACTGAACTCTTCCTAAGAGCACAGGGCTCAGAATGAGTTGGGGGGAAACAACTAAAGATTAATGCTTGAAGAGCGTGGTTTAAATACATTGAATGTACAAAAGAACAAACCACAAAGGATATATTCAAAAATAGAACAAAGATACTTTCCACCAAAACACCTTGTAGAGAGTGGCACTCCCTTACATTCCTCTTTTACTTAATTCATCGTCGGATTCTATTTAAACATGTTAGTAAATTTCCAAGCAGTGGATTCGTTCTCTCACTGGTATATTAGCCTCTTTGAGATAAAGTATAGCTTTCAAAATATCATCTTCCTGTTGTAAGATATATTTATTGATAGATGAAAGATTTGTAACTCGTTCAGAGAGTTCACTAGCTACTCCGAGTCCACGCCGTCCCGATTTCCATTGTCAATAAACGTTTAGATGGTCACCTTAGGGAAAAATAGGATATGAGATAACTCGTCGGAAATAAATTGCTCCTTACTCCTCAATTTAGAGTAAAATTCTGCCAGTCTGCGGACCGTCTCCGGTATTTTACATGGACATACGGAGTCTTTTACAATTTCTAGGACACGGGCAAAACCGAATAAAGGCGTCAAAGACTGTTCGAGATGGCATAATTCAAACATAACTTGGCACGGTTAAAACCGGGTTAGGAATCAACACATACTGTGCCCAAACCTTCTCGAATCTCCCCCCGTGGCGCTGTCACAGAATTCCATACTTCAAGCATTCCTATGGTTTAACAATGTCAGCGAACATATTGATATAGTGAGATGCCTCGTACCAATTCCACTCTGCTTGAATTAGGTTGGTCGGCCACCATTCCGTCAGGCTCCTGAGGCACAGGTCTATGTAATGGCATATTTCCTTCCTTTTCACACTCGATAATATCTAATTGAGCGCTGTACCAATATTCGACTCACCCTTCCATGTCTCACGTGGAGAAATTCAATATATGGACGAGATTTTGATGGACTCCTTATGCCGAACTCCACTCTAAATAAAGTCGTAGATTTTCGTTTGGAATATTGGACCAGTTAATATGTGAGAATCCACATATCGACGTGGCCAATATGCCAAAACAGACATATAAGCCTGCATTAGATTTGAAGTAAAAAATCCAGTCTCTATCCTCGCTCGAATGGCAAATATTGCAATCATTATGGGCAAGGTTTCTACATTGGTTTTCCCAATGTGACTATGCTTACCGCCCCTGAACCTTCCGTTCTCATTACCGAATTGGGTGAAATCGGGTCGGTGGCTATGGAAAGCGCCGTATTAAGTGATGAATTATCTCTGAATTAAAAAATAAGCTCCAGAAATGTTACCAGTAAAAAATCTAAATCCACGTACTGCGTCGCAAGATTTTCATCATCTCCCATTTCCTCCCCTAGAGCTGAATCGAACTCCGCAGATACGCCATTTTCCTGCTCCTTCATCGAAACCCTTGATTTCTGGGGGATCGACCACTGCGTTTTGGGAGCATTTGGATACACAGCCAAAGTCAATCTGTGGGGGAGGTTTTCAGTAAAAATTGTCACTTATCTCTAGCCACAGCGGGCCGCGCATCACGTTCACTGCCCAACGGACGATCGATCGTGTCCCGCTCATTTCAGATCATCTGAAGTCTTGGCAGAAAGCAAACTAAACCATGCTGAATTTTCCATTTTTTATGTTAGGAGGGACAAGGTAATGAACGATCTCGCCTATATTGTACCTCTTCGTCATGTCGCAAAATTTGTTTTTAGCTGAAGGGCCTGACGAACCTGATTGAGCCTGACCAGAATTTTGGTGGGTCGGTCAGATTCTTCCTATGCGTTATTAACCTAAATCTGACGACCTAATGGCTCCTGATCTATCACTTGGACCAAAGCAGGTCTGATCAGGAAAAATGGATTTTTGCGACAGTCATTTCAGCGACTAATTAAAGTGGCACGATGATATCTCTTTGCGTCGCTTCACAGAGTTGATATGAGATATTCACGGTCAGGGGAATTCGGTTAATATACATCGAACACCCTTGCCGAAGGAAGTCCAGAGATACGTTGTAAACAAGGTGAGAATAATTAAGCCAAGTTAGCAAACTGGACCCTTCTGTTCCCAACATCAAAGACTACAGAATGCGTTAGAGTTGATTTTTTAGAGGGGGCTGAAATTAATCATACCGGTGTAGACATTCTGAAGGAAAACGTCTCCCACAACCCAGAAGCCTGGAAAGAAATTAGTAAACTTAGGTCAAGCATTAGGCAATTATTTGTAATTACCAAGCCCGCTCTCAGAAACAATTCCTCCAACACATTGACTCGATCCTGCAGAAACTTGTCCCAAGTTGAAGGTTGCCAAAGAGATTGGGAATGCCTTGCCACCAAAGCTCAAGCTGATGGGTGGTAGGCTATTGCAAGGGACTGCATTATAGTCAGTTTTCAGAAGCAGGTGGTTTGGTGAGATAAAGGAACTCACAAGTGAAGAAACCGCTTCCAACCGTAGCAGAAGCATCAGCCGAACCGGGGATTTGTGCGTAGAATGCTCTGACACTTGTTGGGTCACCGATCACTAGTGTGGTACCAGTGTCAATGATAGTTGACAACCGCGCTGCGACAGCTCTTCCGTTAGCATTGACAGAGTCCATGGAGACCTGCCAGAAACCCTACAAAATTATCGTTTGGCTTGGTAAATACAGAAATGAAAGATGACATTCTCAACTTACAACTGTGGTAACTGGAACATTGGTTAATGCACCAGTGAACAACCTCGTATCGCTTCCACCTAGCATCAGTTCGGAACCTGATGTAGAAAGCTTCACTCCGAAAACGGAAGAAGTTGTTACGCCTTGGGCAACCATGGTTTGGAAGACTGGGTTAGCTCCAAATACAGAGATCTGGGGAAATCCCATCCCCATCAAACCATCTGGAGGGAATTCAGCGAGGGAAAAGCCAGTGGAATACTGGCTCGCCGCCCCAACTGTTTGAGTTGTTGCCTGTGAATGGTCATAAGAATGAGTTTCTTATTTTTAATTATTGTGAGGACTATGACCTTCAAAGCGCCGATAGTAACAGTATCGGAGAACTGTTCTCCTGAGACAGTGGAGCCGTCACCGAAAGCCAAACTGAAAGTCTTCCTCAAGTCGCGTGCGGTAGAGCTGGACGCAGTATTGAAGACCTTATGGCCTGCACAGTTTGTTCGGCAGTTAGCCCCAGGCAGGAATAGATCACTGGAACCTGTTGCAAGCTCATTCAAACCGTCATAATATCTAGATCCCGAGAATATTCACCAGTATCGAAGTCAACTGAGGAAAACTGAATTAGCAAGTCACACATTCCATTACAAAAAGGACTAACCAGTGAAGCTGACTGGGGGTGTACCAACAGAAATAGAACCTTGCCAGAGCTCGCCTTGATCGTCGTCCGTCAATGGGACTGCAGCGGTTGCCCTCTTCGACAGAGTTTCAGCACTAATTGCATCAGGATGAGCACCACCTGTATTCTGCTCGAAGGCAGCGAAGCCTCTGTTTAGTTTACTATCGGCAACAGTGTTAACAATATCCAGGTCTTTATTCTCTAGGAAAGCGGCTACCTGATTACTTTGGATACCTCCCTCTGAAGGTTCTGCGCATTTATGACGCCATTATCATCTGTGATACTATTTCTCTTTGTCAATGGAATCCTCGCAACTGGAGATTTCACGGGTGTGGCATAGACAACTAGAGGAAGCAGAGCAAGAAGAGAGCAGAGAGCGATGTGCATGATGGCGGGAATTTACGTCAAAGGTAGAGAGGCTCCTCCAGAGACAAGTTTCAACGCATGAGGTAGGAGTCTTTTATGCCTTGTTGTGAGGGAGCAACAGCCCAATGTAACCCTGCTGTCATTACCCTGCTGTGTGGCTCCTTCGTGAGGTGGCGCGTGGATCTAACTCTTCCTCAAAGTGCAAGGTGGTGCACATGTAGGTCACTGACCATACAAATCTCGCGATAAGAATGAATGTTATCCCATAGGTTCCCATAGCAGAGGTAGTTCTAAGTAGCTACAGTCTGTTATTTTCGTAGCGTGGAGCCCCGCAGCTCAGGTGAGCCAGTGAACTTCGAAAGGCGCAAGCTTTGACCTCTTAACTCAACCTTGAAAATAGACCCGACTATTTTTGAATCAGAACCATATGGCGAGAACGCCTGGGAAGGCTTTAAAGTGAATTTAAAGAGAAATTTAATCCAGAATCGTCTTCTCTGTGTTTCCCTCCGGATACCAAAGAGCATCCAGGCAAGCCCTGTGATTTTGCCGTGAGAGATTGAAGTTCCTGCCAGAACATTGGGGTGACCACTTGTTAAAGGGTCATAAGTATAAGTAGAGGCTCCCTTGAATTATTCCCCCGAGTCTTTCCTGTATGGCGAATTAGGATGTACTCTGTCCCGAATCCGCACGAAGTACTTCCAGTTGATTTGAATTACCACTGGTAACAAGGAAAGGCTGTAGAAGGCAAAACTGCCGAAATTTGCCTAATCCGTATTACTTCTGCCGCCTAATGAGAGTGTTACTGTCGTTTTCCCAGGTCTGTCGGACCGGAAGGGATATCTCGGCTTGAGTTATTTCCTTGCCGTCCTGTTAGAAAACGAGCCAAAACCTTGCGCTACTCTGCAATTCTATGTGGACAGTGGCAATTATAATCACAACCTTGAAGTTCATATCAATTCCTGTGAGATATCATATAAATGAGGTCTAAGAAAGGAGATGAAATGAATACTGATAGATTATAAAAATACTTATTTTAATTTGTGTTAATAGATCCCAGGAGCGATTACCATATAAACAAAAAGCTTCAGTGGTTCCACAAAGGATGGTAACATCACAATATTTCTGAT
>Ga0157379_10006286_pt1 | contig 10230 bp, 9 predicted proteins | sample S25metaG_FD_121802 | JGI IMG/M metagenome (GOLD analysis project Ga0157379, IMG submission 121802) | Switchgrass rhizosphere microbial communities from Kellogg Biological Station, Michigan, USA - S2-5 metaG | ecosystem: Host-associated > Plants > Roots > Rhizosphere > Soil | place: USA: Michigan... | reverse complement strand
CCGGGCTCTGCGGCACAGCAGACATCATCCCCCGGAGGATGACTCCGGGCCGCCGGCAACGAGGATAGGTGCTTCGCCCCTTGTGATCTGGAGCTGGTGGCTCCCGCGAGCGACCGTGATCACGGGCCGTGCATTGCTGAGCTATTGCCTCCCCTTGGACCTGTGGGATAGTGCGGGCCGGTAGTCGTGGGGGCGAGGGGTATCTTGGGTGCTGGAGCGGCATCGCCTTGTCATTGCCTCCCTGGGAGGGACCATGAGCTATGCCCAGCAGCTGCTAGACACCTACCCCGGCAACTTGAACGCCGACGCCGCTTTGCTGGCCGCCACCATCGACGCGCTCAGCGACTGCGCCCAGGCCTGCGCCGCCGACACCGATGCCGACCTGAGCGAGCAGAACCTGGCCGAGATGGTCAAATGCATCCGGCTGTGCCTGGACTGCACCGATGTCTGCACCGCCACCCTCGGCGTGGTCAGCCGCCAGACCCACTACAACCCCGCCATCGCCCGGCCACTGCTGGAAGCGTGCGTGGCCACCTGCAAGAGCTGCGGCGACGAATGCGCACGCCACGCCCCCCATTACGAGCACTGCCGGGTCTGCGAGCAGGCCTGCCGCCGCTGCGAGCAAGCCTGCCGGGAACTCCTGGCCGCCATGAAATAGGGACGCGACCTTGTAACTCGGCGGGTGGTGATCACCTGCTCGCAACGGTGGGTGGCCCTGCTCGTTGACGTGTTGCTGCTCCAGGTCACGTGCGCTTTGGGGTTTGACACCGTGCCCGCCGACGACCACCGCCGCAGACCTGTAATGACAGGCGCGCGGCGGGCACGGCTGTGAAGCAGGCCGACCCGGCCCCGGACCTTCGGGAACTGGCTTGATGAGTGGCTGGTGATGAAGCAACGCCAGGGCGCACGCGCGACGACCCTGCGCGGCTACCGATCCACTCGCAGTCCTGCTACCGGCGGGGTGTTCGAATTGCTGCGATGAGATGGAGCCGGTGAGCGGGATCGAACCGCTGACCTGCCGTTTACAAGACGGCTGCTCTGCCAACTGAGCTACACCGGCGGGGAACCTCGTGCATGGTAGCTCACGCCGGTCCAGGCCCGCGCTAAGCCGTGATGACCTGCGATTTCTCCTCCGCGGCGGCGAGGGTGGCCAGCCTTTCCAGGTCGCCGCGCAGGGCGGCCAGCCGGTCGTGGTGGGCGGGCACCAGGCGCCAGATCAGCCGGTCGGCCCAGGCCTGTCCGGCCAGGATGCGGAAGGACTGGCGGATCGCGGTGCCGCCGCCGGGGGCCGGCTCGAGGACAAAGCGCCACTCGCTGGAGTCGCCGAGCAGCCCGCCCTGGGTGTGGTAGACGAACTCGCCCGGCGGGTAGCACACGGTGATCGTGCACGACCGGGCCCAGCGGGCCCAGCCGGACTGGTTCCGGCCGCGGAACCGCACCCCGGGCGCCGCGCCGGTGGCCCCATCGAGCCACTCGGCCGTGTGGCACTCGTGGCTCCACTCGCCCACCCGGGTGACGTCGGTCAGCACCGCCCAGATCGCCGCGGGCCCGGCCTGCGCGATCACTTCCACCTCGCCGGACAGCGACAGCCGCAGCGCGCTGAACTCGGGCAGCCGCCAGCGGCGGAACGCGGCCCGCCGGTAACGGCCGGCCAGCAGGCGGGTGATGACGAACCGCGGCACGGCCGGGACCAGCCCCTCGACCTTGGCCCGCTCCTCGCCCTCCAGGCCGTCGAGGATCCACAGGCCGGTATCGGCGAGCTCCAGCGGGCTCAGCGGCTTGACGTTGTACGTCTGCTCGATCTCCTGCCACTCCGCCTCGGTGATCGCCGCCGAGACCAGCGGCATCATCTCGTCCTCTTCGCGCCGCAGGTGCGGCAGCAGGACCTCGTCCAGCCGGCCGAGCGCGGTCAGCACCGCAGCCCGCCCGGAAGCGGAACGGCCGTACTCCGCCGCGGCCTCTTCCAGTCCCGTCATCGCCGGGCCGATCGCGTGGTGGTCGGCGTCCATCACGTCCAGCATCGCCGCGGCGGCCGGGCTGCGGCGGCGGACCAGCGGGTACAGGCCGGCGTCCTCGGACTCGTGGTGCCGGTGCAGGAACCGCATCAGCCAGCCCAGGTGCGCGGCGATGGCCACCCGCTGGTCGTCGGCCGGGGGCCAGTCCGCGGTCAGCGCGGCCCTGGCCCGGGCCAGGTCACGGCTCAGCGCGCGGTGCACGATCCCCATCATGCTGGTGTCGGCCGGGCCGGACAGGTCTGCGTTCATGCACGATCACTCCCCCTGGAGGTTCAGCAGGCGGACCACGGTCGTGGCCACCCAGGACTGGTAGGCGTCGTCCGTCCAGCCGCACGTCTCGGTCAGCAGCAGGTAGACGTCCGAGCTCAGGACCGCGAACATCCCGTCCACCTCGGTCTCGGTGGGCTCCCGCCGCGCCACCGCGGCCATGCCCGCGCGGACCGACTCCCGCTGCGTCTCCCGGCCAGCCGCGAGCAGCGCGGCCAGCTCAGGGTCGGACGGCGCGGCCTGCTGGACCACCCGCTCGAGCCGGGCACCCCGGCGGCGCAGGCCCGCGAGCAGCCGGCCGGTCGCCGCCGCCCGCGCGCTGACGTCGCCCTGTGACAGCGCCAGGAACTCGGGCCGCTCGCTCAGCGGCAATGGCTCGTCGTCGCCGACCACCGCCACGTCCACGGCCTGCTTGAGCAACTGGGCCTTGGAGCCGAAGTTGGCGTACACGGTCTCGACTGAGACTCCGGCGGCCCGCGCGATGTCACGCATGCCGGTCCCGGCCCAGCCCTGCTCTTCGAGGAGCCGGGTCGCCGCGGCCAGGATGGCCAGCCGCGTCTGCCCCGCCTGCGCGGCCCGCAGGGGTGAACGGTAGGCCCGCCGCGCAACTTCCGTACTCCTCACCATACGACCATCATGGAACAAGACTTGTTTAAATACAAGTCTGTTCCAGTGAAATTGCTCCGAGCGCCCCACCAGGTCACGGTCAGACCTGGCTGAACGCGCGCGCGGCTGGCATGCTGGGTGGCCCGGCGAGCCGGGCTGGTCACCGGCCGGGCGCTGTGTCACTGTCAGTTTGTAGCGGTTGCGGTTAGTGCCGGCAGGTTCTGATACGGGCGGCCAATACGTGGTGCGGATGGGCTTGACGGCAAACAGGCCGGCCGGCCAGGCGGCGGGCTGGCAGCGGGCGGCGCGCCGGTCCGCGTGGATCGCGCCCGCGGCGGCGGCCGTGTTCCTGACCGGCCTGCTGTGCTGGGGCGCCTGGGCGGCCGCGCACCACCCGGCGCAGTTCTACGCCGACGGCGCCTGGACGCACGCCTGGCTGCGGCCCGACCGCAGCGTGGTGGCGCTGTCCGCGTCGGGCCTGTGGCTCGCCGCCGGCCTGCTCTACAGCTGGCCGCGGCGGCTGTCCGCGCACTTTGTCGGGCTGACCCTGGTCGTGGCCATGGTGATCATCGGCGGGGTGCTGGCCACAGCGGCGCTGGCGCCGTGCCGGGGCGGGCAGAGCGTCGGCGCGGTTGTGGCCTGGGTGCTGAGCCTGTACACCGGCCAGCTCGAGCCGGTCTACGGAGCCGGGCTGCACACCGGCTGCCCGGGCACGATCCCGCCGGCCCTGCAGCTCGGCCGGGCCGTCTGCGTCGGCGCCACCCTGGTCGGTGCGACCGCCGCGGCGGCCGTGCTGTGGCGGCAGCCGGTCGGGCGGCTGCGGGCCCGGATGGTCCGCGACGCCGTGGTGCTGACCGGCCTGGACCCGATCACGTTCCCGCTGCTGCGGCGGCTGACCGGGGAGGGACGGCCGGGCCGGGTGGTGGTGATCGAACCGGACCCCGGCCACCCGCTGCTCCCGGAGGCCAGGGCAACCGGCGCCAGGATCATGATCGCCGACCCCACGTCGGCGCGTGTCCTGAAGCCGGTGATCGCCGGGTCGCGTGGTTGCGCACTCCGGATGCTGTACGCAATGAGCGGCGTGGCGGCCGCTAACGAGGCGGTGCTCGCAGCGGCGCGGACCATCCTTGACCGGTACGCGGCGGACCCGGAGCGCCAGCCGCATCTGGTGGCCAGGATCGACGACCCGCGGCACGCCGATCACTGGCGCGGGCGGCACGTCGGCAGCACGAGCCGCTGGTTCGAGGACGCGCTGAGCCCGGCCGAGGCGACGGCGCGGGCGCTGGTCAGCGACCTGTACCGGATCGGCGCGGAACAGCTGCTGCTGTGCGGGGACAGCACGCTGGCGCTGGCCATCCTGCTGGAGCTGGCGCACCGGGGCTGGGAGTGGCACGGCCTGGCGGCGGCCGCGGCGGCGGGCGGGGCCGGGGACGCGGCGGGCGGGGTGACCGGCGCGGGCGGGGTGGCCGGCGCGGGCGGGCCTGGTGGGCCGGCGCCGGTGCGGCGGGTGTTGCTTATCGACGCGCGGGCCGAGGACCTGCGGCGGGAGTACCTGGCCACGTCGCCGTGGCTGTCGGTGCCCGAGGCGCTGCCCGCGGTGGACGTGCGCGCCGCGCCGTGGCCGGAGCAGCTGCTCGCCGTGCTGGACGGCCTGCCGCCGGAGAAGGCCGCGCGCACGGCGACGATCGTGGCCACCGTGGTGACCGGCGGGGGCATGCACGAGGCGGGCCGGGTCGCCCGGATTCACCCGGATACCCCGCTGTACATGCTGTCCGCGGACGGGTCGGGGATCAGCGCGCCGATCTTCGATCAGCTGCGGCCGTTCGAGCGCGGGGTCCTGGTGGACGGCGAGCCGCCGGAGGACACCTGGACAAGGATCGCCCGGCACTGGCACGAGTGCTACCGGCTGAGCCACCCGCTGCCGCCGGGCGATCCGCGGGCGCCCAACCGGCGGCCGTGGGCGGAGCTGGACGAGTTCATCCGCCAGGACAACATCCTCCAGCTGCGCGGGATCCTGGTGACCGTCGCGGCCCTGGGCCGGACGTGGGTGCCTGCCCGGTCGCTGGTACCGGGCAGCTTTGTCGAGCTGACGGGCAGCGAGCTGCTGGCGATCGCCCGGGCCGAGCACACCCGGTGGTACGAGCGGCGGCGGAAACTGGGCCGGCAGCCGCCGGCGGGCGCTGGTGAGCCCGCGGCCGTGAGCTCCTGGTTCCGCCCCTGGGACGAGCTGACCGACGAGCAGCGGGTCTCGCGCGCGGACAACGCCCGGTCCCAGATCGCCCAGCTGGAGGACGCCGGGTTCGTGCCGGTTGTGCCGGCGGGCGGCCAGGACCGGGCGACGCGGTTCCGGCGGACCGGCGCGGTGCGCGCCCAGCGGCTGACCGGGCAGCACACCTGGGTGCAGGAGAACGGCGACGTGCTGCAGGGCGAGGCCGGCGACTGGCGGGTGGTGGATCCCGAAGGCGGCGAGCGGACCGTCGGCGATCCGCAGTTCCGCGCCAGCCACCTGCACCGGGCCGGCGAGGAGTGGGACCGCACGGGCGTGTTCCTGGCCTGGCAGGTGACCGAGGCCACGGTGGTGCGGACCCTGGAGGGCCCGTCGACGGCCGGTGCCGGGGCCTGGATCGTGGAGTCGCCCGGCGGGGAGCGCTGGCCGGTTCCCGACGGCCAGTTCCAGCAGGGCTACCGGGCGCTGCCGGGCTGACCGTCAGGCCTGGTGAAACGGGCGGGTCGCCATTATTGGCCATAAATTCGTTTGGCGACCTGGGATGATACGGATTCCAGCATCAGCACAACTACGTGCAATGTGGCAGATAACATGAATCATCTGCCGATAGCTCAGAACTCATAGAGTAGATTTTCCAGATTCAGCAATGGATCTATCTACTGCGGTATGGCGCAAGAGCAGTTAGTTAGTCACAGGGCGGCAGCAGCAACTGCGCCGAAGTGGCTGGTAAATGTGTGCCTGCTCGCCGGGGCGGACGGAACATCCGTCCTGGCGAGCAGGCACTCCCCTCCGGGCTCGGCGCTGTTTGCTGGCCTACGGTTCCGGAGCGGCTTCGGACAGCTCGAACCAGGTTACTGCGCTGGCCGCGTCCCGGCAGTAGCCCCAGCGAGCCGCGAGGGCGTTGACGAGGCGCAGGCCACGGCCGCCTTCCTGGAGGTCGGGCGCGGGCGGCGGCTCGCGGTGCAGGGTCGGCACGGTAACGCTGCCCTGGTCGTGGACTTCGGCGCGGACGCCGTCGGCCAGCGCCTTCAGGGTGACAGCGACGATCCCGCCGCTGCACCGTGACCGGCTGTGCTGGATAGAGTTCGTGACTAACTCGCTGACCAGCAGGACGGCGATGGCGGTGGTGGGGCAGTCGCGGCCGAGCAGGCCAGTGGTGAAGGCCCGGACGCCGCTCACCGCCTCGGGCCGGCCGGGAATCGTGAGGCTGCCCAGCAGCGAGGTGTGCGCCATCAGCCCGAATCTCCCCCGGCTGTCGACCCCGGGTCCGCAGGCGGCCGCCGTGCTCAGCAGCGTGGCGCTCATATTGAGTAACCAATCGATCATGACTGGGCGGGCCCAGTCACCGGCCGATGATCATCACCAGACGCTACCGGGACTCTCAGCGCCTCGCGGTCTGGACTATACGGTAGCCCGTACATGAAATCCCGTTGGGCAGATTATCTGAAAATGGCCCGTGCGATCCTGCAGGGCGGCTACGAGGCCGGGCAGGACGGGCGGAACCGGGTGGATGGCATCAGCACTGGCGGCTGCATCCCCTCAAGCCCAACCGGAGTGCAAAAAAGGCTAATTAAATAGAAAAGGATAGATGGATCGAGCCCCGGTGAGACCGAGGCTCTCTTCGGCCGGCTTCGAGCGCGGTACTCCCTAGGCGGCCGGCCGGCGCGCAGCGCCGTGTTGCCTTGTGCACTGCCGGCCGGCGCTCTCGGCGCTGATGAGACAGCCGACCGGCAGGTTCCCTCGTCTACAGAATGTTCGGGTGGGTGAGCGCGAACGCGCCCGCGACGACCGTGGTCACCAAGATGACCACGAGGATCACCAGCGCTAGCCGGATGAGCGCGCGCCAGAACAGCGCGGCGGTCACGCCGACCATGATCACGACAAGCCTGACTGTCTCGGCGCCCTGCGCAGCTTCCTGAGTGACGATCATTGAGCCCTCCTCCCTGGGTGTCGTCATCCCGGAGGGCACGCTGGGAGCGGCTGCCGAGCCAGATAGCGGACTGTTGCTTTCCGTCACCAGGTCGGTAGCATGATCCTCAGCGCTGACCCCTCCTTGCTATGGGCTGGGTTTCCGGTGCGACTGGCACGGCCGATGCGGCGAACATCGGCCGTGCTTTGTGTTCCGGCCAGTCAGTGGCCGGACCCTGTGCGGTGCGGTCGCTGAGTCCGGCTCAGCTCGAGCGGGGTGGCTGGATGGGCCGCAAGCGCCTCCTCTCCCGTCAGACCCCAACCTGACGTTCCCTGCGGTGGCTCTGCTGCCACCTGCTGGCCGTTACCCCGCGTTAGGCCTTGAGGACAGTGCTTGCGTCTGCTTCAATGGTGACTTTGGCACGTGCCATTTGCAAGTGCCATTTCTAGCTACGCCCTGCTCAGCCGCCAGATCCTGGTGCGGTCGTTGCACCTGATGCCCCAGGGAAGAGGTGTGACTGAAGTGCCTGCTAATCGAAGCCCAACGGTCCGCCGCCGCGAACTCGGCGCCCTCCTGCGGGCCCTCAGAACCGAGAGGGGCTGGACCGCCGAGGAAGTCGCCGAGCGCCTCCTGGTCAGCCCCTCCAAGATCAGCCGCCAGGAAACGGGCCAGCGCGGTGTCAGCCAGCGGGACATCCGCGCCCTCTGCGACCTCTACGGCGTCGAAGACGAACAGCGCCAGCGGCTTTTCGACCTGGCGAACGAAGGCAAGCAGCGGGCCTGGTGGCAATCCGCCGAACTCCCGTACGGGACCTATCTAGGTCTTGAGGCCGAAGCCGCGTCTATCTGTGACTACGGCCTCGGCGTCGTACCGGGACTACTGCAGACGCGTGACTACGCTCGGGCCATAGTCCGCGCGGCGGTACCGAAGTGGGTACCCGAGATAGTCGACCAACGGGTCCAGGGACGGCTGGACCGCCAGGAGCGGATCCTGACCTCACCCGGGGCCCCGCAGTTCGAGGCTGTCGTGGACGAATCCGTCTTGCACCGAGTGGTCGGCAGCCCCGCCATCATGCGGGAGCAACTGGAGCGCCTCCTCGACCTTTCCGAGCACCCCTCCGTCAACCTCGGCGTCATCCCCTACTCTGCGGGGGCGCTTCCTTCGGGGAACAACAAGTTCATCCTCCTCAGGTTCACCTCGCCCAACGTTGCTGACGTCGTGTTCATCGAGGGCCTGACCGGCGATCTGTACCTAGAGGACCCCGCGGACGTAGAGGTATACACCGCAACCTTCCGGGCGCTTTCTGATCTTGCGATGGGGCCCGGCAAAACACACGACCTGATTTCGCGCATGATCACTCACTACCAAGCCCAGCCGCGCTAACGTACCTCCGTTGGTTTCGACCTATGACTTCTCCCGCCCCCCTGAAAGAGTGATCGGCCATGCCATTGCCTGGTGCCGAGGAGACGGATCAGCCCACCTGGTTCAGGGCCAGCTACTGCCAGTCCGGCGAATGTATCGAGGTCGCACGGCATAGCGCCGGCGGGATGCTCGTGCGGGACTCCAAGCAACCTGCTGGCGGGAAGCTCTCGCTGACCTCGGCACAGTGGCGCTCCCTGCTGTCTGGCGTCAAGTCCGGGCAGTACAGCCACCTCAGCCGGTAGCAGCCGCGGTCCTGCGGCCTACAGGCTGAGGGCAGCCCGGAGGGCCGGGACGTAGTAGGCCGCCAGCTCCTCGTCGGACGCGGAGGCGAGCGGCTCGATGCCGAGCAGTACGGCGGCGACTGCGCGGCCGAGCAGCATGGCAACCGCGGCGGCCACCTGGGTCGGGGGCAGGCCAAGGTAGGCCGACACCCGCGGCAGCATGAACTGCTCCGCGAAGACCCGGACCGTCAGAGCCTCCTGGGGCCGGGCCACGGCGGCGCGGAGCACAGACTGCAGCGCCGGGCCGGTCCGCTCGTCCCGCCAGGCCGCGCCGAAGGCGGCGACCAGCCGCTCGGGGAACTGCTCCCGCGGGCCGGCCAGCAGGATCGCCAGGACCGTGTCCGGGTCGATGGGGATCCGGGCGGCGGCCAGGAACACCTTCTCCTTGCTGCCGAAGAAGTGATGGATCATGGCCGGGGTGACCCCGGCGGCCGCCGCGATCGCGCGGACGGTGGTCGCCTGGTAGCCGCGCTCGGCGAACAGCTCGCGCGCGGCGGCGAGCACGTCGTCCGCCGTGCTTGACGGTCCTGGCCGGCGCCCTGCCGGGGACATGCGCACCCGCCTCCCTTGCTGATCCGCCTGGTGGCATTGCCTAGCCTTACCCGGCTGCGTTAAATTAAACGCATGGCTAATTATGCCGTGTCGGCCCGCTCGCTGCGAGTCGTACGAGCGCGCAACGAGATCCTGCACGGACTGGACTTCGGCATCGAGCCGGGGCAGGCCACCGGGCTGGTCGGGCCGTCGGGGTGCGGCAAGACCACGCTGATCCGGGCGATCGCCGGGGCGCAGGCGGCCGACGGCGGGCTGACCGTGCTCGGCCGCCCGGCCGGCCACCCGGAGCTGCGCCGTGAGGTCGCCTACGCGGCCCAGTCCGGCGCGATCTACCTCGATCTCACCGTCGAGGAGAACATCCGCTACTTCGCCGCGATCCTGCGTGCACCGCGCGGGGACGTGGACCGCGTGATCACGGAAGTTGACCTGGGCACCTGGCGCGGCGCGCTGGCCGGGCGGCTGTCCGGCGGGCAGCGCTCCCGGGTCAGCCTGGCCGTCGCGCTGCTGGGCACGCCGCGGCTGCTGCTCCTCGACGAGCCCACCGTCGGGCTCGATCCGGTCCTCCGCGAGGACCTGTGGGCCATGTTCGGCCGGCTCCGGGACAACGGGATCACGCTGCTGGTGTCCAGCCACGTGATGGAGGAGGCGGCGCGGTGCGACAAGGTACTGCTGATGCGCGACGGGTCGCTGCTGGCCCATGACACACCGGCCGGGCTGCGGGAGCGGACCGGACGGGATGTCGCGGTGATCGTCTCCGACACGATGGGCCGGCCCTGGCGCAACGGGCTGGTCGACGTCGCCCTGGGTGCCGACGGGTTGGCACCGATCCGCGACTACCGCGGCGAGCACGACCCGTACGGCAACGAGATGCACATCACCCAGATGGCGGTGGCGGACGAGCTCTGCAGCGCGGCCGAGCTGGTGAAGGGGAAGTTCGACCTGGTACCGGTG
>Ga0157379_10006284_pt1 | contig 10231 bp, 8 predicted proteins | sample S25metaG_FD_121802 | JGI IMG/M metagenome (GOLD analysis project Ga0157379, IMG submission 121802) | Switchgrass rhizosphere microbial communities from Kellogg Biological Station, Michigan, USA - S2-5 metaG | ecosystem: Host-associated > Plants > Roots > Rhizosphere > Soil | place: USA: Michigan... | reverse complement strand
TCTTAGCGTCCGCCGCAACGGCACCGTCGTTATGGCCGGGGACGGCCAGGTCACGCTGGGCGAAGGCGTCATCAAGCACTCCGCCAAGAAGATTCGCCGTCTCTATCAGGACAAAATCCTTGCCGGATTTGCCGGCTCCACCGCTGACGCGTTCACCCTCTTCAGCCGCTTTGAATCAAAGCTGGAGCAATATCACGGCAACCTGGGACGAGGCGCAGTCGAGCTGGCCAAAGACTGGCGCACGGATAAGTTCCTGCGCCATCTCGAAGCCCTGCTGCTGGTCTGCGACAAGGAGCAAACGTTCTTGCTGAGCGGCCAGGGCGACGTGATCGAGCCCGACGGCGGCATCGCTGCCATCGGCAGCGGCGGCCCCTACGCCCAGGCGGCCGCACAGGCGTTGGCCGAGCACACCCAGCTGACTGCCCGCCAGATCGCCGAAGAAGCAATGAAGATTGCGGGCAAAATGTGCATCTATACTAATGACAAGGTAACGATTGAGGAACTCTAAGCGCGGAAGTCTGAGGTCCGAAGTCCTATTTTATGGCTATCTATCTGCCCGCTACCGCTGAAGAAGAACAAATCGCGCTCGACGAGCTGACTCCGCGCGAAATCGTCGCCGAGTTGGATAAGCATGTTGTAGGCCAGAAGGACGCCAAGCGCGCCGTCGCCATCGCGCTGCGCAATCGCATGCGCCGCCAGAAACTTACTCCTGACCTGGCGGAAGAAGTGATTCCCAAGAACATCATCATGATCGGCCCCACGGGCGTGGGCAAGACTGAGATCGCGCGCCGCTTGGCAAAGCTGGCTAACTCGCCCTTCTTGAAAGTGGAAGCTTCGAAGTTTACCGAAGTCGGCTACGTGGGACGCGATGTCGAGTCCATGATTCGCGACCTGGTCGAGATCGCCATCGAAATGGTGCGCGAGGAAAAACTGGAAGACGTCTCCGACAAAGCCGAGCTCAACGCCGAGGAACGCCTGCTAGATATTCTGCTTCCGCCCGCGACTCCGCGCCCCGCCGAGGGCGCCACGGGCGGCATGGTGCTCGAAGGTACGACGGCAGCTTCTTCCGGCCATGAGTCCCAAAGCCGCACCCGCGAAAAACTTCGCCAGCAGTTGCGTGAAGGCAAGCTGGATGACCGCACGGTAGAGATTGACGTGCGCGAGCGCAATTTCCCGTCTTTTGAGATCATCTCCAATCAGGGCGTCGAAGAGATGGACGTGAACCTCAAGGACATGCTTCCCAACCTCTTTGGCCAGCGCACCAAGAAACGGAAGATGAAGGTCAACGAGGCCTTCGAGTATTTGATTCAGGAAGAAGAGCAGCGCCTGATCGACATGGACCAGGTCACCCGCCTGGCTATCGATCGCGTGGAAGACTCCGGCATCATCTTCCTCGACGAAATTGACAAGATCGCCGGACGCGAGAGCGGCCACGGCCCCGACGTCTCCCGCGAAGGCGTGCAGCGCGACATCCTGCCCATTGTCGAGGGCACCACGGTGAACACGCGCTACGGCATGGTGCGAACTGACCACATCCTGTTCATCGCTGCGGGGGCGTTCCACGTTTCGAAGCCGAGCGACCTGATTCCCGAACTGCAGGGCCGCTTCCCGATCCGCGTGGAGCTGCAATCGCTGACCATGGAGGACTTTATTCGCATCCTGACCGAGCCGAAGTCCTCGCTTGTGAAGCAATACGTTGCCCTGCTCGAAACCGAAGGCGTAAAGCTGGAATTCAGTCGCGAAGCCCAGGAAGAAATCGCACGCTACGCCTTCCGCGTAAACGAAGGCACGGAAAACATCGGAGCCCGCCGTCTGCACACCATCATGGAGCGCGTGCTCGACGAAATCAGTTTCGACGCGCCCGACAAGAAAGGCGAGCACATCAAGATAGACGCCGACTACGTACGCAAGATGCTGGCCGACATTGTGAAAGACCAGGATCTGTCGCGCTACATTCTGTAGGGCATTACCACAGAGGACACAAAGGAAGCGGAGGCGCGATTTCTCTGTGGCCTCCGTGTCCTCTGTGGTGAGGATGGTTGAAACATGAGAGCCATTGACCGGCAGCGCCTCAAGTCCCTCATGCAGCGCGAGCAGCAGCGCTTTGTCAACGAGCGTCCCAAGTCCAAGATTCTGTTCGAACGCGCGGGTAAGTCACTGCTCGGCGGCGTGCCCATGAATTGGATGATCAAATGGGCCGGCGCCTTCCCGCCCTTTGTTCGCGAAGCGCAGGGCGCGCACTTCTACGACGTGGACGGGCACCGTTACATTGACTTCTGCCTGGGCGACACCGGCGCCATGACCGGGCACTCTCCCTTCGCGACGGTAAAAGCAGTCGAAGCACAGATGAGGCGGGGCATCACTTTGATGCTGCCCACCGAAGATTCGATTTTCGTCGCCGAAGAATTACAGCAACGCTTCGGCTTGCCCTTCTGGCAATTCGCACTCACCGCAACCGACGCCAACCGTTTCGCCATACGGCTGTCGCGCCAGATCACCAGGCGCTCCAAGATACTGGTTTTCAACTGGTGCTATCACGGCACCGTGGACGAAAGTTTTATCACTCTAAAAGATGGCGTGGCGCAGGCTCGCCGCGGCAATATTGGCCCGCCTGTCGATCCCGCAGTCACCACCAAGGTGGTTGAGTTCAATGACGTCGCGGCGCTGGAGCAGGCGCTCGCCCCGGGCGATGTGGCCTGCGTGCTGGCCGAGCCCGTGATGACCAATGTAGGTATCGTGCATCCCGAAACCGGCTACCATCAGGCGTTGCGGCAGCTCACCAAAAAATTCGGGACGCTGCTCATCATTGATGAGACGCACACCATCTGTGCCGGTCCGGGCGGCTACACCCGGGCCGAAAATCTCGATCCTGATTTCTTTATTTTTGGTAAAGCCATTGCCGGCGGTGTGCCCGGCGCGGCCTATGGATTTACTGAAGCGGTTGCGCATTCCATTAGCCAGGACCAGAACCTGGAAGACTGCGATACTGGCGGCATCGGTGGAACGTTGGCCGGCAATGCGCTGTCGCTTGCGGCGATGCGGGCCACATTGACCAAAGTGCTCACCAAGGATGCCTTCCAGCGCATGGTTCCCCCGGCGGAACGCTGGGCCGCGGGAGTGCAAAAAACCATCACCGATTTCGGTGTGCCCTGGCATGTCACCCGCCTAGGCTGCCGCGCCGAATATCAGTTCTCCGGCACGCCTCCCAGCAATGGCGCCCAGGCCCACGACGCGATGGATTTCGAACTGGAGCGCTTCATGCACCTGTATGCCATGAACCGCGGCATCCTCCTGACTCCGTTCCACAACATGGCGCTGATGTCGCCGCAGACCGATCCCGACGATGTGGATCAGCACTCCCGCGTCTTTCGCGAAGCGGTCAAGGATTTAGTGCTGTAGCCCTCACCCATCTGTTCTCTCAAGCCCATGCCGCCCGGGAATCCGGACGTCGTCTGTTACCCTGTTTGTTTCCGCGATGAAGCGATCCGAGTGGAACATTCTGATCTGCGCGCTGGGCTGCGCGGTGCTTGTTTCCTGCGGCTATCCGGGTGTTCCTCTCCCGCCCGCTCTGGAGCTGGCGAAGCCGGTTGCGGATTTGCGCGCGGCGCGCAAAGGGGACAAGGTTTACCTGGCCTGGACCGTGCCCGCCAAGACCACCGACCGCCAGACCGTGCGCCACCCTGGTGGCACTCGCATTTGTCGCAGCCTGCAAGTGCCCGTCGCAGATTGCAAAAATCCGGTGGCAGAAATTCCAGCCGGCCAGTTTCCCTTGCCTGCTGCCGCCTCAAGCCGAAGCGGCGCGCTCGCGCCGAAAGTTCAGGCCAACTACACCGATATCCTTTCGCAAGAACTGCAAGAACACGACCCCACGGCCCCGATTACGTATGCAGTGTCGGTGCAGAACGAGAGCGGTCGCAGCGCCGGACTTTCCAACCAGGTGCAGGTCCCGTCCGCCCCGACGCTGGCGCCGCCAGACCATTTCCATGCCGAAGTCAAAAAAGATGGTGTGCTGCTTTCGTGGGAGTGTCCTCTGGCCATAGCATCGTCGGATGTGATCCAACACAAATTCCGCATCTATCGCCGCGAGCAAGGAAAGCAGACGGACACCAAAGTCAGCGACGCGAACTTGACGACGTGTTCGCAAACTCAGCCGGCCGACCAGTCGCCCGAATTTCTGGACCAGACTTTCGAATGGGAGAAGCATTACGACTACCGGGCGACGCTCGTGACCGTTGTTTCGGCGCCGGGCAAGTCTGAGATCGAAGTTGAAGGCGATGACACTCCTTCAGTCGCGGTTTTCGCCCACGATATTTTTCCTCCAGCCGTGCCCACCGGCCTGCAAGCGGTCTTCTCCGGTGTTGGTCAAGCGCCATTCGTTGATCTGGTGTGGTCTCCCGACACCGAAGCCGACCTTGCCGGATACAACGTCTTCCGTCATGCGGAGAACGAACCACCGGTAAGATTGAATTCCGAACCGGTGAAGGCCCCGGCCTTCCGTGATTCGAAAGTACAATCCGGGAAGAAGTATTTTTACTCGGTATCCGCAGTTGACGAACGCAACAACGAAAGCGCGAAATCGGAAGAAACCAGTGAGCAGGTACCATAGAGCCGTCAGCCCGCGCGCTTCATAGGAGAGGCTCCACGATCATTCTTGACTGATGGCTGACAGCTGCCCTTGAGGTCCCGATGAAATATTGCCGCTTCCAACTGAATAACCAGCCCCACTACGGTCTTGTAGAATCCGTTGCCGGCATCGAGCAGATCACGCGCCTTTTTCTCAACTCTCCGCAAGACGCTAGCGGAGACCTCGAAGATGTCCCCACCCGAAAGATGGAACATCTCGCCCTGGCCGAGGCCGTTCTCCTCCCCCCGGTCAGTTCGTCAAAGATCGTCTGCGTCGGACGCAACTATCGCGAGCATGCCGCCGAATTGGGCAACGAAGTTCCGGCCGAGCCGCTGATCTTCTTCAAGCCGCCCTCGTCCCTTTTAGCGCCGGGCGCTACGGTTCGTCGGCCCACCATCGCCGAACGAGTGGATTTCGAAGGCGAACTCGGAGTGGTGATCGGCGGGAAATGCTACCAACTGCCCGCGGATGAAGATGTTCGCCCCTACATTCTGGGCTACACCTGCGTGAATGACGTGACCGCTCGCGATCTGCAAAAGAAGGACGGCCAATTTACCCGCGCCAAGGGCTTCGATACGTTCTGCCCCGTCGGCCCGCTGGTCACGAATGAAATCGATCCCTGGGCGGGAATTGGCGTGGAAACCCGAGTCAATGGCGCGGTCCGGCAGCAAGGCAACACGCGGGATTTCATTTTCCCGCTCGATGTCGTCATTCGCTATATCTCCCAGGTCATGACGTTGCTACCGGGAGACCTGATTCCGACCGGAACGCCGCAAGGCGTCGGCCCGGTCGTCGCCGGAGAGACCATGGAAGTAACCGTCGAAGGAATCGGAACCCTAAGCAATCCAGTAGCCTGAAAATGTCGGTGCGAGCGCGACGCTCGCGCCCACATTCAATTACCTTCCCCGATTCTTCTTCAGGCCTTATTCTGTCTGTGGGTCCGCCGCACACCACGGTCGCATCCATCGCGCAAATCATGATCTCACTTCGTCTTTATGCTCTGGTTCTGGTGGCTGGCGCCATTCTCGTCGTTGCCTACTTTCTGCTCCGCCGCAAGCCGAAGACCGCTGAAGACCTCGAGCGGGAGCGGCGGGCCTGGCTCGATCGCATTGGCCGGATCACTGACGGCACCGTGATTGACGTTCAGGAAATGCCCGGCACTCGCGAACGGCCCTCCACCTTCCTCATTTATCAGTACGACGTCGCCGGAGTCTCGTACGAAGCCTCGCAGGACGTGACCTATCTGCGCCAGCTCATCAATCTCCACTCCTGCCGCCTCGGACTTCCCACCTCTGTCCGCTACGACCCGCACAATCCGGGAAACTCCATCGTGCTCTCGGAGCGCTGGATGGGCCTGCGACAGTAAAGAGGTCGTCTTTGACTTCGCCATGCGGTGAAACTAATATCAACGCTCGGGAGCACGCCTAACGTGATCGGACGCACTATCTCTCACTACCGCGTCGTGGAAGAACTCGGCGGTGGTGGCATGGGGGTAGTCTATAAGGCGCAGGACACCAAGCTCGGTCGTTTCGTGGCCCTGAAATTCCTCCCTGAAGGTTTCTCCCGCGATCTCCAGGCGATTGAGCGCTTTCAGCGCGAGGCACGTGCCGCCTCCGCTCTGAACCATCCGCATATCTGCACCATCTACGAGATCGATACATTCGAGGACGTTCCCTTCATCGCCATGGAATTGCTGGAGGGCGAGACACTCAAGCACCGGATCGCGGGCCGTCCTTTCAAAGTTGATCGGCTGCTCGATATCGCCATCCAGATTGCGGACGCGCTGGACGCCGCCCATTCCAGCGGGATCGTGCATCGCGATATCAAGCCGGCCAATATTTTCATCACGCAGCGCGGGCAGGCCAAGATTCTCGATTTCGGTCTGGCCAAGCTGACGCCGCAAAAGCACAAACCGGATGAAGCCACCGCCGTCACGGCGGTAGCCGCCGACTACCAGCTCACCAACCCTGGAACCGCGATGGGGACCGTCGCCTACATGTCACCGGAACAGGCGCGGGGAGAACCGCTGGACCAGCGCACAGACCTGTTCTCATTCGGTGTCGTCCTGTACGAAATGGCAACCGGCCGGCAGCCTTTTTCGGGGACCACCTCCGCCGTCATCTTCGAAGCGATTCTGAACAAGGTGCCCGCATCGCCGGTCCAGCTGAATCCGGGATTGCCGGCGCAGCTGGAGCCGATACTCAACAAGACGTTAGAGAAGGACCGCGAGTTGCGCTGCCAGACTGCAGCCGAGTTGCGAGCCGATCTCAGGCGGCTGAAGCGCGACACCGATTCCTCCCGCGCTGGAATCAGTGCCGCCTCCCCAACCTCCGTTGCGGCACCAAGCAAAGATGCTGCGGCGCCCGCGCGGCGCGGAAACAAACTGACCGCAGCCCTGGTTGGCTTCGCTCTGCTGGTCGGAGCGGGGGCTGGACTCCTCGCCGGCAAGCCATTTTGGCGGCTTACGATTCCCAATCCGCGGTACCACGAGATTACCTTCCGGCGCGGCGACATTCGCTCGGCGCGATTTGCTTCCGACGGGCAGACTATCCTTTACAGCGCGGCGTGGCAGGGCAATCCCGTCGAAATCTTCAGCGCGCGGCCCGGCGCGGCAGAGTCGCGCTCTCTGGGACTCGATCATACCCAACTGCTGGCGGTTTCGCCCACGGGAGAAATGGCCGTCGCCCTCAACAGCCATCGCACCGGCACTTGGGTCAATGTGGGCACGCTGGCCAGTGCTCCGCTCGCGGGCGGTGCGCCGCGAGAGCTGCTCGAAAACGTGCAGTGGGCGGACTGGGCTCCGGACGGCAGCGGTCTGGCGGTCGTTCGCGACGTGGGTGGCCGGAATCGCCTGGAGTATCCCATCGGCAAAGTGCTCTACGAGACCGGAGGCTGGATCAGCCATCCCCGTATTTCTCCCAAGGGCGATATGGTCGCTTATCTTGACCACTCCTTGCAGGGAGACGATAGCGGCTCCGTCGCAGTCGTGGACCTTTCTGGCAACAGGAAAAAGCTTTCCGGCGATTGGTACAGCGTGCAAGGCCTGGCCTGGTCCGCGGACGGGCAAGAAGTCTTCTTCACCGCCACGGAAACCGGTCTGGACCGAGACTTGTCGGCAGTGGACCTCAAGGGAGAAAAGCGCCTGGTGGCACGAATGCCGGGGACGCTTATGCTTTTCGACATTTTCCGCGACGGGCGCATGCTGATGGGCCGCGCCAGTTGGCGGAGGGAGCTGATGGGCATCTCGGCCGACAGCGACAAGGAACACGATCTATCCTGGCTGGACTACTCCTACCCGGGAGACCTTTCGGCTGACGGGAAAACGGTCCTCTTTGACGAGGAAGGTGTGGGTGGTGGCGCCCGCTACGGCAAGATGCAGGAGCTGACCTATACCCTCTACATCCGCAACACCGATGGTTCCGCAGCGGTTCGGCTGGGCGAGGGAACGGCGGAAGCGCTGTCGCCTGACCAGAAGTGGGCGATCGCTCAGAACCCGGGCACGCCCGCACAATTTCGTCTGCTTCCTACGAAAGCCGGAGAGTCCCGCCCCCTGACCGACGACAACATAAACCACAACACAGCGCGCTGGTGCCCTGATGGAAAGAGGTTTGTTTTTTCAGGGAATGAACCGGGCCACGGAGTGCGGCTGTATGTGCAGGATGTCGACGCCGGCAAGGCACTCGCCATTACTCCCGAAGGGGTGAACGGAACCGCGTTCGCGGTTTCGTTGGACGGCCAGACCGTGGCAGCGATAGGACCTGATTTGAAAGGATATCTCTATTCCATCTCCGGCCATGGCGAGCCGCGGCTGATTCCGGGACTTCAGACCGGAGATCTCGCCTCCAGCTGGAGCCAGGACAACAAAGCTCTTTTTGTGTATCAATCGGGCGAAGTTCCCGCCAAAGTGTATCGCCTCGACCTGGCTACCGGGAAACGAACCCTGTGGAAGCAACTCTTGCCAGGAGACCCCGCCGGCGTCGCTACCATCGGCCCCATTCTGGTTACTCCGGATGGCAAGACCTTCGTCTATGGATTCCACCGAACTCTGGCCGACCTGTACCTGGTCGAAGGGCTTAACTAAGGCTGCCGGAAGTGAAGTAATGTAGGCGCGATCGCCCTCGCTCGCGCGGCCGCGCCACGAACGAGCACGGGCGTGGATGCTCGCGCCTACATCAGCTCTAAGGAGCAAGGCGGTCGGTCAGCGTATCGTTGTGACAAGTGGAGTGGTCGCGCAGGCCCACCCATCCACCATCGGGCTTGAGCGTATCTGCCACACCATTGTTTTCGGGGCGTTTTGCGCCGGCGAAATCCCAGCGAACAACATTAAAGCGGACAGCAGCGTACAGATTCTTCTCAATGTTTCCTCCAAATTTTCGGTTGGGATTGGTTCCCCGCCTGATGGGCCGGTGGGACGGGCAGATTGTAACAGTCATTTGGTGTCCTGCTTGAGGCTTCGGTTCGGGGGGGTGGTTTTTCTGTGCCTTGAGCAAGCCCGTCCCCAGTCGGGCGTGGTCTTCGGAGCGTTTCATACTGGTCTTCAGTGACGTTCTCAGGAGACCGCCGGATTGCTAACGTGGCAGCTCAGCCGGGAAGAGAAAGGCCGGCCCAACTCCACTATGGCAAACATCTCGAAGTCATCGTCAAAGCTAAGGATCCTGTACGCCGAAGGCGATTCAGAAGTCCTTGCATCACAGTCAGTTACGATTGAAAAAGCGGGCTACGGTGTCACTCAGGCAGAGGGCCGCACGCAGGTCCAGGACATCCTCCAGAAGGAAAAGTTCGACCTGGTTATTCTCGGCGCCACCTTGACCAAGAACGACCGGCACCATCTGGCCTACATGGTCAAGAAGGCGCAGCCAAGAACGCGCCTCCTTGTCACGCATACTGACGGTGAAGGTCATCCCGCAGTCGATGCCACCCTGGAAACTGGCCGTAGCATGAACGCCCTGCTGGAAAAGATCGCCTCGTTCGAGCCCCAAGCCGCAGGCGCCGCCTCAGGCAGATAGCTTTTCGTTCGGTGTGAGTAAAGGCGGCCAATGGCCGCCTTTTTCATTTTGAGAAAGGATCCAAGGCACATCTTTCGACAAGAACCCCACTAGTAAACAGGTGGGAAAGCGCCCAGATTGAGGCTTGATTTTCGTGTCTTTTTGAGCAGTACGAAATATAAAGTGGAACTCCGAACTCAGCTCGCAGCAGAGACCGTGTGGGGCGGGTCATCGACCGGTCCAGGCCAAACAAGGCTCGGCTAGGTCCGCATCACAATCAGTACGAACCAATGAAGTTAATCGTGGTAGAAATAAGCGCAAGACTCCAACCTTCTGGCAGGCCCGATCCGATTTCTTGCCGGTGTCAAGGCCAAAGTGGAGCGGCGACGGTTAGAATAACGAATTCCACACAAATCTCATTATGAACAGCCCGCTACAAGCTGACCAAGCGCAGGACAAGAAGATCTATGTATGCCTCAGCGGCCTGCCCCTCTCCTTCCATCTGGAGTGGCCGTTTCGCAAATCCACCTCCGGAGCGGATTTTTACGTGCTGCACGCCGAAATCGCTCTGGAAAATTCCGAAGGACTGCATGCACCCGTGTCGATCAATCTGTCGGCTACC
>Ga0157379_10006281_pt1 | contig 10233 bp, 12 predicted proteins | sample S25metaG_FD_121802 | JGI IMG/M metagenome (GOLD analysis project Ga0157379, IMG submission 121802) | Switchgrass rhizosphere microbial communities from Kellogg Biological Station, Michigan, USA - S2-5 metaG | ecosystem: Host-associated > Plants > Roots > Rhizosphere > Soil | place: USA... | reverse complement strand
TGGATATCCTTATTATTATATGGTTATTATGCTCTTATTACATGATACATGGCGGCTCTATATTTGAATAAGTATTATCACAGTTCTCCCTCGCTGCCATACTCTCCCCGCTCTCCTGTACTAGAAGTTTTTGGTTTTAGAATGTAATCCCATGTCAGATCCGTTTTCGCCCATTGAATCGATTGTGCAACATGTCGCCATTGTCGTAGTTCGCGCAAAATCTTGGTCACAATCCTGGCTACCTCTCTCCGTCGTTTGAGTTCAATCGGTGTGTCCAGTGGCATTACCCGGTTTGGATTTGGTGACTCCCTTAATGCTCTTAAATTATCAATCAATTGCCGAAGGGGAGCATTAAGGGGCAGACCATCCGGAATAGGTTCGACGAGCGGCCACACGTCTAGAAGTAAGTCCCGGGCCGTCTTGTAGGCACCCACAAAAAAGAAGGCGCTGACTAGAGCCTCAATAGCGGCATAGTCAGGCCTAACGTTTGCCCTAATCATTTCACCAAATACCGCCTGAGCTTCCTGGGGCCTGCCCAGTCTTCCCCAACCTTGCATGAGGAGAGTGAACATAACGACATTCGGCTTGATCCCATTGGTATACGCGCGCTCCATCATGAGATTAGCTTGCTCCATTTCGCCCACAGCAGTATAGCCTTCCATCATATGACAGTAATGGACTTGATTTGGGGTAATTCCTCGAGAGACCATGAGATCGAATACCCGCCGAGCTGCATCTGTATCCTTCCTGATAACTCCCTCCCGACGGATTCGGAGCGCAAAGGTATAACGAGAACTTTTAATGCCACGTCGGTGTAGAGAACGAACCATAGGACCTAGAATCCATTTCACGATACCACTTCTACGATTTCGAAAGGTCTCAAGTGCAATTCCTCCCGTGGGGTCGAGGAGAAGGCTATCGCCTCTCATCTCCTCCGGCTTCAGTCGAGGAGGATGGCCAAAACGAACTCGTTGAGCTGACGCATTCCAACTGTGACATTTCATGAGCCTCATCTCCCGGTGAATAAACCCTGCCAAAATAGAGTTGAGATGCATGATGGTCAATGAAGATTCGAAGGATGGGAAGCTTGTAAGCGTCCGGACGACCATCACAAGTGCCGAAGGATCCATATCATGCACTTTACGCAAATGATCAAGAACGATGTCGGTGGTCATGGTGTCCGGCATAATATCCAATACCTTGAGCAGTCGGAAATACAGCTTCATGCCACGAAGCTTTAGCGATGGAAGGATGCCTCTGAGTAAGACGTTGTAAACTTTGATTGTGGGTGTTACCGAAATAAGACCAGGGAAATCCTTCTCAATTTCGGCGACATCGAGTATTTGTCCAAACTTGGCGTACATTGTCGCTGGGATAGAGTCATCTATATGCTGGGAAACAGCCATAACAAGAGTGACAGCATGATCCTTTTTTTTATCCACCATATAGGCCTGGACAATGGCGGCTATGGTCTCCGCGTCTGGAATATGACCGTTGGTTGTCAGACCCTGGTAAAGGGTTCTCATACGGTCCAGACTGCCGCCTCGATTCGCCAAAAGCCAAAATAGCGCATTATATGTTGATACATTGGGTTTAATCCGAGGAGCCTCAGTATCGCCTACGCCTGTTGAAGAAAGATTGGCCAGAGTGAGGATGCGGAGGGCGCCGTCGATATCTCCAGCTGCAATCCTGGCCCGCAACAATGCATTGAGTATGCGTACTTCCAAAGGATCCCCAAGACCATGTAAGTTCTCCAAAGCCTGCTTCTCTACTTCGGGATTTGATCCAAGTGCCTTGTAAGCGGAAAGAATAATGCTGTACAACCTCTTGTCCATCAGATATCCAGCACTCCTCATCCTTTCCAGGGTATCTCGAGCATTAAATAGATCACTGTTCTCCAGATATCCCTTTACGAGAACATGGAATGTCGTGCGTCTAGGCTGCAGTCCGAATTCTTCGAATACGTCCAGGATCTTGCCCATGCGAGCATAATCTTGAAGATTTACATACGATTTCAAACCCCAATTCAACAGTCGAGTGCTCCATTCTCCCGTAGCATTGTGGCCAATGGTGGTAACGAGATTGACATGACGCCATAATCCCTTTTCGGAAAATTCGTAGGCAAGTGTCTCGTAGTCCTTCAGACGAAACGTGTGCTCCATACGAAGAGCAATTTGTAGGATATCGATGGCGCGTTCGGGCTTGTCTAGACCTATTTGCTCTATGACAAACGCACGGACCGTCGCTCGGCTCTCCAACTTGGCATAATCGTCATGGGATGTCTGTTTGAGAACACGATGGATCACGTCTAGAGGAGAATTCTTGATCAACAATGAGCGAATCGCAACTATAAATGAGTCGTGGCTGGATAATGAATTGTAATTCTTCTGCTTCGGCTTCCGTTTTGGTCTTGACCCTCGCGTAAGCTCCCATGTTAGAGGTGTCGATGTAGGAATGGGAAGAGGAGGCGGAACGACACCGGACCTGGGAGATTTTCCAGAAATCCATCGAATGTAAAAGATTGCGGGTATACTCTTGGGTAAAGATGCGCGGACGAAGAGGAGCCTTTGATTATGGCCTACACTCCAAAGCATGTACCAACAGAGCTCTACACGTCGTGGTACGGGCCAACCAAGAAGCGCAGCCTGCTGAAAAAGAAAGAGAATACGCGTCAGATGATAGAAAACATATAAAAGAATATCACAGACTCATCAACAAGACGACGAAGCGAAATACAAGCTGCGTTCTCCTTTGCAAGAATTTGTGAGGCTGCCCAGAAGAGAGACCCAATGCCCGGCTTCGGCCGCCCTTCCGTGATTCCAGAAGTTTGGCGCGGACCTAAAGTTGGTGTGGTATGTGCTCACTCTTACCATGGTGGTGGGTTGGATATATCGAACACGTTTTTGTCAGATCAGATAACTTGTTGTCCTGCTAAGTCTATAGTCTGTTTGTTAACGCCACAGGGGATACAAATGGTGGGTACAACGAGAGACAATGAGCTCTTCATTCAAGTCGCCTTGAGAAGTCGAAATTGTAGACCGTTAAGGAAGCGCGCCCAAAGAAATTAAAACCGAAACCCCCATGGAAATTACTAGATTTCGAGTCTTTTTCCATGCTGGAATATTATAACATGAGAAGATGAGTATCTTGACAACGTGAACAACTTCAGCAGAAAGGTAATTGTGGGAAACCTCATTGCACCGCCACCACACGTGATCGAGAAATTTCTTGCCTCAGCCTCCTATGGGTAAATTTCAGAAAAAGACAGGCAAGAATCGCCTGGACAAGTACTATAAGCTTGCAAAGTATGTGTCATTCTATATTTATTAATTTGCCGCTTATTTTCCCCTACTTTCAGAGAACAAGGCTACCGTGCTCGTTCCGCATTCAAGCTCATCCAACTTAATAAAAAGTACTCATTCCTTGAAACAGCAAGATGTTGTATCGATTTGTGCGCTGCTCCTGGTGGTTGGTTGCAAGTTGCTAGCAAATACATGCCTGCCAATAGTGTCATTATCGGTGTGTCTTATATTCATTTCTGTATAAGAATTGTCCTTGACTATTGTCGCTTCTATTAGGTGTCGATCTGGTCCCCATTAAACCCATCCCCCGCGTTGTGACCTTTGCTGCTGATATCACTACTTCACATTGTCGAAGCCTCTTACGAGGAGAATTGAAGGACTGGAAGGCTGATGTGGTCCTTCATGATGGTGCTCCAAACGTTGGTACTGCATGGGTTCACGATGCCTATGGACAATCGGAGCTTGTGTTGATGTCCCTCAAACTCGCTGTCGAATTCTTGGTTAAGGGTGGTATATTCGTCACCAAAGTCTTCCGAAGTGCCGATTATAACAACCTGATGTGGGTGTTCAATCAGCTTTTCGAGAAAGTAGAGGCTACCAAGCCCCCGTCTTCGAGGTGCGTTTTATCTATGTTTAATCTCTCCATCAGCTAATCAGTATTTCTGCAGAAACGTCTCCGCAGAAATCTTCGTCGTCTGCCGTGGATTCCTTGCACCAAAACACATCGACCCCAAGTTCTTGGACCCAAAACATGTCTTCAAAGACCTCAGCATCCCCGCTTCAGGGACTGATAAAGGCAGTTCGGCTAATAACGCCCAGGCGAATGTCTTCCACCCTGAGAAGAAACGTCGCCATAGAGATGGCTATGCGGATGGCGATTATACCTTGTTCAAGACAGCGAATGTCAGTGATTTCGTAACGGGGAACGATGCAATTGGTATCTTGGGAACTGTCAATAAACTCACGTTCCAAACAGACGAGGAGAAAGAGTATGGTGCTTCACTGTTATCACTCAGACGATATGCTGACGTTTGTATCAGATGGTTGAAGCTCGATATTACAACCCCGGAGATCAAAGCCATTTGCGAGGATTTGAAAGTACTTGGCAAGGGAGACTTCAAAACCCTACTAAAATGGCGAACAGCTTTGCGAGAAGAGGTGAGTATTACGTTTATCCTCCAACCAGCTGTTGAAGTAATATGCTTAGGTCGGCCTTGACGTCAAAACAAAAGCTATCGAAGATCTCACAGAAGTGGTTGAAGTCACAGAGGAGGTTGACGAGGACCAGGCGATTCAAGAAGAGGTGGGTTACGTCTGTCGAGTTTTTTCTCTGTGTTATTGATTGTTGTTCAGCTTGAGCGGATCAATGCCGAAGCAGCAGCTCGTGCTAAACGTGAACGCCGACGGGCGAACGAAGTCAAGACAAAAACTATTCAACGAATGCAACTACGGATGACAGCCCCTATGGATATTGGTCTTGATCTGGAAGACAAAGGTCTACAAATGGCAGAAGAAGATATTTTCGACCTGGAGACGCAGCAAAAGAGTCGAAAGGGTTCCAAAAAGATGATTACTACCCTTATGGATGAAGAAGACGAAGAAAGCGAGGAAGAGGCCGAGAAATCAGAAGCGGATGAGGACGAAACTGAGGCTGAGCGTAAAGTCCGTGCTCTGGAGAACGAGTTGGATGGGTTATACGATGCCTATCGGGAGAGGAAGATTGAACGGGACGCCAAATTCAAGGCAAAGGAGGCGAGGAAGAAGAATAAGGAGCGTGAGGAGGAGTTCAGAGGCTTTGGGAACGATAAAGACGACAGTGATGATGAAGATAGCGAAGATGGTGGCTGGGATAAGACGGAGGAGATGAAGGCCAAGTTCGGAGAAGATTCATCGGACAGTGAGAGTGGTGACGACGGGGAGGATGAAGAAGAGGCTCCTGTACCGTCGCGTAAAAAGCGGAGCAGAGGAGATGAAGACGAAAGCTCCTCTCGGGGGGAGAAGAGGGCGAAGCTATTGACGAAGCTCGTTGATCCCAAGTCTATCCCCGCACCGAGCAAGACTGCACAAGTATGGTTTGCACAGGACATGTTCAAGGAGATCGATGCTTTGGGTGTCATTTCTGACGACGCTCAGGATGAAGAGGAACCATCAACTGAAGGAATTGACGACGACGAAGTGGATGAGGATGAGGTGGTAAGAAGAGAATTCTTGGGGTGTTTGGGGATGAAGCTGACTTTCTCACTAGACACCGCCCACAGAGACTGGCGATGACGACTTCGAGATCGTTCCTCTGGAAGCTGACGAGGATGAGGATATGTGGGATGTCGAACAGGACAATGAAGATGAAGCGAAGGCGGCATACATTAAGAGTGCGCTTTTTGTTTCGAAAATATCTTCATCTATCTAACAATTACACAGAGTATGGTTTAACCACACCTGAAGCTCTCACCCTCGCCCAACAACTCGTTAACCGCGAAAAGACGAAAACCGAACTCCTCAACGAAGGCTTCAACCGCTATTCCTTCAACCAAAAAGACGACCTCCCTTCATGGTTCCTAGACGACGAAGCAAAGCACTACAAACCCAACCTCCCCGTCACAAAAGAAGCGGTTGAAGCCCTCCGTGCTAGACAGCGTGCTTTGGACGCTCGTCCTATAAAGAAGGTGGCCGAAGCCAAGGCGAGAAAGAAGCATCGCGCTGCCGTTCGTCTTGAAAAGGCTTTGAAGAAGGCAGAAGGCATCACGGAAACGACGGATTTGAGCGAACGTGAGAAGGCCGCTCAGATTGAGAAGCTCATGAGGAAGGGAGCTGCCGGCGCCAATAAGGCGAAGAAAGAGAAGGATAAACCTAAGATCGTCGTGGCGAAGGGAGCACATAAAGGTCTTAAAGGTCGTCCGAAGGGCGTCAAGGGACGTTATACGATGGTGGACGCGAGGATGAAGAAGGAAGTACGTGCGATGAAACGAAAAGCGAAAGCGAGCAAGAAAAGAAAGTAGAGCAGTGGGGTGATTTGCATTTCTAGGTTAGACTGAGGTGGATACATAATTTTTGCTCGTTATCTTACATATGCATATACCAAAAGTATCTATATCCATACGTCATCGTCTACAGTGTATTATCATCTTCTAGGGTAGCTGTGCTTAGGGATTGATCGGGGTATATAAAATTAAGGGTAGTTGACCTCTTTGCACGAGAGATTCGGTCGCAGTGATCTAAGAACCTGTTCCATGCCAACTTGATATTTGAAGCGGGGCAGATAAGCTGTGAAATAGTGTGAAGGATATGCTTTGGAAACGAAGAGGGATACCTACAGCACATGTTCGGAGATGCTCCTTCGTCTCGAAATCCGTCGAGCTATCCACAGTGGCTTCCATAGGATCTGAAATGGTGCCGTCTGTAACGGCATGGAAAGAGGACTTAACTGTGGCATCCCAGTCAAGTATATACGTTTTCCCCGAGAATTCTATTTGTAAGGGAGGAACTGGACGTGATGCTGGCTCAAACCAATCAGAGCTGAAAAGACATTAAAAGAAAGCGTTGACCAAGAAAATAGTGACATACCACTGCATGAGGTTTGATGCATAATCGTTCAGTTCTGATGGCGCATCCTCATGACGAACAGTCTTGGACTCAAACGAGCTCAGCTGCATATCCATAGGCCTGAAAAAGGGTCAGGGGGCGGGTAAGTCGGTTCATAACGTCAAATTACCGATCAGGCAACATAACATTCAGGAATCTCTCGTCTCCCTCCCAAATTTCCACAAATCCTGCCCAATAAGGCTTCCCTGACGGCCCAACAGCCCCAAACAAGGGAACGCCTTTCCAGGACGTGTCATCCTCAGCGAGATCAACATTTTCCGGCCAGTCCTCAAACTTGGAATCCAAGCCTGCGAGATCTTCCCTCAAGTCCAGCTGAGCATCGATTGAGGCTGTTGCTGGTGTCTGTTCAAACGGTTTCGGCGGCGTCGGGTTGGACAGTTGGGACATTCTATTATTTTCGATTTCACTTTGACGAGTGAATTCGAATTTGAGGGTTTTGAGCGGTTGACCTGCCGAGGGTTCACAGAGATTGGGCGATCGATAAACGAGGCGTGTCAGCAGTGTATGGCTTAGGGGTGATGACTTTGTCAGTAATCCAGGGAGTCTGGTTGAAAATTAGACGCGTAATACAATGGAAAACGAAGAAAGAAAACTTACTCAGGAATGAAAGTTGTCATCGTGGCATCGCTCTTCACCCAGTCAAATATTTTGCCGATTTCATGGGAGCCAGTTAGGGACGGTAAAAACGTCTTTGGAAGATCGTGACTCGGGACAAAGACCACATGTCCGAACCTGGAAATGGAAGATTTAACTTCAGGTGCAATTATAAAGAGAGATATGTGCTTACAATGCAGTGACCTTGGTACCGGGAGTCAACATAGATAACCCCTCCAGCTCAGGGAGGCCCAGCGCACTCCTCAATGATGAGGTTTGCCTATTCAGATAGTATGTCCGATTATTCATTATAGGACTGCAAACAAATCGCTCACCCAGAAATGTCGACAAGATCGTTTCTCTCTGGGGATAGTCCCGAAAAGCGGACCACTTCATCCTGTTGATGCTGGTCTAAGAAGTCGGTGACTCTCCGAGCCCGAAAGAGCGTCTGGATGGCTACAGATTGTCGAATGAGATGGGTGGCAGCGCTCGCTGTACTGGAATTATCAAGTGTCGCTGGTTCAGTTAAGGCTTGGATTAGAGCCCAGTAGAAGGGCGATTTTTCTGGTTTGGATAGTTCGAAAGGGAATAATGCGTATTCGGTGTGATGGGCGTTGACGGGAGTGGGGATGGATGCCATTAAAGCCGGAGGAGCCAAAGACATCTATACTTGGTATTAGAGGAGGACAATATCGACATCGTATGCGATCTTACTTGTTGAGATGAACGAGTGACTAGTCGTTTGGCCATTTCAATATTTCTTGAATGGTAAGATGATATGCGGAACTAGTGGTGCATATATGAGTTTCCAGCATACACACAGACAATCATGTCTTACCTTTCCATCACCCAGGTCCTCAACCAAAGCTCTTGTGAGCTTAGATATTCGAGGAATCAGGTCAGAACGCAGCAGTGTCCGGGCATATGAGGAGGGTGAGAATGTTAAATGCAGTTCTTCGCATTTTATGCGCTATAAGGTGATAAGTACGCAGAATGAGATCAATACAGTATTCAAATACCGTTTTCTGCTGGGATAAAACAAGGCCTAGTAAGTCTAACGATCCTCGCAGACCTTCCAGCACAAGCGCAAACCCATTCGGAACTCTCGTTACTCCTTCGACAGAAACATCATAGCTCTCCGCCAGCCGTCGTAAATCAGATCCATCAGTTCCAAGGATCAAAAATAACTCGCTGTTTCTCAGGAGGAAAGCTAAGGAGGAATCACTCAGCATAAACATTCCGGTTCAAATGAATTAACAAACCTCTCTCAGACCTTTGAGTAAGATATCCCTTCCGCGCCAATATCTCAGAAGGATATGGCCATCCAAATCTCCAACGAACCAGCTCCAACGCTCGATCCCGCGACGTCTTCAGTGAATTGGGAGGCCGTGGCTTCCCATACTGCCCATTCCCAAAGTTCCTCTCTATTCCCATCGCGGTGAAAGCAGCCAACTGCGGGGCGGAGAACGAACTCATTGCACGGTTCACGAGCTGCTCGAATTGACTTGTGTATTTTTCGATCTTTTGCGGCGCAGGAATGTAGAATATTTCGGACCGATCAGCAGAAGGGGCAGGATACACGAAGTCCAATCCAATTAATGGTCTGTGCTTGGGCTTTATAGCGTCGAGGTCATCCAGAGTAGGCGCAATCGGTTCGTCCACCGCCTCCATAAGTTTTGAGGACTGCTTCAAACTAGTCAGAGTCTTTTGTCGTTTCACCTCTTCCAACCGCGCCAGTTCCTCTGCGAGGGCAGGATCGACTTCCTTCTTCTTCTTTCCTCGTTTGGCTTTCTGATCGGGTTTGGATGCTCCAGCAGCAGAAGTTTCTGCATCATTCGAAGTGGCTTCGCTCGAAGTTACCTTGGGAGCGCGACTGGTATAGTGTCTTCCCGCCGATAGTCTTAAGGTGCATTGGAGGCATACACTGGGTTGAATGATGCGTGTACGAAGACGAGCGTACATGCAAAGACTTTACAGTGAATCCAAAGATTTTTGCAAAGGTCCTCGGGTCACGTGACCACTAGAAGGTCGGGAATTGGACTTTGCAGAGGATTCACGACCATGGCTGCAGCATTATCATCCTCGTTATTCCTTCGCTCGACACCATTGTTTCGACCAGATGCATTAGTGCCAGCTCTGCGACCGTATCTTGCGTGGGCATCCCCGATTTTGGCGTTACCCTCGCTGTGGGAGCTCATCCCTCCATTCCTCCTCGCCGTCCCAAAGAAAAAGACATCACATTCGCGAAAGGCGATGCGTTCTGCGAATAAAGGATTGAAGGATAAAACAAGTGCGTTGTTACTCCCCATTCCATCTCATACCCTGTTCTGATTTCCCCTACTTTCGCAGACATTGTCAATTGTCCTGGATGCGGAAATGCCAAGCTGGCACACCATTTATGTCCAAATTGCTACTCGGAAATATCACGAGAATTCAAGACACAACGGCGAAAAGCAGCAGCAACTCAAGTGGCGGAATAGAGGCGAGCGTGTAGTGTGCATTGTATACTTATTGCAGGCAAATGTAATGGACTGGTGGCCTTGACCTTCGTTGGAATTATAGCAAGGAGCATCCCGCCTAGTTAAATCATCGATGGAGAATGGTTTGGAGAACTGTTCAGGATGGATGAAAATGATATTCCCTGAAGAGACCTCTTCTGCGTTCAGCATCCGCAATCACAAAATGCCGTATCTACTGGTACATTCCCACTCAACATATCAATGATTCTTGAAGAAGG
>Ga0157379_10006279_pt1 | contig 10235 bp, 12 predicted proteins | sample S25metaG_FD_121802 | JGI IMG/M metagenome (GOLD analysis project Ga0157379, IMG submission 121802) | Switchgrass rhizosphere microbial communities from Kellogg Biological Station, Michigan, USA - S2-5 metaG | ecosystem: Host-associated > Plants > Roots > Rhizosphere > Soil | place: USA... | reverse complement strand
GGCGCCCGGCCCTTCGCCACCGGCGGCATGATCGTCGCGGCGATCAGCTTCGGCCTGCTGATGACGCTGCCGATCGACTTCGCCTACCCCGTCTTCGCCGCAATCCTCCTCCTGCTCGGCGCCTCAATGGGGATGTTTGCCTCGCCCAACCGAGCCGCGGTTATGAACAGCCTGCCGGCCAGTGACCGCGGCGCCGGCGGCGGCATGAACCAGACCTTCCAGAACTCGGCCCAGGTGCTCTCGGTCGGCATCTTCTTCACCCTGCTGATCGTCGGCCTCTCCTCCAGCCTGCCGGGCGCGCTCAGCAGCGGCCTCGAAGCGCACGGCGTCCCCCCCGCCGTCGCCCATCACGCCGGTGAAACCCCGCCGATCTCGGTCCTCTTCGCCGCCTTCCTCGGCTACAACCCGATCCAGCACCTGGTCGGCGCCCACGCGCTGGCCGGCCTGCCGCACGGCGCCCATGCCGCGGTTACCGGACAGGCCTTCTTCCCCCACCTGATCTCGCAGCCGTTCAGCGAGGGCCTCGACACCGCCTTCACCTTCGCGATCGTCGCCTGTCTCGTCGCCGCCGCCGCCTCGCTCCTGCGGGGCGGCCAGTACCACCACGTCGAGGAGCCCGCGAAGCCGGCCCCTGGCCCGCCCCAAGTCCCGCAACTGGAGGAGCAACATGCGCGTTGAGTGGCACGGACAGTCCGCCTTCACCCTGACCGGCTCGGAGGCCAAGGTCTTCATCGACCCCTTCGGCGACATGGCGCCACTGCTCGCCGAACGCGGCCGCAAGTTCGAGCACCCGCCGATCGAGGTCGACGGTGTCGACCTGCTGCTAGTCACTCACGAGCACCGCGACCACAACGCGGTCGAGGTGATCGGCGGCGAACCGCAAACCCTGCGGGCGACCGCCGGCAAGCACGCTTCCGAGGCGGTCGGCGAGGTGCTTGGCGTCGCTTCCGAGCACGACGAGGTCGCCGGCACCGAGCGCGGCCCCAACACGATCTTCGTCTTCAAGCTCGACGGCCTGCGCGTCGCCCACTTCGGCGACTTCGGCCAGCGCCAGCTGCGCGAGGAGCAAGCCGCCGCGATCGGCGCCGTCGACCTGCTCTTGATCCCGGTCGGCTCCGGTCCGACCATCGGCGCCGCCCAAGCGGGCGCGATCGTTTCCCGCCTCGACGCCCGCTGGGTGGTGCCGATGCACTACCGCAACGAGCGCGCCGATTTCCTCCCCGACAGCGAGGAGGAGTTCGTCGTCCAAATGCCGCAAACCGTCCGCTTCGAGGGCCCGGCCTTTGACACCGCCGAGCTGCCCGACGATGGCGGCCCCATCGCCGTGGTCCCCGCCGCGCCCTAGCGCACGTTTGATCGATTGACCCACGGATTCGGTGGCAAATCGATCAAACGGCGCCGCGTGGTTCACATCAGAATTCCAATCCAAAAGCTCATCGCCGCTATGGTCCCCTTGCCGGGCCTGACCCGCGCGAAACCAACAGCGAAAGGGGCCGGATTTGAGCGGCGACGAGTTGAATGAGATGGGGCCGATCGACTACCTGATCGTCGAGTGGCCGGGACGGCAGCCGACGGGCGAGGCGATGCCGCACCTGATCGACCTCGTCGACCGCGGCCTGATCCGCATTCTCGACCTCGCCTTCATCGCTAAGGCCGAGGACGGCTCCGTCGCGGCACTGGAGATTGCCGACCTCGGTGACGAGATCGATGCCTTCGCCAGCTTCGAGGGTGCCTCTTCGGGCTTGCTCGGCGACGACGACGTCACCGAGGCCGGAAACGCGCTCGAGCCTGGCACCTCGGCCGCCCTGCTCGTCTACGAGAACCGCTGGGCGGCGCCGTTCGCCGCCGCCGTTCGCCGCACCGGCGGCCAGCTCGTCGCCAGCGGCCGCATCCCCGTCCAAGACGTCCTCGCCGCGCTCGACGCGGTCGAGGCAGCCGAGTAGGAGGAAGACCCATGCCAGGACTACTTCGAGGAGTGGCGCGCACCGCGGCCATCGCCGGCACCGCCACAGCCGTTAGCAACCGCGTCTCCCGCCGTCAAGGCGAACGCTGGGCCCAGCAGGAAGAACAGCAATTTCAGCAGCAGGCTCCCGCTCCAGCAGCAGCCGCCCCCGCCGCAGGAGGCGAGCAGTCGATGATCGAGCAGCTCAAGCAGCTCGGTGAATTGAAGGAGCAGGGGATCCTCACCGAGGAGGAGTTCGCGGCCCAGAAGGCCAAGCTGCTCAACGCCTAGCGGCGTTCGCTCTCCTAAGAAGCGGGCTGCGAGAGTACCGAGAGGATGTTGCCCGCCGGGTCCTTGAACCAGGCGATTTCGGGACCCTGGTCGCGGACGATGCCCTTCTCGTCCTGCTCGAAGCTCTCGTAGCGCTCCATCTCGACGCCGCGCTCGACGAGGCCATGGACGGCCTCGTCGACGTCGTCCACTTCGAAGTTGAGGATCGTGTAGGTGGCGGGGACGAAGTCCGGCTTCGCGTACATCAGCGTCTCGCGGCCGTCACCGGTCTTGATCGAGGTGAGGCCGAACTCCTCGCTGAGGACTTTCACCTCGAGGCCCAGCGTCTCGCCGTAGAACCGCTTCGCCGCCTCGATGTCGTCGACCGCGAAGCCGTTGGTCGCTTTCGCATTGGTGAACATGCCGCTCCTTTCGTCTCGCCCGTCCGGCCCGACTACCCGGCGAGCTCGGGGATGTACCGCTGCAGGTGCGCGTCGATCGTCTCGCGCACCCACTGCTGCGTCAACGCATCGGCCATCCGGTAGCGACCGAGCAGCATCTTCTGCTCGGTCAGCGGCAGCCCGGCGATTTCCCAACGCACCGCCAGCCGCTCGAAGAGCAGCTCTGAACGGCGGCGCCAGGCATCGTCCTGGCTCGTCGCCGCCGTCGCCGGCCCCTCCCCCAGCTTGGCGATCGTGCCGGGGCTGAGCGACTCGCGCAGGGTCAGCTTGTTGCCCTCCGCATCGGTGTAGTCGACGGTCGCCACCTTCTGCCGCGGCCGCCGCTTCTTGCCCTTCGCCATCCCGCCCAGTCTGCCAGGCTGCCCGCCATGTCTCCGGACGAAAAGCTCGAACTGCTCAAGCGCTTTGCGCCAACGCTGCACTTCGACGCCTTGGAGCGCTGGCGGCCCGAACTGGTCGACAGCTACCTGCGGCACTCCGCCGTCCTCGACGGCAACGATCAGCAGCTCCCCGGCACACCGCCCGCCGAGCCGGCGATGAACGAGCGGGCCGACGAACGCAAGGCCCGGCTCAACCCGCTCGAGCACGGTGCCGACGTCGACACCCAGAAGCGCAGCAATGAAGTGCTCGCTGCGTACGGCGGTGACCAGAACCTCGCCTCCGCCGGAGTCGCCTACGGCCGCGTCTTCCCCGAAGGCCAAGCCCTCTTTCTCCAGTACTGGCTCTTCTATCCCGACAACCCGTGCGTGCTGCCGCCGGGTCGACACGATGGCGATTGGGAGTTCGTCCAGGTCCGCATCGAACGCGCGGGCGACGGCTTCCGCCCCACTCACCTCACCCTCGCCGAGCACGGCAAGCCGGTCAACAAGCCGATCTCCTCGACCGTGGAGATCGAGGTCTTCGTCGCCGTCGACTCGCACGCCTGTTACTTCAAAGAAGGGGCGAACCCGATCATTCCCCTCTCCGACGTCTGCGAGCCGGCCGGAACACCGAGCGGCAAACCCGACGTCGTGCTCATACCGATCGAGCCCTCAAAGCGCGACTGGGTGCACTGGCAGGGACGCTGGGGGCTCGACCGGGGCCCCGGCACGCTGCTGGCGCTAGCGCTGCACCTGAAGCGCACGCCCTGGCCGTTGACGCGGCTAAACAAAGTGGGAGCGGGCGAGAGCCCGGTCAGCCCCGGCCACCAGGGCCAAAGCTGGAGCTCACCCGGCGCCTTTGCCACGCGCGGCAGTACCCGCAGTGCTACGACGTCGCTGGTCCAGCGCTTCGCCCACTTCCTCGGCAACGCGACCTGGCCGAACGAGGCTCCGCGGGTCACGGTCACGCCGCAGGACTCTGGAGCGGGATTGGCAATCGGCGCGAAGCCGCCGGTCCCCGCCTACAAGCTGGAAGCAGAGGGGGCGGGCCGCTTCCTCCGCCGCGTTTCGATGGTCGCGATCGCCTTCTGGGAAGAGCGCGCCGACGGCAGCCGCCGCGCGCTCGCGCTCGAAACAGTCCACCCCGGCAAGCCCAAGACCCTCGCGATCCCACACGAGGGCAAACTGGAATGGCGCGCCGCCGGCTACAACCTCCTGCGCCAGCGCGGCAACCCGATTCTGCCGAAACCGTCCTGAACCGCGCATATGACGGGTTGAGACGGTTTCGCTCACCAGCCGCCGCTGGGACGACGCCGCATCCGCTTGCGTTCGCCCGAACGGCGCTTCTCTTCCAGGCGCTTCTCGCGCGAAGCGCGCGTGGGACGGGTCGGGCGACGGTGGATCGGCTCGTCGAGGCCGGCGGCGATCTTCTCCGCCAGCCGCCGCAGGGCCAGTTCGCGGTTGCGGGCCTGGCCGCGGGCGTCCTGGGAGACGGCGGTGATCAGCGCGCCGCCGCGATCGAGCAGCATCGCTCGCTGCCGCTCGTCCAACGTCCGCGAGGCCTCGACGTCGAAGACCGCTTCGACCCGCGAGGCGGTGACGTTGGCGTGCTGCCCCCCAGGTCCTGAGGAGCGGCTGGCGCGCAACTCGATCTCAGCCAGCGGGATCGAGAGCCGCGAGTCGATTCTCAGCTCGTCGGCGATAGCGCGTCGACCTTCGCCGCCAGCTCGAAGTCGGCGGCAGTGAGGCCACCCTCCGAGTGGGTGGAGATCGTCACCGTCACCGTGTCCCAGGAGATCTCGAGGTCGGGGTGGTGACCCATCTCCTCGGCCGGCCCAACCAGGCCGTCAACGAACTTGACCGAGCCGACGAAGTCGCCGCAGGAGAAGTCCTTGGCGATCGCCTCGTCCTTGCGCTCCCAACCGCTCAACTCGCCGAGCTTGGCGCCGATCTCCTCTTCACTCAGCAGTGCCATCGCCAACTCCCATCGCCTCGACCGCCCGTTCCGCCGCCCGCGACCCGAGCACCCGGTAAGCCTCGAATTTCTGGTCAGTGTAGAGCTGGTCCACCGTTGAGTTGTTGGGGAAGCGGGGGTCCTGCTCGTGGTGGGCGCGCACGTCCCACGGCGCTGTTTCGGTCAATGCGTTGCGCACGTAGACGAGGGTTCCTTTCTCGCCGCTGCCGTAGGTGATCGTCGCCGTCGCCACGTCGCTCTTGGCGAAGTGGGTCTCCTTGTCGGGGACCATCTCGGCCGGAGTCGGCCCCGCCGCCGGTTTGCCGTCCTCCCCGTCGAACTCGATCTCGACGTCCAGCTCCGAGCGGGCCAGGGTGATCGCTTCGCCGAGCGATTCGAACTCGGCTCCATCGGCACCGACACCGCTGGCGTCGAGGCAGTAGATCTCGGTGCAGCCGCGGCGCAGCAACTCGACCAGGCCGAGGTTCTCGTAGTGTCCCCCGTCAGTGACGTAGAGGTACTTGGAGCCGATCCGGTTGAGGCCGAAGAGCTCGCAGAAGAGGTAGAAGGGCCGCGGCCTGACGTAGCGCAGGCGCAGTTCCTGGTCGGCCCGAAAGGCGTGTACCCAGCGCGGGTTCGGCACCCAGACGCCGAGCCGGATGTTCGCCAGCGCCATCAGGAATGTCAGCGGCCGCCTCGTCATCTTCCCCATCGAGGGTGAGATCGCCGCCCCCGACATCGCCGTCGCCGCCAGCAGCGAGAGGTCCCGCCCGCGCCGCCTCGCCGGCCGCGACTGCTCGCTCGCTTCCTTCTTCGGCTCCTCGAAGGCGTCCTCGATCTCCCTGGTTGGGACCGCCCCGACCAACGGACCGCCAACCGTGTGCGCGCTGAAGGTGAAGCTGGTGACGCGGCGCCCGGGCGGGGTCGCGTCGGTGTCGGAGATGTTGGCGGCAGCGCAGATCAGCAGCGTCGGCCACTCCTCGCCCTCGCCCCCGACCATCGCCATGTTCGATAGCGCCAGCGTCCTGTCGTAGTCGCGCTCGACCGCGATGCCGGTGTCTTTCTCCTGATCCAGTGGCAAGACCGCCTCGACCCGGTCGTAGAGCTCCTCGCGCGGGTCGAGCGCGGCCTCGGCCCTGACCCGGCGCAAGGCGAAGACACTGCTGAGCCGGCGCTTGTAGAAGGGGTGCAGCGACCAGGTCGTGAGGTCGGCGAAGAAGTAGATGACGAGGAAGACCGCCAGCACCCCAATGCCGGACCAGACAAGCCCTGGGTCGACGGCCCCGCGCCCGTTGGCTTCGGACATTCCCGCGGCGACGGTCAGGAAGAAGACGGCAAAGAGCATCAGCGGCCCGACCAGCGCCGCGGCGAAGTAGGCGATCCCCATTCGCAGGCCTTTGCCGAGCTTGCCGAATGCCTTGCGCGCCTTGCCCAGCTCGTCGCTGGCTTTGCTCGAGCTGAGCAGGTGACCGAGCTGTGCCGCCACGCCCGCCAACAGGGCCAGCGTGCCGGCACCGAAGCCAGCGCCCCTTTCGCCCTTTCCGCCGAGGTGGTCTTCGTTTACCCACTGGACCAAGTAGGGCAGGGCGACCAGGAGCAGGGCGAGAGCGACGGCGAGAATCAGGAGTCGAGTCGCCCAGACGGTGAAGGACTGGGCCCAGGCGAGCCTGCGCCAGCGGAAGAGCAGTGTCGCCAGGCCGAAGGCGAGACCGAGGCCGAGCACGACCAGTATCGAGATCCAGGTCCAGGCGGGCAGGTCGGTCGCGCATCCCACCCCGCCGACCGCGTTGCAATCCCCGGCCAGGTGACTGAAGGCGGGTGCATAGACCAGCCCGGCGAGGAGGAGCCCGACCCCGATCAGAGGGAGCGCGACGAAGACGAGGTTGAGCAGGAGGCCGAGGACCAGGCGCAGGCCGAGGAAAATCTTGTCGCTGGCCGTGGGCGCGAGATAGGAGCAGCGGTTGCGCAGGTACTGCTCCTCCGGGGAGCCCGCCGCGAAGGGCTTCTTCTTGGCGAAGAGGCTGCCGTCGGAGTCATCGGGACCGGTCTTGCGCAGCAGCGAGATCGCAGTGGCGATGTAGGAGCCGCCGGAGACCGCGGCCAGGTAGCTGGCCCGCTCCAGCTCATCGCGCTCCTGCAGGACCTGCAGCGCCCCGAGCGAGAAGGCGGCGGAGCGAATGCCGCCGCCTGAACAGCAGATGCCGAGCTTGCCCTCGCGTGGATCCTCGACCGTGCCCTCGAAGGAGGGCACGGGCTCGGGATGGCCGCCGTTGAAGAGCCAGCGCCAGAAGCGATGGCGGGGGCGCCTCGTCGCCTTAAAACGCTCCTCGGCGGGGGCGCTACGTCGCAGGCCCGCATCACCCGCCCCGAGACCCTCCTCATTCACGGGCTCGGGTTCAGGGTCCGGCTCGCCTCTCACAGGGAAGCCCGGTATGCGGATGTAGACCATTCCAGGGGGATTCAAGCGAAGGCCCCGGCGATAAGCTCGTCTCGATGCCGGTTGGCGACGACAGCCCACTGCTTTGGCACATCGCGATCTCGCACTACAGCGAGAAGGCGCGTTGGGCGCTTGACCACAAGCAAGTGCCGCATCGCCGTCGCGCCGTGCCGGTCCCCGGGATCCACATTCCAGCTTCTATGTGGCTGACGCGCGGCGCCAGCCAGACCTACCCCGTGCTCGAGCTGGACGGGGTCGCAATCGGCGACTCGACCGAGATCATCGCTGCGCTTGAGCAGCGTTACCCCGAGCGCCCGCTTTACCCGGCGGACCCCGAGCAGCGCCAGCGTGCGCTCGAGCTCGAGGACTTCTTCGACGAGGAACTGGGACCGCACATCCGCTTGCTCGCCTTCCACGAGATGGGCAAGGACCGCGACCGCTTCGAAAGCCTAGTCACCCGCACTGTGCCCGCGCCGATAGCTCGCTTCGGCACCGGTGCGGTCACCTACGCCCGCACCTATACCGGCCTGCGCTTCGGCGTCCGCGACGAGGAGGCTGCCGAGCTCGCCCGCGCCAAAATCCTCAGCGCGCTCGATCGGGTCGAGGCGGAGCTCGATGGTGGCGACTACCTCGTCGGCGATTCCTTCAGCGTTGCCGACCTCACCGCTGCCTCCCTCTTCAACCCGCTGGTGATGCCGGAGGAGGGCCCGCTGCCCAATGACATGGAACTGCCGGCCGGCCTCGAGGCCTTTTGTGCGCCGCTGCGCGAGCGCGAGGGCTACCGCTGGATCGAGCAGACCTACCGGCGCTGCCGCCAACCGGCGCCGTCGGTCGTGGGCGCAGCCTGAAAGCTCCGTCTCAGCGCCTAAATTTCTAATACCTCGCGGCCGATAGGGGTCGCATGAGCCCAGACAGCAGCAAGCACCTGCGGGCGATCATCCAGACCCAGACTGAGATCGCGGCAAGCGATCTCGACCTCGATGCGGTGATGGAGCTGATCGCGCGGCGCGCGCAGGATCTGACCCTCGCCAGCGGTGGTGTGATCGAGATCGCCGACGGTGACGAAATGGTCTACCGGGTGACGGTGGGTGAGGCGACCCCGTTCCTCGGTGTGCGCCTGAAGATGGACGGCAGCCTCTCCGGTCGCTGCGTCAGGGAAGAAAAGGTGCTGCGCAGCGACGACACTGCCGCTGACCCGCGGGTCGACAGCGAGGCATGCCGTCGCGTCAACGCCCACTCGATGATCTGCGTGCCACTGATCCACCAGGAGGAAACAGTCGGCGTGCTCAAGGTCTACGCGCCGCAGGTCAACAACTTCGACGACGGTGACGTCGAAACGCTGGAGCTGCTGAGCGAGCTGATCGCCGCCCACATGTCCCACGCCAGCCTCTACGCCGCCGAGGTCCACGGGGGTCGCCACGACGCGCTCACCGGTCTGCTCAACCGCCGCGCCTACGAGGAACGGCTGCCGGTCGAGATCGCCAGGGCCAACCGCTACGCCTGGCCGCTCTCGCTCTGCCTGCTTGACCTCGACGGCTTCAAGAAGCTCAACGACTCACTCGGTCACCCGGCTGGCGACAAGGCCCTGCAGCAGGTGGCGGCGCTTATCGACGAGTCGCGCCTCACCGATGACAGCTTCCGGATCGGCGGCGACGAGTTCGCCCTGCTGATGCCGAAGACCTGCCGCGAAGACGCCGAAATCGCCGCCGCTCGCCTCAGCGAGAAGATCCGCAACATCGGCATGGCAGAGGGCTCCTTCGGGGCCTCCTTCGGCGTCGCCGAAGGCGCCAGCGACCCAGCCGTCCTGCACAAAATGGCCGACGAGCGTTTGCTCGAAGCCAAGGAGCGCCTCTACGAGGGGCGCGAGCGGCGCCAGTAGGACCGCGCCTCGCGCCGTCCGACAGAGCCGACGTTCAAGCGCAACTGAGGTCGAAACCCGAGCCGCGGCGGTAGATCCGTAGCCGGTTCTCTGCCGCAGCGCGCAGGCGTCGCGGCGCCACCACTCCGCAGAGGCCTCCGAACCAGCGCCCGTTGCGGCGCAAGAGAAAGAGGCCGTAGCTGCGACCGACCCGGCGCGGCAGCGCGCAGGCCGCACCCCGGCGCGAGCCGTGCACGTCAAGCATCTTCCCCGTCCCCGGCAGGGCACCCTTGTACGAGTGCCGCACTTCGTAGCGGTAGACCGCGTGCAGCGCCCCATGCGGCAACACCCGGACCAACCGCCCGACAACCGCCGCGTCGGCTTCCCGCAGCGATTTAGCGGGCGCCTGCGGAGCACAGGAGCAAGCACCAGCCCCCTCGGCAGCCCCAAGCATCGCCAAAACGACGAGCACCAACGCCATCGTCCACCGCCCCCGCACTCACATCAATCTAACGCTGCGGAGCCCGTTCCGGTAGGGGTGAAGCGTCTTCTACTTTTTCGGCAATTCCTTGCGGCGACAGCTCCGGCGTCTCCACCGAAAAAGTTAAGCGAAACCCCTACCGGAACGGGCTCTACGGGGTCAGAACGATCTTGAGTGCCTCGCGCTGGTCATAAAGCCTGTAGGCCTCGTCGGCTTCTTCCAGCTTCATGTGGTGGGTGACGAGCGGCGCGGGGTCGAGCTTGCCGGCCTCCATCAGCGCGAGCACCCGGTCGACGTGGGCGATCACGTTGGCGAGGCCGAGGCGCAAAGTTAGGCCCTTGAGCCAGGCCAGACCCAAGGGCACCTCGCCCTTGCCGGCGTAAGCGCCGATGCCGGAAACGGTGCCGGCGTCACGGGCGAGGCTGACCGCCATCGCCAGCGGGCCGGGGTCACCAACCGCATCGACGACCACG
>Ga0157379_10006275_pt1 | contig 10238 bp, 7 predicted proteins | sample S25metaG_FD_121802 | JGI IMG/M metagenome (GOLD analysis project Ga0157379, IMG submission 121802) | Switchgrass rhizosphere microbial communities from Kellogg Biological Station, Michigan, USA - S2-5 metaG | ecosystem: Host-associated > Plants > Roots > Rhizosphere > Soil | place: USA: Michigan... | reverse complement strand
GTTGGGACCCATCAGCGCGTGGACCTTGCCCTTCTCCACGTCGAGATCGAGTCCACGGAGGATTTCCTTGTCCTCGACGCTCACGTGCAGGTTGCGTATCTCCAGCTCAGCCAAATCTCACTCCGTTTCTGGGTTTGTGAAGGTGAAGTCTTGTTTAGACGGCGCTGCCGACCGGGGCTCGCGTCTCGGCGTTGTCGCCGTTGCCGCCGAACTCGACCAGCTCCGCCAGCGTCGTGCCGGAGAGGGCTTTGGTCACTCCGCCCTGCACGCGCATCCAGAGCAGCTTGGTCGAACAGGCGTGGTCGCCGTCGTCCTCGTGCGAGCAGAGCACTTTGCCGTCGGGCGTGTCGTGGAAACACTCCATCGGCGCGATCTGCCCTTCGAGCGCCTCGACCACGGCATCCATCGTGATCTCCTCGGCCGGTTTGGCCAGGCGGTAGCCGCCGTGGGCGCCGCGGGTCGAGGTGACCAGGCCGGCCTTGCGCAGCTTGGCGACCAGGTGCTCGAGGTAGGAGAGCGGCAAGCGCTCCGCCTCAGCGACGGCGCTGAGCGAGATCGGCGCAGCCATGCTGGGCTGGCGGCCCAGCTCGACCATCAGGCGCACGCCGTACTCGGCTTTGGTCGAAAACAACATCTGACTAAATCCTACTGAAGAGGTCGGTTATGCGGATTCCGTCGCGGCCTCTTTGCCCAGTTCCACGTGGGCGCGGCTGTCGCTGCCGCGGATCAGCACGAGGGTGAGGACGAAGCCGAGCAGGGCGATCGCCGAGCCACCGAGGAAGGCGTGCTGGAACCCCTCGGTCAGGGCGCTGAGTTCGCTCGAGCCGGAGGACGCCGCGTCGCTGGTGGCGGAGATCGCCACTGCCGAGAGCACTGCCAGGCCGAGTGCCCCGCCGATCTGTTGCGAGGTGTTGATCAGGCCGCTGGCCAGCCCCGCCTCGTTCTCCGCGACGCCTGAGACCGCAGCGATCGTTGTCGTCACGAAGGCGAAGCCGAGCCCCGCCGCGGCGAAGAGCGACGGGCCGAGGATGTCGGAGGTGAAGCTGCCTCCGACCGAGACGCGGCTGAACCAGGCGAGGCCGAAGACGATGAAGAGCAAGCCAATCGCCAGCACCGGCTTGTAGCCGAGTTTGGTTACCAACTGGGAGGCGATGCCCGCCGAAGCCATGATCACCAACGCCAGCGGCAAGTAGGAGAGGCCGGCGTGGATCGCGCTGTAGCCGAGCACCTGCTGCATATACAGGGAGATGAAGAAGAACATTGAGAAGAGCGAGGCGCCGACCAGTAGGCCGACCACGTTGGCGCCGGTCAGGGTGCGGATGCGGAAGATCGAGAAGGGGACGAGGGGTTTGGCGGTGCGCAGCTCGATCGCGACGAAGGCCGCCATCAGGGCGACGGCGAGGGCGATCAGGCCGATCGTCTGGGTCGAGCCCCAGCCGACGTTGTTGGCGTCGACCAGCGCGTAGACGAGGACCGAGAGCGAGGCGGTGACGGTGACCGCGCCGGCGACGTCGAAGACGCGCTTCTCGCCCTCCATCCGTGTTTCGGCGAGCAGTCGCGGCGAGAGGGCGAAGGCGATGAGGCTGACCGGGACGTTGACCCAGAGCACCCACTCCCAGCCGAGCCATTCGGTGAGGACGCCACCGAGCAGGACGCCGGCGGCGCCGCCCGAGCCGGCGACCGCGCCCCAGACCCCCAGCGCCTTATTGCGCTCGGCGCCGTCGCTGAAGGTGGTGGTGACGATCGAGAGCGCGGCGGGGGAGATGATCGCGGCGCCGAGCCCCTGCGCCGCTCGGGCGGCAATCAGCTGCCCCTCGGTCGCGGCGAAGCCGGCGGCGAGCGAGGCGACGGCGACCAGCATCAGCCCGGCCATGAAGACCTTGCGTCGACCGACCAGGTCGGCGGTGCGGCCGCCCAGTAGCAGGAAGCCACCGAAGGTGAGCACGTAGGCGTTGACGACCCAGGGCAGGTTCTCCTGCGAGAAATCGAGCGCTTTGCCGATCGTCGGCAGCGCCACGTTGACGATCGAGGCGTCGAGGACGACGACGAACTGGGCCGAGCAGAGAAGGATCAGCGCCAGCCAGCGCTTCTCGCGGTATTCCCCGTTGGTGGACATCGACGGGCCTCAGTCAATCAAAGCCGCGTCGTCGGCTCCACGGGCGCCGCTGGAGTCAAGGCTCGATCAGGCCGCGGCGGATCGCGTAGCGAACCAGCTCGACCCGGTCGCGCATGCCGAGCTTGCGCATTGCGGCGGAGCGGTGGTTCTCCACGGTCTTCTCGGAGAGATGGAGCAGCTCGGCGATCTGCTTGGTCGTGTGCGCCTCGGCGACGAGCTTGACCACTTCCTCCTCACGCGGCGTCAGCTCCTCCTCGCCCGAGGAGCCGCGCTCGAGCACGTCCTTTATGAGTGTGCGCTGCGCCTCGGGCGTGAGGAACGGCTCGCCCCGCTCGACCGCGCGGATGGCCGCCAGCAGGTCGGTGTCGGCCTGGGCCTTGAGCACGTAGCCGGAGGCGCCGGCCTTGAGCGCCTCGAAGAGATAGCGCTCGTCATCGTGCATCGAGAGGATCAGCACTGAGACCCCGGGCGCTTGCCGCTTGATCTCTCGCGTCGCCTGCAGCCCGGTCAGCTTCGGCATCTTCACATCGAGAATCGCCAGGTCCGGCCGCTCCCGCACCGCCAAATCCCGTGCCTCGGCGCCATCCGCCGCCTCCCCAACCACCTCGATATCCGCCTGTCGCTCAAGCAGCAGCCGGATCCCTGAGCGCACGATCCCATGGTCGTCGGCGATCAGGACGCGAAGCATGCGCTCAGTCTCGCAACCGCAGCGGGGAGAGGGTCGGAGTGGGCCGACTTACCCGTGAAATGGACGGGAAACTCGGCCCACCCGATGCGCTGATCGCCCGTATGGCGGGGCGGCAGTACGGAGTGATCTCCATCGCCCAGCTGCGCCGGGCAGGAGTGAGCGAAGACGCAGTTCGCGGTCGCGTGCTTTCAGGTCGTTTGCATCGAGTGCATCGTGGGGTCTATGCCGTTGGCCATCTCGCTCTTCCCTTGGAGGGGCGCTGCATGGCAGCAGTGCTCGCGCTGGGAGGAGGATTGGGCTCGGGACGAGGAGATTCCGACAGGGACCGCAGCGTGCTTGACCACTGGGGAGCGGCTGTGAGCCACCGAAGTGCCACTGCGCTGTGGAGGCTGTTAGGCCCCGCAGAAGGCCCGATCAACGTCAGCGTCATCCGCGGAGGGCGAGCAAAGCGTCGGGATATCCGCGTACATCGGCCACGCTCCTTGGAACCAGTTCACGTAACGCTCTGTCGTGGCATCCCGGTGACAACGCCAGCGCGGACGATCGCCGACTTGCGCAGGGCTATCTTGCTCCATCGCTCCGGCGCGATTTCAACGTGGGAACTGCGTAGGGCGATCCGGCAGGCGAACGTGCTCGGTTTGCCCGTCGAGGAGAAGGACCGAAGGGACCGCACTCGCAGCGACCTCGAGCGAGACTTCCTGCTCCTCTGCCGCCGTCATCGACTGCCGCGTCCCGAGGTCAACGTTCGAATCGGCGCCTACCTCGCCGATTTCCTTTGGCGAGAGGAGCGGCTCGTTGTTGAGACGGATAGCTATCGCTATCACCGAGGCGAAGTTGCTTTTCACGATGATCGTGCGCGCGAGCTCGAGCTGATGCGGCTTGGCTACCACGTCCTGCGGCTCTCCGAAGCGCAGATCGACGACGCACCGAAAGATGTGGCGGAGGTGCTCCACGCCGAGCTTCGCGGGCGGCGGGAACGCAACTTCATTGGCCCGGCGGGCGCAGATGCTCGGTAGATCAGCCGGGAACGGTGAGGTGAACCGTGGTTCCGCGTCCCGGGCGAGACTCGATGTTGAGCTCGCCGCCGACGAGCAGGGCGCGCTCGCGCATACCGGCGATGCCAAGGCCGCGCTCGGCCTCGTCGAAGGCGAAACCGCGACCATCGTCAGCCGCCTCGAGCTCGACCCCGCCGTCCTCGCGGCGACGGAGGTCGACGCCGATGCGAGAGGCGCCGCTGTGGCGAGCGGCGTTGGAGAGCGCCTCTTGGGCGACGCGGTAGACGACGAGCTGAGCGTCGTCACCGAGGTCGGAAAAGTCCCCTTCGGCGGAGAACTCCGCTTCCAGTTCTCCACCACCCAGGCGCTCGACCTGCCCCGCGATCGCCGCTGTCAGGCCGAGATCGTCGAGCGCGGTCGGGCGCAGCTGTCGCGCCAGCGAGAGCAGCTCGGTCATTGCCTGGTTGGCCAGCGCCTTGGTCTCGTCGAGCTCGCCTTCGAGCTCCGGCGGCGCCGCTTCCCGCGCGGCCTCGAGGCGCAGCAGCAGTCCGGTCAGCGACTGGTTTACCTCGTCGTGGAGGTCGCGCGCGACGCGGGCGCGCTCCTGCTCCTGCGCCTGCAGGGCCGCCGATCCCGCCCGCCGGCGCTCGGCCTCGAGCCGCCGCATCATGCGCATGAAGGCGAGCTCGATCCGCTCCACCTCCTCGGTCTCGGCGACGCCGTCGATCGAGGCTGGGAGGGCGGCGCCAGGCCGGTTCAAGTCGACCTTCTCCATCTCCTCGATCAACCGCTCCAGCGGTTCCTGACGGCGGCGAAGGACGAGCAGGCGGGCGGCGAGCGCCACGACGATGACGGCCAGCACGACGATGACCAGGGTCGTCACAGGGCGAGGATAGGGGTTAGCCCCTATAGGTCAGGGGCCGGTTCGTGTCCATACTTGAGTGGCAATCGACTAAGGAGCTGGAGCTGCGATGACCACGACTAAACAGTCCACCTGGGGCGCCACGCTGCGCACGACGATTCTGCTTGCCTCCCTATCGGGGCTGCTCGTCGTCATTGGTGCGCTGATCGGTGGTGCCAGCACGGCGGCCCTCTTCCTCGGCATCGCCCTGCTGATGAACCTCGGTTCCTACTTCTTCAGCGACAAGCTGGCGCTGAAGATGAGCCGCGCGGAGCCACTGGAGGAGTCCGAAGCGCCGCGGATCTACCAGATCGTGCGCGAACTGACGACGCGCGCCGACCTGCCGATGCCGCGCCTTTACATGATTCCGCAGGACCAGCCCAACGCCTTCGCCACCGGCCGCAACCCGCAGCACGCCGCCGTCGCGGTGACCCGTGGCATTACCAAACTGCTCTCCGAGGACGAGCTTCGCGGCGTGCTCGCTCACGAGCTTGCCCACGTCAAGCATCGCGACATCCTGATCCAGTCGGTCGCCTCGGCGATCGGCGCCGCGATCACCTACCTCGCCTACATGCTGATGTGGTTCGGCAACGACGACGAGTCGCCGCTGAGCCTGGTCTCTTCGCTGGCACTAGTGCTGCTGGCGCCGATCGCGGCCAGCATCATCCAGCTCTCGATCTCGCGCCAGCGCGAGTACGCGGCGGATGCCGGGGGGGCGGAGATATGCGGCAACCCCGAGTCGCTGGCGAGCGCCCTGCTACGTCTCGAGCAGGGAGCGGCAGCGATGCCGATGCAGGTCAACCAGGCAGCGGAGCCGCTCTACATCGTCAAGCCCTTCTCCAGCAAGGGCATCGCCGGTCTCTTCTCCACCCACCCTCCGATCGAGGAGCGGGTGAAAAGGCTGCGCCAGATGCGCCCCACGATGTCCTAGCGATTGCGTCTGGACGGTGGGCCGTTGGTCCGCTTTGGGAACTCCGAAAAGACCCGCTTTTGCGGGTCTTTTATTTGAATACGGGTTCGTCCTGTTGACCGGAGGCGTATTTAAGAACTAAGCTGTACGCGGAACGGATAGCCCGTATTCGCGAATGGCCAAGGCCAGCCCCAGCCCCAAACCCGACACGCCTCGCCGCCTGCCCCGCGGGCGTCACGCGCTTGCGCCCGACGACGTGCTGCGCGACCAACGCGAGCGCCTCCTGGCAGCGGTGCCGGCGGTCGCGGCGGAGCGCGGCTACGAAGCGATGTCGGTGGCCGACATCGTCAAGGCCGCCGCGGTCTCCCGCAACGCCTTCTACAAGAACTTCAGCGACAAGCAGGACTGCGTCGCCACCGCCCACGAGCTCGGCCACGAGCGCCTCTTCGAGGTGCTGTCAACCAGTTGCTATGAAGGTGCGACGATCGAGGAGCGGGTGGGGGGATCACTTGAAGCGGGACTCAACGTCCTCGCCGACGATCCGGCCCTGGCGCGCTTCCTCTTCGTCGAGGCGCCGTCGGGCGGCGATGAGATCGCCCTTCGCTATCACGAGTGGCTCAGTCGCTACGGCACCCTGCTGCGCTCGGCCGCCCCCGACCTCCCCTCAGAGTCTATGCCTCTACCTGAGGTTGAGCAAGTGATCGTCGGTGGCATCGCCTCCCGGGTCGCCAGCGAGGTACTGCGGGGGAGGGGCAAAAAGCTGCGCGAGCTCGCCGACCCTTTCCTCGAGTACGTCCTCGCCTTCTATCGATTGAGCGAGCCTGGGCCAAAGGAGGGCCGAGTGCTCCCCTTCGAGGCCGAGGAGCCCGTGGCCGAGGCATACGAGGCTCGTCGCAAGCAGGCCGGCGCTTAGCTCTCAAGCCCGTGTAGCGCGGTCTCTTGTCGCCATTCTTCCCACTAAGGCCGCTCTAACAGCGAGCAAAGCCCCGCAAATAAGCGCTTTATTCATCTATACCACGTGCGTATCTTGACAAGATCGAACCTTCGTGTTTATATCCCGCTCGTCTTCTCATAGGTACGAAGACGGTATGGCTAACGCCTAGCAGCACCACAGGGACATAACCGAGCCTCGAGGAAGCCGCAAAGGGAAGCGGCGGGCAGAGGGGCTCACGGGACAAGGAGAGAGCTACGTGACTCGCCACGCGAAGGCATCGTCTGCGCAATCGACTGCGCGCACATTGTTGTTGAGCTTCTGCCTGGTGCTCGTGGCGGCGCTCGCCTTTGGCGTCTCACCTGCGCTCGGCGCCCAGGGCCGCCCTTACACGGGTGTCTCTTTCGGCCCTGATGGGGTCGGCGGCACCGAAAGCTTCGAAAGCGTCCAGTCGCTGGCCGTCGATCCTGCCAATGGAGATCTCTACGTCTACGACGGCGATGGGGGGAAGATCTACAAGTTCGACTCTGCGGGCGCACCGGTTCCCTTCGCTGCAACCGGCAGCAACGCAATCTCGAACCTTGGTTTTGGTGAAAATCGCGGCGAATTTGAGATAGCCCTCGCTCCCGCAGGCTCGCCCGGCGGCACCGCCGGCGATATCTATGTTGCCAGCGGTGGCCTTGGGGTTCGCGTCTTCTCGTCGGCTGGAGCCGAACTCGGCGAAATCTGGCTGGGCGGGGGGAACTGTGGCGTTGCCACGGACAGCGCGGGCAACGTCTATGCGGGCGTTGGTGGTAGGACGATCAGGCGCTTCACGCCGACGGCAAATCCGCCGCTCGAAAAAGACAAATCCGGCACCGCAACACTCAACAAAGGTATTTGCAATATCGCCGCGGATGGGCTGGGCAACATCTATGCGGCGGCCTTTAGCGGCCTCTACAAGTTCGAAGGGATAACCGATACGACGCCGAGCCTGATCGATCCCGAAGCGAAAACAATGGGGGTTGCGCCCGGCAGCAATGACTTCTACGCCAATCGTGGCAACGAAGTGGTCCAGTACGACTCCGCTGGCAACCAGGTGGCTAGCTTCGGCGAAGCCGGCGCAGGAGCCCTTTCCGGATCGCATGGCGTTGCGGCCAATGCCAGCGAGACAAAAATCTACGCCGGAGCGGGTCAGAAGGTGGAGGTGTTCGGGGCGCTCGCGACGCTCCCCGACGCTACCGCGCAAGCGGCTACCGATGTCACTAGGACTACGGCAACGCTGCATGGCACGATCAGTGCTGCCGGTGGCCCGGCGGCGACCTGTGACTTCCAGTACGTCACCGAACAACACTTCTTCTCCGAAGGCTTTAAAGGGGCAGCCGAAACACCATGTGCCCCGGCGGGCCCCTTTACCGGCAGCATCGACACTTCGGTAAGTGCTGACGTCACCGGCCTGACGCAGGGAACCGAATATCGCTTCCGCCTCGTAGGTAGCAGCGGAAGCGGCAGCCACGCCGGGCAGGCGCTCAGCGTCACCACTCCTGGCGCCGTAACCGTCACGACCGGCGCCGCGACGGCACCGACTCTGACCGGCGCAACGCTGAACGGAACGATCAATCCGGAAGGCGTGGAACTCGAAGAATGCTTCTTCGAATACGGCAAGAACTATCCCCAGAACACGGTCCCCTGCGCTGAGACACCCGCGGAGATCGGCAGCGGCGACAGCCCGGCCCCGGTCCATGCCGATTTGACCGGTCTCACCCGCGCCACCGACTACATCTTCCGCCTCGTCGGCAGGAACGAATTGGGAGTCGGTTACGGGAAAGAAGTCGGCTTCCGGCCTCTGGGGCTCTCGATTGATCGTGAGTCTGTGGTGGGTGTTACCTCTAGCAGCGCGATCTTCAAGGCACAGATCAATCCGAATCGCGAGGCGACCACCTACTCCTTTGAATACGTCAGCGAAGCTGACTTCAACGCGAGTGGCTTCGCCAACGCGATCCAACTCCCAGCTGGGGGTGAATCGATCGGCTCCGGCACCGTCGGGGTGGAAGTGGAACAGGAAGCGATCGGCTTGACTCCGCGCAGCACCTATCACCTGCGTCTCACCGCCTCCAACGCCAGCGGCGACATAACCGCCCCAGAAATCGTCTTCTCCACCTTCCCCACCAACGGCTCGGGGGGCCTGCCCGACGGCAGGGCCTACGAGCAGGCCAGTTCCGTGAAGAAGGACGGCGGCAACATCCAGGGGACGATACGCAGCATCAAGGCATCGCCCAGCGGGGACGGATTCGCCTTCGTCGTCCTCGGTGGCCTGCCCGAGGCCGAAGGCGCGCAGGACTGGGGCACCTACCTCGTGCGGCGAGACGCCAGCGGCTGGTCGACCCAGGGTCTCTTGCCATCGGCCAAGCTGGGCTCCGAGGCGCAGGTGATGGGCCTAAGTGAAGACCTCTCTGTCGACTACACCGAATCGAGGTCGCTCATCCCGCTCAAAAAGGCGTTCGGCGAAAAAGACACCCACAGCAAACAGTACACACAGATCTGGGCAGCGAGTGGCTTCAGATGGGTTGGAGGCACGCCCAAATACAAAGGAAGCAGCGCCGACAACGATCTGGCTCTCTACGAAGCAGGGCAAGCGCTGACCGATGAAGCAGCGGTGGGGGAAGAAGACGGACCGATGCCGAACGCCTATATCTGGGATCGGGCCAACCAGCGGCTCTTCGTGGCTGGCGTTTTCAACGACGGGCAGGCGCCCGCGGAAGGCAGCAACGCCGGGCCTTGGAACTACTTCACCGGCAGCGGTGGAACCTATTACTTCACCCAAGAAGAGCACGTGCTCTCCGCCGACGGCTCGAAGGTCTTCTTCACCGATAACGGCACCCACCAGCTCTACGTGCGGGTCAACCCGACCCAGCCGCAGAGCGAAATGAACGGCGAAGAATGCATCCAGCCGGCCAAGGCCTGCACTTACCAGGTCTCCAAGTCCCAGCGCTCGACGCCGGACCCGATGGGCCCGCAGGCGGCCAAGTTCGTCACCGCCACGGCCGACGGCTCCAAGGTCCTTTTCATGAGCTCCGAGGAGCTCACCGACGATTCGAATACGGGCCCCGAAGACAACAGCAACGATCTTTACAGCTACGACACCAACACCCACGAACTGACGGACCTGACGCCGTCAACGCTGGCGGAGAACCCCAACGGGGGCGAAGTCAGTGGCGTGCTCGGGATCAGCAAAGACGCCAGCTATGTGTACTTCGGTGCGGGTGGGGTGTTCGCACCCGGGGCCTCGGCCGGGGAACACTGCGTAGATAGCGGTCCTGAAAACGGCAAGTGCAACATCTATCGCTGGCACCAAGGGGACGTAACTCAACTTACACAGCTGGAAGAGACCGACTTCTTTGGATGGATGGCACAGCTCTGGGCCCCCGGCGAAATAAACGAATATCCACACACCGCACGGGTCAGCGCCGACGGTAAGACACTGCTGATGGTGGTTCCGAAGAACCTGACCGGCTACGACTCCCAAGAATACGAAGAGCTTTACCGCTTCCATGTGGGCGACGACGAGCCACTCTGCATCAGCTGCATGCCGTCGGGCGAAGACCCACGGGGTGACGCGACCCTGCAGAGCATCGAAGTTGGGGCATTCATACCTGGCCACGAAAAGGGCTTGAACAGCCGCAATATGTCGACGAGCGGCAACCGGATCTTCTTCGAG
>Ga0157379_10006273_pt1 | contig 10240 bp, 9 predicted proteins | sample S25metaG_FD_121802 | JGI IMG/M metagenome (GOLD analysis project Ga0157379, IMG submission 121802) | Switchgrass rhizosphere microbial communities from Kellogg Biological Station, Michigan, USA - S2-5 metaG | ecosystem: Host-associated > Plants > Roots > Rhizosphere > Soil | place: USA: Michigan... | reverse complement strand
CAATCCCGATGCTGTTGACCAGGTAAGCAGGACGACCTTTAAGGGGAATGAATTGAGACTGAAATACTACTAGTGTGTTTCGGAAGGATGGTCAGATAAGATTAAATCACAAGCTGCTGAAGGTTGCAATATTGCCGGTCGTGTCCGTGTCAACAAGGTTATCGGCAACATCCACCTTTCACCTGGTCGCTCCTTCTTGACCAACTCCATGACTGTTCATGACCTCGTTCCATATCTTAAGGACACCAACGGTCAACATCACAACTTCGGTCATACCATCAACACCTTTGCATTCGAGAGTGATGACGAATATGACATGCGCAAGAAGAACGTTGGAACAGAGATGAAGAAGCGTCTGGGTATCGATGTCGAACCTCTTGTTGGAACTGAAGCTAGGGTTTGTACCTTGTTGTACTCATTCTTATGCCTATATACTGACCTCAGCTTTGAATTTAGGCATTCAAGACCCAATACATGTTCCAGTACTTCTTGAAGGTCGTCTCTACCCGATTCAGGTCTCTTGATGGTCAAATTGTGAGTACTCGGTTCTACTAAGCTTATTAGGCGGTATCTGATGATTATTCAGGTTAACACTCATCAATACAGCGTCACTCACTTCGAGCGTGACCTCTCAGAAGGTACACAAAGCAACACCCAACAGGGTCTGCACCTCAGCCACGGCAACCAAGGAATGCCCGGTGCCTTCTTCAACTTTGAAATCTCTCCCATCCTCGTCGTCCATACTGAAATCAGGCAGTCCTTTGCCCACTTCTTGACATCGTATGCATCCTATGGTCCATCTTCCACTTCATCTTCTAACCTGTCATCTCATAGAACCTGCGCTATCGTTGGTGGTGTCTTGACTATCGCATCGATCTTCGATCAAGTTTTGTTCGCAACCGAACGTGCATTAAAGAAAAGCGGCGGCGGAGGTAATGGATATGGCAAGTTGATGTAATATCGGTACAGGTGCCATGTAAGATGTATCTAGCCGCGAGAGCTCTCCAGTATTCTCCCATTTCTTTATTTTATTTTCTGATGTATTGAATGCATGCAATTTTTCTGGTTACTTGAAACAAGACGTGGATAGATACACGTAAATCAATTAAAAATGCGAATTCTTCTTGGCGCTAATTGTTTGACCGAAAGGAGAGAGGTTCCGAGCCGATTCTTCGACGTTCTCTTCCATTTCTTCGTTCCAACACCCCCAGCGATTCCAACATCAAGCGGACGACTGGATGGCCTCTATTCCCTCATTTTCACCCTTCGCTACCTATCTATATCATGATACGCCCGACTTCAAGCTCTCTCTCGACCTCTATTTACCATCTGCTGCGCGAAGAGACGTTCAAACCCCTCGATCAGTTATTGTCTATTTTCACGGCGGAGGCTTGACAGTTGGAGATAGGAAGACATGGTTTCCTCACTGGATACATAGTTAGTCACTGCTTAAGGTCTGAGATCTGTTGCTTATCGTATCTGTGCTTGCTCCTATGTTCTTCAGACAGAGCCGTCGCGTCAGGCTATGCCTTTATCTCTGTAGATTATCGACTTCTTCCACCGACTACTGGATTCGAACTTCTAGAGGATATCCATAATTTATTCCACTTTCTCGAGAATCGGATTAATAACAAAATTTCGGCTGAAGGACGAAAAGACCGACTTGATCTAGACAATATTGGAGTGGCTGGAAGTAGTGCTGGAGGATTATGCGCTTATTTGGCTGGGGTACATGCTAGACCAAAACCTAAAGCAGTTCTTTCTCTTTATGGGATGGGTGGGGATTTCTTCGTGAGCTATCCTCTAAATTATATTTTCGCTCTATTTCCTGACACTGTTTCATCTTCCAAGACTCCTCACTATCTCACCCCTAAAACAAAGCCATTTTTCAAAGGCCGCGAACTCTTAGACATACTAGATTTCCAAGATTATCTTTATCCTAATTCAAACACCCTACCTTCTATATCGCAATCATCCCTCACATACTACGGCACGGAATATCATATTCCTGGCTACCCCAGCAACCCACGTATGCTTCTGGCAAGACTATACCTACAGCTGGGAAGCTACCTGGACTATTATACTGGCAAACACGATCCAAGCGTAAGCAAACCCCTCCAAGACACCCTTGGGAAAGATCACTCGACAAAGGTTGCTTTGGCGAAAGCGAGACTCTCTCCCAAGGAGCAATCTTTGTTCCCACAATTATATGCTTCGGAGTTCCCGCCTTCATTCTTTATTCATGGATCCGAGGATACCGCCGTACCCGTCACCGAATCACACTATATCAGTAATGTTATCCAGGTGTGTGGTGTACAAGCTGTGTTGAAGGTCTGCGAGGGGATGGAACATTCGTTTGATTACGAGGCTGATGCGGACAAGAAGTGGAGCGATACCTTTGATAATGCTTTTGAATTTTTAGATCGTTACTTGCGTTCGGCATAGATGGTTTTACCTTATCCCCCCCTAATTCCATGTAATTACAGGGCAAGCTCTTTATTATTATTACTGCTGTAGTCATTTTACTAGTACATGCCATCTAGATTAGAAAATGTTGTACGAGGCTTATCCCGCCACCCACCGCGTTTCTGTCTCATCCGAACCGACGAGAATCTTCATGTACTGTATGTGCATCGTTCTTTCAGACGTGTGCGTCGGTCCATTGCTGGCTCCTACTGTTGACACCCCTTTTCCGACTCTAACTTTATACAACAAACCTGAATATATTGCACGCGTAAGAGAGGGTATAATATAACCGAAAGCCGCCACATCTTCTTCATTTGGTAGCCTCGATTTCGGAATTGCGTGCAACAAGGTTCTATTATGAGACCCTGGCAATCCAATTTATGAGACATTAAAGGACAGGCTGTCACTGGGAGCACCATCGGGAGAAGGTTAAAAGCCTTGGGCGGTGAGTATCTCAACTTCAAATCATTCCTTCAATGATGGAGTTTGGAGGAGTTCTCTTCTGTTTCCACTGTGAAACATTTCACCCGGAGAGGAGGCGGCGATAAAATATAGTCGATTTGATCGAGTCCTGCCACAGAGTATTACGTGCTCGGAGAAACTGCCCAAAAGGATATAAAGATGTTCTTTGACTTTTCGTATAAATATCAATGTCGCTCCCTAAACCGAACCGAACCTATACTATACAATTTATTCCTAGAGCCGTTTAGCTTCCTATCCATAGAGGAATATACTTGACAAACGCGCAAGGGGCCAACAGCCCTGCGGTTTTTGCTGCTCCCAAGGCTTCGAAAGTCAATATGAGTCCACAAGTATGTAGAAAATATTTACAGATGCAAATATTTATAACGAAGCTTTAGTGGAAACTCGTCCCTGCGCCAGAGAAGAAGGGTCGAAATTATCTCGGGCAGTTTTTTGCCTTCCTTCCGCCAGGACACGGAGATCCATCAAATAAACTCCTTCATAACATGACACAAACTTTTACACTTGAGAATCATATCAGGAATAATCAATTGTTAGCAGTTTCGACAGATCCACTTAGTTGGTTATTAGTCGATATCGAACCGGCGGAAGGCAGGCAGCATTTGGGGCCCTTCGCCGCGATGTACATACAGTAGGTGGCCACTCCCTTTGTTTCATAATGCGAACGCATAAAAACAACAGAGAATATTAATGGGATAGGATCCCGGTATTGTATAGTGAAAAATATATGAGCTTGAGAATTATACAGCGTCGAATTCAAAATTTTTATTAGGTGGTCATCAAATCCTATGAAAAATTCTCTCCTCTTACTTTGGACAGGAGAACAAAGTGGCTCTTTAACTTGTTCCACGGAGCTTGACCCGAAAGGTGAATCATCCGGATCGCAGGCACTGTCACTACCTACAGAAAAAGACGACAACATAGTCAGTCAATTGACTGGATGGAAAAATATACCCCTACTTTATTAATAAGACTATCAGTAGTCCTAGAGCTTATGCAGTTCAGACTCAATAGAATACAGGAAATCCAATTCAGCCGACAATGACCACCGACCCCAACTTCCCTTGCTACAAGGATCTACAGTTAACCATGTATAATTAATGGTTTTTAATCCGCAATCGAAGTAGGGCTATAAATATGACTTTGTAGCATTCTGGAATCACTGCTCTATCATCCAATAACGGTCTGGGAAATAAAAATCTCAACGGATGTAATATATCTTGGGCATTTCTTGCATCGGGCCCACGAGCTCGGAGAACAATAAATAAAAACCTATAAATAAAAATGTTGCAATCCTTTTCGTGTAGAAGTCAATGGTGCACCCTAAACCCAACGGAGCATATGCTATACACTTTATCCCCCGGGCCATTCAACCGCCCATCAATGGAAGGGTGTCATAATTGCCGTCCAAGAGCTGCCAAGCCCGAAACTCCAGAAACAAAGGAAGCTCAACGAGTACGCAGGACTTTGAAGATCGCTCAGATATAGATTGACGACTCATTTCAATGAGAAATCGTCCCTGCACTTGGGGAAGAAGCCCAACTCGCACAAATTTTCCCATCCTTCCTTCAGGGAGAACTTCCCAGGTCGAGAAGTAAAATCCGCACTTGATGCCAGAATTCTGTACAGTCACTCCTTTACCCCTATGTAGGTGGTTTTATCTTCTGCGGTCTAGGGATAATATATGACCTACTAGAATAAAAATAACCCCTGATATTGAAAATCCTCAGCATCTGTTGGGTGTTGGATATTGTGTTTGTCTCAACGAGGAAAATGTGAGCTCCAGAAATGTTACTTCGATGCACTAATTAGGCTCTTAAGGTGTGGTCGAATGGTATCATATGGCGCCGGCTTCTTTACATATGGAGTCCAAATGGCTCTTCAAGCTGGTTGATGAGGCTTGACTGGAGATGTGAACACGCCTCAGCTAGTCAATGCGGTCCCATCTGTACAGTAAAGTTTGAAGATGTTCAGACACAGAAATATCACATATCATTGAGTATGTTCAATATGCGAGATTATGGCTGCTCCTTGTTTCTAAGTGTGCACATTGGACCGCCGACAATGGTCAGGACGAGGTGAGCCGTGACATACCTCGCAACCTTGCCCTCGCCCTGTCGCTCGGTAGTATGCTGTAATCTATGCATGTTCAATACCGGATACTCTTGGCCCGAAATTAATAAAGCCCAGCCGAGTGCCAGCTCATCTCTCGCTGCCAATTGTTCACGGCCCGATAGTCTACTTCAGGACTGCTCTGTGAATATATCGGATTCGAACAGTATTTATTCCTCGTCCACTGACAGTACAATGGGTACAATCACACGGTAAGTACATCAGTATCACAAGAGGATATTTTACGGAATGATGTGTATTTGACATTACTGGGTCGCTTTCTCTCAGTATTTGGTTGATCGCGTGGCCTTCACTCCTGAGTCTCTACCGACAATAGAGATATTCAGAGTCGCAGTGCGATATCTAAGCATTGACGAGCAGAGAACGGCTCCACAGGTACTGTGCAAAGGACACACGTACCTTGGCTTGGACTACCCGTACAGTAACCTTTGGACCAATTTCAGTAATTTTGCGGTTGGGACGTTCAGCTAGGAACTGTATATTGGTTATGAGTACTATGGGGGAGAGAAACGACCGACAATCCCTCTGTTACTAGACACATCGGAAGTCTTTCACATAGAGGATGCATATCGCTAGAGGTACACGCCATGACTCTACACTACAAAATGGCATAAATACAGGAGAATATCTTCAACATATTCTTCAGAAACACTCATTGACATCTCTTCTTATCATGTCACCGAAATCAAACGCATTCTACACTATCCATTTCATCCCCAAGGCTATCAAGCCCCCGCTTATTGGGGGTGTCTTCACAAAAGTTGCCTGTGTCACAATCAAACACTTTGTGTCTTGTCTATTACTTCCTTTGTTTCCAGCGGAGGCTCGTTCCCGTCGCTGACAAAGAGGGTAGATGGAACATCATGCTACCTCCTCCTGAGGTACTCTTAGAATCGCCGCTGCCGATATTGGCAACACTGGTATCGTCGGCGTTGAATATTGCGTTAGCCTTGACAATGAGGAAGATGTGAGTTTCAGTATTAATTCCTTACACTTAACACGGCTTAACATGTTGCTTTATAGGTCATCCTCAAATTCTACTCAGTGAAGCCTGTTTCTCTGGCGAAGAGGATGAAATAGCACTTTAAGGTGCTTGCCACGCCTGTCTCAAGAAACGGGCCTACTGGATGCGAGAGCACTGAAAGCACTGGATATGTTGAAGGTGCCGGGTGAGGATATTGCAACGTTCCAATATCTCATTCCATTACAAGTTCTCAGTTTTGATGTGGAATGCGCCCCTTGTTTGCCACCTTGACAGAATCTGAAAACAGAGGAAGAAGATTAAACTGCTCACTACTTGGAGAGGCTTTGAGCACACTATTTATCTTGAAAAACTGGCAGGAAATACAGCCCGTTCCGTTTCCGGTCATCATCATTTAAGAAAACGATCCCACCAGCTGGCAATCCCGGAAGCGCTTTGCTCCTTGGCCCAACCTATATGTACCGATGTAAGCTGGTACATAATCACCCGAGGAATCGACACGTACGTTCATGTTCTACTTCCATATTTCCCCTCAAAGCAAAACCGTGTTTGACGCCAGAGAAGAGCTGATAATAGAATTTCGCTTTGATTCCGATTAGAATATCTTCTGATCTATACCTAGATTCATTGGAGAAAGTGTGGTCTTCCTCTAGGGAAGTTGCGATTGTGAATTACAATTCAAGATTACAGTGTATTTTAGCTTTTCCTTACCAGCGCAGGATAGCATAAGGGGCTCTATATATCATGGATTTAACATACGCTTGGGAAAGACTTAGATTAAACCTACGCTTCAAATTCCGGAAATGATCTTCGTCCAGGAAGGCAGGGTGAGCAATTGCACCAGCCTTTACCTTATCTGTCGCACATATATCCAAAACAAAGGGTGCGCCAAAGCAATAGCCTAACGAATCATGGAGGGGGAATTAAAAACTCTTTAGGGAGGGATGAATGAACGAGTATCTCTCACCTACAGTACCATACTTCGTCTCTGGATTGCCTGGATGATTTAAAGACCAGAGGTCAACATCCCTTTCGTGAATGAGTTGACAGCATGACTCACCAAACTTTTCCATAGCAGCGTCAATCCACTTGGGAGAAATCTCCTTGGCTCTAGGAAGCTTTTTGTCAATCCATGCTTTATGATCGAATCCTGGTTTATCCCTCGAATCCTGGATGGGATCGCCTTCGAAGTAGTCAACGGCCACAATGAGGAATCCTACGTGAAGAACACAGTTTTAGATAATTCAATAAAGATCGGTTTAAAACAACGATTTGCACCTTGTGATGCAAAATAATCGAAGAGCAATTGATTATTGATATGGAACGGCCCATGCACATCAGGGAAGACCAATATGACGCGATTTGTTGGCTTCGGGGGATAAGCAACGTAGGTCTGTAGGCCTCCTAGACTAAGGGTTTCTCCTTTCGGATCTCCTGAATGGATGAATCCAGGGTTTTTGCAGCATTCGTCACCTGGTTCTGTTGCGAGAATAGCGGCCATTATCGAGTTTGCTGAGGTGGTGGATTTGCACAGAAGGAAAGGGCTGGAAACGGGAAATCGACTGGGAGGACGTCACTCGATAGCTGGGAACCGATGAACACGATTGTCCTTTTATACTACAAGGAATCCCACTTGAGAAGCAAACGAGGGCCGATATGGCGCAAGACCCATAGGGGTCCACGACCATGCCGGACCGCTCTATCCAGTATCCAGGTTCTCTTAAATATTTTTGGAACCCGAAAAAGAGGATAGTTGATAAGGATCGGGGAGGGAGGTTTTAATATCTCAAGTTGAAATCCAAAGAAATAATTTATTAGATCGTACATAGCTATGAACTTACAACAAACACTCCACAAATCACAATTTCTTCGCGCCAGACTTATCTCCTCCATCGTCATCTTTGGTATCCCTAGTGGTCTCTGAACTAGCTCCTGAACTCTTCCTCTCTGTCTCTGCTTTCGGTTCCCCTTCCGCCGCCCGGGACTTCTCACCGGTTGTGTCTATAGTTTTGGATGCACTTGAAACCTTAGGAGTTTCGTCTCCTTTCGCATTCTGGCCTTTCTTCTCGATCTCCGAGGTGACTGTATCCAGATGATGTTCTGTCACCCTCAGAGTCTCCTCGACTTCCTTCGCCAATTTCTTCACTTCCTCTTCGGTGCTCAGAACAGGCTCCTGGCCCTCTTCATCGGGGTCAAGGCTATATACTGTTTCGGCCCATAATTGATCTAAACGCTTCTCCCATCCCAATGCTCGGCAGAGTTTTTCGACGATATCATCACATTTTCCTAGCAATAGAACATCATCTGGGCGACCGCCAATGTCTCCAACAGCGTCAAGGTTAATCAGAACGCGAGGGCAACTCTTGGGTACTAGACCAGTTAAAGAGGCGAAGGGGTGGACGGTGAGGGAAGTTCCGATGACGAAGAGAAGGTCGGCGCTGACAAGATTGTAAATTGATTTGTGGAAGGCTTCTGGCAGCTAAATGGACGGGTTGCAAGGGGATAAAACGTCAGAATAAATTAAAGCGAAGAATAAATTTAAAAGGCGTACAGCTTCCCCAAAGAACACAATATCTGGCTTCACAAGACCACCACATTTCTTACATCTGGGAACCTTCTTCTGGCGAATCATTTTCTTCATTTCTTCATCGTCGAAAAGGACCCTGCATTCAATGCAACGCTGAGTGGCAAAACTTCCGTGAGCTTCGATAATGCGGTCGTCCGGAATGCCGGCACGACGTTCTAAGGTATCGACTGGAAGAGACGGCTCAGAGAGCAAAGACTTTACGACATAGAGACACTCACTATTCTGAGTAAAACATGTGTGTAAATACTTTTTCTCGTGTAGCAATCGAATAAATGAATGAGTCTTAGTTGGCCTGTACCTTCCTGGAGCTAATTCATGGGCAAGGGTATAGACTAAATATTTGAAGAGTGATATAATAAACAAAAGACATGGTCATTGCTACTTGGCGCACTCACAGGGTAGGGGGTCCTTCTTGAAAAATTTGATGTCGAAAACTGCTTCAGGATAAGGGAGGTTGAGACGAGCGAGATTAGCCTGAGGCACATTAAATTTAAATTTAATGCCTGTTATGAGGATATGAGGACATGCTAACGTATAAGCCTAGAGCATAAGTGGTCAGAAATTGCCGCGAAGCCAAATATCCTCACGTACCAGTATCAGGAGACCGGAAGTCAGGAATTCCTGCTGCAGTACTGATACCTTTACGGAAAGTAAGAAGCGCTTTCTCTCAACAATTTCTCGTAGCGTACCTGCTCCAGTCTATATGGGTGGCATTGGCATCAATACAGCCGAAAGTTGGAAGAGGTGTATTCTGAGCGTACCATTACAAATATACGCTTGCAATCGCGAGATTGAATATATTTCGCGACACCTTCGATAGTCTTATCATCTAGAAGCATCGGTCCGTCGTAATCGCTCATGGTATCGTAAAGAGTGGTGTCAAATGTGACATCTATTGTCTCTGTGTCACACACTGTGACCTCTAGGGGAAATGACTCTTAAAAGAGCACAGGTTTCCTTGTATAAAATTTGTATGGTGACAGAAATAGTTTTCTTCAAAATTTCTCTCGCATCCCTCCGCGGCGCGTTTTGCTCTTGGATCCCGTAGAAATTCTGAGCGCTTCGAAATCCGATTTCTTCAACAACGCGCTGGGCCACAAACGCATAGAATGGACGCTAATATCCAGCATGTATGCCATTGAAATAAAATGGAAGTAATAATGACAACATTACAACCCAAAAGGATCTACAGAATTATCTCTTTTAGAGTCAAGCGAATACGTGAGAAGAATACAGTCGCAAGAAAGCTGGAATGACGATATGAATTCGGAATACCTAATACTGTAGACCAACGTCCCTCAAATATTTATGCATCTCCGTGGAGAAGATAATGGGGGACCCATTGTTGAATTTAAGTGAGTTAATTTGGTGTTGTGAAGGAGAGAAGGGTGCTTGGTGGGAGAAACAATCCTAATCGGGACACAACATTGGCTACTAGGCGCCCTATGGCCCGTGCACGATTTGGCCTCCCTATATAAGGGCGAGCCCGACATTCCTGTTTCCTTACCACTCTGGCCTTTTGGCTTAGATCAAGTGTAGTATCTGTTCTTTTTAGTTTAACCACTAAAATGACCGCACCGCGGTCACTT
>Ga0157379_10006271_pt1 | contig 10242 bp, 6 predicted proteins | sample S25metaG_FD_121802 | JGI IMG/M metagenome (GOLD analysis project Ga0157379, IMG submission 121802) | Switchgrass rhizosphere microbial communities from Kellogg Biological Station, Michigan, USA - S2-5 metaG | ecosystem: Host-associated > Plants > Roots > Rhizosphere > Soil | place: USA: Michigan... | reverse complement strand
ACGTGAATACTGGAAGCGAAGGAAATCCGAGACATCGGAGGGACGCGCATCGGTAACACTTGTGGGACCAAGGTGCTCGAGATACAGCGCAATATCGCGCGTGTACCCGCTAACCGTGTTCGCTGAGAGGCCACGTTCGATTCTTAGATAGATAAGAAAGCGCTCGAGCCACTCAGGATTCGTCATCAAGCGGTGCAGGAATTTGAAAATGGACGAGTCCGGGGATCTTAAAACCGAAATTACAAAATCTTAAACTGGAGGGGTTGACCTTGGGAGACGGCGGTCCAACTTGAGATTTTGTAATTTCGGTTTTAAGATCCCCGGACTCGTCCATTTTCAAATTCTTTCTCTCCCTTCCCTAGTCGTCATAACCGGGTTTCTGTCCGTAAATTCCCCACATTTCCTGAAGCTCCCGAGCACGCAGCAACCTCACGCTTCCAAAATAAACAGCTGTGGCGAGAATGATAGCCACCGTAAGGCTGAGCGCCCGGTGAGTCCATTCGCCGGCATAGACCCCGGGAATATCGATGAACATGTAGACCACGGCGCCCATCACCAGAGAGGCAACCACGAATTTCGTGCAGGAACGTACCACTTCGCGCAGCCCGAGCGTTCCGTGACGGTACCGAAAAACGATCATCAGCACGAACGTGTCAAAGAATGCCGCGAGTGAGGCCGCGAGTGGAGGCCCGCCATTTCGCAGCCAACGAAAGAAGAGAAAATTACAGACAATGTTGAGAAGCAGCGAGACGAACCCGATAACCACAGGCGTCCACGTATCGTGAATCGCGTAAAATGCCTGGACGACAATTTTGATCATCGAAAATGCGGAAAGCCCGACCGCAAAGAACATCAAGGCCCAGGCCGTGAGTTCCGCGGATTGACGATCGAAGGCGCCGCCCTCGAAGAGAACCTCGATGATTTCTCTTCTCAAAAGAATCAACCCGACCGTCGCGGGCATTGTAATGAACAGGATGAGCCGCATCGCGAAGCTCAGAGTACTCTTCATGTCATCAATTCTGTTCGCCGCGGCCTGACGCGCCAGGACCGGAAGAACAGCGGTAGACAGCGCGATCGCGTAGCCACCCAGGACGAGTTCCATCACGCGATCAGCAAGCCCGATCGATGCCACGCTGCCCTCGATCATGTAGGACGCAAACTGAGTACCCACAAGCACGTCGATTTGAACGATTCCCATTCCAAACAGACGAGGCCCGATCAGCCCGGCCACGCGTCTGACGCCGGGATGCGCGCTGTCCCAAAGCCAGCGCAGTCTCCAGCCAGTACGCCACAGCGATGGAACCTGAACCAGGATTTGCAGAATTCCACCAATGACCACACCAACGGCTAGCGCGATTGCAGGATTCGGAAAGAACTCCGACATGTACGAGAATGCAATGATGCTCAGGTTCAGGAGCACGGGGGCAAATGCTGAGGCGCCGAAGCGGCCATGACTGTTCAGCACACCCATCGCGATGGCCGACAGGCTTACAAACCCGATATAGGGAAAAATGATCCTGTTGAGAATGGTTGCTGAATGAATTTTGTCTGGAGCGAAGCCGGATGCGAAGAACCCCACGATGAACGACGATCCCAGGATCCCGACAACGACCACGAGTGACATCACCACGATCGCCGCGGACAGCACCGCATTCACGAATTCCCACGTTTCCTTCCGCTTGCCGTCCGCCAGGTATTGCGAAAATACCGGGATGAAACTGGCGCTGACAGCCCCCTCCCCAACTAACCTGCGCAGCGTATTAGGGATTCGGAACGCGATCGAGTAAGCATCCGCCAGATCTCCCGTACCGAGTAGAAAAGAGATTCTCTTATCGCGAATGTATCCAAAGATCCGGCTTACAACGGTAAGCGCGCTGATGGTCGACGTCGACTTCAACACTCTGCGGTGTTCGCTCATCAGCAGAAAAGTGTACCATTGGATGCAGGCTGGCCTCGGAGGTAGCTGCTTGAAACTTGGACAGATCGCGGAGCGGTTGGATTGTGAGTTGAAAGGCGACGCGAACATCGATATTCAGCGCGTCGCCGGCATCGATGAAGCCCAGCCCGGCGATCTCACATTTCTTTCGAATCGAAAATATGCGCCTCGTGTGAAAACGACCAGCGCCTCAGCGCTGATCGTCGAACCGTCCTTTCCGGAAATTGCGACCGCAACGATCCGCACGGCGAATCCCTACCTTGCTTTTGCCCGAGCGGTGGAATTGTTCTACCAGCCTCCATCACCTCTTACGGGCATCGACCCTTCGGCTCGAATCTCGCCGACGGCAAAGATCGGTGCGAATGCGTCGATCGCACCCTTTGTTGTTGTGGAAGACGACGTCGAAATCGGGACGAATTGCGTCCTCTTCCCCTTTGTGCATATCGCTCGAGGCGCCCGCATCGGAAACACCTTCAAGGCTTATGCTCATGTTTCGGTGCGCGAGTTTTGCAGGATCGGAAACAATGTCATTCTTCAGGACGGCGCAAAGATTGGAACCGATGGCTACGGCTACGCAAAGAGAGACGACGGGTCGTACTACAAGATCGTGCAATCCGGCATCGTTGTCCTCGAGGACGGCGTCGAAGTCGGCGCCAATGCGACCATCGATCGGGCCACGATCGGCGAGACTCGCGTTTCCCGCGGCGCAAAGATCGATAACCTGGTGCAAATCGGCCACGCGAGTTCCGTTGGTGAAAACACCTTGCTCTGCGCCCAGGTCGGCCTCGCGGGAAGTACGAAAGTTGGACGCGATGTCATTCTCGCGGGGCAAGTCGGCGCTGCCGGACATTTGACCATCGGCGACCGCGCCATCGTGACGGCTCAATCGGGAATCCCCGGCGATATCGAACCCGGAACAGTGAACTCGGGCTCTCCCGCCTTTGACAACAAGACGTGGCTGAAGAGCGTGGCATTATTCAAGCGACTTTCAGAAATGTTGAAGCGGATTGAAGCGCTGGAACGGAAGACCGGCGCACCGGAAGAGAAAAGAGACTGATTCTGGAAAAGTAAGAATCCGAAAATTCCTGACTCGCGCTCAAACTAACGCAACCTGCGGCCTAACTAAACTCCCTGAGCAGAACGTGTAATGACACCTTACCAACAAACCATAGATGAAGTTCTATCCGCCCTCTCCGCCACCCGAGACGGCCTCTCCAGCGACGAAGCCCGCAAACGTCTCCAAAATTACGGTCCAAACGAGTTGGGTGTCGAAAAGCCCATCCCTGCGTGGCGAAAATTCCTCGAGCAGTTTCAGGACGTACTGGTAATTCTTCTTTTGATCGCCACGGCAATTTCCTTCGGGCTTTGGTTTTACGAACGCGATCATGCCCTGCCCTACGAAGCCCTGGCGATTTTCGCCGTCGTGCTGCTGAATGCGGTCCTGGGATACATCCAGGAGGCCCGTGCAGAAACGGCTGTCGCGGCGTTGAGACAGATGTCTGCAGCGCATGCGAATGTGATTCGGGATGGCGAACGGCGCAGTATCCTGGCAACGGAGGTCGTGCCTGGCGACATTATTCTGGTTGGCGAAGGTGACACGATCCCTGCGGACGCTCGTCTGATTCAATCAACGGCACTTCAAACTGCAGAAGCATCCCTGACTGGAGAGAGCCTGCCTGTGTTAAAGGACACCGCTCCGATAAAGGATGCGGCGTCCGTGGGTGATCGCGTCAATATGATCTTCAGTGGAACCGCCGCGACTTTTGGTCATGGCCGTGCCGTGGTTGTTAGTACAGGGATGCAGACGGAGATGGGGCAGATTGCCGGAATGTTGAAAGCCGCCCCTCCCGAAGTCACACCGCTACAAAGAGAACTGAATCGCACCGGAAAACTGCTCGGGCTTATTGTCGTCGCGATCGCCGTTGTCATGATTGGCACGATCCTCCTCATCGAGGAAGTTCGCGGCTTGACCGCTGTTTTCGACGTGCTGATCCTTGGCGTTGCCCTCGCTGTCGCTGCGGTGCCTGAGGGCCTGCCCGCGGTTGTCACGGCGGTGCTTTCTATGGGTGTGCAGCGCATGGCCCGGAGAAAAGCCATCGTTCGCCATCTGGCGGCAGTGGAAACGCTCGGCTCGGCAACAGTCATTGCGTCAGACAAGACCGGCACGCTGACGAAAAACGAAATGACGGTTAAGACTGCCGTAACCGCGAGCGGCCGCGTGAACTTTGGCGGTACCGGCTATGCTCCCGAAGGCGACGTGACCGTAGAAGGGGGGAAGCCCCTGGATGGTCCTCTTCGATTCGAACTGACACGCGCTCTCGCCGCGGCAGACCGGGCGAACAATTCAGTTCTCCAGGAGAAAGAAGGCCGATGGTCTATCCAGGGCGATCCGACCGAAGGCGCACTGATTGTCGCCGCGCGAAAGTGCGGGCTCGACCCCGATCAACTCGACGCAAGACTTCAGCGCGTTGGCGAAGTGCCTTTTTCATCAGAGCGGAAGTTGATGACCACCGTGCACACGGATACGGAACGGCAGGAACGCCTCCTTGTGCTCACCAAGGGCGCTCCAGATGTCCTGCTGGCACGATGCTCGCACGAACTTGTTGGAGAGACCAGCAAACCTCTGGTTGAAGAACGCCGCAAGGAGATTCTCCGCGCGAACGAGGGGCTTGCGGAACAGGCAATGCGCGCCCTCGGCGTCGCCATGCGTTCAGTGCCGCGAGACTTTCTGAGTAAGAATGAACTTGGTGAACAGATAGAACACGAGCTCGTTTTTCTCGGCCTTATCGGCATGATCGACCCACCGCGCGAAGAAGCCAAAGAGGCCGTCGCACGAGCGAAGGCCGCCGGCATTCGCCCCATGATGATTACGGGAGATCACCCGAAGACTGCTGCAGTGATTGGCAAAGAAATCGGCATAAGCGAAGACGGTGGGACATTGCGGGGCGCCGATATTGAAGCAATGACGGACGATGATCTCGTCAAAGCCGTGGTTAAGACATCGATTTATGCACGCGTCAGCCCTCAACACAAACTTCGGATCGTCCAGGCGCTGCAGCGGAGCGGCGCCGTTGCTGCAATGACTGGAGACGGCGTCAATGACGCACCGGCCCTCAAGACCGCGGATATCGGTGTCGCCATGGGAATCACCGGCACCGATGTCTCAAAACAGGCCGCGGACATCGTGCTGGCGGACGACAACTTCGCCACAATCGTCGCCGCTGTCGAAGAGGGACGGGCGATTTTTTCCAATATCCGAAAGTTCCTTCGGTATTTGCTGGCCTCGAACATCGGCGAAGTGATGACGATGTTTTTCGGAGTAGTGTTCGCTAAGCGAATCGGCCTCTCGGCGGAGGGCGGCATTGTCGCGCTGCCCTTGCTTGCGACTCAACTGCTTTGGATTAACCTCGTCACCGACGGCGCCCCGGCTCTTGCTCTGGGAGTCGATCCTCCCAACGAGGCAACCATGACCCGCCGGCCGCGGCCGCGCACGGAGCCTGTCATTAATCGTCAGATGTGGTTTGCCATTCTGTTTGTCGGTCTCGTGTCCGCTTTGGCAACCCTGTCGGTTTTGGATGCCTGTCTTCCGGGTGGGTTCATCGAAGGGTCCGGCAACATGCGATACGCGCGGACGATGGCGTTCACCACACAGGTGTTTATCTCGCTCATTGCCGTGTTTAGCGCCCGGTCTGATGAACGCAGCGCGTTCAATGGTTTGTTTTCAAATCTGTGGCTGTGGGGCGCTGTAGTTTTGGGTCTGGGAATGCAGGTATTGGTGGTCTATGTGCCGTTCCTGCAGCAGGCGTTCTCAACGACCGCGCTGGCAATTAACGATTGGCTCTTCTGCGCCGCGGCGGCAAGCTCCGTCCTGTGGCTCCGGGAATTAAGCAAATGGATCGTGCGGAAGATGGGAAATCCATAAGTGAGCCCTTCTCCCACCGGGAGAAGGTGGCGCGAAGCGCCGGATGAGGGATCCGCAAAGCCTATAAATCCCTCACCCGCCGCTTCGCGGCACCCTCTCCCGGGGGGAGAGGGATCTTCTCTTACACCGTTACCCTTGCCGGCGGTGTAACTCCCGCGCCCCGGAACGACCGCTCCCCAATCTGCTGACGCCACATCGCGTAGTACAGTCCCTTTAGCTCCAGCAAATCTTCATGGCGGCCCGACTCCACAATTCGCCCGCGCTCGAGCACATAAATCCGGTCCGCATGAATCACCGTCGAAAGGCGGTGCGCGATAAGGATTGTGATGAGGTCCTTTCGGACTGACACATCACGAATCGTCACTGTGATCTCTTCCTCGGTCAGCGAATCCAGCGATGAGGTCGCCTCGTCGAACACCAGCAGTCGAGGCCGGCGCAGCAGAGCGCGCGCAATCGAGAGCCGCTGCTTTTCGCCACCGGAAACCTTCACACCACCTTCGCCGATAACCGTATCGAGTCCCTTGTCGGCGCGCGCCAGCAGCGATTGGCATGCGGCCTGCTCGAGCACTTCCATACACTCGGCATCCGTCGCAGAGGGATTAACGAAGAGCAGGTTTTCACGAATCGATCCCGAGAACAACTGTGTATCCTGAGACACCAGTCCGATTCTTTCCCGCAAATGATCGACTTCAATTTCGTTGTACGCGACGCCATCGTACCGGATATCCCCACCCTGCGGCCGGTATAGTGCGACAAGCAGCTTGACGAGAGTGGTCTTTCCTGAACCCGACGGGCCGACAAACGCAACGGTCTCGCCGACGTTCACGTGAAAGGAAATGCCGTCGAGAGCGTTTGTTGTTCCTGTTTGATGCCGGAAAGTGACGTCATCGAACTCGATGCGATCCAGCGGTCCCGCCGGAACGGGATGCGCGGGACGCGGCTCCTTCTCCATCTGCATGATGTCTTCGAAGTTCTTCAGCGAAACTTCGGTCTCGCGGTAGACGTTGATGACGTTGCCGAGTTCCTGAAGTGGACCAAAGATGAAGAAGGAATAGAACCACAGCGTCATGAACTGCCCCACGTTGATCCGCTGAGTAAAGATCAAATAGAACATCAGGCCGAGAATGCCGGTCCGCAAGGCATTCACAAACGTGCCCTGAATGAAACTGAGGCTCCGCACAAACTTAATCTTGTTCAATTCGAGTCCAAGGATCCTGACCGTGGTGCTGTTGAGACGTCCGATCTCCTGTTTTGCCAGGCCGAGGCTCTTGACCAGCTCGATATTCCGAAGGGACTCCGTCGTGGCGCCCGCTAGAGCGGTTGTTTCCTTGACGATATCCTTCTGGACTTTCTTGATTTTGCGGCTTAAGGCAAAGCTCAACAGTCCCAGAATTGGAATCGTGGCGAAGTAGATCGGCGCAATGACCCAGTGGACAGCGTAAGCGTAGACCATCACGAAGATGATTCCGACAACCGACGTAAACAAGACGTTAACGACAACGTTCATCAGCTTCTCGACGTCGGTTCGTACTTTCTGAAGCTTGCCGAGCGTTTCCCCACTCCGCTGGTCTTCAAAAACCGAATACGGCAGCTCGAGCGAATGCTGGATGCCGTCCGAGTAGATCTCGGCGCCGACACGTTGCGTGATAACGTTCGTGAAATAGTCCTGGAAGTTCTTTGCGACCCGGGAGACGAAGGCGACCCCGACAACGGCCGCCAGCAAGAGGAACACGCCGCGGTAGTACTCGTTCGCCGCGATTTCTTTGGCGTGAACGGCGTACTTCTCGATGAGGAGACCCATGATGTAGGGATCCAGCATCGAAAAGACCTGATTGATCGTTGCGAGTACAAGCGTGAGAAATACGAGGGACTTGTACCGTTTGAGATAAGAAAGAAGAAGCTTCATTCGTAATACTAATGCGTCATCGCGTAGAGGACAAAATTAACTCCCAACCGAAGCGCTTCTGCTGAGGGGCGGAGTTCGTACTCGGGTCGGTCGATCCACTCCCAGTAGTCCCCAATATCATTATTAAAGCAGATTATGACCTGCAGCGTTCCGTCGTCCCCGGAAATTCCCCAGAACTCGGCAGGAGCACCAACATCGTAAGGCGACTTCACATAGAGAGCATCGATCGTGTAGAACGTTCGCAGGACGTTGTGGTCGCCTTTCAGGTGAACGATGGGACGATCCGGAAATACAAGTTCCATGTTCTCCTTCATGACCTGCCACTGACGCGCATTGTCGAAGTCGTCCAGCATCACGAAGCCGCCGCGATCGACGTATTCCCGGAAATTCTTGATCTCTTTTTCCGTCAGCCGCATCTGGCCCGGCTCTGAGATATAGCCAAACGGATATTTGAAGATTTCTTCGTCCTCGATGGCAACGATCTTGTAAGAAAGCTTGTCGACATTCACGCCGGTGGCTTCCGACATGATCTGGTTGATGTGCTGTTCCGCGTCCGGATAGTCGTGAGACCAGGCATTGCCGGAGGCATACTGCCAGCGCGCAAAAACGAAGTCGGTCTTGGAGACGTCCAAGTTTTGCTGAATGCGGGCACCTCTGCGGCCGCCACCACCACCCCGGAACTGCGCGAGCGCCAGGCTCGACAACAGAACGAGAAGAACCGCAGCGAGGACAAGGCGCGCTTTTGGCATGCGCCATATTGTAAAAGAAAATCGGGGCCAGGCACGCTGTTTCCCTATTTAGTTTTGGTGACGTCGACGGAATTCCCCACGGGCACGTTTTCTGTCACGCAGCTCCTGGCAAGCCACTCCAAAAAGGGCGCATCAATCCCGCTCAAAGATCCAGACATTGTCCGGGACGTCGACCGCTTCCATGAAGTTGCTCGATTGATCGAAGACGACGTCAGACGTGTATCGTGACTTGAAGGTGCTCTTTTCAGCACGAACTGCTACTGGATCTTCATTTCTAACGCGATGCTCACGGTTTCGTCTCTACGCGAAGCAACTTCAGCTTGTAATTGCCCGCTTGCTGCACGATGGAATACACCGCTGACGACTCTCTCGACGGGCAACACAGCGGATCTGTCCGACTGTACCTTAAGAAAATTGCTGTGATCTCTCCCGATTCCGCGATGCTGAGGCGACTTAGAGCGCCATCTTCCCGCGAGTTCATCAAGCGTGGCGAGAGTGTCGCGATAGGACGTTCGTTCAGAAAGACAAACGCCTGGAAGTTCAGAGGCCGGCACATGCCGTCGTGCTGACGAAAACCCTGAACAACCTCGACTAAGCCTGCACGGCCTCGCCTGCTTACAGGCGGGGAACTCAATTTCCAGCCTTTGGCGGCGAGAAGGCGCTCCGAAACGCTCTGCGGTCCGCGGACTGCTCTATCGCACTGCGGATTTGGGTCAACGGACGGCCCACGCCGAAGATCCGCAGTGGAGAACGACCAATCGCGTGCCGAATCGAGCCAGGCGCCCGGCGGGTCGCTACCCACCTGCTTAGCGAACAAAACGCCAAATATCAGGACCGATACGAGTTGCATGGTGTTCTAGATTCAGAGCAGTGTTTACCTCTGCAGCTTCAACATCCAGACGTTGCTCTCACGTTCAGTCATCGTAAGAAGGAAGTTCTCTCCATCATTTGTGAACTCATTGCGAAGGGTAGATTCCGGTAGGAGCACTAATTGCTTTGGCTCTCCACCGGTCACCGGAACAGACCAAATGCTCGCTAGACTTTGATCGAACGTCCTGGCTCTGAAATAGATCGTTCGGCTATCCTTCGACCAACTTACATAGTCCGGTCCTCGGTCTGGGCGCCGTGTGGGCACCAGCAGCTTTCTATCGCTGCCGTCTGGGGATATAAGGGCGACACCACCATCGGGGCGGGCAGCGATATAGGCGATGAATCGGCCGTCTGGAGACCATCTCGGCCAGATAGCGCTTCCATCGGTAGTTAGCTGCCGTGGCTTTCCCCAACCGCCGTTCTCTTTCGAGACAATATACAGTTCGTTACGGCCATTCTTATCCGACCAAAACATAAGACGTTGGCCGTCCGGTGACCAGTCTGCAAAACGTTCTTCGGCCGGATCCCGTGTCACCTGCTCTTCGGACGATCCATCGGCCGATATAACGTAGATATCGCGGTTACCGTTTCGGTGTGAATGGAAGGCGATGAATTTTCCATCTGCCGACCAGGAAGGTATGGCATCGTCCGCTGGATTCGTCGTCAGACGCTCGGGATCCCCGCCGCTGCGCAACATTCGAAAAATATCCTGCTGTCCGCCGCGGTAGGAGTCGAATGCAATCCACTGCCCGTCGCTAGACACACTGGCGCTTTCGATATCCTGGGAACCTGTGGTGACGGGTTTCGCACCCGCTGCAGTGACGGGCCCCGATTCGGGAATGGGCAGAGACCACAAATT
>Ga0157379_10006270_pt1 | contig 10242 bp, 10 predicted proteins | sample S25metaG_FD_121802 | JGI IMG/M metagenome (GOLD analysis project Ga0157379, IMG submission 121802) | Switchgrass rhizosphere microbial communities from Kellogg Biological Station, Michigan, USA - S2-5 metaG | ecosystem: Host-associated > Plants > Roots > Rhizosphere > Soil | place: USA... | reverse complement strand
GAAACATCAAGACCGATGTAGAGAATCATTGTCCTCTCTGGGACTACCGTCATCTGTTTCAGCCCCTACCGGAGGAATTACGGGAAGATACGGCATTCCTCGACCGCGTCCATGCTTATTTACCAGGTTGGGAGATGCCCGTCATTGCCCCTTCCGACTATGCCACAGGCTACGGTCTTATCTCAGACTACGCTGCCGAGATCTTCCGTCTGTTGCGTCGAAGGAACTATCAGACGCATCTGGTAGCAAGAGTGAGGTTCCCGGCAGGCATGAGCCAGCGGGCTCACGATGCGATCCAAAAGACAGGCGCCGGGCTCTTGAAGTTAGTCTACCCTCACAGAACCCCAGACGACATAGAGCCTGACGAGTTACGATTCTGCCTCGACCTTGCTGTCGAGATGCGGCTGCGTGTGGTTGAGCAACTACAAGCTATTGCCCCTAAAGAATTTCAGAAGGTCAGGCTTGGCTTCGAATTAGTAGATCGGTAAGGAGTAGCTATGCCTTCGCCATTTCCTGGGATGGACCCTTATTTAGAAACCCCAGATCGTTGGCGTAATGTCCATGATAACTTGGCGACGGAGATTCAGAGCCAGTTAGCGCCGTTGATTCGGCCTCGCTACTATGCCGATCAAGAGCCTCGCTTTGTCTACGACACTGGTTTAGACATTGTCACGAAGCATCAGGCATTGCCTGATGTGAGTGTTGTAGAACATCCCAGGCCAACGACTGTGTCGCGTGGTGCCGCAGCTATTGCGCCAGCGCCTCTTGAAGTCCTGATTGCCGCGGATTTTCCCGAAAAACTCACCAGTGTGGTTATTCGCACCGTGGATGGCGATACATTAGTTACTGCCGTTGCAATTCTGTCTTTTGCCAACAAACGTCCTGGCCATACCACGTATCTGACATACAGACGCAAGCGTCGGGCGCTTCTGGCATCGACGGCACACCTGCTCGAAATTGATTTGCTCCGTGCTGGTGAGCGCCCACCACTCGCTGAGCCTCTGCCTGAGGCGCCGTACTTTATCATCCTCAGCCGGGCTGAGCGCCGCCCTGTCGCTGAGGTCTGGCCGCTCCACTTGCAAGAGCCCCTGCCGATCTTGCCTGTCCCTCTGCTGCCCCCTGACCCCGACGTCCCATTAGACCTGGGCCGTGCTTTAGCCACTCTCTATGACCGCTCAGGGTATGATCTCCGCATAGACTATACGCAGCGCCCGCCAGCTCCCATACTCTCTGTGGAGGACGGAGCCTGGCTGGAGGCGCATCTGCGTACAGTCGGGAAGCGGGTATAGTATACTGAGCCCCGCTGCCCCAGATTGTCTTTTCCTCTACCATCCCAGCGCATCGGCCAGACGGCGGCGGTGATAGCGGGGCTCTCCGAGTAGGTGGTATAGCGTACGCGAGCGTTGCGTGTGCAGCGTCAGGCCGTATTCGCGAATGACACCCACGCCGGCATGGACCTCGTGGCCGCTGTCGCATACCTTCAGATAGGCTTCACTAGTCACGGCTTTCGCAAGGTGCACGCTGGCGGCGGCTGGTCGGCCCGTGTCCAGTTTCCACAGCGCCTCATACGTAGTCCAGCGTGCTGCGTCCAGATTGTTGACGATGTTGATGATATGGTCCTGCACACGCTGGAACCGCCCGATCGGCTGGCCAAATTGCACGCGCGTACGGCTGTAGGCCACCGCCATATCAAACACCGTCTGGCATGAGCCCACCTGGTAGGCACATAAAATGGGAATCGCTTGCAGCGCTGCGGCTTCGAGCGCCTCCCAGCCTTGCCCCTCCGTGCCGCCCAGCACATCCGTGGCCGCCACCCGCACGTTGGTAAAACGGACTTCATCCACCTGTGCCATCCACCCGGGCAAGGTGCGCACTGTCACGCCAGGGGCTTTGGCGTCGACGACCAGGAGGGTAATACCGTTTGTAGAGCCATTGCTGGACGGCGATGTGCGCACAGCACATAGCAGATGGGTAGCGGCCTGAGCATCGTGCACGAAGAGCTTGGTGCCGTTGAGCGTATAGGCGCTACCTTGCAGGCTCGCACGCATCTGCACCGTCTCCGGACGCCAGCCATGATGCGGCTCGGTGACGGCGAGGCTCAGTATCTGCTCACCACTGGCGACCTGGGGTAAGATGGCGTGTTTCTGCTCCTCCGTGCCGCCGTGCAACACGGTTAGGGCTGCCAGCACCCCGGACGAAAAATAGGGACCAGGCACAGGGCCGCGTCCCAACTCTTCAAAGAGCACTGCGGCATCGGTGCAGGAGCGTCCCTCGCCGCCGTAGACTTCGGGGATGACAATGCCGAGCCAACCGAGCTCTGCGACCTTGCGGAACAGTTCCGGTGTCACTCCCGTGGGTGTTGATTCCAGGGCAATGATGGTCTCTTTGGGATACTCCTGCTGGATAAAATTTGCCGCCGTGGTTTTGAGAATTTCCTGCGCTTCGGTCAATCCAAGATCCATGAGTACGCTCCTACGGGTGCTAGCGTAAGCGTCCGGCCTGTTCTTTGGTGGTGCGGCCAATGCCGATACGCCGCGCCATGATGACTTTTTGAATGTCCGTAGTGCCACCTGGATGTAAACCCACCACAGCAGAGCGCTGATAGTGCTCCAGCAGCCCGTTCAGGGGTCCCCAGTCTGGGTCGTTGGTCATGGCATAGGGGCCGACGGCCCGCAGGATCGTTTCGGCGATTTCCAGAGCATATGTTTTGCGGCAATACGACAGTTGGGGGCCTTCATACGAGCGCGGCTTGTGGGCATGGCTGAGCCAGTAGGTGCGCAGGCCGAAGAGGCGGACGATCTCGCTTTTGACGTAGGCCTCGACCATATCGTCACGGACATCAGGGTCTTTGCTGAGCGTCTCACCATTGCGTTTGGTGGTGATGCAATATTCCAGGAACTGGTCCACAACGCGGTTGCGCCGTACCACACCGCCGCCGCCGTGCTCGAGTTCCAGGTGTGTCGTGGCAACGCGCCAACCGTTGTTTTCCCCACCCACCAGGTTAAAGGCTGGCACGCGCACGTTGTCGAAGAAAATCGTATGCTTGAGTCCCGGCGAAGCGCCCCCTTCCCCGCCCGCCGTTAACAGCTCCATGGGGCGCACTTCGATACCTGGTAAGCCGTAGGGAATCATCAGCCAGCCTAAATTCTCGTGGCGTGGTTTGTCGGGATCCGTGACGACAATCGTCCACATCATCTCGCAGCCGTGCAGACTGCCCACGTAGATCTTTTGGCCATTAACGATGTATGAGTCACCATCGCGGACGGCCCGGGTCTGCACCCCAGCCAGGTCGGACCCGGCGTTGGGTTCGCTGAGGAGCTGCCACGTCCGCCACTCCCCTCGGAAAATGGGCGGCAAAAACTGCTGCTTCTGCTCCTCTGTACCCCATACAAAAATACTGGCCCCGCCAAGACGGCCGCCGGAATCGTAGTATGGTGGCAAGTGTAGACCATAGCGATCGAGCTCTTCTTCGAGGATCATGACGAAATCGACGCTGAGGTCTCCACCCCCATACTCTTTGGGATACGTGGGGTAGAGCCAGCCTTTCGCGCCCAGCCGGCGGCCCAGTTCGCGCAGTTTCTGGTATTGTGCGAGCGATAAATCCCCTGGATCGACCGGTTGCTCCAGACCCTCGGGGATGTTGGTGGCTAACCAGGCGCGCACTTCAGTACGAAATGCTTCCTGCTCCGGGGTATAGGTGACTTCAAAGTCCATAGAGGGCCTCTCCTTGGTGTACAAGTCAGTGTTGTGAGTGCCATCATAGCAACAGTGTGGCAGGAAAATCCAGTCTTTAGTAAGATTCCTGGGAACAGTAGAGTACTGGACTGCTTGTCAACGATATAGACTATCTAGTCATTTGACAGCACCATAGGGGCCAGGTGGGGCTGGGGTGTGGCCACAGGCCGGCTATCCTCCGGTTTCTAGGTTCACATCGGATGAGAGGCCTAGTGTCTGACGAGCGCGAGACGCGGTCGCGCCTCACTGAGGCAATCACTATGAAACTTCCGCAGAGGCTGACGATTCGGGGCAAGATTCTTACTGTGACGGCCACTCTCTTGCTGATCTTTGCCCTCACCAATTTTTTGTCGATCCGGCTCTCCAAGAGTGTTGTCAACGAGCTTGACACCATCACGGACTATTTTGTGCCTTTGAGTGCGATCGCCTCGAAGATCGATGTCGAGACCGACGAGTTCGAGCTCAACCTGCGGCGTCTCATCCAGGAGAGCCCCCTGGAGCCATCCCGGCTCGCCACGATTGTCGCCCGGCAGATCGAACTGGCGAAGCGGCTGGAGCAGGAGTTCAACGAGGTCGCCCACCTTATCGACGCAGCGATCAAGGACGAGCGCAACGAAGTGATGGAGCGCGTCGAGCTAGCCCGCATCGCCGGGAGGTTCTCGATGATTCGTCGCGACGTGAAACCGTTCGTGCAGCTTGGCAGCACGGTTCTCGAGGCGATCAGGGAGGAGCGCAGTGCGGACGCCCAGCGGCTGAGCCATGGCTTTTCTACCTTTGAGGAGGCGTTTGGACCCGACCTCGCCGAGATCCGTATGGCTATCAACCAATTGACGCGGGGCTCTGCCTTGGACGCGCAGCGGCATCAGGCGCGCGTTCTAGAGCTCAGCGTTGGCTTGTTCTGTGTAGCGGCCTTGTTTGGGTTCGGCCTGTTCTCCGTACTCACCCATCGCCTCGATGGTGCACTGCAGCGTCTCCTCCATGCCACACACGCTGTCGAGGCTGGTCAGCTCTCTATCGAAGTGCGGATCACTTCGACGGATGAGATCGGTCAGCTCGCCCAGTCATTCAACCGCATGATTATCGAGCTTCGGGCTAAGGAGCGCATCAAAGACACCTTTGGCAAATACATGGACCCCCGTATTGTCTCCGGACTCATTGGGACGTCAGGTGAGCACGCGGACACTGCCGAGCGCCGTATCATCACCGTGTTTTTCTCCGACATCAAAAGCTTCAGTACGCTGAGCGAACAACTCACGGCGAGTGCGATGGTTCATCTCTTGAACGCCTACTTCACGGCCGTCACCCAGGCCATCAGTGACCATCGCGGTATCATTGACAAGTATATTGGTGATGGGGTCATGGCCTTCTGGACCCCACCCTTCTCGCCAGGCGACCAGCACGCCACGGACGCCTGTCTCGCCGCCCTTCTGCAGCAGGAGGCGATCGTCACGTTCCGCCGCGAGCTGCCCCAGCTCCTCGGTCTCCGGCGCAATGTGCCGGATTTCAAGGTGCGTATGGGGCTTGCCACCGGCGAGGTGGTAATCGGCACCATCGGGTCGGAGACAGCCAGGTCTTACACCGTGATCGGCGATATCGTGAACACGGCCTCGCGCCTTGAGGGGATTAACAAGCTGTACGGCACGGGGATTACCGTGGCGGAGGACACCTATCGTCTGGCCCAGCAGGCCGTGGAGGTGCGCGAGCTGGACTTCGTGACAGTAGTAGGGAAGATCGAGCCGGTCCGGATCTTTGAACTCCTGGGTCGGGCCGGTGAGATTGCGCCAGACACGTTCGCACTCCGTGACCTGTTCGCGCATGGCCTGGCGGCCTACCGCGAGCGTGACTGGGATGGTGCTGAGGAGAAGTTCCAGGAATGTCTCAAGCTCGCCCCGGAGGATGGACCATCTCGACTGTTCGAGCAGCGGGTCGCTTTCTTCCGAGCCAATCCCCCTGCCGCCGACTGGCAGGGCGTCTGGCATGCTACAGAGAAGTAACCTACCCTGTCCAGCCTCTATGGAGACGTGCAAAGAGCGGCATACGGATATATACTGGAGACACTATCGTTTCAGGCCCAATCCGTTATGCTCGCTCGTACCGCGTACCAGCAATAGACCACCGAACGCCGCCGCAAGCAGCGCGAAAAGCTGCTGTACAGGATGCAGCAGAAGACGTACGATAAGATGGGCTGCATGCCTCTCCAGGAGTGGGTCTGCTGGGCACTTTCGGCCCGCGCGTAGTGATGTCTAGGAGGGAAAGAGCGATGATCCAGGTCAACGGCCTCAATCACATTGTGCTGCATGTGCAGGATGTGGCGCGTGCCAAGAAGTTCTACACGGAGCTTCTGGGTATGACCGTCTACCGGGAAAACGAGGCCCAAGCGTTTCTGCACTGCGGCCACCAGGGTGTCGCCCTGTTCAAGAAGCAGGGTGATACTCCCCTGACGACCGGCAACGATCTCAACCATCTGGCCTTCGACATTGAGAGCGGCACGTACGCAGCGCTCAAAGCCGAGCTGGAACAACACGGGGTGAAGGTCAGCGGTCGGCCGGGGGATCCACACTGCATTTATTTCCATGACCCTGATGGGCACCGCCTGCAGCTTATGGTGCACGAGTAGAGACAACCCTAGTCAAGGAGGTAACGGCGCATGGGTATCCACATTAAGCGCATAGGACACGTGGGGATTTTGGTATCCGACTTCGAGCAATCGTTCCGCTTCTATACCGAGGTGCTGGGGTGTACGGTCACCAATCGCAACAAGCGCCCTGATGGCTCGGAGACGGCTTTCTTGCGCTTTGACGACATGCACCACGACGTGGTGCTTAGCTCCGCCCCTGCCGGCGTGGATGTGACCTCTCAGGGCCCGCGCGAGCGGCTCATCCAGCAGATCGCCTTTGAGGTTGAGGACCGCGACGAGTTCCTCAAGGCCCTGGCCCATCTACAGGCCAAGGGCGTCAAGTTGGTCAATGGACCGCTGATTCACGGTATCGAGGGGGGCGGGAACCTCGGTGGTAGCGGCAGTCGCTCGTTCTACTTCAACGATCCCGACGGCAACCGTCTGGAGATTTACACGGACATGATGCGTGTGCCCAATGGGGAGGAGTTTCCCCGCAAAGAGTACGCCAACGTGCTGCAGGAGTATGTGAACAGCGGGACCTAAACCGGCGAGGCGAGCGTTACCGTGCCGATGCAGACTGTGACTTCTGGCCGAAAACGCTGGCGTTCTTTGCTCAGTGCCTGACCGGAGTTCCCGCGGCTGCTCGCTAGGCGGCGGTCGGTTGCTGCAGTTACGGTTTTTCCAGCACTACTCTGTCATGTAAGGGCTGTACTGGCCTGGCATTGTGATGCATGACTGCAGTGAACTGGGAGATCTGTTCTGCAGAGACCTCAATGGGGGTTTTCATGACGAACCAGGCGACGCCTTCACTGCATGGAGGTGTGGTCAGCGATCCATTGTAGTGATAATACTGGGTCTCACGTGGGAAGAAATCCTTGGGATTGATACGCACATTCTGTACCACTTTCTCTTGATTAATGTCGGTAGGAAACTGCTCGACTAGCGTCTGCAGGAGCGCGTGCGGTTTACCTGGTTGTATGAGCACCCCCACTACGGCGAGCTGTCCTTCGTCATTTTTATGTACGAGATGGACTTCCATGGCATACGGTTTGCCGTTCATGGTGTGCTCGCTGGGGCTGTGAAAGTGAAATTGGACGAGTTTATACTCCTTGCTATGAACTTGTATGGCGCTCTCAGCATTGGTGTTGACCTGTATTGTATGGCCATTATTGACCATTTTCAAAGGTGTGGCGCGATAATTGAAAACGATACTCTCTACGACCGTTGGCGCCGCAGTGCTGATATCAATGGGTGATTGATACTTTCCTGTCTTGCAGGTGGTATACTTTGCATCCAGGTCTCCCCATTTCTCTGGACTGCCGGCTCCGGTGTATCCCCAGTGCGTGTCCGCGGCATAGCCCTGTAGCGCGCAGACCAGAGAGGCTGAGACAAGCAGCGAACTGAGCTTTTTCATCCGTCATCCTCCTTAGATACTACAGCCATGTTTAGACTTTTTGCTGATAGCTCCACGCCTGGTCATGCGAGAAACTGCGCGACGGTCGCCAAGAGCTCAGCCTCGTGAAGCGGCTTGGCCAGATAGGCATCCGCGCCCTGTTGCATCCCCCACAAGTGATCGGCCTGTTGGTTTTGTATGGTGAACAGGATGATCTTGATATCCCGTGTCTTCGCGTCGTTTTTCAATTGGCGGCAGACCTGGTAGCCGTTTTTGAGGGGCATAATGACATCCAAGACTACCAGATCAGGATGTGCATCTGTGGCCTTGGCCACGGCTTCTTCGCCATTGCTGGCCATAATAATGTGATGCCCGGCCGTCGCTAGGGCTTTGCTGACCAGTTTGAGAGCCGTTGGACTGTCATCGACGATAAGAATAGTGCTCATGGATTGACACCTTTCTCTAGATGATGCGTGTTCTTTAGATATCGACCTGGAAGGTGGAGAACTTTAATCATGAGCGGGAGACACTGCCGCTGTACAACTATTGACGTATGGCACCCAATGGCAATTCGCACATCTTTGTTGTATACGCGAAGAAAAACCGTGGGTTGATCCCTTCTACCCATAATAAGATCTCCGCTTTTTCGTTGTACCGATACTCGCTAAACGTGCGACCTGTGTGGGTCTGCTGCCATCCTTTACCAGCCGTCTTCTGCCACCCGGTCTCCTTTTCTGCCCTGGGTAATGGTTCCATGGTGACGTGCACCGTCCCCCCCTGATGCGTATAACATGTCCCCAGCATGCCCGGCGTCACCTGCCCCAGGACCACTGTCTCGAACAGCTCCCATGAGGGGAAGTCCGCAATATCTGTGTTGAATCTGACGATAGCCTGATCAGAGGCCCTTCGGGCATTTTCTACCTCTATCTGCTCGCTTGCCCCTGGACTTTCTTGCGCCAGGACACGACCGAACACCCCCATGAGTAATAGGCCAACCATCCACCACATTGGACCTCCAGATTTGACCGTCCTAATTATTACCATGTGTAATGTTTTTCATGAAAGAAATCAGTTTTACTTTTTTCCTCACGTCTCCAATACTTTAGTTGTAGGGACGAGCAGTGCTACGGCCTCCATCTTTTGCCTCGAGTTGAGCCTGGAGCTCCTGTGAGGGGGACTACTTCTATGCTACACCTGATTAAAGCTCCAACGACTGCACCGATTGACACACAGCACGATCTCATGGCGATGCCCCCGATGCTAAGTCCGTCTCTGACACAACGATGGAGGCCTGCCGCTTTCCTGCACTGCCTGCAGACCCTGGTGGCGTTCTGTACGAAGTATCGCCCCATAGAGAGCCGATGGATAAGACCTGACCTGCCCCAGTGGGAAACCGCTACCGATCTCCTCGCGCGACAACACACCCATCTGTACATCCACTCTCTGTTGGGGTAAGAGCAACGAGGGCGCCACGACGCCCTCGACTCCCTAGGACCTGACTCTTCCCGCCTCGTCTTCCTCCACTGCCGCTTAGGGGATTATACCCTGGCACTGCTGGCGACAGCATGGCTGCAGCGCGGTAAAGCTCCTGCTAGATCTCGCACGCAAAGTCGGTTTACAATAGGAAGCTCTATAGGTTTTCAGCTAGGCTCGTCCAGGATTGCTCCAGCTATCCTGGTGCGTTGATGCAGCCTTTTCTCGTGAAGGAGAGCACGGTGCAGTATTCGCTCATCTCCGGAGACAATCATATTGACCTGACCTACTGTCCTCCTGATCTCTGGTCATCACAGGCTCCAGCCAAGTGGAAGCTCATAGTCCCGCGTGTGGAACAACTGGACGATGGCTGCCACTGGTTCGTGGAGGGGCAAGACAAGGGTATGTGGAATGGCATAGGGCCAGGATTTTCAAAATATCAACAGGGTATGTTTGCGCACGTCGACGTGATGAAGGGGTATGGGTTCGAGTGGGACTACAGTCCGGGCGCGCAACCGCGCCCGACCACCCCTGAGCTGCGGCTCGCTGATCTGGATCGCGACGGACTCGATGCCGAGATTATCTATGGTTGCCTCATGATCAATGACCTTATCACCGATGGCGAACATCGCGCCTGGGCAAACAAGATCTACAACGACTGGGCCGCAGATTTTGCCAAACACTCTGACCCCAACCGCATTTTTCCACTGGCTGTCATTCCCAATAATGATCCCCTGGTAGCGGCTGCCGAAGTGCGTCGCTGTGCCAAGATGGGCCTGAAGGGCGGGGATTTAGCGTTCAAACGCATGAGCCTGCCGCTCTACCATCATGCCTGGTATCCTCTCTGGGAAGACGCGGCAGAGTGTCACTTCCCGATCTCCTTTCACTCCACCGGCTTTAAGGGCCTGCGCGCTCCCGATAGTCCGCAGATGGAGCAGGAGTATCTGCTCGAATGGCGCCTCGTGCGCTCGGCCCTCTTCCAACTCGATGGTATGGAAGTCCTGGTGTCGCTGCTTGTGTCCGG
>Ga0157379_10006269_pt1 | contig 10242 bp, 9 predicted proteins | sample S25metaG_FD_121802 | JGI IMG/M metagenome (GOLD analysis project Ga0157379, IMG submission 121802) | Switchgrass rhizosphere microbial communities from Kellogg Biological Station, Michigan, USA - S2-5 metaG | ecosystem: Host-associated > Plants > Roots > Rhizosphere > Soil | place: USA: Michigan... | reverse complement strand
GTAGCACGTTCGTAGACTTCCGTCGTGGAAGTCCGCAGCGCACCGTTCCCGCCCATGAGCGGGCCGAAGGCGTCCGCCCCGGATCGCACACTGCCGGCTGCTTACGCGCGGCGAACCCCCGATGCCGTCGCCCGGGACGAAATGGTCGGATCGTCGGCCGGGCCACGCCCGGCCTGGCGGGATCAACGGTGGTGGAGCTAGGTCAGCTGCTTTGCGATCCGCCGGCCTCCCGGCCCGGCGCCGACGCATCACGTGCTGGGTCTCGGTGCTCGGGCCGTAGGCCGGATGGGCGGACGTGATCCGACGAACGACCAGTTCGTCGACGACCGTTACGTCGTCCTGATCCACGGCCGTGATTACGATGACGTACCAGTACTCAAAGGTGTCATTCTGAGCGACGCCAGCCACTCCACGATGCGGGTTCACGTAGACGTCACTCGCGTTTGTGCGAGCAGGCAGCGGTCGAGCGAGAGCGACTGGTGTGCGGGTCCCGCGGAACGCGAAGCGTTTCGTGGGGGTAATCGACGGAGGCCCATGTGCAGTGGACGGTGATCATTCCGGTCAAGGCGCTGCCGAACGCCAAGAGCCGGCTGGCCGCGGCCTCTCCCGACGATGCGGCGCATGCCCGGCTCGTGACGGCGATGCGCCGGGACACAGCCCACGCCGCGCGAAATGCCGCCACGGTCGCCCGCGTGCTCGTTGTCGCCGACCGGAAAGGTGACCCGACGGCCGATCTGGTCCAGACCCTCCCCGGGCTCAACGAGGGCCTCTCCGAAGCAGCGTCGTTCGCCGCGCAGCGGTGGCCGACAGACGGAATCGCTGCCCTGGTCGGAGATCTTCCCGCGTTGCACTCGGAGGAACTCGCGGCGGCTCTGGCCGACGCGGCGGATCATCCTCGTGCGTTCGTCGCCGACGCGGCCGAAACCGGCACGACGTTGCTGACCGCTCGTCCCGGAGTTCCCCTCCGCCCAGCGTTCGGTCGAGGCTCCGCCGCCCGACATGCTCGTCACGCGGTGGCCGTCTCCGGAGGGCCCGGTTTGCGGACGGATGTCGACACCGTCGAGGACCTGTCGCAAGCCGAGCTCCTCGGGTTCGGGCTTTCCACTCGATCCGTCACCGCAGATTCACGCACGCGGTGGATGATGACGAAATGACTCGTTCGCTGCCTGTGTCATCCATAGCCTCGACGGCGATCGACCCGGCCGACTCCGTTCCCGGAGGCGACCTCGAACCAGAACGCGCGGCCCAAGCCGTTCTCGATCTCCCCCCTGATCGCTTCAGCAACCGTGAGATGTCATGGCTCTCGTTCAATGCCCGTGTTCTCGCATTGGGCGAAGATCGGCGGCAGCCCCTGCTGGAGCGGTTGAAATTCCTGGCAATTTTCGCGAGCAACCTCGACGAGTTCTATATGGTGCGTATTGCCGGTTTACAGCGCCGCGCTGACATGGGGCTGCAGATAACGTCGCCCGACGGCCTGTCACCGCGGGAAACGCTAGCCAAGCTGGCCGAGCGAATTCGAGAGCTGGCCGACCGGCACGCGCGCTGCTTCCTCGAAGATGTCCAACCGGCACTGGCGGCCGAAGGCATCCGTATCGTGCGCTGGGCCGACTTGGACGAGGAAGAACGTCGACGGCTGGGCGACTACTTCCGGTCCAAGGTCTTTCCGGTTCTGACTCCGCTCGCGGTCGATCCGGCCCATCCGTTCCCGTACATCTCCGGGCTCTCGTTGAATCTCGCGGTGCTAGTCCGCGATCCCGAAGGCGACCTGGAGAGATTTGCGCGGGTCAAGGTCCCCAACAACGTCCCGCGATTCGTGGTCGTATCGCACTCCACGCAAGAGGCGGAGTTCCTGCCACTGGAGGACCTGATCGCCGCGCATCTGTCGATGCTGTTCCCTGGCATGACGGTCGTGGAACATCATGTCTTTCGGGTGACGCGCAACGCCGATCTGGAAGTCGAAGAGGACCGCGACGAGGACCTGCTGCAGGCGCTCGAGCGTGAGCTCGCTCGACGGCGATTCGGCCCCGCGGTTCGACTCGAGGTCGCGGAGGACATCGACGACGAGGTGCTGAGCCTGTTGACGAGCGAGATCGACGTCCAGCCTGATGGTGTCGTCCGGGTGCCGGGCTTGCTCGACCTGTCGTCGCTGTGGCAGGTATACGACGTCGATCGTCCGGGGTTGAAGGACCCGGTGTTCGTTCCTGCGACTCATCCGCGATTCGCGGAAGGGGAAACACCCAAGTCGGTGATTGCCACGCTCCGCGACGGCGATGTGCTCGTGCACCACCCTTATGAGTCATTCGCCACGAGCGTGCAGCGGTTTATCGAGCAGGCGGCGGCCGACCCGCATGTCCTCGCCATCAAGCAGACGCTCTACCGCACGTCCGGCGACTCGCCGATCATCGACGCGCTCATCGACGCGGCCGAGGCGGGCAAGCAGGTAGTGGCGCTGGTCGAGATCAAAGCTCGCTTCGACGAGCAGGCCAACATCAAGTGGGCCCGAGCGCTCGAGCGCGCGGGCTGTCACGTTGTCTATGGCGTCGTTGGGCTCAAGACGCACTGCAAGACCGCGCTCGTCGTTCGGCAGGAGGGCGGAACGATCCACCGCTACGCACACGTCGGCACGGGCAACTACAACCCCAAGACTGCGCGACTGTACGAGGATCTCGGGCTGTTTACCGCGGATGAGGCGATCTGCGCCGATCTGACCGACCTCTTCAACGTCCTCACCGGCTACTCGCGGCAGACGGCGTACCGATCCCTCCTGGTCGCGCCACAGGGAATCCGCGCCGGACTGATCGAGCGCATCGAGCGAGAGATCGTGCACAAGCAAAACGGCAAGGACGCGCGAATACAAATAAAGACCAACCACTTGGTCGACGAGCTGACGATCGATGCGCTTTACCGCGCGTCGATGGCCGGTGTTCGCATCGAGCTGTTGGTGCGCACGTTCTGCACGATCCGGGCCGGCATCCCTGGGCTGTCCGAGAACATCACCGTTCGGTCAATCCTCGGTCGCTTCCTGGAGCATTCCCGGATCTTCTACTTTGCGAACGATGGTGCTCCGGAGTACTGGATCGGCTCGGCGGACCTGATGCACCGCAACCTCGATCGCCGGGTCGAGGTCCTGTGCCGCGTGAAGGACCGAGCCGCGACCGATCATTTACGGCTGTGCCTCGATGCTGCCTTTTCCCCAGACACCGCCGCCTGGGAGCTGCAGGCCGACGATCGCTGGATCCGTCTCGGCGGAGCCAGACAGGTCGACTACCAGGAGTTCCTGATGCGGCGGCTCGGTGGACGCGCCGAATAGATCGGGCTACGGCATAGCCGCCGCTGGCGGCGTCGTGTGGCGTGACGCCGGCCAGGGTCGGGTCGAGGTCGCGATCATCCACCGCAACCGGTACGACGACTGGACGCTGCCCAAGGGCAAGCTGCGGCCGGGCGAGACCGAGCTGCTGGCGGCAGTTCGTGAGGTGGGCGAGGAGATCGGCTCTCGGGTCGCCGTCCAACGGCGGCTGGGCCGGGGCGGATACCGCGTTGGGCGCGAGTCGAAGTCGGTCGCGTTCTGGTCGATGCATCACCGCGGTGGCCATTTCGAGGCCAGCCAGGAGGTCGACCGGATGCGATGGGTGGACCCTGGGCCGGCCCGGGACCTGCTCAGTTACCCGCTTGATCGCGAGATGCTCGACCGTTTCGCCGACACGCCGGTACCGGATTCGGTTCTCGTCTTGGTGCGTCATGCCCGGGCCGGCAAACGTGCGAACTGGCCGGGCGAAGACAGCCGGCGCCCGTTGGACAACGATGGTCGTCGGCAGGCCCGCCGACTGGCCCGCCAGCTTCCGTGCTTCGCTCCCGAGCAGATCGTTTCGGCTGACCGAGTCCGCTGTGTGCAGACGGTAGAGCCGACGGCCGACTTCCTCGGCTTACCGATCGAGATCCGTCCGGCGTTCTCCGACGAGTCCTACCAGGCCGATCCGGTCCGCGCGCTCGACGAGCTTCGGGAGCTGATCAAGGCCGAGGCGTCGACCGTGCTGTGCAGCCAGGGGGAAGCGATTCCCGCGCTTCTCGACGTCGTGGCGCCGCGGGGGGTGGCCGAGTCTTTCGTGACGAGGAAGGCGGCCACCTGGGTCGTGTCGTTCGCGGACGGTGTTTCCGTCGCTGCCGACTATTACGAGGATGCGGTGCGCTGATCCCGATACGCCGTCGGCCGCGCGCCCATGATGCTGGCGGGCGCGCGGCCGACGCTGAGATCAGCGGGCTCTCTTGGCCGGTGCTCTCTTGGCTGCAGCCTTCTTTGCGGGCGCCTTCTTTGCGGGCGCCCTGGTGGCAGCAGCCTTCGCGGGCGGCGCCTTCTTGGCCGGAGCCCTGGTGGCGGCCTTCGCGGGCGACTTCCGGGCGGCCGGCGCTGCCTTCTTCGCCGCAGCCGACTTGGCGACCTTCTTGGCTCCGCTCGTGATCGCCTTGAACTCGGCGCCTGGACGGAACGCTGGTACCGACGTCTTCTTCACCCGGACCGAAGCTCCGGTCGCGGGGTTACGGGCCATTCTCGCTGCCCGATCCCGCTTCTCGAAGATGCCGAAGCCGGTCAGTACGACCTTCTCCCCCTTCGCTACGTGCCCGTAAATCGAGTCGAGCACCGTATCCAGGATCATGCCGGCTTGCTTCTTGTCTGTCTGCAGCCGACCTGCCAGTTCCTCGATGAACTCCGCCTTGTTCGGCACGTGTCCTCCCTGGACCGTCATGACTCGGCCCCAGTGGCCGATTGTCACGACACGGTAGGGGTTTTCGCGCCCAACAACAAACCAATCCGCTTGTGTCGCAGGACTTTTCTCATTTACCTGAGCAGAATCGGCCCGATAGAGGCGGTCGGACGGCCTGATATGGGCATAGTCAGAAATCGGGAATATGCCTACTGAGTAAAGGGAAACGGCTCTGTTGCGCTTCTCAGAAGATCAAGAAACGGCAGGTAGCCACGGCCGACGAGATTTTTCGTAGCTCGCGATGTCAGCCACGTGCCGGAGCGAGACGTCGATGTCGTCGAGGCCCTCGATCATCCGCCAGCGGCTGTACTCCTCGATCTCGAACCCGTAGTTCTGGTCCGCCCAGCTCACCGTCTGCTCGACCAGGTCGATCGTGACGTCGATCGACGGATCCTCCTCGACCGTGTCACTGAGCAGACTGACCGCCGAATCAGGAAGAAGCACGGTGAGCAAGCCGGTCTTCAACGAGTTACCCCGGAAGATGTCGCCGAACCGCGGCGAGATGACGACCTTGAATCCGTAATCCATCAGCGCCCAGACCGCATGCTCCCGGGAGGACCCAGTGCCGAAGTCCGGACCGGCGACGAGGATGGTCGCACCGGCATAACGGTCCTGATTCAGCACGAAGTCCGGCTCGTTCTCACGCCACGCGCGGAATAGGCCGTCTTCGTATCCCGATCGAGTGACCCGCTTCAGATACACCGCCGGGATGATCTGGTCGGTGTCGACATTGCTTCGGCGCAGCGGTACCGCGCGGCCGGTGTGCCGGGTGAACTTCTGCATGATGCCCCCTGCTAGAGATCCGCTGGGCTGGACAGGTGGCCGGTAACCGCCGTCGCCGCGGCAACGAGGGGCGACACCAGATGGGTGCGACCGCCTCGGCCCTGCCGGCCCTCGAAATTCCGATTGGACGTCGAGGCGCTGCGCTCACCGGGGGCGAGCTGATCGGGATTCATGCCGAGACACATGGAGCAACCGGCCTGGCGCCACTCCGCTCCGGCCGCACGGAAGATCGCATCGAGCCCCTCCGCCTCGGCCTGCTCACGCACCTGCATCGATCCAGGTACGACGAGCATGCGGACGCCCGGAGCGACCCGGTGACCCTCGATGACCTCCGCAGCGGACCGCAAATCCTCGATGCGACCGTTTGTGCATGAGCCGACGAAGACCGTGTCGACCGAGATCTCCCGTAGTGGAGTACCAGCCTGGAGGTTCATGTAGACCAGCGCCTTCTCCGCGGCGACCCGGTCCGCTGCGTCCTTGAACCGCGCGGGATCCGGCACCCGGTCACCGAGCGGGGCCCCCTGCCCTGGGTTGGTTCCCCACGTGACGTAGGGCGTCAGCGTCGTAGCGTCGAGCATCACCTCGGCGTCGAATGTCGCATCGGGGTCGGTGCGCAGGCTCTTCCAGTATTCGACGGCCGCATCCCAGTCCGACCCGGTCGGTGCGTGCTTACGCCCTTGCAGATAGTCGAACGTCGTCTGGTCCGGTGCGACCATACCGGCGCGCGCTCCCCACTCGATGCTCATGTTGCATACCGTCATCCGCCCTTCCATAGTCATCTGCTCGAAGGTGCTTCCCCGGTACTCGACCATGTAGCCCTGCCCACCACCGGTTCCGGTCTTCGCGATCACGGCGAGGATCACGTCCTTCGGCGTGACGCCTGCTGGCGGCACTCCATCAACCGTCACGGCCATCGTCTTCGGTCGCGGCATGGGCAAGGTCTGGGTGGCGAGCACATGCTCGACCTGGCTGGTGCCGATGCCGAAGGCCAACGCGCCGAAAGCACCGTGCGTTGAGGTATGGGAGTCGCCGCAGACGATCGTCATGCCGGGTTGGGTAAGGCCCAACTGAGGTCCGATCACGTGGACGATTCCCTGATTGGCGTCGCCCATCGGGTACAAGCGGATACCGAACTCTGCGCAGTTGCGCCGCATGGTCTCGATCTGTGTCCGGCTGACTGGGTCGGCGATGGGCTTGTCGATGTCGAGCGTGGGCACGTTGTGGTCCTCGGTGCCCAGCGTCAGGTCCGGCCGGCGGACGGCCCTACCGGTTAGTCTGAGGCCGTCGAATGCCTGCGGGCTCGTCACCTCGTGCACAAGGTGCATGTCGACGTACAACAGGTCCGGTTCACCGGGTGCGCCGCGCACCACGTGGCTGTCCCACAGTTTCTCGGCCAGGGTCTTCCCCACCGCAGCGCCGCCCTTCTGAACCTGGCGTCTCGCATATTGAGACGCTAGTATCGCTCTGTGAGACATAGTAGCGGCATCGGCGTCATCGACAAGTCGGTGGCCATTCTCGATGCCGTAGCCGCCCGCCCGTGCGCGCTCAGCGACCTCGTCGAGGAGACCCGATTGCCCCGAGCCACGGCGCATCGCCTGGCCGTCGCCCTCGAGGTCCATGAGTTGCTCGATCGGGACGGCGACGGGCGATTCGTGCTCGGGCCGCGAGTGGGCGAACTGGCGGCAGCCCGACCGGATCCGTTTGTTCTCGCGGCGGCCCCGGTCCTCGCATGGGTGCGCGACGACAGCGGCGAGAGCGCCCAGCTGTACCGACGCGACGGCACCGAACGGGTATGTATCGCCTCCGCTGAGCGTACCCACGGGCTTCGCACCACGGTGCCGGTCGGCAGCCGGCTGCCGCTCACAGCCGGCTCCGGGGCCCAGGTCTTGTGTGCTTGGCTCACCGACGAACCCGTCCGCTCGTCGGTGCTCTCGCAAGCGAGGTTCACCGAGCGCACTTTGGTCGAGGTGCGACGACGCGGTTGGGCCCAATCCGTCGGCCAGCGCGAAGCCGGCGTCGCCTCCGTGTCCGCCCCCGTCCGGGACGGAAGCGGCGCTGTTGTCGCGGCGCTGTCCATCTCTGGTCCGATCGAACGACTCAGCCGCTCACCCGGGGCCCGTTACGCCCCGATCATCGTCGGTGGCGCGCGGCGCATCAGCCAGGCAATCGCGGCATAGGACAGTCCATACTCGAAAGATATGCACATCCCGGTGCCCCAACCGCGAACTATGCATACCGAGGCGGTGCGAAGCCCCTCGCGGCCCTTCCCGGCCTCACCCCGACGAGGCTAGCTTTGGGTCTGTCGAAGGAGGCAGTCATGACAAGTGTCAAACCCATTCCCGAGGGCTACCCCCAGGTCATGCCGTATCTCACCGTCGATGACGCGAACGCCGCGATCGAGTTCTACACAGCCGTTTTCGGCGCCAAAGAGCGACTGCGAATGCCGGCACCGGAGGGCAAGATTGGTCACGCCGAGCTCGAGATCGGCGACTCCGTGGTAATGCTGGCGGACGCGTTCCCGGATATGGGCAACCAGACGCCTGCGGCGCTGGGTGGCACGCCAGTAACCGTGATGGTTTACGTGCCCGACGTGGACACCGTATTCGACCGTGCGCTCAAGGCAGGCGCGACTGAGGAGCGCAAGGTCGAGAATCAGTTCTACGGCGATCGCGCCGGTCAGTTCGTGGACCCGTTCGGACACAGGTGGTTCGTCGCGAGCCACGTCGAGGACGTCCCGCCCGAGGAGATGGCCAAGCGGGCCGCAGCGGCAATGGGCGGCTGACTTCCTGAAGTGACGGAGGACTTGCGGTTGCCACAACAGGTCGTAGTCACCGGCGGGAGCGGCAAGCTGGGTCGTGCGGTCGTCGCGGACCTGCTGCAACACGGTTGGGCGGTCATCAATGTCGACCAGACATCGCCGCCAAAGGATCAGGGTTGCCCGCACGTCCGCATCGACCTGACCGATTTCGGTCAGGCCGTCGAGTCGCTGACCACAATCCCCGAGGACGGCGTCGACGCCGTGGTCCATCTCGCGGCGATTCCCGCACCGGGTATTACCTCGAATGCCGCGACGTTCGCGAACAACGCGCCGTCGACCTACAACCTGTTCGCCGCAGCCCGGCTGGCTGGTATTCGCAACGTCGTCTGGGCATCGAGTGAGACCGTCCTCGGCCTGCCGTTCGACGCCCCGCCGCCGTATATCCCGGTGGACGAGAACTACCCGCCTCGACCCGAGAGCACCTACTCGCTCGTCAAGACGCTCGAGGAGCTCATGGCAGTGCAGTTCTGCCGCTGGGATCCGCAGCTGAAGATGGTCGGGCTGCGGTTCTCGAACGTCATGACGCCGGACGACTATGCGGGTTTCGCCCAGTTCCAGCAGGATCCCATGCTCCGGAAGTGGAACCTGTGGAGTTACATCGACGCTAGAGACGGTGCTCAGGCAGTGCGGCGCGCGTTGCAGTGGGAAGCCACTGGGACCGAGGTATTCATCATCGCCAATGCCGATTCCGTGATGATCGAGTCCTCGGCTTCCCTGGCGGCCAAGGTGTTCCCGGGCGTGAAAGTCCGCCCGGACCTCGGCGAGCACGAGACGATGCTGTCGATCGACAAGGCTCGCCGAATACTCGGCTACGAGCCTGAGCACTCCTGGCGCGATTACCTCTGAACGAGGATCTCGTGTCCTACCAGCCCGCTGGCATGATCGCGTTATGCCGACTCTGCCGTTGTCGCCCGACGAGCTCCTGACGACAACCCGCTGCGTACGCCGACGCCTCGATCTCGACCGTCCGGTGCCGATGAGCCTGATCCGCGAGTGCCTCGAAATTGCCTTGCAGGCGCCGACCGGATCCAATCGACAGGGCTGGCAATGGCTTGTCGTGGATGACGCCGAGATCCGTCGCCGCATCGGCGACGTCTACCGCGAAGTCACCGAACGGTACCTCGCCTCCGGCGCATCTGCGGCCCGATTGTTCGGCGACGATCCGCAACGCGCGGCCGTTCAACGTCGCGTCGGGGACAGCGTGGCGTGGCTGGGGCACCATATGGGCGACGTACCCATACTCGTGATCCCGTGCATCAAGGCCGGAACGCAACTACCGTCCGGCAGCCAAGCCGGACTGTGGGGGTCTTTGCTGCCCGCCGCGTGGAGCTACATGCTGGCGGCCCGAGCGCGCGGTCTCGGCACGGCGTGGACGACCTTGCATCTCCAGCGGGAGTCCGAGGTGGCCGAACTGCTCGAGCTGCCACCCGGCATCCACCAGGGATTACTGATTCCGACGGCCTACTACACCGGAACCACGTTCCGGCCGGCGCCGCGTGCGCCGCTGGACAGTGTGCTCCACATCAACGGGTGGTAGTCGGTAACTACTGTCCGGGCGGCTCAGCGGCGATGACCTCCAGGAAGCGCGTGATATGGGCAACTGGTCCGACCTCGAGCGTTCAAAGCGGTTACGGTTTCCTCAGGACGCACCGAGGAGATCACCATGAGCCATGGTCGTGACGCTGTCATCGTGGGCGCGGTTCGGACCGCAGTCGGCAAGCGGAACGGCAGCTTGTCGGGCATCAACGCGATCGACCTCTCCGCACACGTCCTGAACGCGCTCGCCGTCCGCACCGGCATCGATCCGGCGGCGGTCGACGACGTGATCTGGGGTTGCGTCGAGCAGGTCGGCGAGCAAAGCGTCAACGTAGGCCGCAACGC
>Ga0157379_10006267_pt1 | contig 10244 bp, 14 predicted proteins | sample S25metaG_FD_121802 | JGI IMG/M metagenome (GOLD analysis project Ga0157379, IMG submission 121802) | Switchgrass rhizosphere microbial communities from Kellogg Biological Station, Michigan, USA - S2-5 metaG | ecosystem: Host-associated > Plants > Roots > Rhizosphere > Soil | place: USA... | reverse complement strand
TACCGTCCCAATTAACATAATTGAAGAGCCCGTCATTAGTGTTGTAGTCCGTCCCAAAGATTCCCCATAGATAAATGTAGCGATGGAGCCTAGAGCACAACCGATGTCATATATCGCAACCTTTCATGATGATTTATGTCAAAATTTTAAGAAGTGAAAGTGGAAATGACTCTAATTTACAATCGTTCCTTGCATCGTTGGACTAGGATGGGAAAAGTCGTGCCCAAATTGATTGTCGGCGCCGATCTTGAGGTTTTATTTCTAGGTGAGAGTGGCGAAATAAGTCAGGAAATAACCATACAATACCAGACATAACTCCTTGATCATAACCAACAAGGAGGAATCCTATCGACAGGAGTTTGACATGCTATTGTTCAAAAACATCCTTGTGTGTGTACCTGTTGCACAGCAAGCTGTGAAGCCCACCATAGTTATGATAGATGTGTTACTAATGTGAGGAAGTAAGAAGACCTACCAGTTGTCGCCCATCTCAGCCTCCTTCCTCTCAAATTTTCCATCGTTGTTGTAGTGAGAGGGAGGAACAGTCGAAGGAATGGAAGTACCACGAAGCATCCTAGATATGGTCCTCCACAGACGCTGAATTCATGAAATAGTTTATTTCTGTCATATTCAGAAGAGCGATATGTCACAAGATGCGTAGCAGGCGATGAAGAAGAAAGCAAGAAGAAAGCGGAATCTGGTTGCGTCATGGCCATGACAGCCATCTGGTTACTTCCACGTGCTTCCTCCGCGACGAGAAGCCAGAAGATCGACAGCATGCTTCAGCAGGTGATACTGAAGAAATAGTACTGTAGTTTATCATTTTTAAAAATATATCTGCCGCAACTTTTATTTTATTTTATGATACATCAAGAGCTTTGCTTAAAGCGAATGTGCAATAAGACAAACTTCCATTAAATAAAGACTTGACTATAGTGTGAAGAGGAAGAGGATTACCGCAAAGATCAGTAAAATTGAATTGATAAATCGGGTCTCTTGTGCCGAATTAGTCTTCGCACCGAAACGGTTAATCGACCCCGTAGATTTTACTTGTGGGACAGAGCTTGAAGCGGCCGAAAAAGCGGCGACGATTCCAGCATACGCCGGCTTTTCAGAAGGAATTAGTATTAATAAGTCGAAGTTGAGACCTTTTGCTTACCTTAAGGATGAAGTTTTCGTCCCAAGGAGTAGCAGCGCCTACACCAGCAAAGGTGCTCGGAACCCTAGATAGACAGAAGAAATTAGCTTCACTGAAGGATGGATACTCTCATGAGATTATTTACCATGAGAACTGTTGTGAGAAATTGACTTCAATAACTTCAAGGGTAAAATAAAAGCAAAACTCACTTTATCCGTGAAGTCCCACAATGTAACACCGACACACTTTGCCACGGAGATGCAAGCACCAACAGCGGTCTGGTAGTCAGTTTGTTGTTGTTGCAACAGTTCCGCAGTAGCCGGAAGATTCATTCCTATTGTGGTTCCACGAAGAATTCTGAATAAGAAAAGGAAGACAGAATAAGGGAACTCACGGATGTCTAGTTCGGTTATGGCGACTTCCACGCCTAGATCCACAAAGGCTTGCATGTTTTGTGCAAGGTCGGATGGAACACCATTGAGTATGAAATGGGACTGGATAATTCTCTAGATTGATTTATTATAGAATTGATTCTGAGCTTGCCTCAAATCCTATTCCGTCAATGGGAGCACCTTGGGCCTTCAATGATTTGACAAGGTTTTGCATCGCAGTTGACTTTGGACCAGAACCTTCAGGTCGACTAGAGTTAAATAATGTGGAGGAGTTCCGGCGTAAATTATTTTACCTTCTATTCCAAAGTCGTTTATATACCTTCCGAACGTCAATTAGAAATGAGGATAGCGTGAAAGTGACGAGACTGAACTCACAGTTTGGCAGTCGGATCAACAGCTCGTGCAGTCTCTAGAGCAATCGGAATATACTCAGGACCAATGAACTGAGTAAAAACATCTTCTCTGAGGGTTCCTATTTGGTTCATATATCAACTGATATTCAGTGACAAATGTTACTGTAGTCTTACCATCGTCATTGAGCGGTTCGTTAACAACATCTGAGCAGAGAGGTAAGGGATACCCCCTTAGATGATTCATAGGAACATACCCCATGCATAGAACTTCCCCTTATAACGATTCACAAGAGTTGTGACGTGATTTTTAAGGGCTGCTGTTAAAGTTTCATTGGTCCAGGCTGTAGTCGTCACCCTGGAGTTGGCTGAGTACAATAACTTGGTTGAAGCAGAGAGTGTTACATACCATGATGGTAATTGCTGGTGCCAAACTTGTTTGAACCGTTAACAGTGATACAAATGAACAAAGCGAGCCTTCCCACCCAAATTATGTCCACGGAAGATATACCCATTTGCCAGTGCGATGTCGACAATCTGATCACCAGCATCAAATGTGAAGACATTTGGATCTGGCTCCGTCGCATCCTGATGGAACAGTAATAAGGATGTCGCGTGGATGGCATCGTGAAGGAGAGTATAATTACCCATTTTAATCCGTTGGCAGGCGTATTTTGACCAAATTCGTTCGTATTGTTGAGGATTGTCACATACATCCCATCGGCCAAATCTAAAGCCACAGTTCAGAAATCATTACGTCAACACAGAAATAAAATAGTTGCTACACACCTGGCCCGTCAACAGCCGTCCCAAAGTAAAGCTTTCCAGCGCCTTTGGCTACTTTATTCAATCCAACACCAGTGGATTGGCTATGAACGAGAGGTGCAAGGCCAGCCAAGACAGAAATGAAAGTACGCATACCGGATGGTGTTATTTGTTAAGTAGACTAGTATAAGCTTCATACACATAGCAACTTTTTATAACTATCCGGAATAACGCTAGCTTGATGGTACGTGCTTCGCTTCAAGAACTCGCACCCCAGACGTTGTTCCCACAGCGACATATTTTAAGATATTGCAATGGTAGGTACTACGCGGCGGCTTTTTCCCTGAAGCGTGGCGGGCAAGAAGCTATAATTTCATTTAGTGGGACTTACACTGAGGGCAAGACGCTCAATCACTGTGCAGTGCGAAGCACCCAAAGGAAGCGTGATCAACGCGTGATAACGACTGCATCCGTGAAGGTCTTCTCGGAGACTCTGGCGTATCAAAATCGAGCGGAATGATCTTGAGCGTTACTTATTTCCCCCACAAGACCGTTACTGCCTATATTACTATGTACTGTATTGTCGTTATTACCAAGTTGGTGGCGACATCAAGGTCGAAAGTCAAACCAAGATCGTTACGATACAAATGATGTGTGAAAAGAACCAATCAAACAAATATACAAAGTCTTTTAACTCTTGGTAGATGTCACAATCCTAAAAGCCTGCTACAATTCCACTGTATGCCGGCTAAAAAATAGTTCAGAGACAATGCGTCGGTTCAGCAGGTAAATTATACCTTTATAACGAGGTTTTGGTCCCAAGGACATGCGGCACCCTGGCCCGGGAAGGCACCTGGAACCCTGAGGATGAAAATTTTAGATTCTGGTATAAATCCATCATCGCTAAATCTCACCATGAGAACTGAATAGTAGATTCAAAAAATGGTCACATAAATGATTCATATGATGGCTTACCTTATCCGTGAAGTCCCATAGAGTGATGCCAACACACTTGGGGACCGCATTACAAGCTTGAACGACGGTCTTATAATTGGCTTCCTGCTGCTGCAATAAGGTAGCTGTTGAAGGAAGTGTCATTCCTGGAGAATCATTGTAAGTTTAAGTGGTGAATTTAAATCCCTGAGATGTCGTACGAATATCAAGTTCGGTAACCGCTACCTCAACACCAAGGTTGACAAACGCCTGCATATTTTGTTGAATATTAGCTGGGAGCTCATTGACGATGAAGTGCGACTGTGGAGCTATACAGTTAGACGAGGGAAAAGAATACAAGGAAGTAAATACCTCGAGTCCTATTCCATCGATTGGCGCGCCTTGGGCTTTCAAGGATTTCACAAGATTTTGCATAGCTGTCGATTTCGCTCCAGGTCCTAAAAATAAAATATTGGAGTGAGAGTTTCCGATTCAAGGGTCGGCTATACCTTCAATGTTAAAGTCATTAATATATCTTTAAGAATCCTTCAACTATGATAGTGGTAGAGGTGGTAATGAAGTACATACAATTTGGCCGTCGGATCGGCAGCGCGTGCGGCGCGAAGCGCAATTGCGATGTATGAGGGACCAATATGTTGCGTGAAAACATCGCTGCGCATGGTTCCTAAATATAGTTTATATTTTGACCAAGAATAGATGGAAGTTATGATCAAGACCTACCGTCGTCATTGAAGGGCTCATTAACAACGTCTGGGAGCACGGTAAGCCAGGAATAAATCCGAGAGGGACACTCTTCTTACCCCAAGCGTAGAATTGGCCTTTGTATCTGCTTACGAGCTTTGTGATATGGTTTTGCATAGCTGCAGTCAAAGTGGCATTTGTCCACGTTCCCGAAGTAACCCTGGGGAGCACATATAAATGACTGAAGTGGCGAGAAAAGAGGAACAGTTGCGTACCAATTCGGGAGCTGTTGGTGCCAAACTGGGGGGGAATGAGTAAGTGTGGGTTCATCAGAGGGCATTGATGCCAAGTACCCAGGTTATGTCCACGGATAATGTGGCCATTCGCCTTGGCGATGTTGACGATTTGGTCCGCTGCAGTGAAATCAAAGACATTTTGAGTCGGCTCGGATGGGCCCTGCAAGGGAAAGAGAGGGGGGAGGAGTTGAGATCCAGTAGCCGTATTTGAGCAAGTATGCCTACCCATTTCAGCGCATTGGCCGGTGTGTGTTGCCCAAACTCATTGGTATTGTTGAGAATAGCAACATACGCGGCAGTGCTCAAATCTTCAAAGAAAATCAGCGAGGGGGAACCCTCTTGTGAGGGGAATCAAACCAACCCGGATTGTCAGTGGCGGTCCCGAAGTACAACTTCCCTGCGGCTTTGGCGACCTTGTTCAATCCTGCACCGGTGGATTGACTGGCGACGAAGGGCACAAGAGTGACTAGGACAGTGAAAAGACCACGCATTTTGGAGAGAATGCTCGACGACGACACTTTCTAGTCCAGTTCGAGTTTATATGGGCCTAAGACCTACTCGGTGGCCAATGCACTTGTGACGAAAGGGTAAATTCATTCTGTTCACTAGGGACTCGGGTACATTAGGATCTCAAAGATAGACAGTATACAATGAAACACTTACAACGAAGAGGCCCGAAATTATTCCTTGAAGTTCAAAATAAAATGGCCTACCATGCTCGCTTTCATTGGAGACTCGACATCAAAACTTGATCTGAAAGTGAATATCTCTAAAATTACATGGTGGAGGACCATGGTGGCTGAAAGCCAGTTGTTGGACGTCCCACACGGCTTAGCTCGTGACTATCGTGTGGCGAACACAGAAAGGGAAAGCATTAATAAGAAAGGCACATGTCATTGATGGTTAAATAGATTAAACGTACAGCACACACGCCATACCGTCTGCAAGAAGGCGACTCGGTGGAGAGACTAAAGTTCACTTTCCTAAAGTGCACAATTCGTTCCGACACGTGAGTGAAGAGGTCTGACGTGTTGTGGGCATGACTAGAAGGTTGAATTCCTGTTTCCAGTGTCGTCTGTGCTTTCTAAAAGCCTAACCTTATAGGGGTGCGGTCGTGAAGTGGGGAGTGGGGGAAGGCGGGGGCGTGGGTAGGATCGGCTATGGGCGGGCCATCATTGGGTACTAGGAGGTTTCCTTGCGAGGTGAATGTGATACTACTGGGTACCTTGCTACGTTTATGATACCCTCGACAAGGTGGCGTTTACTAAGTAAGGGACGCGACTTTTGAGTCAGATTAGGTACTTTGTCTACGCCTTGCAAAGGGGAATCAAAGTCACCTTGACGCTGTCCACATTGAGGATGTAAGATGATTTCCCCCTCATATAACTTCGAAGCTGAAGCAATGCGATATACGTTCTGGCCGTTTGAAGTTTAAAAATATAGGTTATTTTATTAGTACGAGCTCAGATTGAAGGGTGTTTAGCTGACTAACGTTTATCCTTCGACTTGCCATAAGGATTTGCTTTCGAATACTTATAGAGCTATCCTGGGTTAATCCTTGAGGGGTAGTCCAGCGTACTTCTTGACATTGTGAGACCTAGTGGGACTCGCTGGGAGTAAGAAAGGTATGCCTCGCTGTGTGAGAGACAGTATGCGTTTTGAACCGACAGAATGGAATAGCAAAATGAGCTCTGGAAACCAAGGTACGCCGATGCAAGAGCGCAGGTCTTTTACTGAACGATTGTCGGAATAGGCTGGAAAAAGTCGGAACCATTGTTCAACCAATTATGATCAACCGCGCTGGTGGCCTTTCAGTAAATCTTTGGATGGATAAAAGACCTAGGTTCTTGTTGGATAAACTCATGTCCAAATTCTGCAGCACTGAATTTATGACTATTTGAGTTTGGTATTCCCAAATGATAATAGAGCAAAGCGCGACATACATCGAGGAGCTTTGGATCTGCTAAGCTCACACTATTCAGGGGGCGGGGAATGTTTCCTTTAGTGAGTAAAGACCGACTTTAACCTCTTCTAGTTGGAATTGGAGATTTCATTCACGAATCACACGCCAGATATAAATCAAATTTATATATTACAACACTAAACCAAGTTAAATAACTATTTAGGCAACAACTCATGTTCATTAAGCAGAATAATGCTACCCTTGTAGCACCTCTCATATCCGATCACTTCGCCTGCGATAGATACCAAGCCCATTATAACACCAATACGGGTGACCCTCTTGTATCTAGCACAATTATTTCTTCGGCTTCTTCTTGACTTCTTCGTCTTTGCACGCGTGTAACATGATTTTATTGGTCATTCCGGGAACATTACCACTGTAACCCTATATTACAATCACGGTTGTTAAAATTGCCACAAAATAAAGCAAAATAAAGAATGGATGGGGCGACGAACCTTGCTCCAGTCATAGCTAATCGCATAGGCGAATACGGTGCCTGTTCGGTTGAAGGCGGTACAAGAAATAGGGCCGGGAACGGGGTCAAATGCTGGAGAATGGATCGTTTAGTTAGTTTGGGATTTTGGGGAGAAATAGAGGATTTTGTGGTGCACTTTTTAGACGGGTCCGACTATCTTTATCCCAGAAATTGATCGTTCCGTCAGAGCCGGCTGTACTGAATGTTCCGTGTTGTTGGTGGAAACTGGGAGTGGAAAATGTAATGTAAGAAGATGAATGAGGATGATAATAGATGGGCGGACCTGATGTCGTTAACAGCAAAGACGTTAGTGTGGTCTTTTATTGGGGGTTGGAGGTCTCGTCGATGACATTTGAATGAGAAGTTTTGACTCCTGTATAGATGAAGCGCTAGGTCTCGGAATGGATGAATGAAAGGCACCTACCCTGGTGGCTTTTCATCGACATAGTTAATGGCGACTCTGCCCTCAATACTACCCATAGCGAATCCATCTGCCGCGGGGAAACAAGATACAACTCTGGTTTGCATTTTCAGGGTTGATTCTATGGTCTGTTAATGAGGATCGTATTTAGACGAGCCGGCTTATGGCGGAGGTTGAGAGTGGATGTACCTTGTAGATTTTATTAGGCTCTTGTAAGTTGTAAATGTGGACTTTTCGGTCGGCACATCCGACTACCATTAGTGGGAATTGGACATCCATTGTGTAACAGCGTTCGGAGAGAGTGTTTGTTATGACTGGGGTTGGGGCTCGTAGATCCCAGAACTGAGGGAAATGAGCATGGTATTATAGATATACGAAAGAGAGGAACGTACTTTGATTGTCTTGTCCCAGCTTCCCGTAGCAAGAATACCATTTTGTGAGTCTATCCACCTTACAGACTTTATTGGCGCATCATGCGCGGCGACCTGGGTACTTTGGCCCGACTGCAAGTCGTACATCCGTCCAGCTTTATCCGCACCACCCGATAACACTTTCGTTCCATCCTACTCGTGTCGTGAGCTCTAAATCCACGATACGAAACCCAAAACGCGTACCTTGCTCCAACAAACACTCAAAACCGGACCCTCGTGTGTATACATTGCCTTCCCCTATAATCGCGTAAGATAAGTGCTGAAATACAATCCAAAACTAAAACATACTTGCGTCTGCCCATTCGAAGCCATTTCGTAAATCCTCACATTGCTATCCCAGCTCCCTGCAGCGAGAAAGTCGGCCTGTGGACTCCACGACATGTTCGATATCGAATCTGGGGGTGGGTCGGAGACTTCGACATCTTTGGGACCGGCAGTTGCGGTGGACGTTCCGGATATCGAGAACGCGTTGCTCATTGCTGGCGACGAGGAGAGGGAACGCGAGGAGAGTGGCTGGGTCAAAGCTGGGGGGTAATTCTGCTGAGTCAGCGGATGACTAAGCGGGCACGTGAATGGTTCGCGCGCGAACCTCTTGCCACTCGTCAGATGCTCCTGGAAGTCACCAATTGTCGGCCGACGCCATCAAAGGCAATGAACTCGAGCGTAACGGACGAGAAGACATACACTAAGACGGAGCTATGGGTCTGGTGTCAACGGGCAGACGCGACTGCACCATGCTTCATTCGCGACATATTTGGGATGAAGGAGTCAAAGCTTGGAGGACGTGGTGGGTGGTCGTGGTGTCTCACTTGCTAGTTTTTCTGAAGCCATCCAGATCCTGACTTTTGGTGGCTTGGAACCGTTCCGTGTCGTAATGTCACATTTGTTGGAATTGTCGTCGGCGTGACCGTATACGAGAGACGAACGCTATATATCGGTGCGTCAATAACCCTCTTATAATTCTGCTCTTCTTATCTTTCCAACATTGCAGTTGACGATGGGACTGCCTCTATTCAATGCGTTCACAACCACCCAGCGCCTCCCAAGGACAAATCTAAAGGCAAAGGAAAGACCATACCGATATCTGAGGCTTTGATCGAACTTCCAAAACCGCTATTCGAAGTTGGAGAAATTATTCTAGTTACAGGTCGAGTTGAGGCATGGCATGAATCACGACAAATATTAGTGAACTCTTTGGGTGAGTATTATTTTCCAACTCTTCAACGAATTATTTATTTAAAATTTCGCAGAACAATGTCGGCCTCGCGAAGAACCTAAACATTGGATCGCGACATCCCAATTACACGAAACCTACTACTCGAGGCCATTCTCGATACCTCCTATGCCTATCCCTTCATCCTCTATCATACCGCAGACTCCCTCGAAAGCCAATAGGACATACTCTTCGGTTCCTATGACCCCGGCCAATAAGTCCGCACTGTATACCCCTAGCACTGTGACATCGTCAATGGCTTCCTCCCCTTATAGGAGCAGCTCTGTCTTCCAACAAACCCTTATGGAAGTTCCTCGACTGCGGCATCCTTCTCGATTACGGTCAAAGGATCTTACAGCAACGACATTTAAAACGTATTTGCATAATTTTATGGACTCCGTTTCTCAGGCTCGTTTTACCCATGGTGACTCCCATTGCAGCTCAGACGATGAACGCTCTCCATCGGTCCAATGTTCTCCCTCCAAACGGCCCCGCCGTGAAATTGACGACTCAACACCTAAAGCCTCTCGCCTAATACCAGATACCACCCCTCGTCATCGAAGCAAGCAATCCACTCCCACCTCAACTCACCGAAAAGGTTTCACCCTCTCTTACCTCCGCTGCGTCCCCGAACTTGCCCATCTCGCCATCTCCGTCGTCGAAGCCGAACGCAAACGCCGCGATCGCGAAGCACGCAAGAAAGAGAAAGAAGCAATTCGGTCGGGACATGATGTATCTCGCGTACGTCCTCGGACTAGTTCGAGTGAATCGTCGAGGCAGAAGGCGAAGCGACTGTATAGTTGGGCGATTAGGGAGTTGCATAAGGAGGGCAGTGTTATTATTATGCAGGGTGAGGGGCGTGTTTGGGAAGGGGTGCCACCGACGGGAATATGGAAGCCTTTGAAAGAAGATACGACGGTCGATGCGACTGGGTTCAGTACGGGGATGACGACGAGTATAACCAACCTTTCAACAATTTCGGAGGTGGAAGACCCAGGGGAAATATCAGACCCCCCGCCCAACGAAGAAGCCTTCATCCCCATCTCCCCAGCAATGCTTCATGCACCAATCCTAGAAGCAATCAAGAGTCTTGTAATGCGCGCTAGGAAAGGGGCGAGGTCAAAGGGGCAGTCATCGGGAAGGGTGACGGGCCCTACGGCAGAGG
>Ga0157379_10006265_pt1 | contig 10244 bp, 7 predicted proteins | sample S25metaG_FD_121802 | JGI IMG/M metagenome (GOLD analysis project Ga0157379, IMG submission 121802) | Switchgrass rhizosphere microbial communities from Kellogg Biological Station, Michigan, USA - S2-5 metaG | ecosystem: Host-associated > Plants > Roots > Rhizosphere > Soil | place: USA: Michigan... | reverse complement strand
GTCGATACTATGGAAGCCGATTTTGGTGGAACAGAAATAAGGAGTGCAATTGAAGAGGCATTCAGGAGTCGCTCGGATCCAAATAAACACACCGATATGTTCAGTATCCAAGGTGAGGTTTATGCTATTTTGACTCAGAGGACGCTATAATAGCAATAAATTCTTCCGGGCAATGTGCGATCTGATAGCTCGCATCGGTCTGCGATCGACCGTGTATCCAGGTTTAGGTGAGAGACTAGAATCCAAGTTTATGACTAGCCTCCGGGCCGCTCGTGGGGCGTGGTCGAAAACTTATCTATTGACTGAGGCGTTCCCAATGAGTCGACGACCGATGGTTTCGAAGTGATTTTTTCAGGAACCGAATCCGATATTCCCGAGGTTCCCTCACCCGCCCTCTCATTGTTTGACGAGGCTGTGATCCCAGATCCGGAGAAGGAGAAGGTTGACTTGAGCTCGAACACCAAACCTGTCCAATTGCCTCCCCCTCCAAAGATCCAACAGGTCCTATCAATTAAACCGTTACCTCCGTTATATCCAGTATTTCGCACCAGTATTTTTGCGATCATCGAGCGAGATGGTAACGGGAACTCGGCCCCTTCGAAGGTTATTCGTATCAATGCCACTCCTTTGGACCGTCCAGTCCAACTTGAGATTCCTGTTACCGTTGTAACGCCCCGTCAAGGCTCTCTTGATTATAAAATCAAGATACTTTATGTCCTTTCTGCTCGTGCTCTTGTCCAACGTTTCGAAACCGACAAACGAACTAAACTGGCTTCAAGCTCCGTCCGCAAGGCAGAAACCCTTCGTGTTGCCCAGTGATATGGGATAGCTCTGAAACATCTTTTGCGGCTATCGATAAAGAGAACCTCCCAGTAGATTATAGAATAGTCCGACCGCAAAGTTCATCTAGCGATGCTTGCCCTTCATTCAATGCTCAAGCTTCGAGATCAGGATCCGACGCGGAGTTTTCAGATGGCCTCGATATGTTGGTGAGTAAACTTCTCTTAAAAGTTCCTACTCGATATAAAAGCTGGGATGTGCTAAAATAAAAATAAAGCAGGTGTACGACCTAAAAAACGCGAATTTGTGCGTGCGCGGGCAGCATCACCCCCAGACCTCGCCTCTTCTGCTGAAGAGGATTCCGGGATATCGTTTGATATGGCCATCTCCGAGGACGAAGATGAAGTTGCAGTGCATGCCGAAGTACAAGAAAGAGCACCTTTGTCACCACCTTTCGTCTCAATGACTGCAATGACTGCCCTTTCGAGTCTGTCAAGCTATTATTATTCACGATCACACGCACCCGCCGTTCAGCCCCAAGTACCCAAAGCGTCAGTCGAGACGTTTATCAGAGCACAAGCCTTTGACCGGCCCTTCATCCCTTCCTCATTGCTTTATCGGTTCATCGGTAATTCAGAAGATGCGCCCCATACTCCACAGGAGCTCGTGAAGGCGAACAATGCTGAACTCATCTGGTTCACCGTTCTGCGCATCACATATCTCGAAGCCAAATTTGCGGATGAGAAAGAAGTCTGGGAGTTTGTGATGGAAAAAGCATGGTCGTGTATCAAGGAAAGTATTGAACAAGTTGTGTCACCTGAGGGGGTGAGTGTCATGAAGGAGTCCCGGGTGAAAACACGAAGAAATATATCAAGACATGAGGCGGTAGCATCCTTTTCTGGCGGAACATTGTTCCATCTAATTCTAGGATATCCTTTTTGTGATTATAAAATTATAAAGCAGTGAGATAAGCTTCGTTGTGACTGTAGAAATCTTAGGGCATTCGGTATTCTGTCTTCGAACTAGCTCTCATGGACTCGCCCCCCCTCTTAGAAAATATTGGAAATGGTTTTAGGGCTAAATTTCTTTCTTCTGTGCTATTCTTTCAGACTCGAATAGGTACTCCCTCAAGCTCGATCAACCAGATTTCAATATATAATGGAGGGCACCTATGATTTGTATTCTAATCGTTCTGATAATGACCAATACATAATACACTTTGGTATATTGAATCTTTGAGAAGCCACCCTTGGATTCCATCATAATTTTGCCTTGATCGTCGCCCGTTTCGCCTTAAGCTCTGTCGCTTGTTCCCTCAAGAAACGCCTCAGAATCTTGCCTACATGTAATTTTAATATCATAGAATTGAAAGAACAATGAATACTCTTAAACCCACCCGAGGGGTTCTTCGGAATAGCATCGATGAATTCAACGCCACCGGCCAGCCATTTATACTGGACTTTGTTATCCTTTACGAACTGGAATGCAGAAATATTAGGCTACGGCTCTGCCAATGCAATGGGCGAGTTCTTTACCTTGAATATTGCTTCCTTGATCCTCTCTTTCTCTTTCCTGGTCTTGTCTGCTTCAATACGAGCAAGCGCTTCTGTGTTCAGTACGATGAAAGCCATAGGGACTTCACCGCTGAAGTCGTCAGGAACACCTATTACACCAGCATCACCTACATCAGGATGATCCAAAAGGTGGCCTTCAAGCTCGGCTGGGGCAACTTGGAAACCTCGTACTTTGAATATTTCCTATGAAACAGAAACGGTCAACAAAATAAGTGCAATGTAAGGCTTGATGAAATCACCTTCAGACGATCGACCACAAAGACATCACCATTCGGCCGCACGAGGACTTCATCTCCAGTATGAACCCAGCTATAAATCGACACGATCGACGTCAATTTCATGGACATCGTGTACCTTGTGAGGGAAACTCTCACCCGTCAACGAAGGTTTCCTTGGTGCTTCGAAAGGAAAACATGATATGAAATTAAGCCGAAATGGTCTAGGCAAGTTACTCACGCTGCAGGATTATTGGCATAGCCCAAAGTCATGTTTGGACCTGTAACCACTAATTCTCCTTCTTCATTAAAGCTGGCCAACGAACCATCACTCTTTACGACTTTGGCTCTCACACCTGGGAGGAAGTGTCCGACGCTTCCGGGGGTGCCGAGTCGTTGGGATAGAGGGGTCTAAATGAAGTTAAACCATATGTTAATTAACTCTCATATCACTGACCATTGTTGTTGTTGTACAAGTTTCTGTCATTCCATAACCTTGGGTTATTTCGGACTGGGGAATAATCCTTTGGAGCTGTAAAGTCAGTTCAGCGGACAATGGGGCCGCTCCAACCATTACGTATCGGAGACCGCTGAGATCGTAGTTCTTGGTGACAGGATGCTAGTGAGAAAATTAGTTATAAAACTCATTAATATTGCAAAGGTCTCATACCTTGCAAAATAGCACAACCTGGGGTGGTACCAGACTGCATATTATTGTGAATACAGCTTTTGTAAAAGGATAAATCGTAACCGACTTACAATAGATGTGTGATTTTATATCGAATAATGCTCTTGAGCATCTCCTCATGATTGAACTTCGGGATTACGACAATAGACATCTTCCGAGTGCATGTTAATAATAAAGTTCATTTCAGAATCCAACCTTACCTACAGCGTTAAACACCAAGAAATGGAGCTGATTAAATTGTTAGAACCATTTCGAAGTAGCAAAGGCCTAGAGAACAAACATTCACGACGAGGCCGTAGATGTCTTCATTGGTTTACAAAAATGAGAATAGCTGAAAATACAGGGCATATTCCAACTCACGGAACAATGGTAAAACTAATGGATTGATAGGTGTGAGAAGTTATTACTTGATCATCAATAGGAGAGTCAACTTACCTGCTAATGCCACATCCCCTGGCCTAAATCGCTGCAATTCCCATGGGACTGTTTCCTGATATTTTGCACTAGTGACACCATGAAACTGCGCCATTTGTAGCACATTTGAAACCAAAGCATAGTGAGGAATGGCAACGGCTTTCGGTTTTCCTGTCGTCCCAGAAGAAAAACTCAGGAATGCTAATTTTGTCTTTCCCTCTTTAGGATTGAGCTTCCGCTCAACAAACGAGGGGGGAAATTGAAGGGCTTCATTAATGAACTTATCGAGTGAAGGTTCCAGTGGTGCAGAGCCAGGTAATGTAAGATATACTATGTGGGTCTCAGGGATCGAGGTGAGGCGTGCAGCTTCAACGGCAACAGCTCGCGATGCAGGATGAGTAATGATCACCTTTGCGCGAGTGGTTGAAATTTGATAGACTACCAAATCAATAATATGGTCAGCTCAGCGCAGGAGATATCAAATCTGAACACACCAAGCTCCTGAACACCATAGGTAGGATTCGCGGCTCTGCATGACAAGCAACCAACTAAATTCACAATAGCATTAGATTTAAAAAAAGAAAAATACATACGTGATGATGGCACCAAGTCGATGCGTCCCCCAAAGGACAATTGGGTAATCTGATTATTAGTAAGCAACGGAAGTAAGAGCGCAGAACGATTGTGAATACCAATGTGGTTGGGACTGAATAGACAAACTACAGACAGCTTAGATTAGAGAGAACCAGCGAAATATAAAGTCAAGGTCGAGCACACACCGACATCATCCTCCTCTGTAAAGCCGCAACTGCACAGTCAATACAGATGAAGTAACCTCAATAGAATACATACGAATGTGGAACTTCGTCCTCAGCGAACTAGCCAACCCTAAATGATTTTCAGTTGGGTTTAGAACGACGTTGCAGGAGGTTATTATACCTTGGACACGCGCCCGGATCTCTTCCAGTCCATAACCGCGCCCCGTCGCGTCCTCAATCAACCATGGGTTGTCCTTTCTGATTGGTCGTCCAGGGTAATATGAATCAAGAATAAATTGGGGAATAGTGAGGTGATCGGGCGGCGGCGGAAGTGATTCGCCATTGAATATCATGATATTGGTATATGGGAGAGAGCTGGAGGACCACCGTGGGATCCGAGCGTTTTAACTCGGTGGAAGTCATAGGACCAATCTTGCTATTAAGGGTTACACAAACTAAATTGTTCACGGGGGCTTCCACTGCTTACCAATGACCGAATCGGTTAGAGCTTTCCTGTTGGCCAGACTCTTCGGCAGAATCAGACGGCGTCGTCAAGGGAGCTGTCTCACTGAGGATGGGCGCTCATTGAGATGATATCCGCTCCTGCGAAGCCCTAGAGGGAATAATACTCGGTTTCTCATTTATGCTCATTAAGTGGGGTTTCTTCAGATATAAGACAAATATCGAGCCAGTCACCCTGGGAATGGTAGATCTGGCCAATACTTTCATTCATAAATGGAAAATCTGGAGGCACCAAAACGAAACTGTTCCAAGTCTGGGCGGCTACTTGTAATAGTACGTAACACCCATAAAATGGCAATAAAATCCTTCACAAGAAGCTAACCCATTTCCTGACTGGTGAATTAATCGTCCGAGCTATTGACGTGAGAGAAGCTGAGGGAGGCTCCAAAGAAGTCTCCCAGAACTGTTACGTAAAAATCCCTGAGTGTGCAAATTAAGCGAATACTTAGCTGTTGGCCATATCGCCTTCTACAGTGTCAGACGTTCAAAACCGACCACTGGATAATAGGCGCCGTGTGAATCGCTTCAGAGTTTGCAAGAATATATATTATTCCCTCAAAAGGGGCGGAATCGACTCCTTTTCGGGAGAGCTTTTGATCTATCTGATCGCTTTCCCGAAATTCCTATATCTATCAAAATGCCCCCACCAATATCTGGACTTTAGGCGGAGTTTCTCGCTAAGTTGTCGCTAAATATCGCTTAACGCTCGGTTGTTCATTCCGGTAGCGGTCGGCAGGTTTGGGTAACACTTTGTGACATCAGCCCCAAATTTATCATTAACCCAGTCTCGTCCGGAGGGTTAGAAACTTCAAATATATTACTTGTAGCCATCGTATTAGCTCAGAGCCAGTTTTGAATGTAGTTTCAAGAGCTTCATAGTATTTATTTGGGAACACCCCTTCTCCAGTGTATCCCTCTTAGCCTTCCAGTAGTAGAAATAGCCCTAAAATTGGGTTACAAACGTTCAACTTGATATCTGGACTAAGCTATAAGCGCCCATAAAAACGAAATTGCAGATTTATGCATATCTTGCCAGGTTTCCTTCCAAAATTTATATTTGGGGGCGCTGTGCGGCCAAATACAGTCAGCCGAGAGTGGCCGAAACTTAGTGTCTAACACCGTACACATCTCTGAGAGTCAGGGCCGTACGCATTAGTACTGGACGCAAAGCCCTCCAGATAAACAAAGCATACCACATTGAGCGATCTGCATATTGGTCGCGAAGGCACCGCCACCACGAAACCCTGGCAAGGCATGACTGCCACTTCGAACTTAACTAGACAACATCCAGCGTCGTGGGCGTAGCCAACCAAACCTTTGTTGCAAAATAACAGCGCCCAGTGGATTTAAAGTTGTCCGAAAGGCGGTTCTTTCCCTACCATCCACAGTCGGCGGCTCACTTTTGTGGACATTTTTCGTATCAACGGCTAACGGAAAAGGCATCGGACGTTGCGGGGAGTCCATCAAGAAGTGCCCGTCTGCAAGAGACGAGTCCTCTCGGATATGAACCCTCTAAAAGCTGGATTCGCTTGTCTTTGAAGGCAGTTGAGAGCATGGCATATTTCTGGAAATTTGGTGACTCTAGCTCATGCATGCCGAGACCCAGGAAGTAAGTATCCAAGCTATCCAGGGATGTTCCTATCCTGCCGATATTCCCGCTCGTATTATATCGCAATCTCAATTGTGGTCGGTATGCGTCAAATCGTACCATTCAAGCTTTCCTGACTACTATCTTTGCCATCGTTGAAATAGCATTCGCGAGAACGTTGTCCGCTCTTAGAGCTGCAGAAGCTTTCGAAGCCATTATTTCTATAAATAATCCTTAAATAATTCCATATTGCCTAACTAATTTACTTGGGATGTTTTGAAGCTTCCCCCCCTCCCAATTATTCCAGAGTATCAACTGCGATGAGACAGTATCCGAGTACTTCTGAGTTCTATTTTAGGCGTCGACATGGACATAACGCCACTGCCGTTAATAGAAGCTGCCGAAGATAAGCCCCCTGAATGGGCCTCGATGATTCCCTCGGCATCAGGGGTACACACCATACGTAGAACTTCGACAGCAACGTTTTAAGGACTAAGATACGTTGTTTATTATTTTATTCCTCTACAATTACAGTTAAACCCAGAAACGTGTAAAGTTTGGTCATTTGACCTGACGATATCTGAGCCGATGGTGAGCATTCTACTCGAGGGCCCGGTAGAACCTCTTGCGGATTCTTTGTCAGTGATAAACGTTAAACGTTGGCGTTTGACGGGAACCCTCCTTCAAAGGTAAACATCGGCATCATTGGCCCGAGTTTCAGAGACGCTCAGAGATAGTGGACTGTTTCAAGCTCCAATCCCACAGCGAACTGGTCTCATATTGAGACTAAGATCACATACACCACTATTTCTGCAGCAGCTGCATACGGTCATGCTTCCTTTAACACCTGGGTGTGGTAAATAACGCAACATCTCCGTTCAGCTTCAGACAAATCCCCCCTGACTGTTCGCTAAATGACTAAAGAGGATTGGGTCTCTGAGCCACGTGTGGTAATGGTGAGCCAATACTCTAGCCGGGAGGTTTCCTGTGTTTGCAGCTCTACAAAGGCGTCAACAGCCCCTTGGAATGCAACCTTCCCCCGAATCTCTAACTCTCCTTGGGCATTGAGCTTGCTTTAAGACCCATGTTGGATGAAAGAGGCGTAGCCTATCATGTCTTGCCAGGCTCGACTGCCTATCTCATCTGTGAGGCGGTTCGGCCTAATCCTGTGTTTCTCCACTGATCTTAATCTTAGCCTTCACTACTTCCGCACCGTAAGTCATCTTATCACAGTGGAGTTTGATTCTTTATTTGCAGAGCATTTCTTTCTAGACTCTGGAGTGTTTCAATAGGTCAAGCAGCATTGTATTATAGAAGCCGCTTTGACGATCCAAAAGGCTTGAAGCTTTTTGTGAGACATTGCTTGAATTTTCCTTGATATTGGATTGACCGCTGAGAGTCTTCTCAGTTGTATGTTTGTCTGTGAGTTAACTAGTAATATTCTTCGCTAGAGCTCTAACGAACGAGTCCTAGCCTCATGAATACCCTTCAAATCGGCGCTTTGGCCTACAATCTCTACTTCCACCTCATCACATCTCGTTTGCCAATAAATTTTTGGCTCCTTCATACTGCCTCAAGGTCTGTTAAGCTCTTTGTATTTGCGCTTCTGGGACTTATTCTTCATCCTTTAGAGGGATCGTAAGTTCTCCTATGGCCCAGACAACAAATATCTTTTAATCGTTTACAATTGTTCTAGCCTTCCATCATATTACATGTAAGATTTCAACTATTCCTTGTATTATTATGCTAATCAGCGACTCCAGTACATCCTGGCATTCATGACACAAAGGTTTCATCGCTCGTCAGGTAACCCTATCTAAACTAAATGTCGTTTTCAACTAGTTTCTATGCTCTCCGTGTATGGTTTGGTGTGTGATTATACATGCACTTTCGCCTCCGCGTCTTATTTTATATCTAGTAAGCCGTCGGAAGATATACTTGGTGGCCATCATTGTGCGTCAAACATTCAAAGCCAGAGTATAAATAAATTATAACTACCTGTGTAGCTGGTGCTTTCTTTGGCCCAGCTAGGTATGTGGAACTCTGACATAACCGGAAATTATTCTTATATCCGTTATATTCGCAGGGGGTGGATTAGGTACAGCGATCTATTCCCTCGTCCAATTGAAGAATTTTGGAGCTGATCTTTCTTTTGGTCCTTCTGTAATAAGCGGCAACCATCCGCGGGTCAGTATAATAAGCGAAAGCTCCTTCCGATACTCATGTTTTCATGCAGAGAAATCCTAAATGAATTGGCAGTAGTTTCCTCAAGGTTTACTTTTGTACGTCGAACAAGTCAGTTCCGCTGCCACGTCTTCATTCATAATCCGATTTATTTAGCTGACGCAAGGACTTTCTTCTGTTGCGACAATCCTGTGTGACTGCATCATTACCATATCCCTTGTCTATTTTCTCAAAGGACCATGGGTCCATCCCACGTTAGTGGGACATACCATGACATACGAAGATTTCACTGCTCACCCTCTATTTAGAACACGTTTTGCCTTCCACAAAATTATTATCTTCTCAATCAACATAGGGTTAATCACAACGTGTGTCATCCAGTTTATTCCTTCCTTCGAGTAGCGAAAACTTAGTCAATACCTGAAGCATCATGTCTGTCCTGCCTTTGGTCATAGTGGGTTTCAGTTTATTCAACCCTTGGAACAAGGCAATTTACTCCATTTTTCCAGTGGTTGGCTACGCCACCTAAGCTGTTCCTATGGGAGCCTTTCTTCCTGCCTGCAGGCCAAAGTGTGTCGATTGACTTTATTTGATAAGCTGGGCGACTCATTTGGGGACCATAGTTTATATCAACTCTATCCTAGTCTCGTGCGTTCTCTGAAAATCTAAACTCATATAATCTGCTCATGTACGCGCCCAGCTTAAATTCAAGGCGGAGTATTCGTGATCAGATGGATTCTCAAGCCTTTCACCTCAACTTGAACTCGATCCAGTCATATAACATCGATCGTGAGTGATCCAATTTTATCCGAACGGTGATTTATTCAGATTCGCCGGTGGGATGTATCTAGGTCGAGGGCCCCGCGACGACCCTGTAGTAGAGCAGAGTGTCAGTTCCCATTGTTTTCATCATAGACGGCCATCAAATATGGATTTCGCCATTGCCTCGTCGGTATGCAATACGCGTTAAAAGCACTTTTTTGTATAGTATCCTCAGTGTAAGATTTCTCACCAATAGCAGATATTAATCCAAGGACTGCATCTCTAATCTATCTTCATAATTGAAATCACAGCCTCTTAAATCCTGGATTGCCGCTGCCGGTGTGTTATCACCCGCTAGGAGCAAAGACTTCAATGAACTTTTCCAATTCTCTTCCGCGACGTTTCCTTTTTTTTTGAATCTGGCCAGTCATCGCAAACCGCTCTCCGCTTATGCCGGCAGGGCTATGGACATTGATTTTGACCAGTTTTCCCAGTGCGGACATACGGATCACACCCGGACTTTGCCGCGTGGTACCAACACATCGCGAATGTGCGACTGTAACCCAGGATGTCATGTAAATAGGCGGGAGAAGTACTATATTAAATAGAATTGAAGATTATAGGCAATTTTAAACTTCAAGTGAAGCACCCCCCTAATTTGTGGGTTCGGCATTTCAAGTGCTGTCTCTCCTGGAAATTTGGATGCATCTGTTATATCCATTTGAAATGCATACATGCATTTTGTAACTTATTGCATAT
>Ga0157379_10006264_pt1 | contig 10245 bp, 11 predicted proteins | sample S25metaG_FD_121802 | JGI IMG/M metagenome (GOLD analysis project Ga0157379, IMG submission 121802) | Switchgrass rhizosphere microbial communities from Kellogg Biological Station, Michigan, USA - S2-5 metaG | ecosystem: Host-associated > Plants > Roots > Rhizosphere > Soil | place: USA... | reverse complement strand
CAGGAGGCTCCGCCAGTCGGTCACCGCTTGGAGTGCGCCCTGGCTCTGAGATTCAGGAAATCCTCCGCCAGTAAGGAAGATTGAGCTGGCGCGCGAGGATTGAAGCGTTTGAATTGCTGATCCGAGATCGGAAACAGGAAGCCATGCAGACAGGAGGCTTTCGTCCGGCATCCGCCACTGGGACGCAGGACGGCGAGACGTCGAGGGAGACCCTACAAGGTCAATCTCGACCTTCTCGCGTGGGTACAAGTCCCGCAAGGTCTTTGCGGCGTCTTGAACCGACTGATTTTCTCCGGTGAAAAATGCGACTACCAACCGTCTGTCGGATGGCGCCGCCATTACGCGCGTCCGCGCACCATTCTCGCGCACAGAGCCAGCGCCAGTAGAACCAAACCAAGAGCGCCTAGACTGACTGCCGAGCCCATCAACTGCCGTCCCCAAGCCATCGAACCGAGACCCGCCAGTGCCATCATGCTATCTAAAATGATCCAACCGCGCATCGATATTTCCTCTTTTATGGATTCGCGCACAACTCTCACGTTGGGCTGTGGCGCAGCTTGTCTGCTGGACTATCTGCACGCGAGGTACCACAAAAGAACTCTATTGTTTCAAGCGTTTTGGTCGATGCCGACAAACCTCTCGGCAGTCGGATAGGAGGAAAAGTAACGGTCGCAGTCGTTTTTGACGTTCCTTCCGAGGCGGATGGAGTCAGGTCGCGATTTACTCAGTTATCGAGTGACGGGAGGGTGGCGTTGTAATTGACCACCCGCACTCAGATGTCTGAAATGGGATCGATAGTCTCATCCAAATAGTGGCTCCTTACAGAACATCGGGTCCCGTGCCGTCTCCTGTTGCCTTTAAACGACGTTACGAGTCCACCCCCCAAGGCTCCCCTAACTCTCTAGTAACTCAGCGGGTTAGCGGCAATTAAGCATTTAAGCGCTGTTGGCTATCGATGTGTTACGAATCCTCCCAACGCATCAGGAAAAGATGTAACAGCTCGAAAGCCGCTCTGGCAAAGTCCTTTCGATACAGCGTTCTAGCAGTGGCATTTGGATTGCACGGGCGAACCCGGACAGCCGAAAGTGAAAGAAAGGGACCTGCCGTGACACCTACAGCGGAGATATTCGAACTTCCTCGACACGGAGTGAGTAATACCCCTGCACCTGAGCGCATTCAGGAGCAACTCCAGCGGATCGTTCGATCAAAGACATTCCAGCGCGCCAAGCGCTTGAAGAGCCTTCTTGAATATGTCGTCAGTCGCGCGTTGCAAGGAGAGAAAAGCGGGCAGTCCAGGACGGCGCGGGATCTGTTTGGAAAGAGTGAGGACTTTGACCCCTCCATCGATCCTGTCATTCGCGTTCAATTCGGGCGTCTTCGCAGAGCGCTTACGAACTACTACGCGGCCGAGGGGCACCACGACCCGGTGGTCATCCAAATCCCCAACAGGCGTTATACTCCTGCGTTTCAAGATTCCATACAAGGTGCGGACGACAGCCCGGCGACTGCCAACGGCAGTGCGGCGCCTTTCGCGGTTCATGCGAACCAGGATTCCGGTGGCGTTCGGCACTCGGATCGTCCGCTGATTGCCGTCTTGCCCTTTGCTAATCTCACGAGCGACCCATCGCAGGATGCCTTTTGCTATGGCCTCACCGAAGAGATCGCACACGGACTAGCGTCGGTTACTTCTGTGGATGTCGTGGCGAGCAGTTCGGCTTTTCAATTCCGGGACGAACCGGTGGATGTCCGCGAGGCCGGCCGGCAACTGGGCGTGCCCCTGATTCTCGAGGGAAGCGTTCGGATGGAAGAAGGGCACACTCGCGTCATCGCTCAACTCGCGCGATCTCAAGATGGCGTCGCAGTCTGGTCTGACTCCTTCGACGACGACATGAACGGAAGCCTCAACACACAACGAAACATCGCGCAAAAAGTAATGGAGAATCTGCAGCTCGCCGGATACGACACGTAGCAGCTCGGCAACGGTTTGGAATTTGGATTCAACAAGTGACGACGCTTCGGCGTCGTCACTTTGCTTTTGGGGCGACCGGACGCTGGCCACTCGAACGCTTATTGGTTCTGCGTAGGCACGATCGACGACCGTATGCACGGGCCGCTGTCTGCGGGAGGGCAAAACTTCCTAACCGCACAAAAAGTGCTCTGGGTTCGTCCGAAAAAGTTCCACAACCTTAGGGTTTTCGAAGGATTTCGAGTTTGGCCGTCGAACTGCTAATGATTGCCCCATGCAGCCCCGGAAACCGGGCCGGCGGATCGGAGAAAAAACATGAACATTCAAAATTACAAACGGATCTTGATGGCCAAGGCAAACGAGCTGCGGCAGAGCCAGATTTCGAAAGACCAGATCGCAATTGAGCGAAACGCAGAGTTGCTGGATGAGATCCAACGCACGTCTGACCGTGAAATTGCCATGGCATCCATGACGATCGACTGGCGGACTTCCTCCCTTGTTTCGGAAGCATTGAAACGCATCGAAACCGGCGAATATGGAATTTGCTCCGAATGTGAAGAGCCGATCAGCGAGCGCCGCCTCAACGCGATTCCCTGGGCTAAGTTCTGCATCAAGTGCCAGGAAGAAGCCGATAAGAGAGTCGACGCCTATGAACTGTCTGAAGCTGCCTGAACCGTTGAGCCGCTTCAGAATCACATCCTCCCAATACACACCCAAGCTGACTTGAGGACCCTTGCTTGAATATCAAGCGGGTCCTCTTCGTGCCTTTTAGGGCCTACATGGCCGGTAATCGACACTCGGGAGTTTTAGGCCCTTAGAGTAGGAAACTCCCCTCTTCTAGCCTGAACCGAATCTCCTAACTCATTCCTCTCATCGACTTACGCTTAACACTTTTTAGGCAGTCTAATTGCATTGACTTGTTTCAGGCTAACGCCAAGAAGGAGAAAGAAGAATGTCCAACAACAATGAGATGACATGTTTCTGCATAGGCCTAGGACTAGGTGTTGCGGCAGGTTTTCTGTTCGCGCCGAAGTCTGGAGTCGAGACCAGACAGTACCTGCAGAATAAGACCGCCGAGGGGAGCGATTACCTCAAGAATAAGACGATGGAGGGTACCGACTTCGTCAAGAATCAGACCGCCCAGGTCGTGAACGCGGCGACTGATGTCGTTGAGCGAGGGACTAAAACCCTGCGCCACAAGAAAGAGAATGTCCTCGCCGCCGTCGAAGCGGGCAAGGCTGCGTACAACGAAGCTAGCGCCGCCACTCCGGCCGTGATCTAGCCCCTGCGAAAGGAGAGATTTATGAAGAGACAATCCTACTGCGCTTATGTGCTAGCTGGCTCCCTCACATTGTTTTCTTTTGTGGCTGCGGCACAGGAGCCCGATAACACCAAAGTGAACAAACGGGATCAGGACAAGAGCGCTCAACAATCCACTCCCCAAAACGCCACCGCCACCAAGGAAGACCTCGAAACTCTTCGCAAGATCCGGCGCGCCATCACCAGCGACAATACCCTTTCGACTTACGCGCAAAATGTCAAAATCACGGTGAAGAACGGCGCCACGACGCTTCGGGGCCCAGTCCGGTCATCAGATGAAAAGGCGCGCATTGAGGAGTTGGCGAAATCCAACGGAGCCGCGTCCGTTACCAACGAGCTCGAAATCGCACCTCCGAAATAGTTTCATAGAAAAGGAGCATTCTCTACCATGTCGAAAAATACAGCAGTATTTGGTATCTATCCCACCCGCACCGCTGTCGAAGCTGCAATCACTGCGCTGCATAACGCCGGATATCGCGCGACCGATCTTTCGATCCTGATGCCCGAGAATATCGGAAATAAAGATCTTGTCCACGAGAAGAATACAAAGAGTCCCGAAGGAGCAGCCACCGGAGCCGTTTCAGGAGCGGTCCTTGGAGGCGCCCTCGGATGGCTGGCGGGTATTGGCGCACTGGCAATTCCGGGTCTCGGCCCGTTAATTGCGGCCGGTCCTATTGTTGCCGCGCTCGCGGGCTTGGGCGCAGGCGGCGCCGTCGGTGGATTCACGGGCGCCCTGGTTGGCCTCGGCATCCCTGAATACGAAGCCAAACGGTATGAGGGACGCGTCCGCAGTGGCGGAATTCTCCTCTCGGTTCACTGCGACGACTCGGACTGGACCGGGCGCGCCAAGAAGATCCTGGAAGCCACCGGCGCGCAGGACATTAGTTCGACCTCTGAGTCGAATGCCGACTACTCCGAGACAGACCGTCCGGTATTGCGGTAATCACGACCAGATTGGAGGCGGAGCAAATCATATCCCTTGCTCCGCCTCCCTTTTTTGTATATCAGGAGACCGGCGTTGAAGATATTTATTGTCGCTACCCAAATCTTGCTCGCTCATACAGTGTTTTCACAATCGTTCGAGACGCCGGTCCGGCTGAGCGCTAATGAGCCGCTGACTGCCACGGGACGAGTGACTTGGGCACTCGAGTCGACGTTCGGTCCTACCTCTATTCTTTCGATTTCCACACAATCGGCTCTCAAGACTTGGAGCAACTCGCCCAGAGAATATGGTCCCCACTGGGATGGTTTTGGCAAACGGATAGCCTCTGGGATCGCCGTTTCCGGTGTAAGCGATGCAGTGGAAGCATCCGTCGGCGCTCTGTGGGGCGAAGATCCGCGTTATCGACGCCAAGGCCAGGGATCCGCTGGAGCTCGGCTCAAGTATGTGGTTAAAATGGCATTCATGGCAGACCGCGCTTCGGGAGACGCCAGGCCCGCGTACGCGCGTTTCATTGCCATTCCATCGAGCCAGATCATCTCGAACGCATGGCGTCCACCGAGTGAGGTTGGCGTCGGCGACACCACGCTACGGATCGGGCTGAGTTTTGCCCGCCAGATTGGTGGAAACGCATTCAGTGAATTCTGGCCGGACCTCCGCCGAAAGATAACAAGGCGTGGCGTGGCCGGTAAATCGAGTTCGGATTAATCACTATCAATCACATGACCGTTGCCGAGAGCAAACAAGCGGGGTATCTTGGAGCGTTACTACGTCCCCATTGGAAGTACCTGACTTGGGCGTTCCTGGCTGCCTTGGGAGAAGCCGCCGCGAGTTTAGCGGAGCCGTGGCCCATCAAGCTTGTCCTGGACAATGTTCTCAAGGGAAAACCCGCGCAGGGCCACTTTCTCGCTTGGATTGCGTCGACGTTTCACGCTGAAAAATACACTTTTCTGCTAGTCGCCGTTTTGGCGACGATCGCCATTGCAATCGCCGGTGCGGTTTTTTCCTACACCGAGAAACTGCTAACCACGACAGTCGGGCAACAGGTCATGCACGATCTGCGGAGCATGCTCTATTCGCGCATGCACAAGCTGTCACTCTCCTTTCACGACCAGGCGCAGACCGGTGACCTGATCAGCCGCGTCACCAGTGACGTCGACGCGATTCAAAGCTTTGTTACCAGCGGCCTGCTGAGCGCCCTAATTAATCTCTTGACGCTGTTCGGTATGGTCGGTGTAATGTTTTGCATCGACTGGCGCTTCACGCTGATTGCGCTTTCGGTGGCTCCTCTGCTCTTCGCGATCGTCTTCCGCTATACCCGTCAGATCAAGAAAGCCTCCCGGGAAGTGCGGAAGAAAGAAGGCCAGATTGTCTCAGTCATACAGGAAGCGCTGTCCTCTATCCGTGTGGTGAAAGCGTTCTCTCGTGAAGACTATGAACAGCAGCGGATGGAAGAGCGCAGCCTCGAGTCGGTTGAAGCCGCGCTTTATGCTCGTTCGCTGAAAGCTCGCCTTTCCCCGCTCGTGGACGTTATCGTGGCAGTCGGCACTGGCTTAGTCTTATGGTTCGGAGCTATCCGCGTACTGGATGGCACACTCACCGCCGGATCTTTGGTCGTCTTCATTCTCTACCTAGGCAAGATGTACAAGCCCATGCAAGAGCTATCGAAACTCACCGATGTTTTCTCAAAGGCAAGCATCGGCTATGAGCGCATTTCCGAGGTATTGGATACAAAAAGCGACGTCCAGGATTCTCCAGGCGCCAAGCAGGCGCCCCGATTCCACGGAGACGTCGAATTCTCGAAAGTGAATTTCGAGTATGAGCCTGGCCAGCCAGTGTTGAAAGATTTCAGCTTGAAGATTCAGACGGGACAAGTAGTCGCGTTTGTCGGTCCTACGGGAGCCGGCAAGAGTTCAATTGTCGGACTGATCACTCGCTTCTACGACCCAGCCTCCGGTGCGGTCCTCATTGATGGCCGTGATATTCGCACCTTCACACAGAAATCCCTTCGCGATCAAGTGAGCTTCGTGCTACAGGACACCGTGTTGTTTCATGGGACGGTTTGGGAAAACATCGCCTATGGAAAACCGAACGCAAGCAGGGCGGAAATTGAAGAGGCTGCGCGAATCGCCAATGCGGACGAGTTCATTGACAAAATGCCGGACGGCTACGACACGCGCGTCGGCGAGCGCGGTGTCACCCTTTCCGGCGGCCAACGCCAACGCATTGCCATCGCCCGCGCCGTCATCCGCAACACTCCACTTTTGATCCTGGATGAGCCAACGTCAGGACTGGATGCTGGTTCGGAGCACCTGGTGGTGGAAGCCCTAGATCGTCTGATGAAGGGAAGAACCACCATCATCATTGCGCACCGCTTGTCGACGATACGCAACGCTGATGTGATCTGCGTAATTCAGGATGGCCGATTGGTTGAGCAGGGCACACACGAACAATTACTGTCGATGACAAATGGCGTGTACGCGGAACTCAACAAAATCCAGATGCAGGAAGTTTAGAGAGCATTGAGCGCCGCGATACGCGTCTCAACAACCCGCGCGAATCGTTCGACATCATCCGATGGATATCCTGCCGCACGGAACGCATCGCGAATCTGCTCAGGCGAAAGGCGAGCCAGGATTGTCCCCATCCACTTTGCGTCCGCCCGCGGCACGTGCCGGCCAAGCGACTCGAGGCCCGTTCTCATGAAGAACTGTTTGGGATTGAAGATGAAAAACCAGGTCGGCGTTCCTGGACATGCGAAGTCTACACGTTCGGCTGACTTATGGGTAATGAACCGCGATCGTTCATACGCCCTTAGATTTCCCCGCGAGTTTCCGTGTCCGAGGACGATGTGGGTCGTGCCGAACGTTGCGCCCAAATCACTGATCTCATAGATTTCCTCGTCGTGGTCCTTATACACCGAATTGTTTTCGTCCTTCAGATCCCAGTTGTTCAATACCGCCATGAGAGTCCGCAGACCGTTCAATTCTCGCGTACCTGAGAAGGTGCTGTGCTTCCAACTCCAGTTGACGTCCTTCTCCCCTTTGCGTTCACGTTCAAAGCGGGCGTTATACACGACCGAATCGCTCTTGATCACGCCCCTCAACCGGTGCAGACTTCCGAAAGGAACTTCGTTGAGGTCCGCTTGTGGGACAAAGTAATCTTCATCCGTGAAATATCCAGCGGCCCAAACAAAGCGTGTGGCAACCGTCTCCGGCCTGGCTTCCGCGCCCAGTTTGACTTTCCATTTCACTCCAGCGGAGTCACGCACAGTGAACTTCGGATTTGTTCCGTTCATGTCCTCTTTCACGAATTGAAATGGACCTGCTGGCGGTATATCGTTTCTACCACCGGACCCATACAAAAGGTTACGGCTCTCGAGATCAGTCGGCTCTTTCCAAAGCAATCCCGCGCTCTTTAAGGGCTCGGCGGATTGCAGCGCACACGCCAGCAAGACGCCCATAGTCAGCCACTTGGGAATGTATGCGCTCCGCTTCACCAGATCCCGCTTCTCCGTAATGGTCATGGCCTTGCTGTAGCAACTTCGTTGCCATGACTAAAGACCAGACTCAGTTGATCGTTGAGCCCGATGATGGAGCCACGCCGCTCATCAAAGCTGTCGATTCAGCGCAAGAAACGCTCGACATCCTGATCTTTCGCTTCGACCGGCGCGAGCTTGAAGCCGCTATGGTGAAGGCTGTCGAGCGTGGAGTGCGTGTCCGAGCGCTGATTGCGCATACATCGAGAGGCGGCGAGAAATCCTTGCGCACTCTCGAAATGCGGCTTCTAAAAGCTGGCGTGACGGTGTCTCGCACGGCGGAAGATCTGCTTCGCTACCACGGAAAAATGCTAGTTGTCGATTCAAAGGAATTGTACGTACTTGGCTTCAATTTCACGTATCTCGACATTGATCGCAGCCGAAGTTTTGGAGTGGTCATAAAAGATCGCAAACTCGTGGGCGAAGCGGCCAAGCTTTTTGAAGCTGACTCCACGCGCCAGGAATATAAGCCCACGCACGAGCGCTTTCTAGTAAGCCCCTTTAATGCCCGCCCGGCACTCGCGGAGTTTCTTAAGGGCGCGACCAAGGAGTTGCTGATTTACGATCCCAACATCAGCGACAAGGCGATCCTGAAAATTCTGGAAGAACGCGCTAAGGCCGGGGTGACGATCCGCGCAATCGGCTATAGCACCCGGCTTGCAGCTCGCAAGCTGAATGATCCGCGTTTGCATGTTCGGCTGATTCTGCGCGACGAAACAAGCTTCTTCCTCGGCAGTCAAAGCCTGCGAGCAACAGAACTCGACCGCCGCCGCGAAGTAGGCGTGATCCTCGATGACCCGAAAACCACTTCGGCTTTGAAGGAAGTCTTTGAAAAAGACTGGAAGGCCTCGGAGCCTGCGCCGGGCTTCGCAGACTCTGGTATCTCCGCCAACAAGCTCGCGAAACGCGTCGCAAAGGCTGTGACGAAGGAATTGCCGCCGCTTCAGCCTGTCTTCGACGCTGTTATGAGCGAAGTCGCCGGTGGCGATGCGAGGGTCCAACAAAATTGGGGAGAACTGCAAGAGACCGTCGAAGACGCCGTCAAGCAAGCCGTCAAGGAAGCGGTCCTCGATGCAGTGGATGGCGACAGGGGATCGGCATGAACATGCACCTTTTGCCCATTCTCATCATCGGAACGGTTTCACTTTGTACCGCGCAGGATCAGGCGAACCGTACTCCCTTTGCAGACTTCGAGGACCGCGTCGCCGCCTACATGAAGATCCATAAGGCGGCGCAATCTGACATGGGCGGACTGAGCCCCACCAAGTCGCCGGAACAGATTGATGCCAAGAAGGACTCCCTTGCGGAAGGGGTTCGTGCCAAGCGCTCCACTGCGATACAAGGGGATGTCTTCACTCCCATGATCGCCGACGAATTTCGACGGGTTATTGCGATCGACGTGAAGCGCCGCGATAAGCGAATTCGACAAAGCATTCGTAGTGGCGAGCCGGTGATGGCCAAGGTCCGCGTGAATGGCTCATACCCCGAAGGTCTCCCCCTTCAAACTATGCCTCCGTCCTTGCTGACGACCTTTCCCAAACTGCCCTCCGAGCTCGACTACCGCCTGATAGGCACAACTCTTGTTCTACGAGACGTCACTGCCAATCTCATCATCGACTTCATTCCCAACGCGATCGCAATCCACTAGAGACCCATGTTTCAAAGGCGAATTCTACTCTGTTGCTTGGCCGCCACATTAGCGTTCAACGGCACCTATGATCCCCTGACCGTGACCGCTCAATCTCAGGCGGACCCTGAAATCAAGCTCCCGCTCGTCGACAAGTCCGTTCGCTTCGCCATCATTGGCGACAACGGAAATGCCAGCCGGCCGCAGTATGAGGTTGCGAAACAGATGGAGCGCTTTCGTCAAAAGGTGCACTTCGATTTCGTACTGATGCTGGGCGACAATCTTTACGGAAGGAAATCCCCCGCCGACTACAGGAGTAAATTTGAAGCCCCTTACAAGGACTTGCTGGACGCGGGCGTGAAGTTCTACGCTTCCTTAGGAAATCACGACGATCCTAACGAGAGGTTCTACAAACCGTTCAACATGAATGGCCAGCGGTACTACACGTTCCGCAAAGGCGACGCGGCCTTTTTTGCTCTCGACAGCACTTACATGGATTCTGCCCAACTGGAGTGGCTCGACAAAGAACTCGCAAAGGTCAACAATACGCAATGGAAGTTGTGCTATTTCCACCATCCCCTCTACTCCGATGCGCGCCATGGTCCTGACCTCGATCTTCGCGCGCGCATTGAGCCCATCTTCAAGAAAAACGGGGTGAACGTGGTGCTGTCCGGTCACGAGCACGTCTACGAACGGATCGTGCCGCAACAGGGAATCGCGTATTTTGTATTGGGGAATTCCGGAGAACTCCGGTATCACGACCTCGTAAAGTCGCCAATAATGGCAAAAGGATTCGACACCGACCGCTCGTTTGGCATGTGGGAAGTGAACAAGGACGGTCTCTCTTTTCAAAT
>Ga0157379_10006259_pt1 | contig 10249 bp, 9 predicted proteins | sample S25metaG_FD_121802 | JGI IMG/M metagenome (GOLD analysis project Ga0157379, IMG submission 121802) | Switchgrass rhizosphere microbial communities from Kellogg Biological Station, Michigan, USA - S2-5 metaG | ecosystem: Host-associated > Plants > Roots > Rhizosphere > Soil | place: USA: Michigan... | reverse complement strand
CGGGTCACTGTCCACTTCACCGCGCACGCAGGCGGTTGCGCACTCGCGCTCGCCCATACCGGCGTCCCGCCCGCGGTCGCCGACCACGTCGAAGGCCGCTGGAGCGGCATCCTGTACGGACTCGGCCTCTTCGTCGACGGCGCGCCGCCGACCTACTTCCCGCCCAAGGAGTGAGCGATGAAATACGTGTGCCTCGTCTATCTCGATGAAAAGAAGCTCGACACCGTGCAGGACAGCGAATGCAAGGCCTGCGGCGATGCACTGCGCCGCGCCGGCCATCACATCGCCGCCGAGGCGCTGCAATCGGTCGACGCGGCAACCACCGTGCGCGTGCGCAACGGCAAGGTGTCGGTCACCGACGGCCCCTTCGCCGAGACCAAGGAGCAGCTGGCCGGCTTCTACCTGATCGACGCCAGCGATCTCAACGAGGCGATCCAGCTCGCGGCCAAGATCCCGCCCGCCCGCGTCGGCAGCGTGGAAGTGCGCCCGGTGCGCGAGCTGGCGGTCTGAGCCGCGCGGGCCGCTAGGTCCGCAGCGTCTTGTTGAAGAACGCGATGGTGCGCGACCACGCGAGCTTCGCCGCGGCAGCGTCGTAGCGCGGCGTCGTGTCGTTGTTGAAGCCGTGCTGCGTGCCGGCGTAGACGAACGCCTCGTACTTGACGCCCGCGGCTTTGAGCGCGGCCTCGTAGGCCGGCCAGCCGGCATCGATCCGCTCGTCGTTCTCGGCGTAATGGATGAGGAGCGGCGCCTTGATCTTCGCCGCCTCCGCGGCCGTCGGCTGGTTGCCGTAGAAGGGCACCGCGGCAGCGAGGTCGGGCAGGCGCGTCGCGAGGAAGTTGGCGACGCCGCCGCCGTAGCAGAACCCCACGACGCCGATCTTTCCGGTGCATTCGGGCAGCGCCCGCAGAAAGCTCGCTGCCGCGATAAAGTCCATCTGCGTCTTGGCCTGGTCGAGCTTCGCGAACGCGTCGCGAGCCTTGTCCTCGTCGCCCGGATAGCCGCCGAGCGGGGTAAGCGCGTCGGGAGCGAACGCCAGGAAGTCGTCGAGCGCGAGGCGCCGCGCGATGTCCTCGATGTGGGGATTGAGGCCACGATTCTCGTGCACGACGAGGATGCCCGGCAGCTTGCCGGCGGCGCGCACCGGCCGCGCGAGATAGCCGCGCATCCGCCCGGAGCCTTCCGGCGACGCGTACTCGACGTAGTTGGCCGCGAGGCGCGCATCATTCTTCGGCACCTGCTGCGCCTGCGCGAACTTCGGGCTGAGCGACTCGAGCAATGCACCCGCCGTGACGCCGCCCACGGCGTAGCGCGCCACACCGGCGAGAAAGCCGCGGCGATCGACGTCGCCATGGACGTACCGGTCGAACCACTTCAACACTTCGGGGTGGAAATCGTCAGCGGTTTTGCGTTCCATCAGGAGCCTCCGTCGGACGGCGGGGTTGCAGCGGACGTCTCGGCCGCGAGCAGCGCATTGGCCAGCGACGACTCGCGCTTGTAGAAACCCTCGGTGTGGAAGGTTTCGGGGAGCAGGTACAGCTCGTAATCGAGATGATGGGCAAGCTCGTGCACCAGCGTGCGCAGAAAGCTCTTGAACGCGACCACCTGCGCCTTTTTCGCCGTGCGCATCCATACGGTGACGCGCGCCACGGCGCGGCCCTCGGCCGGCTCGTAGAGCCCGTGCAGCTCGCCGTAGTCGTCGGAGGGGCGCTGCGCCAGCACGCGCACCCGGAGGGGCGGCACGTGGTAGCCCCGGGCCAGCGCATCGACGATCCGCTGGCACGCCGCCTGGACGCCGGTCCGGTCGGCCGCGGCCAGCGCCGCGCGCATGCGCGCGACGTCGGTGCCGGCGGAGACGTCCGGCGGCAGGCCGATGGCCCCGATTTCGTCGCTCTTGCGGTAGATCCGCTTCTGCGCGGCCGACAGGCGCTCGTAATACCCAAAACGCATGCGCCCAGTGTAGCCGGAGGCACGAAGCCCCATCGCGGCCCCCGGCTGGCAGGCGAGGTCGGCTACCATTGCACCGCTCCCGACGCCGGACCGCCCCCACCGATGACCGTCTTCGCCCGCTCGCTCACGTTCGTCCTTTGCCTCGCCGCAGCCGTGGCCGGTGCCGGCGCGCAGACTTTCGGGTTCGACGACGTGGTCGCCCGCGCGCGGGCGCTTGCCGGCACCGCGCAGCGCCTGCCCGAGAACAACCTGTCACAGGAGTTGCTCGACCTCGATTACGACCAGTATCGCGACATCCGGTTCCGCCCCGACCGCGCGCTGTGGCGCGACGCGCGGCTGCCGTTCGAGGTGCAGTTCTTCCACCCGGGATTCCACTACCGGCGGCCCGTGCGCATCCACGAGATCACCGTCGCCGGCGTGCGCGACGTTCCCTTCGCGCGCGAGCAGTTCGACTACGGCAAGAACCGGATCGACACGGCGAAACTGCGCGCTCCCGGCTTCGCCGGCTTTCGCGTGCACTTCCCGCTCAATTCACCCAAGTACAAGGACGAGGTGCTGGTGTTTCTGGGCGCAAGCTATTTCCGCGCGCTGGGGAAGAACCAGACCTACGGGCTCTCCGCGCGCGGGCTTGCCGTCGACACCGCCTTGGGCTCGGGCGAGGAGTTTCCGTCGTTCACCGAATTCTGGATCGAGCGGCCCGCAGCGAACGCGACGCAGCTCACGCTCTACGCGCTGCTCGACTCGCGACGCGTCACCGGCGCGTACCGGTTCGTCATCAAGCCGGGGCTGGACACGATCATCGACGTCGGCGCGCGGATTTTCCTGCGCGAGCAGGTGACCAAGCTCGGCATCGCGCCGCTCACGACCATGTACCTGTTCGGCGAGAACCAGCCCAACGCGCCGGGCACGGACTTCCGCCCCGAAGTGCACGACTCGGACGGGTTGTCGATCCACGCCGGCACCGGCGAATGGATCTGGCGTCCGCTGGTCAATCCCAAGCGGCTCCTCGTCTCGTCGTTCGCGCTCAACAATCCGGTCGGCTTCGGCCTGCAGCAGCGCGACCGCCGCTTTTCGCATTACGAAGACCTCGAGGCGCGCTACGAGCGCCGCCCCGGCGTGTGGGTGCAGCCGGTGGGCGGGTGGGGCGCCGGCCGCGTCGAGCTCGTGCAGATCCCCACGCCCGACGAGACCAACGACAACATCGTCGCTTACTGGGTGCCCGATACGCTGCCGCAGCTGCGCCAGCCGCTCGCCGTCGAGTACCGCCTCCTGTGGCAGATGGACAACGCACAGCGTCCGCCGCAGTCGTACGTCACGCAATCGCGCCGCGGCCACGGCTACCGCAGGCAGGCGGACGACAGTATCGACTTCGTCGTCGATTTCGAAGGGCCCGCTCTGGCCAAGCTTCCCGCGGACGCGAAGGTCGAGCCCGTCGTGACCGGCGACAACATCGAGGTGCGCGAGGCGAACGTGTATCCGAACGGCGTGACCAACGGCTACCGGATGACCTTGCGCTTCAAGCGCGTGGACGACGCGAAGCCCGTCGAGCTCCGCGCCTTCCTGCGCGACGCCAACGGCGGCACGATCTCGGAGACGTGGAGCTACCTGTTGCCGCCCTCGTGATGCGCACTGCGGACGCCGACACCGTCGTCACGGCCTACCTCGACGCGCTCGGCCTCGCGGGCGCCGCACGCGCTGCGCTGGAGGCGCGCATGTGCGCGCGGGCGGGCGCCGATGCCGACCCGCGCGCGCTTTTCGCGGCGCTCCATGCGGCATTGGCCGACGAACCGGCCGACCCCGACAACCCGGCGCGCGCGTCGGTCGCCGCGCGGATGGCGCTCGCCGCGCATCCGCACGTGCCGCCGCCGCCGGCGCCCGGCGAAGGCAAGGGCTGGCTGCCCACTGCGCCGCCGCTGGCGCGCACGCCGATGGCGCCGCTCGACTGGCACGGCGGCTGGTGGGGACGGCTGCAACACACGCGCAGCGAGCGTCGCGTCATGCCGGACTCGCCGCCGGTGCGTCGCGACTGGCGCCGCATCGGCCTCGCGCGCCGCACGGTGCTCGTCGCGCTGATCGTCGGACAAGCGTATTTCGCCACTGACCTGATGACCGCGATCCTGCCCTACCACGGCCGTCAGCCGCTGGAGATTCCGATCCTCATCCTGTTCGCGATCCTGTTCGGCTGGATCTCCGCCGGCTTCTGGACCGCACTTGCCGGCTTTCTGGTGCTCGGACGCGGCGGCGACCGCTGGGCGATCTCGCGCACTGCCGCCAACGACGCGCCCATCGCGCCGGAGGCGCGCACGGCGGTGATCATGCCCATCGCGAACGAGGACGTTGCCGGCGTCTACGCGCGGATGCGCGCGACGTTCGAATCGGTGGCGCGCACCGCGGCCGGCGAGCACTTCGACTTCTTCGTCCTCTCGGACACTGCGGACCCCGACACGCGCGTCGCGGAAGTGGCCGCGTGGTTCGACCTGTGCCGCGAGGTGGGCTTCGGCCGCATCTTCTATCGCTGGCGCGCGCACCGCATCAAGCGCAAGAGCGGCAACGTCGCCGACTTCTGCCGCCGCTGGGGCCGCCGCTACCGCTACATGGTCGTGCTCGACGCCGACAGCGTGATGAGCGGTGCGTGCATCGTGCGCCTCGTGCAACTCGCGGAAGCGAACCCGGACGCCGGCATCCTTCAGACCGCGCCGCGCGCGACGGGGCGCGATACGCTCTACGCCCGCGTCCAGCAGTTCGCCGCCGGCGTGTATGGGCCGCTGTTCACTGCCGGCCTGCACTTCTGGCAGCTGGGCGAATCGCACTACTGGGGCCACAACGCGATCATCCGCATCGCGCCGTTCATCCGCCATTGCGCGCTCGGCCGGCTGTCGGGGACAGGCAACCTGTCCGGCGAGATCCTGTCCCACGACTTCGTCGAGGCCGCGCTGATGCGCCGCGCGGGCTGGAAGGTATGGATCGTGTTCGATCTGCCGGGCAGCTACGAGGAAATGCCGCCGAACCTGATCGACGAGCTGAAGCGCGACCGCCGCTGGTGCCAGGGCAACCTCATGAATTTCCGCCTCGCGCTGATGAAGGGCCTGCATCCGGCGCATCGCGTCGTCTTCATGACCGGCGTGATGGCGTACCTGTCGGCGCCGCTGTGGTTCCTGTTCCTCGTGCTGTCGACGACGCTGCTCGCCGTCCATACGCTCTCAGTGCCCGAGTACTTCGTCGAGCCGTACCAGCTTTTTCCGCAGTGGCCCGAGTGGCGGCCCGAGTGGGCGCTGCAGCTCGTGGGCGCCACGGCTTTTCTGCTGTTCGTGCCGAAGATCCTGGCGGCGGTCCTGCTCTCGGGACGGCAGGCGCGAAGCTACGGCGGACGCGGCGGCCTCTGGGCGAGCCTCGTCGTCGAGATGGTCCTGTCGGCGCTGCTCGCGCCGATCCGGATGCTCTTCCACACGCGCTTCGTCGTGATGGCGCTGACGGGACTGAAGCTCACGTGGCGCTCGCCGGCGCGCGACGACGCCGAGACGACGTGGGGTCACGCGCTCCGTCACCACGGATTGCAGACGCTGATCGGCGTCGCGTGGACGGCGTTCGTCGCATGGCTCAACCCGCGGTTCCTGGGCTGGGTGCTGCCTGTGGCGGGCGCGCTGATCGTGTCGATCCCGCTCTCCGTCTACACCAGCCGGGTGTCGCTCGGTCGCGCCTCGCGTCGCGCCGGACTCTTCCTGATTCCGGAGGAAGTGCACCCGCCGCGCGAAATCCGCGCGACGCGCCGCTATGTTCGCGCGGCGCCGCCGCCCCGCACGTTCGACGACGCCGCGCTCGACCCGTACGTCAATGCGCTCGCGTGCGCGGTCGCCAACGACCGCCGCCGGCTGCCGGCCGCCGTCCGCCGCGAGCGCGAAGCGCTGGCCCGCGCGGCCGTCGCCGAGGGGATCGCGGCGCTGCCACCCGCGGGCAGGACGCGCCTTCTTGCCGATCCGCTCTCGCTGTCGTGGGTCCACTCGCATCTCTGGCTCGCGCGAGGCGCGGCCGGGCGCAGTGCCGCAGGCGCTGTAGGGTCGCCCGCCCCAGCACTGTCGGAACGGACGCCCGAAGCGCTAGAATGATCCGCATCGGTGCCCGCGCACCGGGAGGACGAATGATGAATCGTCTCTGCCTGCTTGCCCTGACGGCGCTGCTCGCGGCCTGTGCATCGGCCCCGCCGCCCCCGCAGCAACCCGAGCAACTGTTCGACGACGCGCAGTTCCAGCCGCCGTCCGTGCGCATCAATGGCACCGACGTGTTCGCGCTCAGTCCGGAAATGCGGCGCTATCTCGACATCGACATCGCCCGTCTCGTCCGCTCGCGCGGACGCCAGCAGGGGCTCTTCGACGCGCTTTACGACCGCGCGCAGCTCCAGCTCGAGTACGACGCCGTCGAAACGCGCAACGCCGCGGAGGCCTTCTCGGCGCGTACCGGCAACTGCCTTTCGCTGGTGATCATGACGGCCGCGTTTGCGAAGGAGATGGGCCTCACCGTCCGCTACCAGAACGTCTACGGCGAAGAGACCTGGGGCCGCAACGGCGACTTCTACCTTTCGATCGGGCACGTCAACCTCTCGCTCGGCCGGCGCCAGGTGCAGGCGGAGTTCGGCCGCAACGAGATGGATCAGATGGTCATCGACTTCCTGCCGCCCGCCGACATCCGCGGCCTCAAGACGTGGGTGATCGACGAGTCGACCGTGATCGCGATGTACATGAACAACCGCGCCGTCGAGTCGCTGACCGACGGCCACGTCGACGACGCCTACTGGTGGGCGCGCGAGGCGATCGTGCAGGAGCCGCGCTTCATGAGCGCCTACAACACGCTCGGCGTCGTCTACCAGCGGCACGGCAATCTCGCGCAGGCGCAGCGCACGCTGGAATTCGTGCTGGAGCGCGAGCCGGCCAACACGCGGGCGATGTCGAATCTTGCCCTCGTGCTGCAAAACGAGGGGCGGCTCGCCGCGGCGGCCGAGCTCAACGCGAAGCTCGACCGCATGGAGCCCAACCCGCCGTTCGGTTATTTCAAGCGAGGACAGACGGCGATGCAGCAAGGCAACTACAAGCTCGCCAAGGAGATGTTCGAAAAGGAAGTGGATCGCGCCGCCTACTACCACGAGTTCCACTTCTGGCTGGCGCTCGCGGAGGTCGGCCTGGGCGAGATGGACGGCGCGCGCAAGCACATGGCGATCGCGATCGAGAACAGCACCACGCGGAAGGATCACGACCTCTATACGGCGAAGCTCGACCGCATCCGCGGCGCGGTGCCGGTGCTGCGCCGCTAGCTGACGCTCCCTGGGTTCGGCGCTCCCGGAGCCTTTGGGCCGCCCCGGCGCGAGGCGGGCACACGGCGGGAACGCTGCCGCAAATGCGAAGGGCCGCACGATGGCGGCCCTTCGGCTTTGGAGCAAGCGGCCTGGATCAGGCCTTCTTGATTTTCTCCAGCATCTTGAAGATGCCCTTGGGCGCACCGACGAACATGCGCTTGAAGGTCTTGGGGAGGCAACGACGCTCGAGCGTGTTGCGGCGGGTTCGGTTTCGTTCGGCCATAGGGACCTCCTCGGATCTGACGGTGATCGGTGCCGCGGCCGCAGGACCGCGAAAGGGTAGCGATTATACCCCAGTGGCGGGGCGCCGCCCCTCGGGACCGGGCTAGCGCTGGCCGACGACAGCGCCCGAAAGCGCCTTCGCCGCGTCGCGCGGCGGCGCGCGCCAGTACTGCGGCGGCGCCGGAACGGACGCCCCCAGCGCCGCGGCCGCGCGCCACGGCCAGCGGGGGTCCCACAGCATCGCGCGAGCCAGCGCCACCAGGTCGGCGTCGCCGCTCGCAACGATCGCCTCGGCCTGCCGCGGGTCGGTGATCATTCCCACGGCCATCGTGACCGCACCGGTCGCCTGCCGCACCGCGCGCGCGAACGGTACCTGGTAGCCGGGACCCACGGTGATCTTCTGCGCCGGCGAGACGCCGCCGCTCGACGCGTCGATCCAGTCGGCGCCGCGCGCGACGAGGCGACGCGCGAGCTCCAGCGAGTCGTCGAGCGTAAGACCGCCATCGACCCAGTCGATCACCGACAGCCGTGCGCCGAGCGGCTTGCCCGCGGGCCACGCTGCCCGCACGGCCTCGAAGATCTCGAGCGGAAGCCGCATGCGCCGCTCGCGGTCGCCGCCGTAGCGATCGGTCCGCTGATTCGAAAGCGGCGACAGGAACTCGTGCAGCAGGTAACCGTGCGCCATGTGCACTTCGAGCGCGTCGATCCCGGCGCGATCGGCGCGGCGCGCAGCGTCGACGAACGCCGTGCGGATCGCTTCGATGCCTGCGAGGTCGAGCGCAACAGGCGGCGGCTCCTGCGCCGAATGCGCGAGCGCCGACGGCGCCACCGGCGTCCATCCGCCGTCGGCGACCGTGATCAGCGTCCCGCCGTCCCACGGCACGCGGGACGATCCCTTGCGCCCGGCATGCGCGAGCTGCAACCCGACCGGCATTGGTGGCGCTTGCCGCCGCGCGCGCGCCAGCAGCGTTGCGAGCGCACGCTCGCAGGCGTCGTCGTAGAGGCCGTGGCAGCCGTAGGTAATCCGCCCCTCGGCCGTGACCGCCGTGGCCTCGATCATGAACATCCCCGCGCCCGACTGCAGCATCTGACCCCAGTGGACGAGGTGCCAGTCGTTGGCGCAGCCGTCGACGGCGGAGTACTGGCACATCGGCGAAACGACGATGCGGTTCGCGAGCGTGAGCTCGCGCAGCTTCAGGGGATCGAATAGATGCATGGCCTGTCGAGTCGAAACGCTGCCGTTCGCCGGATCGCGGTCGTTGCAGACGGCCCGTGCCACGCCGCCTCTATCACCGCACCGCCGCCAGCGCGGACGGCCCTGCTCAGCGCACGGTGACGTCGTAGCGAACGGTCTTGGCCGGGGCGACGTTGGGCTCGAACGGACGGCGATAGGCCAGCTCGAGCGTCGTGGTGCCGGGCGTTTCCGCGCGGAAGCGGAACACCATGTCGCCGGGGGCGCCCGCAACGCCATTGGACGCCGGCCGCGCGACGTAGTCCGCCGTTCCGACCTGCGCCAGCGTCGGCGCGAAGCCGGGCGACGTCTCCCAGCGGAATCCCGTCGTGACGTTCGCCTCGAGCGTCACGACGAGCGTCTGGCCGCGGGCCACCGACACCGGCTTGCCGGTGTCGGCATCGAGCCGCACCGCAAGCGGCGCGAGGTTGAAGGGATTCTCGACCGTCAGCGATTCGCAGCCGCCGAGCATCGACAGCGCGGCCGCGAACGCGAGGGTGAAACGCACCACGTCAGACCGCCGCCAGCTCGACCGTGCCCTTGAGCCCCGCCGCTTCGCGCAGTGCCGCCGCGCGGTCGGTGTTCTCCCAAGTGAACTCCGGCTCGTCGCGCCCGAAGTGGCCGTACGCCGCAGTCTTGCGATAGATCGGGCGCAGCAGGTCGAGCATCTGGATGATGCCCTTGGGTCGAAGATCGAAGTGCGCCGCGACGAGCTCGGCGATCTTGCCGTCCGGGATCTTGCCGGTGCCTTCGGTGTAGATCGTCAGGTTGATCGGCTTGGCCACGCCGATCGCGTACGACACCTGCACCTGGCACTGGCGCGCAAGACCCGCGGCGACGACGTTCTTCGCGACGTAGCGCGCGGCGTAGGCCGCGGATCGATCGACCTTCGACGGATCCTTGCCGGAGAATGCGCCGCCGCCATGCGGCGCCGCGCCGCCGTACGTGTCGACGATGATCTTGCGGCCGGTGACGCCGGCGTCGCCGTGCGGTCCGCCAATCTCGAAGCGGCCCGTCGGATTCACCAGGAAGCGCGCGCCGGCGATCATGTCCTTCGGGAACACGGGCTTGATGATCTCCTCGATCACCGCCTCCGCCAGTTCCTTCTGCTTTTCGTTCATGCTCGGGTGATGCTGCGTCGACAGCACGACCGTGTCGACGCTCTTCGGCTTGCCGTCGACGTAGCGGACGGTGACCTGCGACTTCGCGTCGGGGCGCAGAAACTTGAGCCGGCCGTCGCGGCGGACTTCGCTCTGGCGCTGCACGAGGCGATGCGCGTAGTAGATCGGGAACGGCATCAGCGTCGGCGTCTCATCGCACGCGTACCCGAACATGAGGCCCTGGTCGCCGGCGCCCTGGTTCAGGTATTCGTCGGACGCGTGGTCGACGCCGCGCGCAATGTCCGGCGACTGGCGGCCGTAGCACACCATGACCGCGCAGCCATCGGCATCGAAGCGCAGCTCGGGATCGTTGTAGCCGATGCGGCGGATCGTCTCGCGGGCGAT
>Ga0157379_10006258_pt1 | contig 10249 bp, 10 predicted proteins | sample S25metaG_FD_121802 | JGI IMG/M metagenome (GOLD analysis project Ga0157379, IMG submission 121802) | Switchgrass rhizosphere microbial communities from Kellogg Biological Station, Michigan, USA - S2-5 metaG | ecosystem: Host-associated > Plants > Roots > Rhizosphere > Soil | place: USA... | reverse complement strand
GGCGGTCGGCGGCGGCGTGGTCGGCGACCTCGGCGGGTTCTGCGCCGCGACCTTCCAGCGGGGGATGCCGGTCGTGCACGTGCCGACGACCGTGGTCGCGCAGGTCGACTCGGCCTACGGCGGCAAGACCGGCGTCGACCTGCCCGAGGCCAAGAACTACGTCGGCGCCTACCACCAGCCCGCCGCGGTGATCGCCGACACCACGACCCTGGCGACGCTGCCCGCCGCCGAGCACGCCGCGGGCTACGCCGAGGTCGTCAAGACCGCGCTGATCGCCGGCGGTGCGCTGTGGGAGCGCATCGCCTCGGGCGCCCCAGTCGACGACGACGTCATCCTGGCCTGCGCGCGCACGAAGCTCGCCGTCGTCGCCGCCGACGAGCGCGACGGCGGCCGACGCCAGGTGCTGAACCTCGGCCACACGGTCGGCCACGCGCTCGAGACCGTGCTCGGCTACGGCACCCTGCGCCACGGCGAGGCCGTCGGGCTCGGGCTGCTCGCCGCCCTGCGGCTCAGCGGGCAGTCCGATCTGCGCGGCCAGGTCGGAGAGCTGCTGGCGGCGGTCGGGCTGCCCACCCGGCTCGACGACGTCGACGTCGAGGCGATCGTGGCCGCGACCAGGTTGGACAAGAAGCGCACCTCGCAGGCCAGCACGCCGTTCGTGCTCGTCCGCGAGCCCGGCGACGTGGTCGAGGGCCAGCCCGTGGCCGACCACGACCTGGAGCTGGCCGTGCGAGAGTTGGCGCACCCATGAGCGTCCGCAACCGCGTCGACATCCTGCACGGCGTGAACCTCAACATGCTCGGCAAGCGGCCGGCCGCGCACTACGGCACGCTGTCCTTCGACCAGCTCGAGCAGCGCATCGCCGCCTACGCGCACGAGCTCGACCTCGAGCCGCGGTTCTTCCAGACCAACCACGAGGGCGAGTTCGTCGAGCACCTGCACCGGCTCGAAGGCCTCGCCGACGGCATCGTCATCAACCCGGGCGCGTGGACGCACTACGCCTGGGGCATCCGCGATGCGCTGGAGATCGCGGGCCTGCCCGCCGTCGAGGTGCACCTCTCCGACGTCGACGCGCGCGAGGAGTTCCGGCGCGTGTCGGTGATCCGCGACCTGTGCGTCGCCACCGTCAAGGGCCAGGGCGTCGAGGGCTACCGCGAGGCGCTCGCCCGACTCAAGCAGGAGCTGATCTAGTGCCCACGACCGCCACCACCCGCGCCGGCCTCGTCGCCGCCGTGCTCGCCGAGCGCGGGCTCGACGCGCTGCTGGTCACCCATCTGGTCAACGTGCGCTGGCTGACCGGCTTCACCGGCTCCAACGCGCTGGCCGTGGTCGGTCCGGCCGACCAGCGGCTGTTCCTCACGGACTTCCGCTACCTCACGCAGTCCGCGGCGCAGGTCGACGATCGGTGGGAGCGGCGGATCGCGCCCGAGCTGCTGCCCGTCGGGGCCGAGGCCGTCGGCCCGGGCCCGCTGCGCGTCGGGTTCGACGACGCGACGTTGTCCTACAAGGACCACGCCGCGCTGGCCGAGCGCGTGGCGCCCGGGGTCGACCTCGTCCCGGCGGGCGGTCTGATCGAGGCCTTGCGCGTCATCAAGGACGCCGAGGAGCTCGACCGCATCCGCGCGTCGAGCGCGCTGGCCGACGCGGCGCTGCTCGAGGTGCTCGGCCGTGGGCTCGTCGGCCGCACGGAGCGCGACGTCGCGCTCGACCTCGAGTTCGCGATGCGCAGGGCCGGCGCTCAGGCGCTGGCCTTCCCGCCGATCGTCGCGGCCGCCGAGCACAGCGCCCTGCCGCACGCCGAGCCGCGCGACGTCGAGATCCCCGCCGGCACGCTCGTCACGATCGACTGGGGCGCCAACCTCGACGGCTACTCGTCGGACTGCACGCGCACGTATGCGACGGGCGAGCTGGATCCGCGCGATGCCGAGATCTACGCGCTCGTCCTCGAGGCTCAGGAGCGGTCGCTGGCGGCCGTCAAGGCGGGCGCGTCGGCCCGGGACGTCGACGCCGTGGCGCGCGACATCATCACGGCGGCGGGCCACGGCGAGCACTTCGGGCACGGGCTCGGGCACGGCGTGGGCATCGAGACGCACGAGGGCCCGCGGCTCTCGCAGCGCAGTGATGCGACGCTCGCCACCGGGCAGGTCGTGACCGTCGAGCCGGGCGTCTACGTGCCCGGCGCGGTCGGCGTGCGGATCGAGGACCTCGTGATCGTCACCGACGACGGCGGCGAGGTCGTCACCACGCTGCCCAAGCAGCTTCAGATCGTGACCTGAGCGCCGACCATCGGGACGATGGAGGTCCCGCGACGCTCGCGCCTGGCCTGGACGCTGGTCGGGCTGGCCACCTGGTTGGCCCTCTACGAGCTCAACGTGCTCGTCGACGTCGCGCGGCCACACGGCGTGCTGTTCGGCCGCGCGCCGCATCTCGTCGTCGACTTCGGCGCGGGCCTGGTCTGCGCGCTGGCGGCACTGCGCCACCGTGGCGCCGAGCGGCTCGCCTGGCTGCTCGTCGCGCTCGGGATCGCCGCGTGGACGGCCGGCGACACCTACTGGACGACCGTCCTGCTCGATCGCGAGACGATCCCGGTCCCGTCGCCGTCGGATGTCGGCTACCTGCTCTTCCCGCTCCTGGCCTTCCCCGGCCTGGTGCGCGTCCTGACGGCGCGTGTGCGGCGCGCGCCCCGGCGCCTGTGGGTCGACGGCGTGGTCGCGGCCCTGGCGACCGGCTCGGTCGCCGCCGCGGTCGTGGTCCCGACGGTCGTCGACATGGCCGACAGCAGCTGGCGCTCCATCGCCACGAACGTCGCCTACCCGGTCTCCGACCTCATCCTGCTCGGCCTGGCCGTCGGGGCCGTCGCGGTACGCGGCTGGCGGCTGGACCGGACGTGGGCGCTCGTCGGCGCCGGCGTGATCGCGTTCTGGGCTGCCGACACGCACTACCTCTTCGCGGTCGCCGACGACTCCTACACCTTCCCGGACCCCGTCGACCTCGGCTGGAGCGTCGCGTTCCTCATGCTGGGCGCCGCCGCGCTGCAGCCGGCGCGCATGCACGCCGCCGCGGCGAACGCCGGCCGCCGCGCCGCGGTGTTGCCGCTCGGCTTCGCCGCGATGGCGCTCGGCGTCCTGATCTACGCCGGCCTGCACGGCACCACGCCTGTCGCGGTGGGCCTGGCCGCCGCATCGATGGTCGGCGTCGGCGTCCGCCTCGCCCTCACGCTGCTCGACAACGCGCGGATGATCGAGCGCACGCGCCGCGAGTCGCTGACCGACGCGCTCACCGGCCTGGGCAACCGCCGGGCGCTCGCCGCCGACCTCGAGGAGCAGCTCGAGACCGCGTCCGAGGCCCAGCCCGCGGTCCTCGTCCTGTTCGACCTCGACGGCTTCAAGCACTACAACGACTGCTACGGCCACTCCGCCGGCGACGACCTGCTCGTCCTGCTGGGCGGCAACCTGGCCCGGCGCGTCGAGGGCCACGGGCGCGCGTACCGGATGGGCGGCGACGAGTTCTGCGCGCTGCTGCTCCCCGGCCTGGCCCGCGCGGAGCCGGCCGCCGCCCACGCGGCAGACGCGCTGCGCGAGCGCGGCGAGGGCTTCGACATCGGCGCGTCGCACGGCCACGTCGTGCTCCCGGCCGAGACGGCCGATGCCGCCGAGGCACTGCGGCTCGCCGACCAGCGCATGTACGCGCAGAAGCACGGACGCCGCCCGTCGGCGGGCAGCCAGAGCCGCGACGTGCTGCTGCGGGCGCTGGCCGAGCGCGACCCCGGCCTCGGCCGGCATCTGTCGAGCGTGTCCGAGCTCGCGGTCGCCGTCGCGCGCAGGCTCGGCCTCGGTCCCGACGCCGTCGAGCAGGTCCGCCAGGCCGCCGACCTGCACGACGTCGGCAAGGTCGCGATCCCCGACGCGATCCTCGGCAAGCCCGGTCCGCTGAACGACGAGGAATGGACGTTCATGCGCCGGCACACGATCATCGGCGAGCGGATCGTCGCTGCCGCGCCGGCGCTGCGCGAGGTCGCGCTGCTCGTCCGCTCAAGCCACGAGCGCCACGACGGCGGCGGCTACCCCGACGGCCTCGCCGGCGCGGAGATCCCGCTCGGCTCGCGGATCGTCGCCGTCTGCGACTCGTTCGACGCGATGGTCGCCGACCGGCCCTACCGCGAGGCCATGAGCACGGACGCCGCGCTGGCCGAGCTGCGGCGCTGCGCCGGGTCGCAGTTCGACCCCGTCGTGGTCGAGGCGTTCGCCGACGCGTGGGCGGAGCTCGACGTGCGCGGCGAGCTGCCCCGCGCGGCCTGACATCCTGGCGCGGGTGCCCTCCCGCGACGACCCTGGCGCCAGCCACTGGCTCAAGGCCATCGGCCACGCCCGCGGGCCGCTGCCCGAGGCCTGGCTGGGCGACGAGCGCGCCGTCACGCGCGTCTCGCGCACGGGGTTCCCGCGCCGGCCGCGGATGGTGCCGGGCGACCGGCTCGTGTTGTACGCCTCGGTGTGGCGACGGGTGTTCGGGATCGCGGAGGTCACCGGTGAGCCGACCGACGCCGCACCACCGGGCGGCGTCCGCTCGGCGCGCTGGCCGTGGTGGGTGCCGGTCGAGCCGCTCGTCGTCGTCCCGCACCTCGACAACGCACCTCCGGTGCAGGCCATCGGGGTGGCGCCGCGGTCGATGAGCCAGCAATCCCACATCCGCATCACGGCCGCGCAATACGCCCTGGCGGTGGAGGCCCTTGCCTCGGTCGGCGCGTAGTGTCGAGTCAGGACGCGAGATCCGCCCGTCAAGCAGCCGGAAAACCGTGCAATCGGCGCATCCATGCTCGGCAGGCTGCACCATCGGGGACCATGGGCACCATGGCGATCCTCGAACTCGTGCAGCCGCAGCCCGACTGGATGGGCGCGCTGGGCGTCGCGCTGACCCGGCCGCCGGGCGTCCCCGAGCGCCGCGGCGGCGAGAACCCGTGGCAGGGAACCGCCGGGGCGGCGCCACGCCCACGCCGCATCTCCGACGACCTGGCCTGGTTCCGGCAGGCGCTCGACGACCCGGCGGCGGCCGGCCTGCGTCCGCTGGGCGAGAACGCGACGGTCGCGGCCTGGGAGAGCGGCGACGTGGAGCTGATCGGCCGCCTGTCGCGCCTGCGCGACCGCGGCGTGCTCGACGCCGCGGGCTTTCTGCTGCACGACCCGGAGCTCAGCCTGGCCTGAGCGTCGGCGTCGTCAGGCGATCGTCTGCCCGCCGTCGACCAGCACGGTCTGGCCGGTGATGAAGCCCGCGCCGGGGCCGGCGAGGAAGACGACGGTGGCCGCAAGCTCGGTGGGGTCGCCCTTGCGGCCCGCCGGGATGCGCGCGATCTGGCCCTCGAGGTAGCCGGGCGGGTACTGCTCGGTCATCTCGGAGGCAGCCGTTCAAGTTGATGTTGATGACCTGGCGGAACTGCTCGGGCGTCTCGCGCGTCGCGGGGACCGCCGTGCCGATGCCGGCGTTGTTGACGAGGATGTCGACCCGGCCGAGCTCGGCGACGGTGGCGTCGACCAGCGCCTGGCAGTCCTCGGCTTGGCCACGTCGGTCGCGACGGCGATCAACCCGGCGGCCGATGGCCTGCACCATAGCCTTGGTCCCCTGGACCTTCCCGTCGAGGCGGAAGTCGTCGAGGATCGAGTGCGAAGAGGAGGTGTCGGACACGGCCGGGAGCATGGGAGGCCCGGCCTCAGCCGTCCTTCGCGCTGCGGATCAGCCCGGGGAGGCTGCGGACGAGCCGCGGGAAGTCCCGCCGCGAGCGACGAATCGCGTGGCGCGTGGCATCGGCCGTCGCGGGACCGTGCACGGGCGGCCCATGACCGACGAGGAGGTGCTCGGGCTGCAGGTCGCGTAGCCCGCGCGGCGGCTGCAGTCGGCGCATGGGGTGGACGCCGACGGGGCCGTCACCCACCGCGAACGCGGGGGCCGTGCCCAGCACCTCGGCCACGACGAGGGCGCGTCGCTGCGGCCACCACAGCGCGACCTCCTTCCACACCGGGTTGTGAATGACGCGGCGCACCTCGAACGGCGTGTCCGGGAGCTCCTTGGGCACCTTGACGTGGGGGACGCCCAACCGCTGAGCGATCGCGGCGGCGTCCCGGTTGTGGCGGTCGAGCAGCTGCAGCACGGCGACCGGCTGCCCGAGGGCGGCGACCTGCTCGAACGCGGCCGCGTCGTCGAACGGGTCGACGATCCAGACCCGCCCGTCGTCGGCCAGGGCGTGCGCGGCACGCTGCATCGCGTCTGCGGCGACCCACGTCAGGCCGAGCGGGTGGGGGAGAATCTCGGTCATCGACCGGCCAGGCTACGCCCGCGGACCTCGCGAGCGCCCGGCGCCCGCCCAAGAGGCGGCCGTATTAGGGAACCCGACATCCCGGCTTAGGGATCCCTAAGATGCCGGCATCATGCTTCCGACGTTCGTCATCGGCCTGCGCGAGGGAGTCGAGGCCGCGCTCATCGTGTCCATCATCGCCGCGTTCCTGCGCCAGGAGGGTGCGCGCAGCGCGCTGCGCTGGGTGTGGGTGGGCGTGGGCGCCGCCACCGCCATCTGCCTCGCGGTCGGCATCGCGCTCGAGGTGCTCAACCAGGAGCTCCCGCAGCGCCAGCAGGAGATGCTCGAAACCGTCGTCGGCCTGCTGGCGGTCGGCATCGTCACCTTCATGATCGTCTGGATGCGCCGCCACGCGGCGCAGCTGGCGGGCGAGCTGCGCGAGCACACGCGCGCGGCCCTGGCGCAGGGCTCGGTCGGCGCGCTGATCGGCATGGCGTTCTTCGCCGTCTTCCGCGAGGGGCTCGAGACCGCCGTGTTCCTCGTTGCCGCCTTCCAGAACGCCGACGACCCGGGCACCGCCGGCACGGGCGCGGTGCTGGGCCTGATCGCGGCGATCGTCGTCGGCGTCCTCATCTACCGCGGCGGCATCCGCCTGAACCTGTCGCGCTTCTTCCGGCTCACGGGCATCGTGCTGGCGTTCGTCGCCGCCGGCCTGTTCGCCAGCGCGATGCACACCGCGCACGAGGCGGGCTGGATCAACTTCGGCCAGGACCAGGCGGTGAACCTCGAGTGGCTCGTCGTGCCCGGCACGTGGACCGCCGCGCTGCTGACCGGCATGCTCGGCCTCCAGCCGCGGCCGGTCACGATCGAGGTCATCGCCTACCTCGTCTACCTCGTGCCGGTGTTGGCCTACATCCTGCTCCCGGCGCTGCGCAGCCCGGTCGCACGCCGCGCGGGGCGCGGGACGGCGGTCGCGGCCGTGGTCGTCGTCAGCGGCGCGGCGCTGCTGCTGGTGGCCTGCGGGGCCAACGACGACAAGAAGGCGGCGGCCTCCGGCAGCGGCGTCAAGGAGGTCGCGCTGAAGCTCACCGACGCCGGGTGTGAGCCGGCCGCGATCAAGCTCGCCGCCGGCCCGACGACGTTCAAGGTCACCAACGGCGGCACCGGCCGGGTCAGCGAGTTCGAGGTCCTCTCCGGCTCGCGCATCATCGGCGAGAAGGAGAACCTGGTCGCCGGGATCTCGGGCTCGTTCACGCTGAACCTCAAGCCCGGCTCGTACACGCTCTCCTGCCCCGGCGGCAAGACCGCGGCGACCGGCACGCTCGAGGTCGGGGGCGCGGCGACGGCGACGAGCGGCGACCCGCTGCTGACGGCCGCGACGACGTCCTACCGCAGCTACGTCGAGAACCAGAGCAAGGACCTCGTCAAGCGCACGACCGCCCTCGTGGCGGCGATCAAGGCCGGCGACGTCGCCAAGGCCAAGGACCTCTTCCCGACCGCACGTCAGCCCTACGAGACCATCGAGCCCGTGGCTGAGTCCTTCGGCAACCTCGACCCCGAGATCGACGCGCGGGTCAACGACGTCGAGAAGGGCCAGGCGTGGACGGGCTTTCACCGCATCGAGCAGGCGCTGTGGGTCAAGAACTCGACGAAGGGCATCGAGCCGATCGCCGACAAGCTGCTGAGCGACGTCAAGGACCTCCAGGCCAAGACCACGGGCCTGACCTACCAGCCCGAGGAGATGGCCAACGGCGCCAACGGGCTGCTCGACGAGGTCTCGGCGAGCAAGATCACCGGCGAGGAGGACCGGTACTCGCACACCGACCTCTACGACTTCGAGGCCAACGTGAAGGGGTCGGAGACGACCTTCGGGCTGCTCGCCCCGGCGCTGCGCCAGAATGACCCGGCGCTGGCCGACACGATCGCGCAGCGGTTCAACGCGGTCAACGCCCGGCTGGACAGCCTCAAGCGGGGCGACGGCTTCCCGAGCTACGAGACCGTCGACCAGGCCGAGCGCCGCCGGCTGAGCCAGCTCGTCGACGCGCTGGCCGAGCCGCTGTCGCGGGTCGCCGCCACGCTGCAGAAGCGCTAGCGCCGAGGGCTCCGACTACCCTTGGTGGGAATGGGTCCCACCGCCCACCACGAGCACCGGCATCCGGCCGACGACGGCTGGGGCGAGCGCGCCACGGAGGCGCTGGCCGGCGCGGGCTACCGGCGCGGCGGGGCCCGCGCGGCGCTGATCGCGCTGCTCGACCAGCAGCGCTGCGCGCTGTCGGCGGCCGAGATCGAGCAGGCGCTGCGCGACCGTGGCGGCCGCGGCGTCGCGCGGGCCAGCGTCTACCGGATCCTCGAGGAGCTCGAGGAGCTGCGCCTGATCACGCGCGTCGAGGTCGGCCAGGGCCTGGCCCGCTTCGAGGCGGCCCGCGGGGAAGGCCATCACCATCACATGGTCTGCGACGCCTGCGGCCAGGTGATCCCGTTCGAGGACCCCGAGCTCGAGCGGTCGATCAGGCGGCTGGCGGAACGGGTGACGTTCGAGGTCGCCGAGCACGACGTGGTCCTGCACGGGGCGTGCGCCGACTGCCGGCGCTGACGGCCACGGCGTAGACGGCCACGATCACCGCCGCGATCGACGCGCCGGCCGCGGTGCGCGCGTAGTAGGACAGGTACAGCCCCGCGACCCCGGCGAGCACGGCGACCGCGGCGCCGACGGCCATCATGGTGCCCATCCGCTCGGTCACGGCCCGCGCGCACGCCGCCGGGCCGACGAGCACGGCGATGACCAGGAGGTTACCCAGGCCCTGGACGGCGACCAGCAGCGCGGCGGCGATGAGCAGCAGCAGCGCGGCGTCGATCACGCCGGTCCGGACGCCGAGCGACGGCGCGCTGAGCCGGTCGAACCCGACGAGCAGCAGCCGGCCGTGCAGCACGCGCAGCGCGGCGAGCACGGCGACGGCCAGGCCGGCGGCGATCGCCAGGTCGGCGTCGTCGACGCCGAGGACGTCGCCGAAGAGCAGGGCGCCGAGGCCCGCCGGCGTGTCGGGGGAGAGGGCCAGCAGCGCGCCGAGCCCCAGCAGCGCGGTGACCACCACGGCGACGGCCGTGTCGCGGCCGACGGCGGGCGTGCGGGCCGCGGCCGCGATGGCCAGCGCGGCCACGACCAGGCCCGCCGCGCCGCCGAGCACGAGCGGCGCGCCGATCAGGGACGCGACCACGAGCCCGGGCAGCAGCGCGTGCGCGAGCGACTCGGTGGAGTAGCTCAGGTTGTAGAAGATGATCCAGCAGCCCAGCGCGCCGCCCGTGACGCCGAGCAGGACCACCTCGAGCAGCGCGCGGCGGTCGATGCCCTGCTGCCACGGCTCGATCAGCGTGTGCCAGAGCGTCGCGGCGATCATCGGTGGTCGTGATGGTGGGGCGGGAGCACCAGCTCCTCGCCGGCGAGGTCGACGATCTCGCCGCCGTAGGTCGCCTCGAGCGTCGCCCGGGTCAGCACCTCGTCCGGCGGCCCGAAGGCGATCTGGCGGTGGTTCAGGCACAGCACCCGCTCCCAGCGGTGGGCCTGGTCGACGTCGTGGGTGGCGATGAGCAGCGCGCGCCCCTGGCCCGCCAGGCGCACGAGGAGGTCGTCGAGCAGCTCGGCGCTGGGCGCGTCGAGCCCGACGTACGGCTCGTCGAGCAGCAGCACCGGCGCGTCCTGCACGAGCGCGCGGGCGACGAGCACGCGCTGGCGCTGGCCGCCGCTGAGATCGCCGAACGTGCGGTGGACGCGGTCGCCGAGACCGACGTCGGCCAGCGCGGCGCTCGCCCGCTCACGATCGCGGCGGCCGGGGCGCCGCCACCAGGGCAGCGTCGACAACGTGCCCATCAGCGCGACGTCCAGGGCGCTGACCGGGAAGTCCAGCCGCGAACGCTCGGTCTGCGGCACGACGCCGATGCGCGAGGGAGCGTCGACGCGGCCGGCCGCAG
>Ga0157379_10006257_pt1 | contig 10251 bp, 10 predicted proteins | sample S25metaG_FD_121802 | JGI IMG/M metagenome (GOLD analysis project Ga0157379, IMG submission 121802) | Switchgrass rhizosphere microbial communities from Kellogg Biological Station, Michigan, USA - S2-5 metaG | ecosystem: Host-associated > Plants > Roots > Rhizosphere > Soil | place: USA... | reverse complement strand
GCAAAATGAGAATAATTGAGAATTGATTATCAACGGGAAACCCGTTGTTTTACTATGGAATCGCGAAAAAATCCATCCGTCGAAGTGGGAAATTAAGGGATAAATGACGGTTTTGTCACGGGTTAGAAACAACGGATTTCCCGTTGAATCCGCTTGAATCCGTTGAAATATGACGGTCAACCAGTTGCTATGCCACGGGTTGACTGTTGAATTTCAACTCTTTTTGGGTTCACAGTGGAACCAGAATCCCTAGCACGTGGGACCTACTTCGGCCGCATAAATCGTTCATAATCGACGAAGTGATGATAGTCAATCTTCATACAGGCCTTTCTGAAGAGTTGATAAAACTCTAAGAACAAGGAAGCACGATCTGGAGAAACTATCGGGAAAGATGTCAGAAACCTCGCACTCGTTCTCCGTTTACTCAGGTCCCTTTCAACGATAAGCGCAAACGTACTGCTCGCTCGGAGAGGGCGGTTCAAAGTGGACTCCGCCCTTTGTGAAACAGGACTAAAAGCCAGTATTTATCCGAGGACCTGGGAACACGCCTGAAGCCGCTTTTTCTCTAATAATGAAGGCCAAAGTACGTTTCTTCACGGATAGTCAAGGCCCGGAGTATAAAGGAATGTCGAGGCATCAAAGTTCCAGCAGGATGCACGTGGCTGGAGAGACTCCATTAAGAAAGGAATTTCCTATATATTGAAAATAATAGAATTAGCCAAAAACGCAAACCTTGGAAGAATACCAAGATAACTCAGCAACCAGGTGGACTGAAGAAAGCACCGCTTTCAACCAGGCTTTATGCTTACCTTTAATAGGAAAAGGAACAGGAAATTCCCTGGCATTATGGAAGTCAAAGCCATGAAATCACACGCCCAGAAATCTGCTGCGGTGCTTCATTGGTGAATATACATACTGCGACCATCGATGGTGCTTCCTATGCCCACCTAAAAACAGGAGTCCCGTCGGAATTCGTTTGTAGATTACGGTCGTACCCAGAGGGGGCCTAATACCAGAGTGAAGATTGCGGCTTCCCGCGAGTGTCATCCCGGTGTGGTATCCGTGTGGGACATACGCTGAATACCTTCTCGATGCTGTGTAGAAAATCATATTGGTAGGAACAAAACTTGATGAAATATCTTTGAAAATAACTGAGAAACTCGTCTTATTTTTTCCCTTGTATCCAGTAGATGTTTTATTTGAAACTGCAGATGGAGACAATGTCAACGAACACGTCGCCAAGTAACTTGATTGTCCCCTGGGAAGGCGCCTTCCGTCGGCTAATCATTGAATCATAACGTTCACTTACCTTTCCGGAAATCTTGTGCAATGTGGTGTAAAGACCAGCGATCTATAAAAGGATATCAAAGATACCGTCGTAGATATCTTGGGCACTAGGAAGGTACTGGCTCCATACAGTACTCACGGGGTCCCGAATCAACCCGGGGGACGGATCGCATTCTCCCGTTTTCCGAGTATTCTCTTCATAAACATCTTGCCTGAGGTTCTATCTTTCATCTGTAGAGGAATCTACTTCTTCTTCATCGTTGACATCGATGACCGAGGGTTCAGCATCGTCTACTGGAGAGGTTACGGTTGGAAACCCACAGTTGTCCACGCAGGTGACGTTAGACGATAACGAGATGGTTCCAAGTCGCTGGCAGAGGTGGAAAGAGCATGTCTGGATGGATGTCGATCCTGAACAGTCTAGCATGCCTTTGGCGTTGTACTGCTTTATGACAGGGTTTATGTGAGTTGAAGAATCTGGAGATGTGGACTCTTGGCTAACGGAATCAAATATTCAGTGACTCCCTCACGTTTACTGCAGTTTCAGTATGGTGCGGCTTTCAGACGGTATATCTAAGTCATCGCATATATTAATATGAAATGCTCACCGATTTATGAACAGGGAAACACTATTGAAGTAGGTGGCTGGCCCACACTTCTTACGGAAAATATCTAATGAACATACAGTTGGCACTTGCTTTAGCAAGAACTTTCTCCATCAGTAGTGCTCCTGGGCCAAGTTTCCGTTTGATTGACAAACAGTCCCTTACCTCCGTCCTCTCATTCCTGTTCGGAGCCTTCCTAGGTCGTATAGGCGACAAAATGGGCAATAAGACACGACTATGGCTATTTGTCGGCACATTCATCCAAGCTTTGTTCACTATGGCAGCTGCCATCCTTCTATGGAAAGGCAATCAGTCTAGCTTTGGTGCTCATGGGCCGACGTGGACAAATGCTGAAGGGTTTGCGGCTCTTGCGTTGGCGAGTGCCAGTATGGGTCTGCAGGGGATTATGGGCAAGCGTGTTAACACTCAGTTTGCAACCACCAGTCAGTAAAATATCACCTCGATTATGGCCATGAGAAGCTTATTCTGCTGTTATAGTCGTACTCACTACCGTCTGGTGTGAACTCATGGCCGAGCCCAAGCTCTTCACTAGAAAACTCTACAAAAGCCGAGACCTCAAGATCGTCGCTGTCACGGCTCTCTTCATCGGTGGCTTTGTAGGCCGTGCACTCCTCGATAAGATCGGAGATGCAGGCACTTTCGGTATCGGCACTGGGTTTAGGGTTATTATCGCCCTTGCCTGGTTTGGTGTTCCCGGCAAGTCGAGTCCTCAGAAGAGGCCTAACCAAGATAAGGTTTGAGGGGGTTACCTTTGGCATTGAATACACGTTCTGTGAGGAGGATATTACCTTTCGCTTTCGTTTTCCGTGTTATTTATACGCAAGAGAGGTTCATTTTGCGATGCAATGATTAAATATAGACTTTCTCCTGTTGTCCCTCGAGTACCTCGATAACTTTGCTTCGCCACTAAATAGATGTATATGTGGTTGTAATTTATTATTCTGAAGTCTGAACGGTAATTGTTGTTTCCTGATTTGTTACCTAGTCGAATTTGGGAACACTCTCTAATGCCAAAAAAATTCTGAAAGTTAGATTAAACGGTCTATCAATTTTGGAGTAACATTAAAAGAGGCCATACTTTGGAAGAATTTTTTTGCTGAAGTTCGGTTTCGGTCATCGCGGATGGGCGCCAGCGGGTGCCATTCTCTGGTGGCTGTGGCGTTCGGTACACTTTCAGCGATTGGGCTTGCGTGGAGAACAAGCCTCGCATCCTGTTAACATTTCATTTCAAGTTAGATTCCAGCTCATCGTAATCCATATAAAGGCTTATTGTGCGTATCATTACCCTTCATATGATCTTCAAAACTGATCGTAAACCGGGTGGTTTTATCCGCGGTGGATTCAGTGTCCAGAACGCGTTCGTTCCACTCTATCTCTTAACACTCTTCATTCTCACTATATATTATCCAGTTTAAGTCTTGACCGACATGGTATTGTCCTTCACAGGCAGCTCCTCGGGAGGGAATCTCCCCACCCTCGAAAATCTCATAACAGACATCACCACTTCCACCTCCAACCGCAACCTCCTCTCCATCCTCAAAACAAATGCGAAAAGAGGAGAATCAGGCGATATGATCCTTGCTAGTAGCCTTCCTGGTGGTCAGGACCCCTTGACGATTTTGGACGCGCACGCCAATACGTTGGGGTATCTCTTTGTTTTGTGTGTCGTTTTGTGTGGGTTTGGCCGTAAAGTCTGATTTGAGGTGTTTAGGACTGCGAGACTTTCGATAACTGGATGCGCACCTGTGCCCTTTGCTGTTATTTCAAACTTTTGCCGCGTGTTTGACTCAGAGGCCGCACGGTTGGCTGGTGATCGCAGTGCGTCATACCTTGTATGCTTTGTCTATCTCCTACTTAATATCTCATTGCATTGTAGTTACGACTCTTGCTGGGGCTATTATTAGTATCACGGAGGAGCAGAAAAATGTACGCCACTCGTTATTCCCCATATTCTAGTCCCAATAATCAGCATTAACAGCTTCAAGCCGCAATCCCTCCTCTATTTGATCTCGTAACCCGCTTCCCTCCATCTCTCACGTACTTGACAACAGTTCATCCTCACTTCATTCATGTATGTTCCAATTCACAAGTGGTTCATCCACGACCTCATTTTTGACCTTGCAGGCTTGCGTCAAAAGCCATCATTTCACCAGTGCCCTCGCAGTCCTCTCCGTCCCCATCTCCGAAATCGATACATCGGTAAGCAACCTACTTCCTCTCTTCGAGAAACTGAACCCTAATAAGCCGCTTTAAATAGCTGTCCCCACTAACATCCGAAGATGTCCTCAAGTATCACTACATCGGCGCTTTGGCATTGTTAGGTTTGAAACGATACGGTGAAGCCGCAGAGTTCCTTGAACTCGTTGTTTCCGTTCCATCTCAGTATCATCCCGCTGCGATCCAGCTAGAGGCGTTGAAGAAGTTGCACTTGGTGCAGCTCATTCTGTTCGGAGGTGTATGTTCTCTCCTTTCCTTAGTCATACCCACACATTGAACCACTTTTCTTTGTCCCATAGAATCCTTCCCTTCCTCGATACATCCACCCCAGCCTATCCCGCTATCTCAAGAACACACCCTATACCGCCATCGCCAAAGTCTTCCCAAAGACGTCCCAGCTCAACGAGATCATAGAAAAAGAGAAGAAAGCATTCGAGACGGAGTGCAATCTGGGTCTTGTCCGTCAAGTAGTGGAGCACGCTCCTCGATGGTCGATACGGAAGTTGACTGAGACGTATGTGACATTAAGTCTCGAAGAGATTGGGAAGACGATTTTGATGAGCAATGTGGAGAATGTGAAGAATATTGTACTTAGTATGGTGAGTGTCGACGGTTTCCTAACTTTGATACTTTTGGGTTTATATGGATTGGCTGCAGATCGAACGTGGCGAAATCAATGCATCCCTCGACACAACAGACACTGTCACCTTCTGCGACGGAAACGATACATTCACTCCCGCCGATGTTGACAAGTGGGTCCGCGCCGCACAAATACAAGGAGCGATTATCAGTGAGGAAGATCGTATAATGGGTCGTAGCAAGGACTTCTTGTCAAAGGCAAATCAATCAATTATATTCTCATTTCCGTTATTTAGGAGCTGACGGTTTTGTTCTTTTAGGTCGTTAAAGACAAGGATTCACACGGTCATGGAAGCACCATTGCTGATGAGGAACTCTATAATATGGCACCACCTGGGTTACGAGACTGGGATGAGGGTGGATTTTAAATGCATCGGGTCACGGTGCTTCTCTTGTCAATATACATGCTCATCTGTGTTTGAGAATGTCCATAATTTTTAATATGCAATTGCTCTTTCTCTCTTGTACAATTCGTTAACTGATGCATGAGGCGTACGTGACGTGCCTTCTAGACTCGAGATGACAAGAGGTTCTCACCTTATCATTGGAATGCTGTCAATGGAGAGATTCAGCCAAGCTTTAGCTATGGTTTACTCAAATCACATAACACAATTTTTGAGTGGAAAATTTTCGGAGAGGCATGCCAAATCCACGCAACCTCACTATTGTTCAGTGTTGACAAGCCCCTCGTCAACAGTCAAATCAACTTACACCTTGTAGAGTATACCCATGTAAGTCAGGAATTAGACCTAAAACGTCTAATATTGGGTAGCGCTTTTTCTAATGTAGATACCGCTTCGTAATAATGGGGGGATCTCCTAAGTCTGTCGCAGATATCGAGCTATTCAAGCAGATATCATCCCAATTCAACGCTCTACTCGTATTATAAAGATGGTGATATATATTTGTTCTCTATCTCTAAAGGGAGGTCATTACGGCATTCAAAGTCAATAAATTTTTATTCTCGCCCGCATATCCTGCCTTTGGAGACTTGTTTTCTCTGCCACCTACCAAAGAGATGGAATTGCAGGATGGTGTAGGTCTTGCTCGTGTACAATATGAAACCTAACATTGCTCCGCATTCCCGTAAGGGCTAAAAACGGTGCGGTTCTGTGCTAGATAATACCCTTTTCGAATTTTACTCTATGACATGACACCACAAAGTAGCAGCAGTCTAGCAGAACCGAGAAAGGGGTCGAAGTATTTTTTTAAGATTGTCAGCGAAATGCTATGCTTCAATTGAAGAAGGGAGGACTTCATTAGTGGACTACATTTTATTAATCAGGATGCATATCTAGAGATTCGGCGGGTATGGTGAGAGTTGGATGCTGAAGAACCCAGCGAGGGTATCCTTCTGGCCATTTTTCCTCCTTATAACCTGAAACCTCACACCGTTCATTTGCCTCCCTTGAGAATCGCCGTTATAGTCGACCAGTATTCACGTAGAGTTGGAATACTCACCAACGACCAGAGGTAATATTTTTGCAAACGCGTTCATTATGTCGAGGCGGGTCAGCTTCCCATCAGACCATTCAGCAAACACCAAACCCTTACGGGAGAGGTGTTGGGGAGGAAGGGGGAAAAGGGGGAGACTACACGCTTTCATGGTATCCCCCTTGTCCCACGTTTCGCTGACGGCGAGTACAAGCGGATGCGGATCCCTGTTTTCTAATTTCAGGCCATTTGCGGGCTGGCAATGTAAATTGGGGTCGGTCAGGAGTGACATAAAAACAACGTACAGCTAGCAGGAGGAAAATATCTGTTAATACCAACTCGCTTCCCTTGACGGAGATGTCGGAATCTGTTTCGCGTTCAGTCTTGCCGGACACTGGGCTTTTAGCCCACTCTGTGACTGCATATGGGTAGATCAGATTGACATTGAAAGGGGAGAAGATACAGGGGACTTCCTTACATAGCCGGTATTTTTCCTTATCCGCAGCGGTGAATATTTCGGTAGCCGGAGTAGTAGTAGTATCTGAGAGGGCTTGGGGTGGCGATGGTGAAGCGGGGCGGCTGGTTTTTTTTTTTGGAGAGTTTCCCTGGTCGCCGGAGAATCAGAACATATAAATCAAAAGTAGGATATCCTTACTGAAGCCAATGTTCCAGTATGGGAGAGGGTTTGGGGTGATGATGGTGAAGGAGGGCGGCTTTGGGTTTCTGGAGAGTTTCCCTGATCACCAAAGGATCAAGACATATAAATCAAAAGTAGGATATCCTTACTGAAGCTAATGTTCCAGTATGGAAGAGGGTTTGAGGTGATGATGGTGAAGCGGGGTGGCTGAGGGTTTCTGAAGAGCTTCCCTGGTCGCCAAAGGATCAGAACATATAAATCAAAAGTAGGATATTCCTTACTGAAGCTAATGTCCCAGTATGTGAGAGGGTTAGGAGGGATAGTGGTGAAGCAGGGCGGCTGAGGGTTTCTGAAGAGCTTCCCTGATCGCCAGAAGATCAGGACGTGTAAATCAAGAGGAAGATATCCTTACTGAAGTGAATGTTCCAGAATTCGATTGAGGATGCCACGCAGATGAGAAAGATAGTAAACTCCTTTCCTCCCCGACGGGTCCTCGGCTACGTTAGGCGGTCATGGCACATCTTCAACAGTTAGCATGAAGGTACCCGCCGGTAAGACTGTGCAGTAGACCCAGTTATGTCTCTGCCATTATACTCTGCAGATAGATAAGATGTTGTATGTAAAATGAGAAAGTTACTCACCACCAATAGGGGCTGCGGAGATGTCCCACAGTGTTGGAAAAAAGAAGAGCACAGTGAATATAATTGATGATGTCTGCATTATGGGAAGTATCGCCCCAATCGATAATGATAATTAAAACGAGGAGTGAGATAAGAAACCTGGACCAGCCGGGGTAGAATACACACGGAGATCCGGTACGCCTCTAACTCTCTTTACAGGAGCGTGTCAGGGAGACTGGGTTATCCAAACGAGGTCGTCCGAACGAGTGTGTAGTCAAAAGAAAGCCCAAGCCTGAGAAGACATGATATATCTGTGTCGGAGCGCGAGGTTATAACCTTAACCTAACTCCTTCATTAAGTCCTGCCAATCCTGCCAATACCTGGGGGTCGGCAACCGTACCCATAAATGACGGTATACGGTCGCGGTAACCGTAGCCTTGAGGATTTTCCTTGCGCTCGCCGTATACGGTCGCGCCCCAGATACGGTACCGTATGACCCGTAACCTATACGTGCCGTTTACGGCCCGTGAGCGTACCGTCGAGGGTTGGAACTGACCTTTATACGGTACGTAGGTTAGCATTGACGGCCGTAACCGTATACGATTACGGTACCGACCCCTACAGGCTAGACCCACAACATCGACAATGAAACACAGCTAAGGGCCCGTTCGGCAACACGTCCGCGATTTGAGACCATTGATCCACAAAATAACATCGTGATTTTCTCAGAGCGGTTTCTCAAATCATGCTTGACTTTTCCAAAAGTCGCGATTACGATGTGAAATTGCAGTCAAGAAGTTGACGCGATCGTGTTACTGAACGGGCTCTAAGTACACGGGTATTTGGTATATTTTTACGTGATGAGACATTTACTGCAGCCGCTTCCTGAAGGATAGGAAGTGATATATCGCCTTAGATGAAAATGGCGACCCGGGTATACAATAGTTGCGGGAAACGTCCATTATTTTGGCGGCAACCACTATTCAACCAAATACCTCATTATGGGCTTGGAATGCGTCTATAATTCTCAGTGCGCAAATGCTTTCTCCGGCAGACTTCGAAGAAACAACTGTTGAATAAGCTAACGAACGAGACTCAGTGTTTGCGCGAATACAAACGACTGAGTAGCAGAGCAGTAGCTACGTGCTTATGTGCGATACATAATGCCCGATACGACATAAAGGAAGCGGAAATTAACATACGGAGCTTGGATGAACAAGCATATGACTGCGATGGATCTGAGAGGGTCACAATAAAATGGAAAGAGCATAAAAGTAAACAAAGAGGAAAAGTCAAGTGTACTGGCGTGAACGAAACATGGCCAGTGCACGCATACATCAAAATGTAATACTTGAGTTATATTATTATCAGGTGCATTATGGACCTAGTGGGATGCATAGGTTTGCATTCCAACAACAACCTCATATTGTCATGCCAGTGATTCTGAACACGGTGCAAGCACCGATTCCAACCTTGTTCACAACTGGTAAGTAAAGTGGATTGATCTAACTCATGAATTAGACATGAAGTCATGAAGTGCCTGAGACTAGGATTTTTTATATACTTCAGACACTGTTTGGAATGAGTGCATCTACCGAATCCACTGCAGGGAAAGGCTACTCAAAGTGCGATCAATCCCCATCCAGCACTGCATTATGAGGATTGCAATATAGTTTTACTATCCACTCCCAGTGACACCAGCATTACAGCACTCAAAGTTGATAAAACCCTCCTTGCTCGTGCATCTCCTGTCTTTGCAGGCATGTTTTTTTTCTTCCCCCTACCAAAGAGGTGGAACTACATAATGGAGTACCTCTTGTTCATGTACAATATGAATCCAAAGCTTCGTGGAGATTTTTGAACACACTATACAATCCTGGGTGCATCCTGCTCTTCATGTTCTCTTAACAGATAGGACCCATATTAGAGTTGGTTCAGAATGATGCTCCAGATTTTCAAAGAAGACAATGAGACATGACATAAGTTCCTGGAAACAATGGTGGTGATTGCTACAAAATACCAAGCAGACCGAATCTGAACAGTCTCATTTAAGTGCTGGAAGCAGAGTGGCTGAGCACTTTGGACACATGGGACAACAATGAAGAAGAGATCACCTTTGTTTATAAAAGAAATGAAGAAAAAATTAAGGTGCACCCATGTTATTTGGACAAAATTCTGCCTGAACATTGCATGGCCATTCATTTGGCTTGAACATGCAACATTCCTAGCATCCTTCCCACAGCATACTAATATCTCATGAGGATCAATGGATGCCATGGTCATGGTGATCTGCCTCCTACAGAAGCAAAGGAAGTCCAAAATATGAATGCCTATTTTTAGAAGGGTGGACATACTGCAGCTGTTGATCTTCTCACAACTGGGGTGATTAAAAACATTCTGCTTGGCCAAGAACTTGTTTGTCAAGGCTTCTGGGATACAGCAGTGGACCAAGAAACTTGGGTACCCAGAGAATATATTCACTGTTCCAACTCCTACCATTGCATTGGTCAAGCATCTGAAGAAAAAAAAATTGCCAGCAATATGTCACTCCATCATGACCTTCTTTGGAACCTAAAGTCTTCAGTCTTCAGTTATGAAGTATGCAACCAAATGTAGGATTGTCTACAAAAGGTAGGGCATAGCACGGGGGCCCCGCAGATGATACCCGCTGTTAAGTCCCGTTCCGGTCTTCACCTCCGATCCATTTCCGATACCTCCGATATTCCTTATTCCTTTACTCCGATCCTTCTCCGACTTCTTATCTTCCTTCCGAATCTGTTATCTTCTTATC
>Ga0157379_10006254_pt1 | contig 10252 bp, 8 predicted proteins | sample S25metaG_FD_121802 | JGI IMG/M metagenome (GOLD analysis project Ga0157379, IMG submission 121802) | Switchgrass rhizosphere microbial communities from Kellogg Biological Station, Michigan, USA - S2-5 metaG | ecosystem: Host-associated > Plants > Roots > Rhizosphere > Soil | place: USA: Michigan... | reverse complement strand
TGCAGGAGCGCGAGTACGAGCGGCTGGGCGGGACCGAGACGCTGAAGGCCAACGTCCGGCTGGTCACCGCAACCAACAAGGACCTCGAAAAGGCGATTCAGGAAGGCACGTTCCGGGAAGATCTGTACTACCGGTTGAACGTCTTCGCGATCTTCGTGCCGCCGCTGCGCGAGCGGAAACCCGACGTGCTGCAGCTGGCGAACTATTTCCTGGAGAAGTTCGCGCGGGAGCACGGGAAGAACATCAAGCGCATCTCGACGCCGGCGATCGACATGCTCATGTGCTACCACTGGCCCGGCAACGTGCGCGAGTTGGAGAACGCCATCGAACGCAGCGTCGTCGTCTGCAGCACGCAGGTGCTGCACGCGCACCACCTGCCGCCAACCCTGCAAACGGCGGAAGCCTCGGGCACGACGATGGAGGTGTCGCTGGAGACGGCGACCGAAGCGTTCGAGAAGGACCTGCTGCAGGACGCGCTCAAAAGCGCCCGCGGCAACCGCGCGAAAGCGGCACGCCTGCTCTCGACCACCGGCCGGGTGTTCAACTACAAAGTGAAGCAGTACGGCATCGACTGGCGCCGATTCAAGAGTTGAGGCGGGCGCGCCGGAAGACGAACGCGATGGCAGTCATGCCTGCCACGCTCACGCCGGAAGACCTCAGGCGGTTCGCCGCAGACTCATCGACGCCGCTCTGACGGTCTTCGCCTTGTCCGCGTTGTTGCTGGCGTGCCGGCTTGGGTTGCGATAGACAGAAACGCCGCGAGCGCGCGAAACGCGGCGAGCATTTCCGCGTAGGAATAGTTCGCGTTCCGGCCGCTCGGGTTCGGCAGCACGAACAGCTGCGCGCCTTCGAAGCCCTCTGCCTGACATCCCACACGAAAGGGAGTCGCTCCCGCTTTTCCAAAGATTGCGCGGTGGAGCGTGACGCCGACCAGCGCGACGACCTCCGGCTTCCAGCGACGGATCTTGCCCCGAAGCACTCGCAGGCCTGCGACGTATTCGTCGGGGGTGAGCGTATCGATACCCGGCGTCGCGCGCGGCACGAGGTTCGTGATCCCGTAGCCCCATTCGGCAAGCCGCGCGTCGTCCTGGCTGCCGATTGGCTCCGTCACCATCCCGGACTCGTGCAGCAGCTTCCAGAAGCGGTTGGAATATCCGGCAAAATGGTGGCCGGTCTCTGCCGACCGGATGCCCGGGTTGATGCCGACAAACAGCACGCGGACGGGCAGCCGAACGCGGTCGGGCAATTTCAATCTACGATTCACAAGTTACAATTTACAAAGCGAGGGAGCCGCCGGGCCACCATCGATTTACAAGTCACAAGTTACAATCTACAAAGTGACTGGCCGGTGACGCTTCGTAAAAGGTGACCTTGGTCTGTGGCGCTTTGTAGAAGGGGCGCTTGGTCCTTGGCGCTTTGTAAATTGTAAATTGTGACTGGTAAATTGTTTTATGAACTGGCTGTTCAAGGAAGAACCGGCGCACTATAGCTTCGATGAGTTCGCGAAGGACGGCAAGACCGTCTGGAGCGGCGTCAAGAACCCGCTGGCGCAGAAGCATCTCCACGCTGTCAGGAAGGGCGACCGCATCTTCTACTATCACACCGGCGACGAGAAAGCGGTCGTGGGCATCGCGAAGGCGCTCGCTGACGCGTATGCGGATCCCGAAGACACGACGGGAAAACGCGCGGTGGTCGACATCGCTCCGGTGAAGAAACTTCACCGATCTGTCACGCTTGCCGAAATCAAGAGCGACCGCGCATTCAAGGATTTTCCGCTGGTCAGAATCTCCCGGCTCTCGGTGATGCCCGTCTCGGACGCCGAGTGGACTCGGATCGAGAACATGGGGACAGGTGAGTCGGGCAGACCAACCTGACCTACCCGACCTATTTGTTCTCCTTGTACCCCATCGGTACGGCCACGTCACCGGGCGCGACATCCGTCGAGATCTTGAGCACCTCGGTAGTCGTCGTCATGAAGTTCGCGCGCGTCTTGTCCTCGTTCGATCCGCCGGCTTCGCCGCCGGACTTCCGCTGCGCGGCGCGCCGCGCCAGCCCGCCGAGAAGTCCGCTGACGGGATCGCTGCTGCCCGTCTTCTGGTCGCCGTCACCCTGCCTGGATTCCTGGGCGATCTGCTCGGCCGACTTGACGGCGTCGAATGTGACCGTCGTCAGGATCGGTGTTCCGTCGAGCTTCGAGCCCTCAGCCGCCATCTTCGCCATGGCGTCTTTCATCTGGGGGTACATGGCGAGCGCCGCCGCCATCTCCTGGGCTGACGCGCCGTTCATCATCGGCCCCTGCAGCTTCTGCGCGTAACGGAGGTCGAACGCCGCGATCTCTTTCATCGCGGCGATGGTCTTCGCCATCCACATATCGGACGTCACGACGATCCCGCCGCTCTCTTCCAGCTTCTTGCCTTTCTCCCGGACCGTGATCGTCAGCAGCACCTGATGCGTGTCGAAGCCGTTCACGGTCTTCTTTTCGCCGGTGTCCCTCACCTTGAAGTCGACTTCCATCTCTTTCGCATTCGGATCGCGCTCGGGTGCTTTCTCAGCCTTCTGCTGGCGGGCCTGCTGTTTTTCCGCCTGCTCGCGAGCCTTCCGCTGCGCTTCCTCCATCTGACGGCGCAGCTCGGCGAACGTCGTCACCTTGTAGGTTTTGCGCCGCGTATCAACGTCGTAGATCTTCTCCTCGTTCAGGTCGATGATCTGCCCGCCGGACTCGCCCATCGTCGACTTCCGATCGCCCTTGACGGATACGGCGGTGGTCACGCCCTCGCGAGCGGCTTTTCCACCGAAGACGTTGACGATCCCGCCGATTGCGCCACCCAACTGGACGCGAGTCTTCTGATCCGAGTGAACGTCGGCGTGCGCAGGGTATGCACTCGTCGCCAGCAAGAGCGTCGCGAGGGAAACAACACTGGACGCACGAATCATGGTTTCCTCCAATCCGGCCGAAGGGGAATCAATTCTAACGGACCTTCGACCCGGTAAGAGCCTCCTCCACAGCCGAGCTGGGACGCTGCGTATCGTTGGTCACTCGCATGAGCAGCGCCGTGCAGATCATGACGCCTGGCGCCCACCACAGCGCGAGACGCTGAAGTCCTATCCGTTCGAACAGAAACCCGCCGATCGCAGGACCGCCGAGCAGGCCGACGCCCCACGCGACGTTGTACAAGCCGTACGCGACGCCGAACGAACCGAGCCCGGCGCTGGATGTGGCCTCGCCCATGTACGCGAGCGACGGCGCGATCACCAGCGCCAGCGCCGCGGTCTGCACGACGAAGATGGGAATCGCCGATTCGAAGCTGACCACTCGACCGATCAGTGGCAGCACGCACCCCGACACCGCGAGCCCCCACAACGTCAGCTTGCGTGGACCGAGGCGATCGGCGAGACGTCCGTACAGCGGGTGCAGCGCCGCCGCTGCCACCGCGGCGATTCCGAACACGAGACCGACTCGCGCCGGGTTGATGCCGAGTGCCTGCAGATGCAGCGCCAGCACCGGCTCGAGCATCGACATCGTCGCCGCCGCGACGATCACGGCCGCGGCGCACGCGCCGACCGCCGGCACCCGCACGACCGCCATGATGGGGACCGGCGCTCGACTGGTGTGCGCAGATGACGCTTTCAGTCCGAGCGCCGCGATCGCGGCTACGGCCGACATGACCGCCACCGCGAGGAAGGGTAGCCGGAGGCCGCCGAGCTCGTACAGCCAGCCGCCGAGCGATGGCCCGATGACAAACGCCGAGCTCGCGCCGGACATCACGAGGCCGCTGGCGCGTCCGCGCTCCGCCGGCTCGTAGAGATCCGCGAGCAGCGCGAAGCCGACGACCCACGTGACCGCGTCGGCAGCGCCCTGCGCGAGCCGGGCCAGGAACAACGACGGCAGCGTGCTGGCAAAAGCGAGCATCAGCGACGCGATCGTGAGCCCGACCAGTCCGCCGACGAGGGGGCCTTTTCGGCCGACCCGGTCCGACACCACACCCATCGGGATGGCCGTGCAGAGCGCGGTCACGCCAAACGAGGCGAACAGCAGTCCGACGGTCGTGGGTGAGGCGCCGAGCTTGCGGGTCAGGTCGGGAAGCACCGGCACGGCGACCGAGTACGCCACGATGTCGGTGAACGTGGCGAACGCGATCAACGCGAGGACGAAACGGCGGGACGACGGGGGGGACATCGCTGGTTCCGCTTGGACATGCCTCCAGGTAATTGCGGCGCTCTTTTTGCCACGAAGGCACGAAGACACGAAAACAACCAGTTCAGATCTTCTTCGTATCTTCGTATCTGTGGCTGGTTATCGGCGCTTGAGCAGTAAACACCCGAGCGGCGGAACGATCAGTCGCAGCGATTGATCGAAGCCATGGGCGGCAACCGGCTCACTCTGGACACCGCCGCCGTTTCCGACATCGCCACCGCCGTATTGTGCGCTGTCGCTGTTGAGGATCTCGGCGTACCAGCCGGGCGCCGGCACGCCGATCCGATAGCCGCCGCGCGGCACCGGCGTGAAGTTGAACACCATGACGACGAAGTCGTCCGGGTGACGGGCGTAGCGAACGACTGAAACGACGCTGTTCTCGTTGTCGTGGCAGTCGATCCAGCGGAAGCCCTCGGCTTGGAAATCGGCCTGATGGAGCGCCGGCTCCTCCCGGTAGCGCCAGTTGAGATCCTTCAGGAATCGCTGCAGCCCCGCGTGCAGCGGGTCTTCCAGCAGATGCCAGTCCAGGCTCCGGTCGTGATTCCATTCCCGCCACTGGCCGATCTCGCCGCCCATGAACAGGAGTTTCTTGCCTGGATGGCCGTACATGTAGCCGTAGAGGGTGCGCAGCGTCGCGTGCTTCTGCCAGACGTCGCCCGGGATCTTGTCGAGCATCGATCCCTTGCCGTGCACCACTTCGTCGTGGGAGAACGGCAGGATGAAATTCTCGGTGTGCATGTACAACGCGGAGAACGTGATCAGGTTGTGGTCCCAGCGGCGGTGCACCGGATCGGAGTGGGCGTACTCGAGCATGTCGTGCATCCACCCCATATTCCACTTGTAAGTGAATCCCAAACCGCCGACGTGCACCGGCCGCGTGACTCCCGGCCACGAAGTGGATTCCTCCGCCGCCGTGATCGTGCCGGGGCACCGGCCGTGCGTGAGGCGATTGAGCTCCTGCAGGAAACCAATCGCCTCGATGTTCTCGCGGCCGCCGAAGCGGTTGGGAATCCATTCGCCCGCGTGGCGCGAGTAATCGAGATACAGCATCGATGCGACCGCGTCGACGCGCAGCCCATCGACGTGGTATTCCTCGAGCCAGAAGAGCGCGTTCGAGAGCAGGAAGCTGCGCACCTCGTTCCGGCCGTAGTTGAAAATCAGCGTGCCCCAGTCGCGGTGCTCGCCCTGACGTGGGTCGGCATGCTCGTACAACGCCGTGCCGTCGAACTGCGCGAGGCCATGGCCGTCCTTCGGGAAGTGGCCGGGTACCCAGTCGAGAATCACGCCAATGCCGGCTTCGTGGCAAGTGTCCACGAACCGCTTGAAGTCCTCAGGCGAACCGAAGCGGCTGGTGGGCGCGAAAAATCCGAGCACCTGATAGCCCCACGAGCCCGCGAACGGATGCTCCATCACCGGAAGGAGCTCGATGTGCGTGAAACCCATCTCCTTCACATAGGGGACCAGGCGTTGCGCGAGCTCCTGGTAGGTGAGGAACCGATCGGCTTCCTCCGTCACGCGCGCCCACGATCCGAGATGCACCTCGTAAATCGTCATCGGCTGCTCGAGCCAGCCTCCCTGGCCCGGACGCAGCCTCATCCACTCCTGGTCGCGCCACTCGTAACCGGCGAGGTCGTGGACGACCGACGCGGACGCCGGCGGCACTTCGAAGGCAAAACCGAACGGGTCGCTCTTCTCCAGGAGCCCACCGGAACGGGTCCGGATCTCGAACTTGTACTTCTCGCCGTCCGGCAGGTTGGGGATAAAGATTTCCCAGAGGCCATTCGGCGCGAGGAGCCGCATGGGGTGGACGCGGCCGTCCCAGCCATTGAAGTCGCCCATGACGCTGACGCGATCGGCATTGGGAGCCCAGACGGCGAAGTGGATACCGACCGTCGACCCGACGCTGATGCGATGCGCGCCGAGCTTCTCGAAGGCGCGGTAATGCGTGCCCTCGCCGAACAAATGCAGATCGAAGTCGGTGAGCACGCGGCCGTAGCGGTACGGGTCGTCGAGCTCCAGCACGTGATCGTTTGCGTAGGTGACCCGCAGCCGGTAGTCACGCACATCGATCGCCACGACGCCTTCGAACACACCGTGGGGACGACGACGCCTCATCGGCTGCAACTCGCCGTCCGGAAGACGAATCTCGACGCTGTGCGCCGACGGTTGAAACGCGCGAATGACGAGTCGTCCGCGATCCGTTTCGTCCGGATGCGGACCCAGCACCGCGAACGGATCGCGGTTGCGGCCCTCCGCCAGAGCGATCAGGGCGACATCGGTGCTGCTGGCGTGGCTGACTGACATGAACGATGATCTTATCGGCTTTTGGGGTGTCGGAGACGTTATGGGGAAACGCCAGCAAATCGGACGCCGCCGCTTTCTCGCACGCGTTCCCGCCGCTGTGGTCGCAGGCGTGACGCTTCCGCCTCTCACCTCAACGGTGGCGCTCGCCGCCGGTACCGTGAGTGCTCAACCGCAAGACACGACGCGGACCTTGAGCACGGACGCGCTGAAATCGGCCGAGCAGGTGTCGGGCCTGACCTTCACAAACGGCGAGGAAGAGATGGCGCTCGCGGGCGTGAAGGGCAACCTCGAAAGCTACGAGCGGCTGCGCCGGCTTGATATACCGCTCGACACCGAGCCGGCTGTCACGTTCCGTCCCTATCTGCCGGGCACGCGCCCCGGTGGCCGCGCCACGCGGAATCGACCGTTGAGAGTCGCGCCGCGCGCCACCATTCGTGTGACCTCGCGCCTCGAGGATCTGGCGTTTCAGCCGGTCGGCACGCTAGCGGCGCTCATTCGAAGCCGGAAGATTACGTCCGGCGATCTCACCCGCATGTACCTCGCGCGGCTCAAGAAATACGGCGAGCCGCTGCACTGCGTCGTCACGCTGACCGAGGAGCTCGCGATCGCGCAGGCCGCGAATGCCGACCGCGACCTCCGGCGAGGCCGCTATCGGGGGCCGCTGCACGGGATCCCCTGGGGAGCAAAAGATCTCTTCGCCACCAGAGGGATCAGAACCACGTGGGGAGCGACGCCGTACGAGCATCAGATCCTCGATGTCGACGCCACCGTCGTCGAACGGCTGCGCGAGGCGGGCGCCGTGCTCGTCGCCAAGCTGTCGATGGGATCGCTGGCGCAGGGCGGTGTGTGGTTTGGCGGGACGACTCGAAATCCGTGGAAACCCGACACCGGATCCAGCGGATCGTCGGCGGGGCCGGCCGCGGCGACCTCCGCCGGTCTCGTCGGTTTCGCGCTTGGCTCGGAAACGCGCGGTTCGATCATCACCCCGTCCAGCATCTGCGGCGTCGTCGGACTGCGGCCGACCTACGGGCGCGTGAGCCGTTACGGTGCGATGGCGCTCAGCTGGACGATGGACAAAGTCGGACCGCTGTGTCGAAGCGTGGAAGACTGCGCGCTCGTGTTCAACGCAATCTACGGCAGCGACGGACACGACGAGACCGTCGTCGACGCGCCGTTTGTGTGGAAGCCCGACGCGCCCATGTCGAAGCTGCGTATCGGCTTTATCGCCAGCGAATTCGCAGGCAGCCTCGCAAATCCGGCCGCCGGTTCCAACCTGCTGAAGGACGCGCTCGAGTTGTTGAAGAAGAGCGGTGCAAGGCTCGAGCCGATAGAAATGCCGGATTTCCCTGCCGGCGCGATCAACTTCATCCTGAGCGCCGAGGCCGCCGCGGCTTTCGACGACCTGACACGCAGCAGGGGCATCGATCAGCTCACGGCGCAGGGGGCCGGCGACTGGCCGAACTCCTTCCGCACGTCCAGGTTCATCCCTGCGGTCGAGTACATCCGGGCGCAGCGGGCGCGGACGCTGCTGATCCAAAAGATGGACGCATTGATGTCGAAGTACGACGTGTTTCTCGCGCCGGCGAGAGGAAGCGCGAGCCTGCCGATCACCAACCTGACCGGACATCCCGCCGTGTGCCTGAAGAACGGCTTCGTGGACGGCCTGCCGCAGGCGCTGATGATCACCGGACGGTTGTACGACGAGGCGACGGTGTTACGCGTCGCCCTCGCCTACGAGCGCCGGACGAAGTGGCACACCATGCATCCCACTCTGTAGGGGGTAGGCCCGAGCCCTGCCTTACTTCTCCACAGTGGCCTTCTTGATGTAATCGAGCTTCGGGTACTCCTTTGCCAGGTAGGCGTTGCCTTGCGTCGTGATCTTGCCCTGATCCGGCACGTTGTCGCGGCCGTACCCGCTGTACAGCTTGTCGACGACGTCCATGCCCTCGACGACCTGACCGAACGGCGCAAAACCCTGAGGATCGAGAAAATCGTTGTCGATGAAATTGATGAACACCTGGGTCGATCGGGAATTTGGTGCCGACGCCTTGGCGAACGTCACGTAACCTCGCTTGTTGCTCTGTTTCGGCGGATCGTCCTTGAAGTTCGCGTTCGACCAAGCCTGCTGGATGCTCGGGTCGCCGTTCATCCCGAACTGCGCCATGAACTTGTCCAGCACGCGGAAGAAGCGGACATCATCGTAGAAGCCGTTCTTCACGAGGTTGTAGAAGCGGTCGGCGCCAAGCGGCGCCCAGTCGCGGTGCACATCGATCACGATCGTGCCTGCGCTCGTGACCAACCTGGCCTTGTAGCTATCGGGCGCCTTTTCGTTGAGCTGCGACGGCGTCTTGAGCTTGGCTTTATTGACCGTCGACGCGCCGGCGCCGGCAGCGCCCCGGCGGGCGCCGGTTGAGCGCGTTTGACCCGCGGCCGCAACGCCCGCCAGCGTGGCAACCATCCCCAATGCCATCATCGTTGTAACGATTGACCGAATCTTCATGCGACCGGCTCCTTTGACATGACGCTGCAGTGAAGTCGACCTTTTACCTTTCACCCGATGTACAGGAATCCCTCTCCCGCGAACACCGACTCGCCACCGACGCGGACGCTCACAATCTCGTCCTGCTCGACGCCGATCGAAATGTGCACGTGACTCGGCCGCCCCATCTTGACGCCCTGCACGCTGAGTATCGCCCCCGCCTGTTCGGCCGTTACCACGCCGTGCCTGACGAGATAGCACCCGAGCGGACCGCTCGCGCCGCCCGTCGCGGGATCTTCTCCGATTCCCAGACTCGGCGCAAACATCCGGCTGTAGGCGGTCGCGCCGTCAGCGCCAACCTCTACCGAAAAGAAGAACGCACAATCGGGCGGATCCTCCAAAGCGTCCATGAATGCGGACCAGGCGGCGCGCTCCAGCACCGCCTGGTCGACCTCGCGCCTCGTCGCGATCGGCACGAACACAGACGGCAAGCCGCACGACACCATCTGGATCGGCAGCCCGGTGCGGGCGATGGCTTCATCCGGAAGCCCGAGCATCGCCGCGGCGCCGCGCACGTTCCCGATGGGGGGACCGAACGTCGGCGTCAGCTGCGTCATCCACGCGAACGCGAGCTCGTCACCACGCCAGGTCAGCGACACAGGGATCGGCCCGACATTCAGACCGAAGACGAGTCGGTCGCGCGGAGGCGCCAGCAACCCGGTGCGCGCGAGCGCGAAGGTCGTTCCAATCGTCGGATGCCCGGCCATCGGCAGCTCGTCGCCTGGCGTGAAGATCCGCATGCGCACGTCGGTGTCCGGCCGCTCGGCCGGCAGCACGAACGTCGACTCCGAAAAATTCATCTCTTTCGCAATCGACTGCATCGTGTCGTCGGACAGACCACGGGCATCGGGAAATACGGCCAGCTGATTGCCACCGAACAATCGGTTCGTGAAGACGTCGAAATGCAGATAACGGTATGATCGCGCCATGTTATACGCGCATTTTACGACGACCGAAGGCAACTTCACGGCACGCCTGTTCGACGACCAGGTGCCGAACACGGTGGCGAATTTCACCGGCCTCGCCGACGGAACGAAGGAATGGACCGATCCGCGCACGGGACGCAAGACGAACGACAAGTACTTCGACGGCACCGTCTTTCACCGCGTCATCGCCGATTTCATGATTCAGGGCGGCGATCCGCTCGGACAGGGGACAGGCGGTCCGGGCTATACCTTCGCCGACGAGTTCTCTCCGACGCTGCGGCACGACCG
>Ga0157379_10006253_pt1 | contig 10252 bp, 9 predicted proteins | sample S25metaG_FD_121802 | JGI IMG/M metagenome (GOLD analysis project Ga0157379, IMG submission 121802) | Switchgrass rhizosphere microbial communities from Kellogg Biological Station, Michigan, USA - S2-5 metaG | ecosystem: Host-associated > Plants > Roots > Rhizosphere > Soil | place: USA: Michigan... | reverse complement strand
GGAGAGCGATACCTGTCCTGGCACGACGCTGACGACCCTCGACGACCTGATCGCCTGCGTCGACACGAGCGCCGACTCCATCACGGACGAGCTCCTCTCGTTGCAGTTCCCGACGAGCTATCCAGGAACGCCGTCTTTTGGGGAGTTGCCTCTCCCGTCTCGTGGGGATGGAGTGTGGCGCCTGTGCTGATAGACCTGCAGGCCGATCGAGTTCCCTAAGCGAAGGAGGGTCCGGCCCATGAGGAAAGCTGGCTTCGTGCTCGCGGCTGCGCTTCTGTTCGTACTGCCCACAGGCCGCGCTTCGGCGCAGGTCGATTGCGAGCAAGCGCGATGCATTTTCGATCAGGTCGTCAACAGCAAGTGCGATTGCGGCACGGCTGGGAACCACGGCAAGTACGTGAGCTGCGTCGCGCACACGGTGAACGCGCTGAAGCAGTGCGGCATACTCGTGCCGAAGTGCAAGGGCAAGGTCACGCGGTGTGCCGCTCGGTCGACGTGCGGCAAAGAAGGCTTCCTGACCTGCACCCCGACGTGCGTGACCGACGTCAGCACCGGGGCGATGACCTGCTCCGACGATCCGACGGTCACCTGCACGACCGATGCGGATTGCGGGAAGTGTCACATCAAGAAGGACGCGTGTCCCGAGGGAACGACGGCAGGAACCGGAAGCTGCTGTCCCACGTGCGCCGCGCTGGATTGTGCGGCAACGCCGGGGGCGCCGGGATGTTCGTGCTCGGCCGACGCGGACTGCACGTCGGGGAACTGCTGCGCGAGCCTCGGCGTCTGCGGGTAGCACGAGACGTCGTCAGGTGCCGCCGTCGAGTGACGACGGCGGCACCGTCATTCCCGCTTGAGAGGCAGTCGCGCGCCGCGCGGGTATCCTGAAGTCGACATCGATTCCCGGCGGGTTCAGAGGCGGCCGGTCAAGCCGGGGCGACCTCACGCCGACCTCCAGGTAGCGCCGATCGGCGGGCGAGCACGAGCGCGAGCACGGCGAACCCGACCGCGATGCCGGCGAAGACGAGCGCCCCGGTCACCGTACCGGGGACGGGATCGACGTCGACGACCCGATCGACGCCGACGAACGTCGGAGCGGATGGATCGGACGGATCGTAGCGCAGGGTGAGCGTCGTCCCAGGCGGATGCCGCCTGATCCAGCCGCGAAAGAGCGCCTCCGGATGCACCGTCGCGATCGAGCCGCCGAAGGTGATGTACGTCCGCGAACGTCCGGTATGTCGTTGCGTGGACTTGAGCGTCGCGGTGTACGGCTGGTCGGCAACCGCGTAGGCCACTTTGCATGCGATCCAGAACACGATGCCGCCGCCGTCTTCCTGAAATGGATAGTCGCGATTGACGTCGCACGACTGAATCGTCGCCTCGGTCGTGGGCCATTGCCCGAGCACCCGATTGCGATGATGCCGGCGCGCGACGGCGGCCACCCCGAGGAGGACCGCGCAGAACGCGAGGAAATACGCCGTGAGCGTCAGCGCGCCGCTGGCGCGCGTGGGGTTGGAAGGGGCATCGTCCACGGGCAGGCTCGGCGAGTTCCGGACATCGTACCGCAGCCCGGACGGGGCGTGGTAGTCGCGAAATCACCCGGACGATTTCCCGTGATCCGCCGCCTCGGACTCCTCACAGCAGCTCCGCGATGAGGGCCGCGGCGCGGTCGGCACCGTCCGTCTCGACGGGCCTGTAGCGCGTCGGGCGGCCGATCTCCTCGGCGATCGCCGCCGCGATCACGTCGGGGGTGGCGGTGTCGAAGTCCATGCAGCGGCCGGCGCCGTAGTTCTGCAGGCGGTGGCGCACGTGGACGTTCTGCTCGAAGTGGTGGCGCAGCGGGAAGTAGAGGAACGGGCGCCCGTTGGCGGCGAGCTCCATCGACGTGGTGAGCCCACCCTGCACGACGGCCAGGTCGCACGCCGCGAAGTGGCGGTAGAGGTTGTGCACGTACGCGACGACCTCGAGCCCGGGATGGCGCGGCAGCGAGGCGGGGTCGATGCGCGGGCCGGCCACGACGATCATGCGCAGCGCCGACTCGCGGCGGCGCGCCTCCGGGTAGCTTTCGATCACGCGGCGCAGCAGGTGCGCGCCCACCCCGGAGCCGCCGACACTGACGATGCAGACCTTCTCGTCCGGGCGGTAGCCGAGATCGGCGCGCAACGCCGCCCGCTCGCCGAGCGCGGAGGGGTCGAAACCGGTGATGTACCCGGCGAAGTCGTAGTTCGTCTCCGTCCAGTCGCGGATGCGCGGCAGCTCCGGTCCGAAGGTGCGCGGCACGATGTCGTCGGGGTTGCCGACGAAGATCGCGCGATCGCGGACCTGCGGGTGACGGGCGATGTGGTCGATCATCTCCGCATTGTAGTCGGCGGTGAGGAACGCCTCGTGCTCGCCGCCGTCCGGCATCGGAATCCAGCCGACGAAGTCGGTGAGCCAGACATAGGGCGACCGCTTCTGCCGCGGGTTCTCGTGCAGGTAGTAGTCGACCTCCCACGCTTCGTCGCCGATCACGAGGTCGTAGTCGCCCTCGCGCATGACATCGTCGAACACCATGAAGTTGTTGATCAGGATCTCGTCCATGCGGCGGATGGCCTGGAAGCAGTGCAGGTCGTGCTCGGCGGACTCGCACTCGATGTGCTTCGACTCGCTCGCCAGATGACGACTCGCCGGATGGATCAGCTCGCCCTCGGTCTCGAGGACGCGCGTGACGGGATGCTGCGCCAGCCAATCGATCGCGACCCCATCCACGCGCCGGCGGAGCGCGCGCGCGATCGCGACGTCGCGCTGCGCGTGGCCGAGGCCGATCGGCGAGGAGATGTAGAGGACGCGTTTCGGCCCGGGCCGTCCGGGACGGGCAGGGCGGGGCGCGGGCTCGCGTTCGAAGCCGGGCTCGAGGAACTCGCGCACCGCGTGATTCACCTGCACGGGCTTGCGCGCCATCGGTCCGTGGCCCGAGCCCTCGACCGGCTCGAGGCGCGTGCCCAACGCCGCGGCCAGGGCCTCGCCCTCGGCGAACGGGGTGATCAGGTCGGCGGTACCGTGCAGCACGAGCGTCGGACACTGGATGCGGGCGCAGAGCTCGCGCGTGCGCTCGGGGTCGAGCTGCGGGCCGAGATGCGTCGCGGCCAGCGTGTCGCCATCGGTCTCGAGGCCCCAGCCGATCGCGTCCTCGATGTGCTTGGTCGAGTGCGGCTCGAAGAAGGTCTCGAAGAACCACGTGAGGAATGCCCGATACACTTCCGGGTCGCGCTGCCAGGCCTCGCGATTGAAGTAGTTCATGGCCGGCAGCACGTCCGGCGGGATGTCGCGGGCGGGCAGGGCTTGCTGCGAGAAGTCGTCGGTGGTCTGGCGCTCGGGCGAGAGCAGCGTCCCGCACGACATGAAGACGACGCCCTCGACGCGCTCGGGGTACTCCGCCGCGAAGAGGAGGGAGCGCTGGCAGCCGCGCGACATCGTGACGAGAACGGCCCGCTCGGTGCCGGTCGCGTCGAGGACGGCGCCGAGATCGGCGGCGTTCTCGTCCTCGGAGTAGAGCGACGTGTCCGCGGGGCGGTCCGAGCGGCCGTTGCCGCGGGGATCGTAGGCGATCACGCGCGCGCGCCGCGCGAAGTAGGGGATCTGCGCCTTCCAGAGCCGCGAGTGTACGATCGCCCACGGCGGGACGAAGACGATGGTGCGGTCTCCTTCGCCGTACACCTCGTAGAAGATGCGCGTGCCGTCCTCGCGTACGGCGAAGCCCTCGGTCTCGGGGTAGCGCGCGCGGCTCTGTTCACCGGTCGGTTGCCAGGTGGTTCTCATGTCGAGCGCTCCTTCCTCGAGCGGGCGCTCTTGGCGCCGTTCGCTCGGGACGTCATCCACGCCTCGATCTCGGAGAGGAGAGTGGCGTGGCCTTCGGCGATGTCGGACAGCCGTTCCAGCGCGTACCCCTGCGCCATCGTCATGACGACGCTCACGGTCGCCTCGAGCGAGAGCGCTTCGAAGCCGTAGTCGCGATGTGCGGGGGCGAACGCCTCGGTCAGCACCCGTCGCCATTCCTGATTCACGTGCTTGACGCGTGCCCGCAGCTCCGGTCGGTTCCAGGCCATGGCTTGCAGCTCGAGCCAGATCTTCGAGTAGCCGCTCGACAGATCCTCTTCCTGAAAGGCCCACGCCGCGCGCCATTTCTCGAGGAAGGGGCGATCGCTCGAGTACATCGCGCGCTGCCGCTCGATCAGACGGGCGGTGAAGCGCTCGAGCACCTGCACCATCACCTCCTCCATCGAGCCGAAGTAGTAGTGCACCAGGCCGTGGTTGACGTCGGCCTCCTCGGCGAGCTTGCGGGTCGTGATCGCGCCGTAGCCCTGCTCGATGAGCAGGCGTTCCGCGGCGTCGAGCAGTGCCTCGACGGTTTCCCGCCGGCCCTCGGACGCCCCCGCGGGTTGCATGCGGGCGGCCGAGGGCCGGTTGCGACCGCCGGTGCGGGCGGTCGCTCTGCTGGATCGCGTCATCTCGGGAATCCCTTTCCTCGCGTCAGTTTCGGGAGCGCAGGCGCGGCAGGAGTGCCGGGACCCGGCGTCGATAGCCCTCATACTGCTCGCCGTGCATTGCGACGAGCGTCGACTCCTCGATGCGGATCGCCAGCAGCACCCAGGCGGTGATCACCCCGGCGAAGAGGAGCCGTCCGGGGGACATCACCGGCGCCGACCAGAAGGCGATGAGGAAGCCGAGCATCAGCGGGTGGCGCACGACGCGGTAGAGGGAGCGTTCCGTGAACTGCGCCGGCTCGGCGGTCCGGCCGAACGCGTTGCTGACCACCTGGCGCACGCCGAAGAGCTCGAAGTGGTCGATCAGGAACGTCGCGTAGAGGACGATCCCCCAACCGAGGAAGTAGAGGCCGTGCAGCGCCGCGACGCCGATCGGGTTCGTGACCTGCCATACGACGCCGGGGAGGGGACGCCACTGCCAGACGATCAGGGCGAGAAGGGCGCTCGCGAACAGGACGAAGGTGCTGCGCTCGGCTGCCGGCGGGACGATGCGCGTCCACCAGCGTTTGAAGGCGGGCCGCGCCATCACGCTGTGCTGGATGGCGAAGAGCGCCAGCAGGACGACGTCGACGAGGATCGCGGTAAGCGTCTCCGTCGGGACGCCGTTCTCGATGTGCTTCGGGACGATGAAACCGCCGACGAAGCCGATCGTGTAGGTGAAGACGGCCAGGAAGAAGACATAGGTCACGACGCCGTAGATCAGGATCGCGCCCCGGCTCAGGGCCGACGGGTCGGAGCGCAGCTCCGTTGCGGGATACGAGAGGGTGGACATGGGTTCCTCCATTCGTTCTGCCCCGTGAGGGGGCGCCGCTCCAGCGGCTCGGGCGGCTGTGCGGCTGTATGGTGGCTTGGGCGGCCGTCTTGGGCGATTGCCTAATCCAACTGGACAGCCATGTCAATCCCCCGCCCCGACCCGCTCAGTTCGACGCCGGCGCGCCGCGGCCCAGGCCTTCGAGCTGCGCCAGCGCCTCGCGCTCCCGGCGCAGCGCCGGCGCGGCGTCGGTCCGGACGCGCAGCCCGGCGTCGAGCGCGGCGCGCGCCTTGGCGACGTCGTGGTCGCCGAAGAGGTGCGCCCGGGCGCGATAGAGGTAGTTCATGAACTCGTAGGGTCGCAGCGCGGTCGCGCGCGCCAGCACGGTCTCCGCCTCCTCGGTGCGACCGAGGACGACGTAGATGCGCCCGAGGTTCAATAGGATCACCGGATCGTCGGGGGCGAGGCGATGGGCGTTTTCGAGCTCGGTCAGCGCCTCGGGCAACCGGCCGCTCTCGTAGTACAGCTCGCCGAGGTTGTTGTGCAGCGCGCTCGAGTGCGGTTGCCCGGCGAGCGCGCTCGTGACGACCGCGACCCGCGCGTCGTAGTCGGGACGGTGGTAGACGGGATCGCCGCCGTAGAGCGGGCGACCACGGGCTGACGCCGCCCAGAGCGAGATCGTGTCCGACCAGATCGCGATCTGCCGCATGCTGAGCCACGAGCAGGCGACGACGGCGATGGCGGCCGTCGCCGCGGCCGCGCGGCGGGCGGACGGCGACGGCAGATCGGTGAGCAGCTCGGCGCCGAGCGCGAGGATTCCGAGGAGCGGCAGGTAGAGGTAGCGGTCGTTCATGAGGCTCGGGAACGGCACGAGGAGGTTCAGCATCGGCGCGAGTGTGATGCCGAACCACAAGAGCCAGAAGGCGGCGCGCGGCCGCCGGCGGATCGTCCAGACGGTCGCGCCGGCGAGCGCGAGCAGGCCGAGCAGGGCCGCCAGAACGGGCGCGTCGAACGGCGAGCCGTACAGCGGCACGGCGTAGAGGGGCTCGAGGCCGATCGGGACGAGGACGCGGCGCAGATAGCGGAAGAAGACGATCGTGCTGCTGAGCCACGTCACGACGGGGCTGCCGCCGTGCCAGGATTGCCCGTGGATGGCGTTGCCGTGCAGATTGATCCAGCCGACCCCGATCGCGAGCAGCAGCGGCAGCGCCGTTGCGAGCGCCAGGCGGCGGTCGAGGCGCCGTCGCCGCAGCAGCAGCTCGTAGCAGAGGCATATCGCCGGCAGCACCATCGTGTTCATCTTCGAGAGCAACGCGAGCACGTAGAGCATGAGGAATGCGACGTACGTCCCGGCCCGCGGCCGCTCGGCGTACGCGAGGTAGACGCGAAACGCCGCGAAGAAGAAGAGGCCCGAGAGCACGTTCTTGCGCTCGCTGATCCAGGCGACGGACTCGACCTGCAGCGGGTGCACCGCCCAGAGCAGCGCCACGAGACAGGCGGCGAGCGGGCCGAGCCCGAGGCGGAGCAGGATCGCGTACACGAGCAGCGCGCAGGCCGCGTGCAGGACGACGTTGGTTGCATGGTAGCCGGTCGGCGCCGGGCCCCAGAGCTGCCGGTCGACGGCGAGCGAGAGCACCTTGATCGGGACGTAGTTCGAGTCGTCGAAGCTGTGGAAGATGGCGCGGACGTTCTCGGGCGCGAGCGACGCGACGCGCGGGTTGTCGCGGACGCCGGCGTTGTCGTCCGAGACGAACTCGCCGTGGAGGCTGCGCGCGTGCACGGCGAGCGTGAGCAGCACGACGAGTGCCGCCTGCGCCGCGAGGACGCGGCGCGGCGATCCGTCGCGCGGGGATCCCGGTCCGTCACTCATCGAGGTAGCCGAGCGCTTTCAGCCGCTGGCGGGCCTCGTCGCTCAGATGCTCCGGTGCGTGGGGCGCGCTCGCGGGCAACGTCCGCTGCAAGGCGCGCGCGAGGTCGGCGACCGCCGCGGGCCGGTCGGCCGCGAGGTTGTGCCGCTCTTCCGGGTCGGCCGCGAGGTCGTAGAGCTCGGCGCCGGAGGATCGGTCCTCGATCAGCTTGAGGTTGCCGGCGCGCAACATGCGCTTCCGGTGCTCCTGGTCCGCCTCGCTCGCCGCCCGGTTCTGCCACGAGCGGTCGTCATCCGCGAGCAGCGGCATCAAGGAGTGGCCGTCGAGGCTCGTGCCGCCTGACACGCCTACCGCCTCGAGGATCGTAGGCGCGATGTCCACCAGGCTGACGACGTTCGGGACGACGCGGCCGCGCGGGATTCCCGGGCCGCTCAGGATCAGCGGGACGTGGAGCAGCTCCTCGTACAGCGTTCGCCCGTGCAGCAGGCCCCCGTGCTCGAGAAACTCCTCGCCATGATCGGCCGTCACGACGATCAGCGTTCCCTCCCACAGGCCGTGCGCCTGGAGGAAGTCGAACAGGCCGCGCAGGATCTCGTCGAGCTGGCGTATCTCGCCGTCGTAGAGCCGGCGCATCTGCTCGATCGCCGGCCGCGGCAGGTCGGCGTTCATGCGGTTGTCGATCAGGAAGCGGTTGTTGCCCGGCTCGAGATCGCGCGGATCGGCCCCGAAGCGGAGCGCGATGGCGGGACGCGGCCGATAGTCGCTGTGCACGTCATAGTAATGGAGGAAGAGCAGAAAACGGTCGCGCGCACCGCGCATCCGGAGCCAGTCGACGGCGGCCTTGGTCACGTCCTCGCCGCTGTCGACGACGACGGGGCCGCCGTTTGCCTGATCGCCGCGCGAGGGGATCTCGGTGACGCTGTCGAAGTCCTGCCGGCAGCGCGTGCAGGGGATCACGAGATCGCTCGCGACCACCGCGGCCGTCTGAAAGCCGCGCGCGCGCATCTCCCCGGGCAGTGTCGCAACGCCCGGGCGCAGTTGGTCGGTGACGGCCTGGACGCCGTTCCGGCTCGGGTAGAGGCCGGTCAGCATCGCGACGTGTGACGGCGGCGTCCACGGCGCGGGGGCGACGCAGCTCGCGAAGCGCGTTCCGCCGCGCGCGAGCGCGTCGAGCGCCGGCGAGGTCGGGCGCGCTGCGCCGTACGATCCGAGACGATCGGCGCGCAGCGTGTCGATCGAGATCAGGACGACGCGTCGCGCGGGGAGGTCGCCGGTCGCCAACGGTCGCAACACGCTCCCGAAGAGGAGGCCGGCCGCGAGCAAGACGCCGGCAACCACGGTGGGAACCCGCACGCTCGCCGCCCTCACGGCGCGAAGTCGCCCGTGCGAGGTTGGACTATCGGACCGCTCATTTGGACGATGAGAGAGGGGAGACGAATGGAAGGAGGACGGTCATGAAAAAGCACATTCTGACGACCCTGGCGCTCGTGTTTGCGCTCTCCGGGCTGTCTGCGCTTTCCGCCACGCAGGCGCAGGCACACGTCGACGTGCACGTCGGCATCGGCATCCCGGCGCCGCCGGTCGTGCGATTCGAAGCCGAGCCGCCAGTCGAGATCATTCCACAAACGCAAGTCTATTATGCACCTGAGCCCGACTACGATCTGTACCGGTATGGCGGCTGGTGGTACGTGAATCGTGACGGCTATTGGTATCGATCGCACAACTACAACGGACCTTTCGGGCCTGTCGTGTACGAGAGTGTACCGCACGCGATCATCGCCGTTCCGGGCTCCTATCACCATCATCCGGTGCACCCTGCGGACTGGCATCGGGCATCCGCGCGGGCCCACTATCGCGGGCATCCGGAGCATCACGAGCACGGTCACGATCACGACCACGATCACGACCAGCACTGAGCAGCGCGTCAGCGGCGAGCGAGCTCCATAGTACTTTGGTCCTAGGGACCTTTCCGGATTGTTTTTTCCCAGGACGCGAGTACGAACAGACGCCTATGGAACGCGCTCGCCGCATCGTGCCGGACACGTCGGTTCCCGAAGCACTCCTCCCCGAGCAATATTTCGATCGTGTGACGGGGAGCGTGCACGAGATGCCGGAGAAGCGACTCATGGCTGCCGTCCTTCTCGATGCGCTGGTGCAGCTGCAGCGCGACGGCACGGCGGGCTCGAACGAGGTGCGCAAGTGGATCGCGAGCAGCGGGCGCGGCAACTTGTTCTCGTTCCCGAACGTCTGCGAGGCCCTCGGGCTCGATCCTTCGTATCTGGCTCGCGGGCTGATGGATCGGCCGCGAATCGCGCCGCGCCGCGTGCGCCTGGTCCGGCGCCGCATCAGCATCGGCGGGCGGCGACGCTCGGCGGGCTGAGCGGCGCGACTCACGGCGGTCCAGCGGCGTCTCGCGGCGATCCCGCCGCCGCTGCGCTCTGCGCCACGCGGAGATTGTTGCGCGCCTCGGTGAAGTCCGGGCGCAGGCGCAGCGCCTCCGTGAACTGCGCGATCGCCTCGCTACGTCGGCCCTCGAGGTAGAGCACCCCACCCAGGTTGTTGTGCGCCTCGGGGTACGCGGGCCGCAGGCGGAGCGCCTCGTCGAAGTGGCGGCTCGCCGCGGCGCGTTCCGCTCCCCCGCCGGCCATGAGCGCCAGGCCGAGATTGTTGTGCGCGAGGAAATTGTCGCTGGTGACCGCGAGCGCGCGTTCGTACAGCGCCACATCGTCGCGCCAATAGCCCGCCTGTCGCCAGGTGAGGACCGCGCACGCGGCGACGAGCACGGCGCCGCCCCCTGCGATGAGCGGTGTCAGGAATCGTGGCGCGGCGCGCGCCAGATCGGCGAGCCCCCAGGCGAGCATGATGGCGAGGCCGATGAGCGGCACGTACAGGTAGCGATCCGCCCACGCCTGCAGGCCGATCTGCACGAAACCGACGACCGGGAGCAGGCTGATCACGAACCACAGCCAGCCGACGAGCAGGTAGGGGGCGCGCTGGCGCAGCGCGAGCGCCCCCGCGCTGATCGCGAGCAGCACCGCAGCCGCGCCGGCCGCGAGCGCGCGCCCGACGACGTGGGGATACGGATAGAACACCGCCAGGCCCTCCGGCCAGAG
>Ga0157379_10006251_pt1 | contig 10253 bp, 6 predicted proteins | sample S25metaG_FD_121802 | JGI IMG/M metagenome (GOLD analysis project Ga0157379, IMG submission 121802) | Switchgrass rhizosphere microbial communities from Kellogg Biological Station, Michigan, USA - S2-5 metaG | ecosystem: Host-associated > Plants > Roots > Rhizosphere > Soil | place: USA: Michigan... | reverse complement strand
TTGGTGGCCTTGGTCGGCTTCGTCGGCTTGCGGGCCGGCGCCTTGCCGGCCTTTTCGTCGACGAGCGCGACGGCCTCCTCGAGGGTCAGCGTCTCGACCTTGTCTCTGTCCGGCAGCGTCGCGTTCACGTCGCGATGTTTGACGTACGGTCCATAGCGACCGGCATAGAGCTCGACGGGCGCCTTGTCGCGCGGGTGCGGGCCCAGCACGCGCAGCGGCGTGCCGCCCTGCTGCGGACGGCCTTTGCGATTCGGGTCCTTCGGCTCGAACTCGAAGCCCACGGTGCCGTCCTTCTGGCGCGCGAGATATGCGGAGAACGGGCGCTTCGTGCGCGAAGAGACGAACTGCAGCAGGTCGGTCTTGCCGGTCGCGAGCAGCTTCTCCATCTGTGCGCGTTCGATCGGGCGCTGCAGGATCATGCGACCCGAGCGGAAGTCGCACGTCTTCTCCGGGCCGACCGCTTTTTCGCAGACATAGGCGTTCGGTGTCTCGAACACGCGGTTGCCGCATTTGGGGCAAGGGCCGAGCGGTGTCTGCGCGGAAAAATCCGGCGCTTCGGCGCCGTCGTCGTCGAGGCGCGGACCGAAATCGAACTCGACATCGTTCGCGTCGGTCAGCTTGAGCTTGGCGGAGAACGGCCGCCCGAGGCGGCTCCTGAAGCCTTCGAGGGGCCCGATCTCGCGCGCGCTCAGCAGAATCTCGGCTTCGTCCGGCTCGAGCTGGCGCCCGCCCATGATTTTCCAGAACGCGAAGTCGCACGCCGGGTTGTCGCACTGGAACTTCTTGTACTTCTCGTGCACTTCGCCGCCGCATTTCGGGCAGCGCGCCGCAAGCGTGGCGAAGTCGCCGGGGATCGTATCGCCGTCGAAGTTCTTCGCCTGCGCGACGATATGCTGGGTCATCTTGACGATGTCGCGCATGAAATCAGCACGCGCGAGCTCGCCGTGCTCCATCTGCGCGAGCCGGAATTCCCATTCGGCAGTGAGCTCGGGCGAAAAAAGCTCGGGGACGCCGAGACCGTGCAGCAGCGTGATGAGCGAGAAGGCTTTCGCCGTCGGGACGAGCTCTTTGCCTTCGCGATGAATGTAGCGCTCGGTGATCAGGCCCTCGATGATCTGCGCACGCGTGGCCGGCGTGCCGAGTCCCTTTTCCCGCATCGCCTCGCGGAGCTCGTCGTCGTCGATGAGCTTGCCTGCCCCCTCCATCGCCGAGAGCAGCGTCGCCTCGGAGAGCCGCGGCGGCGGGCGCGTGGTGAGCGCGGCAACCTCGACCTTCTCGGTCGCCACCTTCTCGCCGGCCGCCACGGGCGCGAGCGTCGGCTCGTCGCCGGCGGCCTCCTTGCCGTAGACGGCGAGCCAGCCGGGATTGACGAGCACCTTGCCTTCCGACTTGAACGGCTCCGCGGCCACGCGGGTGATGCGCGTGGTGACGAGGTATTCGGCGGCCGGATAGAACACGGCGAGGAAGCGCTTGACGACCATGTCGTAGAGCTTCTGCTCGATTTCGGACAGGTGCTTCGGACGCACGAGCGTCGGGATGATCGCGAAGTGATCGGACACTTTCGCGTTGTCGAAAATGCGGCGGTTCGGCACGACCCACTTCTTCTTCTTGATCTCGCGCGCAAAGCCGCCGTAGGCGTTGGACTCCTCCAGCGACTCGAGCGTCGAGCGCACCGTCGGCAGGTAGTCTTCGGGAAGCGCGCGCGAATCGGTCCGCGGGTACGTGAGCGCCTTGTGCTTTTCGTAGAGCGCCTGCGCGAGCGACAGCGTCGTCCGTGCCGAAAACCCGAAGCGCCCGTTGGCCTCGCGCTGCAGGCTCGTGAGGTCGTAGAGCAGCGGCGAGATCTGCGTTGTGGGCTTCGACTCCTCGGTGACCACGCCGGGCTGCCCCAGGCATTTCGCCGCGAGCGCGTGGGCAGCTGCCTCGTTCCACAGCCGCTCGGCGCGAAGCTCCGGGTCGTCGTCCTTCTTCCTGAATTTTTCGTCGAACCAGCGGCCCGTGTACTCGCCGCCAGCGGCGCGGAAAGTGCCGATCACTTCCCAGTAGTCGCGCGGGACAAACGCGCGGATCTTCTCTTCGCGCTCGACCAGGATGGCGAGTGTCGGCGTCTGCACGCGGCCGACGGTGGTGAGCTGGAAGCCGCCGGCCTTGGAGTTGAACGCCGTCATCGCGCGCGTGCCGTTGATGCCGACGAGCCAGTCCGATTCCGACCGGCACACGGCGGCGTCGGCGAGCGGGCGCATCGCTTCGTCGCTGCGCAGGACGCCGAACGCGTCGCGGATCGCCGAGGGCGTCATCGACTGCAGCCAGAGGCGGCGCACGGGTTTCGCGGCCTTCGCATACTGAACTACGTTGCGGAAGATGAGCTCGCCCTCGCGGCCGGCGTCGCAGGCGTTGATCAGTGCGTCGACGTCCTTGCGCTTCAGCAGGCGCAGCAGCACCTTCAGACGGTTCTCGTTCTTCTCGATGGGCTTCAGCTCGAAGCGCGAGGGAATCGCCGGCAGGTGGGCGAATGTCCACTTGCCGCGCTTCACTTCCTCGTCCTCGGGCATGCCGAGCTCGAGCAGGTGCCCGACCGCCGACGAGAGCACGTAGCGATCGCTCTCGTAGAAGTCGTCGTGGCGCGTGAAGCCGCCGAGCGCGCGGGCGATGTCGCCGGCGACGGACGGTTTCTCGGCAATGATGAGGCTCTTGGTCACGCGGTGAGTTTCGCGAAAAAGGACGCCGATACTACCGAAGTACCGGCGACGGGGGCAAGACTACTTTTAGCGCGGGCTTTGCCAACGTGCGCGTACGCGCGAGCGCGCATCATGCGCGCGTACGCGAGAGCGCGCGCGAGGTCACGCGCTGCCAGCGCCCGCCCGGCAGCGCGGCCACGCGGCCGTCGAGCTCGAGCGCCGTCAGGCCGACGGCAATGTCCTGCGCGGCCAGCGCGGTGCGCGCGATCAGCTGGTCCATGTCGACCGGGTCGTGTCCCAGCGCCTTCAGCAGCGCGGCGTGGGTGCCGGCGGTCGCAGCGTCCGGCACCATCCCAGGCGCGAAGGGCGCCGCGGCGAGACCGAGCTCCGCGAGCACGTCCTGCGCCGTTTCGACGAGCTTCGCGCCTTCGCGGATCAGCTTGTGCGGGCCCTTCGAGAAGGGCGAATGGATCGATCCGGGGATCGCGAATACGTCGCGGCCCTGTTCGCCGGCCAGCCGCGCCGTGATGAGCGAGCCCGACGACAGCGTGGCCTCGACGACGAGCACGCCGCGCGCGAGTCCCGACAGCAGCCGGTTGCGGCGGGGAAAGTTCTCCTTGCGCGGCGGCGTGCCGGGGAAGTATTCGGAGATGAGCGCACCGCGCTCGACGATTGCATGCGCGAGGTCGCGATTGCGCGCCGGATAGACGCGATCGGGCCCGGTGCCGATCACCGCGATCGTCGAGCCCGGGCCCTCCAGGGCGCCGCGGTGCGCGGCGGCGTCGATGCCGAGCGCCAGCCCCGAGACGATCGCGACGCCCGCCGCCGACAGCGCACGGGCGAAGGCGGCGGCATCCTCCCGTCCCTGCGGCGTGGCGTTGCGGCTGCCGACGATCGCAAGGGCTGGGCGTCGGAGCGTCTGCCGCTGCCCCACGAAGAACAGCACGGGCGGGGCGTCGCCGATGTCGAACAGCCCGGCCGGATAATCCGGATCGTCCCACACGAGCAGTTCGTGTGCGGCGTCGGCCTCGAGCCAGGCGCGCGCGACGGAGAGACGCTCGGGATCGACTGCGACGGCCAGGCGCTCGACGACGGCCGCGGGCAGGCGCGCCGCCCGTTCTTTGCGCGACGCGCCCAGCAGTGCTTCGGCGCCGTCGAACGCGCGCAGTGCATCCACCAGCGCGAGCGGCGGCAGCGCCAGTTGCGCCAGCCGGAGCCAGGCGTCGAGGCGGGGGTCGATCGGCATGAAGGGCTGCCGGCCCCGGCCGTCAGCGGACGCGGCGGGGCCGAAGCGTGCGGGCGCGGCCCGTCAGGGCGTGCGCCAGTAATCGCCGATGCGGATCGATTCGGTGGAGTTGACGATGAGCCCGTACGACACGTTGTCGAACACGCGGAACACGAGCATCAGGCCGGTGCGCTCGTCGGGCACTTCCAGGTATTTGGGTGGCGACCAGAACGTCGTCTGATCGAACGACGGCAGCAGCACCTGCGCGTCGGTGTTGGGCCGGCGATCGAGGATCGGCGCAACCACCTTGTAAATGGCGAGCACGTTGCCGACCTCGAGGCCGGACGACGAGCCCTTGTCGAGCGTCACGACGTAGCCGCGGCCCGTTTCCGCACCTTCGTAGGCGAGCTTCAGGATTCGTCCGGCGATATCCTTCGACGGCGCGTGCGGCACGTAGTTCTGCAGCGTCTCGCGCGGCGCGGGCAGCATGCGGTCGCCGATGATCACCTCTTCCTTCGCCGACTCGATCTTCACCGTGGATACGTTGGCGAAGCGCTCGACGCGCGCGGTGCCGAGATACCTGTTTTCGTAACCCAGCACGTTGCCGTTATAGTCGACGAGCTTCTCGCCGGGACGATAGATGAACCAGAAGTCGCCGTCCTTCGGCTCCATGCCGATTGCGTACACGCGGTCGTTCTGGCCGCGGACTACGCGGTCGTCACGGCCCTTGATGATCTCCGCTGCGTTGGCGAGTCCATCAGGACCGGTGACGAGCGGACGCGTGAGATAGGGCTCGATGTCGCCGGGCGGAATGACCGGGATGGCCTCGGCCTCCCGCGGCAGCACGCGCACCGTCGGCGCCAGGCGCACCGTGTCGCGCGGCGTGAGCGAGAGCCGCGGGGCGCCGTCCACGTAGTTAAGCGTGATGACGTCGCCCGGATAGATCCAGTGGGGATTCTTGATCTGCTCGCGGTTCATCCGCCAGACCTCCGGCCACTTCCAGGGGTCCTTCAGGAACTTGCCGGAGATGCCCCAGAGGGTGTCTCCTTTTTGCACCGTGTAGCTCGATGGCGCGCCGTCGGCGACCTGAATTCCCTGCGCGAAGGCCGGGATGGCGAGGGCGACGGCTGCGGCCGCCGCGAGGGCGGCGCGCAGCGGGCCTGTGATAAAGTGTTGAAGCATATGGCCTCTCAGGGACTTGCAAACGTCCTAAACCGCCGCAAAATAAGGACTTAAAGAAGATTCTGCATCTGGAATATGCATTTGGCAAGCTTGAAGTCGTCCCATGGCACAGCTACGCATACTTGAATATCCCGATCCCCGGCTGAAGAAGGTCGCCAGCCCCGTCACGGCGTTCACGCCCGAGCTCCAGAAGCTCGTCCGCGACATGGCCGAAACGATGTACGCCGCGCCGGGCGTCGGCTTGGCCGCCACCCAAGTGGACGTACACAAGCGCCTGATCATCATCGACATTTCCGAGGATCGCAGCGACCTCAAGGTGTTCGTCAATCCGGAGCTCCTGGCCGCCGAGGGCGTTGCGCAGCATGAAGAAGGATGCCTGTCCGTTCCGGGTTACTACGACAAGGTGGCGCGCGCCGAGCGCATCACCGTCCGTGCGCAGAACGAGCGGGGCGAGTACTTCGAGCTCGCGGCCGACGGCGTGCTCGCCGTGTGCATCCAGCATGAAATGGACCATCTGCTCGGCAAGGTGTTCGTCGAATACCTGTCCCCCCTGAAACGCGCGCGACTCGCCGCCCGGCTGCGCAAGAAGCAGAAGCTGGCGGGCTAGCCGCCGGCCCGCCACCCATGCGCGTCGGCTTCGCCGGCACGCCCGAGTTCGCCGCACGCGCACTCGCCGCGCTCGTGGCGTCCGGTCATACGATACCGCTGGTGCTGACGCAGCCCGATCGGCCGCATGGCCGAGGCATGAAGCTCGCGCCGTCGCCCGTCAAGGCGCTGGCGCTCGCCCATGCCCTGCCCCTTGCGCAGCCCGCGACGCTGCGCGATCCGGCGGCGCGTGCGGCCGTGCTCGCGGTCCCGCTCGATGTGCTGGTCGTCGCGGCGTACGGCCTGATCCTGGCGCCCGCTGTCCTCGCCTGGCCGCGCTTCGGATGCCTCAACATCCATGCGTCGCGGCTTCCCCGCTGGCGCGGCGCGGCGCCGATTCAGCGCGCAATCGAGGCGGGGGACACGCTGACCGGTGTGACCATCATGCAGATGGACGCGGGCCTCGACACCGGGCCGATCATCGCGACCACCGACGTGCCGATTGGACCGGCCGACAATGCAGCGACGATCCACGACGCCCTGGCGACGGCCGGCGCGGCCGCCATCGTCGACGTGCTCGCGACACTCGCGCGCGACGGACGCGTCGACGCCCTGCCGCAACCGGCCGACGGCGTGACCTACGCGGCCAAGATCACCACCGCGGACGCCGTCGTCGACTGGCGCGTTCCCGCCGTCGTGCTCGCGCGGAAGGTGCGCGCGCTCGATCCCGTGCCCGGCGCTTCCGCCACGCTTGGCGGCCATGCCGTGAAGCTTCGCGCCGCAGCGCCGCGCGACGACGTCACGGATGCTGCGCCCGGCACCGTCGTCGCAGTGACGGCGGACGGCATGGAGGTCGCCTGCGGGCCGTCCGACGCGCCGACGCTCCTGCGGCTTGCCGACGTGCAGCCGGCGGGAGGAAAGCGGATGTCCGCCGCGGCGTTCGCGCGCGGTCACGGCGTTCTGCCGGGCATGCGCTTCGACACGGCCGACTGATCCGGCATGCACGTCGAGCAACAGCAGGCGGCACGCGCTGTCCACGCCGTGCTCGGGGGCGCGACGTTGCGTGCCGCCCTCGCCGCCGTCGACGACGGCTCGGCGCTGCGCGGCCGCACGCTCGTCGCCGAGCTTGCGTACGGCACGCTGCGGCACTGGGGCACGCTCGACGCACTGGTGCGCCGACTCGCCGACAAGGGTGTCGCCGATCCGCTGCTCGGGACGCTGCTCGCAGTCGCGATCTACCAGCTCGAGCACACGCGCGCCCCGGCGTTTGCGGTCGTCGACCGGGCCGTCGAGGCTGCCGCCGAGCTGGCGCGGCCGGCGGCGAAGCGCTGGGCCAACGCGCTGCTCCGGCGCTATCTGCGCGAGCGGACGGTGCTTGGCGCTGCCGTGCGAGCCGATCCGGTGGCCCGCTATTCGTATCCGCGGTGGTGGATCGCGCGGGTCAAGGCCGACCACCCCGACCATTGGATGGCGATCCTCGAGGCGGGGAACGCCCGCCCGCCGCTGACGCTGCGGGTCAATCTGCGCGCCGGGACAGTGGCCGCGCTGCTGGCGCGCTTCGCCGCCGCTGACGTGCGGGCGACCGCAGCGGGCAGCCAGGGAATTCTCGTCGATCCGCCGGTGGCGGTTGCCGGCTTGCCGGGCTATGCCGAAGGTGCGTTCTCGGTCCAGGACCTCGGCGCGCAACTCGCGGCGCCGCTGCTCGGCGTCACCGACGGCTTGCGCGTGCTCGACGCCTGCGCGGCCCCGGGCGGCAAGAGCACGCATCTGCTCGAGCTCGCGGACGTCGAGCTGACGGCCCTCGACAGCGACGCCGCCCGGCTGACCCGTGTCAACGAGAACCTCGCGCGGCTTGCGCTCGCCGATCGGCGTGTGGTCGTGGCTGCCGCCGATGCCGGCGACCCGGCGACCTGGTGGGACGGCCGGCCGTACGACCGCATCCTCGTGGACGTGCCGTGCAGCGCGTCGGGGGTAGTGCGCCGTCACCCGGACGGCAAGTGGCTGCGCCGATCGGCGGACATTGCCGCGTTTTGCCGCGAGCAGGATCGGCTGCTCGACGCGCTGTGGCCCTGCCTCGCGCCGGGCGGCCGCCTGCTCTATGCGACGTGCTCGGTGTTTGCCGCCGAGAACGAAGGCCGGATCGCGGCCTTCCTGGGCCGGCGCCCCGACGCGTTGCGCGAATCCATCACGTTTCCCGCCGGCGCGCTCCACATCGGCGGCCAACTCTTGCCTTCGTCCGAAGGCGCAGTCCACAATCAGGACGGGTTTTTCTACGCGCTCCTCCGCAAGGCCTGACGCGGCGCTTCGCCGCCGGCACTCCAAAGGCGCGGCCGCCGCCCTCGCCCGGCCGCACGTTTCCCGTCGCCGGCATGCCGACTCCCCCTCGCCCTGCTCCGCAACCGCCGTCGCATGCGCGTCGCCATGCGCTGGCGGCGCTTGTCGTGCTGGCGCTCGCGCTTGCCGGCGGCGCACGGGCGGACGTCGTGCCGGTGAAGTCGGCCGAGCTGCGCATCGAGGAGGGCGATCTCCTGCTCACTTGCGACTTCGACCTCGTGCTCACGCCCGCGCTCGAGGAGGCGCTGGAAAAAGGCATTCCCCTCTATTTCACGACCGAATTCGAGCTGTCGCGCACGCGCTGGTATTGGACCGACGAGAAGATTGCGCAATGGTCGATCACCTATCGCGTGTCGTACAACGCGCTGACGCGGCAGTACCGCGTGGCGAGCGGCCCGCTCGGCCAGCAGTTCGAATCGCTCGACGAGGTGCGGCGGTTCATCGGGCGCGTCGCGTCGCGACCCGTTGCGCGCGCCGAGACGCTCACGCGCGGCGTGAAGTACGAAGCGTCGGTGCGCATCAAGCTCGACGTCAACCAGCTCCCGAAGCCGTTTCAGGTGAACGCGCTCGCATCGCGCGAATGGCAGCTCGCGTCCGACTGGCATCGCTTCACGTTCGTGCCATGATCGCCAGCCAGAAAATCGCGGGCGAAACGGCCGGCGTTCGCGCCGGCGCCGCGGCGCGCTGCGTCGGGGCCAGGCCATGAGCACCACCACTCGCGGCGGCATACTCGCCTCGCGGCGCCTGCGCTGGGTGCTGCTCGTCGTCGCCTGCCTCGCCGCCATTGCGCTGTTCGTGCTGGCGACGGCGACGGCCAACACGCAGCTCTTCGCCGGCAGCTACGACCAGCTCCTCATCATCAACGCCGTGCTGGTGGGCCTGCTGATGCTGGTCGTCGCCTGGCAGCTCCTGCAACTGCGGCGCAATCTCAAGGCAGGCGTATTCGGGTCGCGGCTCGCGCTGCGCCTCGTGTTCCTCTTCGTCGTGGTCGCGGTGCTGCCCGGCGCCCTCGTCTACGCAGTGTCGGTGCAGTTCCTCGGCAAAAGCATCGAGAGCTGGTTCGACGTGCGCGTCGATCGCGCGCTCGAAGGCGGCATCAACCTCGGGCGGAGCTCGCTCGACTACCTGATGCGCGAGAGCACCAACCGGGCGACGCAGATCGCCGGCGCGCTCGCCGACGCACCGGGCAATCCGGGCCCCGCGCTCTCAAGGGCCGCCGAGCAGGCCGGCGTTCACGAGGCGACGCTCTATTCGACGTCCGGGAACGTGCTTGCCGTCGCCGGCACCGCCGGCGTGCGGATGACCGCGGAGCCGCCGCCGGCGCGGGCGCTGCGGCGAGCGCGCTTGCAGCAGACCTTCGCCGAAGCCGAGCAAAGCGCCGACGCGGGTCTGGTGCTGCGCATCGTCGTTCCGGTCAACAGCGGCGATCGCCTGGAGCCGCTGCGCGTGCTGCAGGTGCTGGAACCTGTGCCCAAGACGCTGTCCCAGGACATGGACAAGGTGCAGGCCGGCGCGCGCGACTACCAGGAGATCTCGTTTTCGCGCACGGCGTTGAAGCGCCTCTACGCGCTCACGCTGACGCTCACGCTGTTGCTCGCGCTCACGTGCGCGCTGGGGCTCGCCGTCGTGCTGTCCGAACGCTTCGCCGCGCCGCTCGGCCTCCTCGCCGCCGGCACGCGTGCCGTCGCGCAGGGCGATTTCTCGCGCCGCCAGCCCGTGACCTCGCGCGACGAGCTGGGGGTCCTCACCGAATCGTTCAACACGATGACGTCGCAGCTCGCGGAGGCACAGGCGAAGGCGGAAGAGTCGCGCCGCGCCATCGAGACAGCGAACGCCTACCTCGAGAGCGTGCTCGGCAACCTGTCCGCAGGCGTGCTCGTGTTCGACGACGTCTATCGGCTGCAGATGGCCAATCCGAGCGCCGCCGTGATCCTGCAGCAGCCGCTGACGGACCTCACCGGCATGTCGCTCGCCGACTGGGGGCGCCGGCATCCGGCGCTGGCGCCCTTCGGCGAGCTCGTTGCCGATGGCTTCCGGACGGGCCGGGAAGGACAGTGGCAGAAGGAGGCCGGTCTCACGGTCGCCGCGCAGCCACGGACGCTGCTGATGCGCGGAACACGGCTGCCGGGCGCCCCGGTCGCGGGTTATGTCGTCGTCTTCGACGACGTCTCGGAGCTCGTTCAGGCGCAGCGCGATGCCGCATGGGCCGAGGTCGCGCGCCGTCTGGCGCACGAGATCAAGAATCCGCT
>Ga0157379_10006250_pt1 | contig 10253 bp, 7 predicted proteins | sample S25metaG_FD_121802 | JGI IMG/M metagenome (GOLD analysis project Ga0157379, IMG submission 121802) | Switchgrass rhizosphere microbial communities from Kellogg Biological Station, Michigan, USA - S2-5 metaG | ecosystem: Host-associated > Plants > Roots > Rhizosphere > Soil | place: USA: Michigan... | reverse complement strand
GCCGCTGCCGTTGTCGCTGGTCTGGTAGATGACGCTGCTCGTGATCGCCAGGTTGTTCGCGTCCAGTGTCGAATGGGTGCCGCTGGAAGCCGTAGCACTGCAACTGGCATAACCGCCTTCGATGGTCACAGGAGAGGGATCCCGCACGGTCACCGTGGCGGTGATGTTGAGGTTGCCGGTGATCGCGATCGTGTCCGCGCCGGCGTTGGTCTTGGCCGCCGCGACCGCAGCCGCCAAAGTGGAATACTGGCAACCTGTGCCGACATGAAGGATCGCCGCTGCCGCGGCACCCGACCAGGCCAGCGTGGCAAATACGATCATCCGGCGCGCGGCCAGACTGCTCATCCACCTTACGCTTGCTATCCGGCTCATGGGCTTGCTCCCCAAAGTGATTGTGGCGAAACGAATGTACTCTCTTAGAACACAGTGGCGGGCAGTTTTGCGACACAAGGGCCCACATAGGTCCCTGCCGTGTGCTGGCTCGCACACCGCGACGATGGAACCCGAGGCATTCAGCGAACCCAATGAGACTACGGCGACGCCTCGAAGGCGTCGCAGAAGATCACATCGGTGCTGCTGTCGCACAGGTAAAGATATTGGCGCTCGAACGCGCCGAGATCGGTCGGCCCGAAGCGATTTGCGACTCCCGGAAGGTCGACCGTGCGGCTGTGCTCATCGAGGTCGGTACCGGCCGCAGCGGGCGCGAAGTCGAGCCCCGGCGAGTCTGGGCGCAGGTGGTAGTCGAAGTACGTGCTGTCGACGAACTTCGGAGTGTCGGCGATGACGCTGCTGTTGTGCGGCAGCGTCGTGATGTCGTTCGACAACACGTAGCTGGCGCTCGGCGGCGCACTCGCAGTGACGCTGAGGTGCCCCGGCTCGGCGATGATGTCGTTCTTGAGCACCACGTTCGGGCCGCTGCCGAAATCGAACACATAAGTACCGCCGATCGTATCGTGTGCGAACGTTGACGCGCTCAACGAAGCTGTGCCGCCGGCGACGCTGATCAGGGCCGCGGAAACATCGTTGTCGCTGAACAGGCTGGTATCGACGTTCGTGGTCACGCTCTCGGTCTGCAGCGCGGAAGTGCCGAAGCTGTCCTGCAATCTCAGGCGCGACGCCGCGAACGCGCCGCCGTGCTGGTAAATGATCGGGCCGGTCGAGCGGTCGAATTGATCGGTCGCCTTGTTGCCGAAAAAATAGTTGCAGCTGGCGCTTGCACTGTCGCAGGCATAGGGCTCGCCACCGAGTGCGGCGACAGTCTCCGGCCCGCATTCGGGGCCTGGGGCGTTCGGGAACGCGCGGTTGATGTAAATGCCGCTGCCGGTCCCGTATTCGAAGATCGCGGCACCCTGCAACCCCTGATTGCTCTCCATCGCGACGTTGAACAGGCAAACCTGCGACGCCTGCTGCGCGAAGATGCCGCCGCCATAGCGCGCGGCGATATTTCCGTTGATTGCGCTCGGGTGCGCGGCGTCGGGCGAGAACACCCGCAACACCGCGCCGTATAGCGCTATGCCGCCCCCGTCCCCTGCGCCATTCTGGTTGATCGCCGCTGCGAAGCCGTTGGTAATGCCGAGATCCGCGCGCGCTGGCGTTCCGATGGTGATCCCGCCGCCGATCTCGGCATGGTTATGATCGATCGAAACGCTCGTCGAACGCGCCAGGAGCCGCGCATTGCCGTTGAGAAAAATCCCACCACCGCTCTCGGCCGTATTCGATGTGATGTTCGTGCCATCCAGCAGCGTGAGGGTCGCAGGTCCCGTGCTGCCGGCGAAGTAAATACCGCCGCCGAACGTTGCAGTGTTGAAAGAAATCGTGATCGCCGCAAGCGCGAGGCTGCCCTGGCCGTTGAAGTTGACTCCACCGCCGTCGTAGGTATTGCCTTCCGAAATACGCAGATTGCCCAGATAGACATGGCTGTTTCCACCGATACTGAATACCGGTTGAGTCGTGCCATAAATGGTGGTGGAGTCGTTCGGACCGATACTGAAATCGGAGCAGTCGCTGAACCCGCCTTCGATATCGACGTCCTGATCGACGATCGAAATGTATTGCGAGGTGTAGAGTTTGTTGTTGACGATCCACACGTAATCTTCGCCCGGACTGGCCGCGGCTGCGTCGACGGCATCCTGGATCTTGCTGAACGGGCAGCCCTGGCCGACGGTGTAGATGTTGAAGGCGAAAATCGCCCGCGATGTGCTCGCGCAGACTGCGAGCGTCAGCGTCATGACTGTGCATAGCGCAACGTTGTGCCGTCGCGGCAACATCGGCTGCCTCCCAACCGGCCCCGGATTCCACCCTGCATCGAGTACCCGACTCTACGCCGATTTGCGACATCGTCGAGAAAAATAGGCCACTTCGGGACGATTTGCTGCGCCGCGACGTGGCAAATTTGTGCGAATCGCGTATGACTGCGCATCGAGAACGTAAGGATGCGGGGGAGGGTGGCCCGTCGCGAGCAATCGCGACGGGCTTTTTCGTTCTGGATGTTTGAAAAGCCGGGCATCATGCCGCAGTTTTTGTCGGCACGTCCTTGTGCCGAGCCACCACTCAATGATGCGTTTTCGAGCACAATCGCCGCATGGATGCTTCGCTGCACGCGATCAGTGAATTTGTTGAGGCCCGCTACGCCCGCCTGATCGCGCGCTGTCGCGAGGCGGGCGTCGGCTTGCATGACGATGCCGGCGTCGCGGAACACGTACAGCGCGTGCTGCTGGCGAGCGATTTCGCGTTCGACAGCTTTGTGCGCGAGCCGGAACTGCTCGGTGCCGAGGTCCTCGCGCTGATGGCCGATCCGCGCAACGCCGACGCGCGTGCGCTGAATCTGCCGACGGTCATCGATGAAGCCATGGCGATGAAAGCACTGCGCCATTACCGGCGCGTCGAGGCTTTGCGCCTCATTTGGCGCGACGTCAACGGTCTGGACAGTGTCGAGCAGACCGTGGCCGGTGCGAGCGCGCTCGCCGAAAGCTGCCTTGCCGCAGCGCTCGCTTACGGCGAGAGCGTGCTCGTGCGTCGGCATGGCATACCGCGCAGCGACGCCGGGTCGGCGCAGCGCCTGGTCGTGCTCGCGATGGGCAAGCTCGGCGGTGGCGAGCTGAATTTTTCCTCCGACATCGACCTGATCTTGGCTTATCCGGAGAACGGCCAGAGCGATGGCGAACGCGCCCTGGCGAACGAGACGTTTTTCGCGCGCTTGGGCCAGATGCTCGTGAAGCTTCTGGCCGAGATCACCGCCGACGGCTACGTGTTCCGCGTCGATCTGCGCCTGCGTCCGTTCGGCAGCGCCGGGCGCGTCGCGCTCTCATTCGCCGCGATGGAGCAGTATTACCAGCGCGAAGGCCGCGATTGGGAGCGCTACGCATGGATCAAGGCGCGACCGGTCGCCGGTGACATCGGCGCCGGCAAGCGCCTGCTGGATACGCTGCGTCCATTTGTCTACCGGCGTTATCTGGACTACACCGCGTTCGCGGGCCTACGCGAGATGAAGACCTTGATCGACTCCGAAGTCGCGCGCAAGGACGTGGCCGGCAATCTCAAGCTCGGTCCCGGCGGCATCCGCGAGATCGAATTCGTCGTGCAGCTGCTGCAGCTGATCCGCGGCGGGCGCGAGCCGAGCTTGCGCGAGCGCGGTCTGCTGCCGGCATTGACCGCGTGCGAACGCCTTGGCGCACTAGCGTCGACGAGTGCACAACGCTTGCGCGAGGCGTATCGATTCCTGCGTCGCATCGAGAATCGCGTGCAGATGCTGCGCGACGAACAGACCCACGACGTGCCCGAGGAAGAGTTGGCACGCGCGCGGCTGGCCACGGCGCTGGGTTTTTCGGGCTGGAACGCGCTCGCCGTGGAACTGGCGCGAGTCCGGACCAGCGTATCGGAAGAATTCGCGAGCTTGCTGGCGCCGCCCACGGCAGCCAAGCGGGTGAGCGTCGGTGCGGCGTCCGTGTACTGGAAGCGACTCGCGTCGGGCGATGCACAGGCGTCGGAATTAACCGCGCTTGGCTTTGCGAACGCGGAACAGTTGCATGCGCAACTCGCCGCGTTGCGCGCGAGTCCTGCCGCGAGCGCGTTATCGGCGCATGCGCACGGGCGCTTCGAACGCTTGCTGCCGCATCTGCTCGACAGCGCAGTGGCGACGGCCGCGCCGGATGCGTGCATCGAGCGTCTGTTGCGCCTGTTGCATTCCGTGATGCGCCGCCCGGCGTACCTGGCCTTGCTCGAAGAGCAGCCGCTGGCGCGCGAACGGCTCGTCGCCTTGTTTGCCGACAGTGCGCTGCTGGCCGAGCGCGTCATCGCGCATCCGCTGCTGCTCGACGATCTGCTCACGGCGAATGCCGATGCGGCCCCGCCGGACCGGGCGATGCTGAGCGCGGAAATCGAGCGCCGCGTCGCGCAGGCCGATACCGCCGACGCTGAAGCGGCGATTGAAATCCTGCAGGAAGAAAAACACAGCGCGGCATTCCGGATCGGCCTGGGCTTTCGCAATGGACTCGCTGCGATCGCCACAGCGCGCGCCTTGAGCGGCGCCGCGGAAGCGGTCGTCGCACAAACGCTGGCGTTGGCGGAGCGCGACCTGGCGCGGATGCACGGCCGTCTCGGCGGGCTCGCCGTCGTCGGCTACGGCAGCCTCGGTGGCGCGGAACTGGGCTTTGCCTCCGACCTGGATCTGGTGTTCGTCTACGACAGCGCGCTAGCGCAACGCGAAAGCGACGGCGCACGGCCGCTCGAAGGCGTGCGCTATTGCGCGCGTCTGGCGCAGCGCGTCGTACACTGGCTGACGACGCAGACGCAAGCGGGAAAACTCTACGACGTCGATGTGCGCCTGCGCCCTGACGGCGGCAAGGGCCTGCTCGTCGTCGGCCTGGATGCGTTTGCGGAATACCAGCGCGAACGCGCCTGGATCTGGGAGACGCAGGCGCTCGTGCGTGCGCGACCGATTGCCGGCGACGCGGCGACGATGGCGGGATTCGCGGCCGCACGCGCACAACTGCTGGCGCAGCCGCGCGATGCGCAACTCGTGCTTGAACAGGTGACCGGCATGCGCGCACGCTGGCGCGCCGAACGCGATCGTTCGACCGCGTCGCTGCTCGATCTGAAGCAGGGCGCCGGCGCATTGCTCGATGTCGAATTCATCCTGCAGACACTCGTGCTGCTGCACGCGGGCGCCCATCCGAATTTGCTGGGTGGCAGCAACAGCGCCGATTTGATCGCGCTGGCCGGTCAGGTGGGAGTGCTTGGCGCCGCACAGACGCTGGCGCTGCAGCAGGCGCACGCGATGTTGTTGCAGCGCGCACTGGCGTGCACGCTCGACGCGCGGCCGCGCTTGGCTGCGCGCGACGAGGAGCTGCAACGGCGTACGGTAGATGTTCTGGAAATCGCCAAGGTGCTTGGGCTGGCGTTTGGATGAATCGCGATTCGAATAGCCGTTCGTGCTGTGCCACCCGACACCTTTCTCAGGCGAACGGTTTCAACAACCCTTAATCAATTTCCCGCCAACGCGACCGCCAGATCCACCCGCGTCGATTCGAGCACATGCCAAACCTTGCTCGCGACGGCGGCGAGTTCCCGCAGTGGCGGCGGTTGCGGCAATGTGGAGAAATCCACTTGTGGATCGAGCGCGTGCAGCCAGCCCTGCGCGCGCAGCTCGGCGTGCAGCAACGGAATCCGGCCGCGCGCCGATTCCGGCAGCAGTGACAGCACCGGGTTGCCGGTCGCGCACGCCTCCGACAGCATGTTGACCGAATCCGGCGTCACGATGATGCGATCGGCAGCGGCCAGATAACCCTGGTAGGGATTCTCGCCATCGCTCGATCCGTTCCAGAAATGCAAGCAGTCCGCGCGCAGGCATTCGCGCAGGCGCGCGCGCCATGCTTGCGGCGTCCGCCGCGAGCTGGCCACGAGCAGGGTGCCCCCGTCGCGCGCGACGAGAGTGTTCACGCGTGCCAGGCAGTCATCGAACCAGGCATCGCTCAGATCGAGCCCACGCCGCGGTCCGCCGACGAGCAGCGTCGTACGCGGGTGCGGCAATTGCGCGACGACCGGAAAGCGCATCAGCCCTTCTTCGAGCCAGTCCTCATCCACGGTGTTGAGCGCGCCGAGTGTCTGGATCACGTTGGCGCCAGTTAGCTCATCGTGGCGCGGCGCGATGACGAGGTCGAACTCGCGCGGATCGATGCGCGGATCGAGAATCTGAATCGTGAAGGTCTTACCGGCGCTCAAGCGGCGCAGCGCCCGAGTGATCAGGGCCGCGTGCCGGCCGCAGCCGATCGCGAGCGCCGGCCAAGGTGCCTGCAGACGCGCACGAATTTCGCGCGGCAGCGCGAAGCGCGCACCCAGTTGCATGCGCGGTGCGAACCAGCGCCATGGTGCGTGCAGGTTCAGGCGCATCACCATCGGTGTCAGGCGCATCGCTTGTGCGAGCGCGAAAGCCTGGCGCTCGTTGCCCGCGGCGCCGTCGCTGATAACCCACACGTCGGAATGAGGAGCGGAATCGTTCAAGCTGCGGGTGGACCGGAGGGCGCGATTGTAAGCTCTGCCGCACTACAGCGTTCCATGGATGAAGACGACGCCGGCGCGGGCCGGCGGCTATACTGACGCAATTGGCGCGCTAGCGCGAATCATGGAAGTTTGCTCATGCACACCCCGCTCGATGACGCCGCGCTCGATCAGATCTTCCGCAAGGCGCGCACGTACCGGCGTTCGGCCGATGCCTGGTTGCCGCAGCCGGTTTCCGATGCGCAACTGAGCGACATCTATGACCTCGCCAAGCTCGGGCCCACCAGCGCGAACTCTTCGCCGGCACGCATCGTGTTCGTGCGTTCGGCGGAAGCGAAGGAAAAGCTCAAGTCGGCACTGAGCGCCGACAATATCGCGCAGACCATGGCTGCGCCTGCGACGGCCATAGTCGGTAGCGATCACGCGTTCTACGAACAACTGCCGCGCCTGTACAAGGAATCGCCCGAGGCGAAAAGCTGGTTCGAAGGCAAACCCGAAGTCATCGCCGCGACTGCGTTCCGCAACGCCAGCCTGCAGGGTGCATATCTGATCATCGCGGCGCGTGCACTGGGCCTGGACTGCGGGCCGATGTCAGGTTTTCATAACGCCACGGTCGACAAACTGTTTTTTGCCGGCACTCAGGTCAAATCCAATTTCCTGATCAACATCGGTTATGGCAATCCCGCCGTGATCCGCCCGCGCGAAGAACGTTTCGAGTTCGATGAAGCTTGCCGCATCGTCTGATGATTCAAAGGAGAACAAGATGAAATTCCACCATACAGCTTTGTTTGCGTCGCTGCTGATGGTCAGCCTGGCTGCGCTTGCGGACCAGAAGACCGCTACCTCTGCGCCCGCAGCGACGCATGCGCAGACGTTCAACCTCGACTGGGAACACACCCAGGTCTCCTTCACCTACGATCATTTCGGATTCTCCAATCCCACCAGCCGCCTCGAACAGATCAAGGGAACGCTTGAGTTGGACCAATCCGACTGGAGCAAGTCGTCGGTGAGCGTGACGATGCCGCTGGCCGGTCTGCATTCCGGGGTCGAGAAGCTCGACAAGGACTTGCTGTCGGAGAAGTTTTTCGATGCTGCGAAGTACCCGGACATCACATTCAAGAGCACCAAGGTGGAAAAGACCGGCGATCACAAGCTCAAGGTGACCGGTGACCTGACCGCGCACGGCGTGACCAGAGCGGTCACGCTCGACGTCACGGTCAACAAGATCGGCGACAATCCGATGAAGGGCAGACCGACCGCCGGTTTCGACGCCAACACGTCGTTCAAGCGCTCGGATTTCGGTGTCGCGGGCTATGTACCGGCGGTAGGCGACGAAGTGAAAGTGCACATCACTGTGTCGGCGGACCTGGCGAAATGACGACGCGTAAATCCCGGCGCTGCGCGCCGGGATTTACCGCTTGGGCGGGCTACTGCTTCTTCACGCCCTGACTCTTCAGCGCTTCCAGCCCGCCCAGATTCAAACTCCCGACCGCGCCCTTGATCTGGTCGATGCTGTCGGCGTTGCCGGCCACTTTTACCGTGAAGCGGTCGCCGAGCACGACACTGTATTCGCCGTATTTGCTCTGCGAATTCCATTCTTCGTGGGTGAGGCGCCCGTTCTGCTTGTAGGTCTTGTCGTAGCCGTGGTCGGTTTCGCGCGATTGCTCCACACCGGCCCAGCCCGCCAGGGCGGTAATACCCTTGGCGCTGCCCATGTCGCCGATTTCCAGATGCAGGCTGTGGCCGGCTTCGTCGGAATAGTTGGCGTTGGCCTGTGAGAACTGCATGCCCATCGCCCCGTTGCGCTCGGCCGAGACATCGGTGCGTTTCAGGCCAGCCAGTGTTTCCGGTACGAACGGCTTGAGCACGTCGGGTGCCAGCGCCTCGACCTGATCGCCCCCACCCAGGATCGCACCCATCACTTGGCCCGCGGCCTGCGCCTGAGCGCTAGCATCGCCGGATTTTTGCGCCTGTTCCATCTTCTTACCCGCTTCCTGGGCTTTCTGGCCGATCGCAGCGAGCTTGCCCAGTGCACTGTCGCTATCGATCGTCACGTCGCCGTTGCTGCTGCCCAGGTGGATGCCGCCGCGAGGTCCGAAACCGCCCATCGCGCCGGCGCCGACCATACTGCCGACGACCATCATCACGATCCAGCCAAGCACGATCGCGCAGATGATGCTGACAGCCGTGTAGCCGCCGGCCTTGTCCGGCGGACATTTCATCGTGTGCGGCAGGCTGAGATAGAACAGGTAAATCCCATAGATCGCCGCCGCGAGCAGCGCCAGTCCGGCGAGCATGGCCGGCAGAATCACCAGAACCCCGGCAACCCAACTCGCCGTATAGGCATAAGCCGCAGTCTTGAGCGCCTGTACCTGGTTCTTTTGTGCCTGGAAGGTGCCCGCGAGCGCATCGATGATCAACGCCATCACAAACACCAGGCCCAGCGTGAGCGCGTACATCAGCACCATCTGTACCAGGCCGGTACCGATGCCGGTCCTGTAGCTGATGCCGAAGAAACCGTAGCCGATGATGCTGCCCTTGATGAAACCGAACACGGCCGGAATCGCCGCGAGCCAGATGATGTAGTTCGTGTACAGTCCCTGCACCGTTTCCGTTTCGGCCGCGATCACCGGCCACTCGGTTTTCGGCGTCAGCAGGATGTTCTTGGCGCGTGCGATGATCTTGTTGAAATCGAATTCCACGACGTGATCCCTCCCGAGGATAAGCAGTCCCGCATCTTACCGGGTTCGGGTTGGAAGGGAATATGCGCGATTCGGCGTGTGACCCGTGAAGCGGATCACCATTGGCGCGCGTGTCGGCGCACAAATTGCTAGACTTGCCTGCTGGCCGCCGCGGGCGGCGTCTCACGTTTCAGCAAGGCTTGCCATGTCCGACACCGCTTTTTCCAATCAACAACGCGCCGCGGTCCGGCTGGTGCCGGCCAACGCGCAGAATGAATACGCCGTCACGCGTGCGGACCTGCCACTGTCATGTCCGATGCCGGGAATGAGCCTGTGGAACTCGCATCCCAAGGTGTACCTGGCCGTCGAAGCGACGGGCCAAGCCAAGTGCCCGTACTGTGGCGCCAACTACTCGCTGAAGGACTAGCAAAGCGACGTGGCAGGGCGGCCGCTTACCGTAATCCAGCTGTTGCCGGCGTTGAACGCCGGCGGCGTGGAACGTGCAACGCTCGAAATCGGCGGTGCGCTGACCGCGGCCGGGCATCGCTCGATCGTGGTCAGCGGCGGCGGGCGCCTGCTCGATCAGCTCGCCACTCAGGGCAGCGAACACATCGAGCTCGACATCGGCCACAAATCGCTGTCGACGCTGCGCCACGCCTGGACGTTGCGCAAGCTGTTCAAGCAGCTGCGCCCCGACATCGTGCATGCGCGCTCGCGCTTGCCGGCGTGGCTGGGTTGGTCGGCGTTGCGCGGATTCGGCGCCGCACGGCCACATTTCGTCACGACGGTGCATGGGCTCAATTCACCCGGCTCGTACAGTTCGATAATGACGCGCGGCGAGCGCGTGATCTGCGTGTCGAACGCCGTGCGTGATTACATCCTCAAGCACTATCCGAGCATCCGGCCGGGACGCCTTACGGTGATTCCGCGCGGCGTCGACACGCGCGAGTTTCCGTTCGGATACCTGCCGGACGACGCCTGGCGCGCCGATTTCTTCCGCGAATTCCCGCAACTCGACAGCGGCATGCTGCTGACCCTGCCGGGCCGCGGTACGCGCCTGAAAGGACATGCCGATGC
>Ga0157379_10006249_pt1 | contig 10254 bp, 10 predicted proteins | sample S25metaG_FD_121802 | JGI IMG/M metagenome (GOLD analysis project Ga0157379, IMG submission 121802) | Switchgrass rhizosphere microbial communities from Kellogg Biological Station, Michigan, USA - S2-5 metaG | ecosystem: Host-associated > Plants > Roots > Rhizosphere > Soil | place: USA... | reverse complement strand
GTCGTCTTCAATGAATTTCGTGCAACACTTGGCAATGGATGAGAAGCTGCGAGCGCTATTGTTTTCTGGTCCCAGACCCAGGATTTGTCGTTAGCCATGGTTGAAGGTCAAGAAAAAGGACCCAATATAAAGGATTTCCATTTCAGTGCACTACAATACATTACAATGCAACTATATAGTTGGTATGTAGGGCTAACAATTCACGAGGAATGACGGGATTGGGGACTAGTCATTTAAAGGAACTGACCCCACTGACCCATGCCGAAATGCTGGTGGATGTGACCCGACCATTGACCCGACAGGTCAAGTCGGGTCAATGGGTCAAAGGACCAGTCTGGACGAACACTGGGATGATGGGCCCTCGATGCTTTGGCTGAGGTGGAGGTGCTGCCGTTCTTCTCGATGTGGATGTAGATAGTGGGCTTGATCCAAAAGAAGTACGTGGTTTGAACTCTGCTGCAGCAGCGTTGAGTCCTGAGGCAGATTCGGTGGTGTGGATGGCGTTTTGAAGAAAGGTGTTGGGGGATGATGAAACACAGCTTGGCCAGAGGAGTCCTAGTCAGTGATAGAACCAGACCCATTTCACTTTACTGGCACTGATGGTGGGTAGACAAAGGATATCAACAAAGGGTGAATTGCCATTGAACGTCGTTTGTGGCCGTTTGAAAAGACAAACGTGACGTCACGCGTTTGTTTCCGTTCTTGGTCACACCATGTTGGAGACAATACTGGCAAATGGAATAGCAAATCCGAGGTGGGGACCTCTCTCTACTTATGCCTGTGCGTCTCGACACCGACTCCATCGATAGTCACTCGTCTTATCTTTGCAGTTCTTCTTGGTAGTGCACTCGACAGCGCAAGAAGGAGACAAGCTCGCTACCATCCGTATTACTGTAGGGAGAATGAAGGTTCTTTCGGATACCTATCAGTTCACTGCGCGATGGAAGTCGATATTGATCAGACTGAAGGTGCGTTCCCTTCACATCTCTTCAAGCTTCATGTAACCGCCTCATCGCTGACAAATCTTTACACACGCGTGGCAAGGCTGATGCCTATAGCAATGCGATCCGCCTTCATTGACTCCCCCTTGCCACTATCTTCGCAGTAAGTCTTTGCCATTTTACTTGACACAAGGAAGAAACAACTCTCTTCGACTCTCATAACACTATGGTTCGTCAACGCTCCTGAAGAACTGTAGTTATTTGGGAGGATAAGGGTCGTTTCTATATTCGCCAGGCTCGTCGTTCGCCACGTTACATCCGACCCATTATCGCCGTCACTTATCTCCACCATCGCATCATCACCCACCTTAAACATAGGATTTTTTTCATCGCTCCTCTTTCCGGTCCCATTCCTTCCTCTCGGCTGTTCATCATAACTCATCCCTCCACATCCTTACCGTCCTTCATCCCGTCCCCCCATCCCCCTCTTAACGCCGCCACCCCACCGCCGTTGACTACACCGTCCCGTCCTTTTAACTCCGCTATCGTTCCCTTCCCTTATTCCATTGACATCCTACCATGAGTGGGCCTGACTCCGCCGCTACTAGCTAAAATCATTTAGCCTCACGATCAACCTCTTCTTAATCCAATTACTTGTTTAGCCGCTGTTGAGATTTCCCCCATTTCTGGTGGCTTGTACGCTATCCCTCTCGTCCCTCCTTGCAGGTGAGTTACTTAGTTATTTCGACCCCCGAAGCTTTTCTTACTCTCTACAACAACGTCGGGGGTGGTTGGGACGGTTTGAAGTTGGACTGGCGCAACGGGCCAAGTGAATCGTGTTCCCGCTGAGGAGAATGGCATAACAGCACGCGAAGAAACCATAGGCGATGCAAGAGACATCGTTTCTTCCTGCGATACACTGACATCCACGTTACACCTGCCTTTTCGAAATTCCCGTCTACGTTATCGATGTTTGATAGATTCCCGCGTTTCTTTTCGACGAGCATTTCGGGTCGACGCGTCAACCAATTCTGGTCTACGTAAAATAATAAATTAGCCTAAACAGAAAACCTGAAAGAAAGGAACGAAAGGAACCAAAAATTCACGACCAAGTCGACTCGACTTATTCAATTGCACAACCGTCCCTTCCTCCCTTCCTCAGTCCTAATCCCAAACCCGCCTGCAACCTCCTTCGCCGTCATCCAACCCCACCATTTCTCGAAATTCCGCAAGCGGTGCCCCTATGCCTCACCCTCACCGTATATGCCTTCCAAAGCACAGGGACCGCGCCCCTCACACCCCCAAAATGATATGCCAACATACACGCCATGAAGTAACTCGTCCCTCCATCCATCCTTAACCTTCATAAAAAAAACAGCGGGAATGCGTCGAGACACGCTTCGGAGCTACGGGATTTCCGGGCACGGTGAGAGTGGCTTTTTTAAAGTGGGTGTTTCGTTGGGTGGAGGGAAGAGGAGGGAGAGGAACATGTAGGGAGAGGGGAGTGGAAGCGGCGGAGGAGCGGATGTGGGCGAGGATGTAGTAGGCGCGAAATTCGGGCTCGTTGGGAGAGGAGAATTTTCGTTCATTGTTGTTGTCGTCACAAAATTGCATTAGACTTTGGAGGGCCGGGGTATATGTGATCAGATGGGTGGGATGTAAGAATGGGAGGGAGAGCCGTGCTCTTAATATCTATTCGACTTTTTGGCGATAATCGAAGCCTCGGATATCGTCTCCATCGTAGAAGCGGTGCACGGCGAGGATGTACAATCTTGCAATACCTTCGAAATGCTCGATAGCAATAGTTCCTTTCGAATGCTGGATGGTGAAATCGAGTCTGATAGCCTTCATGGGCTCACGAATGGATGTACAGGTGGCTTCGAGACCGTGGTTTGCTAGGGGGCCGTAGAATAGGTAGTTGAGGGTTGGCTAAAGTGTATTCAAGAGCGTGTATGATTATTGAGAAGGTGCAACGAACCTTGAGCGCATGCGGTGGTCAAAGAGCTCTCTAGCGGCTCGTCATTCCCTACTGCAGCGTCGATATTTCTTGACAGCTTTCGTACGACCGATCCGCTTCGGACTCGTCCCAGGAATCTACCAGAAAGGGTCAATAACAACTTAACCTAACTACTGACGAAGAGATACAGCCAAGACCATCGGAGACTGTGGATCTGGGGATGCGACATTTGTGTTGGCTCGCGCCGGACATTGGGGAAGGTGCAAAGGTTCCGCTTGTGTCATCGTCGCCTAAGCGGCAACAGGAGTAAACTTTCCAAGTTGGAATCTTGAAATCCGAATGATGTGGTATCCGTTCCTTGATTTCCGAATTCAGGGGCCAAAGCTCGTGTCCGCCCGTCGGCCCTCGGGCCCCATACCCGTAATCGCTCAACCTCTGATCATTATCCTGTCAGTGGCAATTGAAGGATACGAATATTCTCCGAAAGTTCCGAGCTTGTTCTGAGGTGAATGTTGGGCAAAGACTCCGTTTTGGAATGGATAATATATAATAATATGGAAGCTTGATGCATGAGTCACGTCCCCTTCTGGAACTTCATTTCATTAATGTTTCAATCGGATAAAATGCTTCTGTGAATATACAAGTACAGGCATACGCATACATGTTACACAGATACATCCGCTTCAGATCCGTGGCTATCCTCAGTTTTTGTGTTTTCTTGAAGTATTTGCTGGATGTGACCCATCGCTGGACTGCCAGCTTATTTACCTTTACCCCTTTAGACACAAGAACAACGGAAGGCGGTTCAGCCTTTTTGCCACTATGTAATTTGTCCATGCATTCCCTATGGAAGTTCTCTTAGCACATCTAGAACCTGCTACCCCTCTGTGAACAAACTTGCGTTCAGACCAGATCGTCAAAGGTGACGGACCTACAAAACTCGTGGTTGAGGCGCGTCTTGAGAGCATCGGCTTTATCGTTGGTGGCAAAAGATCACCGAGCTACTTTAGGATAGAAGCGCCGCGAGGTGGTGACTATGAAATTCTATCTCCCAGGTTCTTCTCGCTCCACCCACTTTGGAAGTCAATGTCTTTGGATATTATTCTTGTGGCTACCATGGTAAATTAGGATTTGAAGTGCAGTTTCGGTTGAGTATGGATACTTAATCGAGTCCACCTCGACTCCTGAACACTGCCTCCTACTAGTCTTGCTTGCTTGGGCAATCTCCGGATAACCTGTAAAGGTGACTGAGGTCTCGGACACTATCCGTGGAAATAACGTGCGAACTACCAAAACAGCAATTACCCTACCCTCGCATAGTAACCTCAAACTCACTGGCTCGAGTGCGGTTATAATGTGTCAACTCTCGAATTCCACAAATGGCCACAGCCATAAGAATCTGCTACTTGTGCAAGTATAAAATCCCATTACTGTCCGGTTGTCATGCCTCCCGCGGCATCGCCGATTTTCCTGTCATTCTTCAAGTGGGATATAATCCTCTCTCAGGTTTCAACTCGAAATTTTGACCAGGTTTTTCAAGTCTTCACTCATTAATACGGCATTTATTTTTTGATCATGACATCTCCTTATCTCACAAATTCTCGTACGTCTCAAGTGAACTGTTATATATAAAATTGATGGTACGTTTTCTAGGTACTGAATGGCATGGCTATGATGAGTATTCACCCCCTCAACACGTTAATCAGTCGCAAGAAATCGACATGTCAAGTGTAAGCAATCATCGATCATCCCCCTGATTCCCCTTCTTTCACCTGACGTTGTGTATACTCTATTTGAATAAAAGTGCTCTCCCGCATATTATGGTCAACCCTGTCTCCCTTCTATTGTAACTTCGTTTGGAGTGGATCAAAATTATTTGAATACGCTCACCCTTGCGTCGACCGCCTCCATCTCCGCGGTTGGTTCAAGTTTCGTTCCTTCATTTTCTCGTGCCTCCTTCGTCGCTTCCCCGGTGGAACCACCTCCTGACCTTCACGAAATATTCGCTTTGACTCCAGAAAAGCGCACCGAATTCCTCTCTACGTTTAAATACTTTCAGGTCCAATCGCAGCCTTCCGCATCTAGATCCCCCGATGGACACTACTACAGCTGTACATGGTCGTCTGGGAACGGGAAATGTGACTGCTTCTTTTACACTGAAGCGGAAGCGGAAGCTCACGCAAGGGCGCATATGGAGAACGCGACCTACGCGTGTAGTTGGTAAGTGTTGTTCTATTTGTATCATGGGAATGGACTTTATTCAATCGATTTTGACTTTTGATGAGTCTAGTGGGAAGGCGTATGTTTACAAGAATAGTGCCGTCAAGCATGCTAAAAAAATCAATGGCAATTGAGAAGTCAACGTCAACTTGTTGACTGGTTTGATTTTCTGAAGGACATCGTTTGATAAAGGGACTTCTCCACAGCGCCCTCATCGAATGGATCTGTCCCGGAGATGTCCCCTGTGTCCTGACGCTGCGAGGGACGGTGTCTTCAGGACACTACAGCCTTCCCTCTCCCTCCGTTTTCTCTCCCCCATGTATTGCACGATATGCGTTCGTTATATCGTCTGTACGAGGTTTCTCCACTTTTGTACCCTATCCTCTGTCTCCATTTTCTTTATCATATAATTTTCAACCTCAATGACCCTGGTATCTCCTGTCGAAGTACACCCAGTCGGTTTGTAATCTCAAGTCTTTTTTTATTTTTTTATTATTTTTTTATCTGTTTTTACTCCGTCATCCCCCTCCTTGCTTAGAAAGTTGTGACGATTACAACTCTATTCTCTTTACATCAAACACGTCTTAAGCAGCATGGTGAATAAGTCGAGCTGAGTACTAGATCTAACCTTCATGAGGCTTTTATGGAAGACCCGAGTTTCCGACCGCATCACTGCCTCGACAATTCTCGAAGGAAAACTGCGCCTTCGATAAAATGAAGGGACCCACAGACCTGTGGCTCGGGTCTTGATGTTCTCAAGTTCAAATGTAGATCTATATCGATGCCCGGTCGGATTCTTCATACCGCATCATAGCGATTTTTGCACAGATTTCATTTCTGCCCCTGTATCATCACTATGAAGAGGGAGGTCCGGGCCGTTCAAATTGGTTCAATCAAGTCGGTGAGAGTGGCATAAGCCAGACCCCCTACACTGTCCTCCACCAGCGGTCAATTCGGTGTTCAACGTCTCTTCGTACGGAGTTTGTCTCTTAATTCATCAAGTATCCCTATTATTGGTAGAGAAATCGGCACTTTCTCATTCTTCTGAATTCAAGCAAGGGAAATACCCGAAGGATTCATTCCGTCGAATATCTTACTGCATAACTTTAAACTGATGGATATTAGGATTTAAAGGCTCTGTACCTGTACGCCACAGGGTCGCTTCGATCAATCATGCCACGTTCTTTGAAGCGTGATCGATTGCTTTCCTTTTGTTATCCATCTTCTACATACCAGTGACGTCTCTTCTGCAGCTAGCTCAAGTTCTCTGGGCATGCATTTTAGTTGAGCGAATACTAGTACTTAGAGACACGGTCTCTGCAATGACGGCAATCACACAGCGTAGCACAGCCCAGAAATCGGTCCTGTTCCACTGTGGGAACGCCAGGATAAAGTTGGCTCACCCTATTTCGTTCTTAGAGGAATCTCTTCCAAAGGTGCAAAGGGTACAACGCCTTACATCGCCTCTCGAATGTTCCGGAATTTAAATTGCCACCTTCCATACCTAAACACGTGGTTAATAATTTTCCTTGCAGTGAGTACATTTCGAGGCAATGCATGTACTCGGCACTTGATTTCTCGATCTGGATAACTTAGGACGGCGATTATACTCAGGTATTGCATCGATTCCTTCACTCTCTTGCGGGTTTCGTCCACGCTCTAAAGAGTTGACTGACCTTGACCACGAGGTTCTCCCGAGGCAATGGGCTCCAGGCTCCTAATACCTTATATAGGCCAGATGAACACCTACCTTATCGCCCGACCCCATCAGCTTCAACAGTCTGGTCTTGCTTGAAAATCAGCACTCACCTTCTCCAGATATCATCCAAAGACCTTTATCCCAACATCGATCCTGTGAGTCTCTAGAATCAGAAATAATGTGATAAACGCACTCATAGCGCTATGTTATGATACAGAAGCAATTCTTGTTGTTATTTACAATATGCAACAAAATACTTGGAACACGTTGCAATATCATCATTCATATTTTCCTGTCATTGAGCCTAGGATTCACGAAATATATTCCCGACCAGTGACGGAGGATCCCCCGGCAGTGGCGTACATCTTTGCGGGCATTGACCCTCTCTTTCCGGAACGTCAATGTTTTATATGCAAATGGCCGTACGGCAGACGCTGCACTGCCTCAGCATTCGATTCTTTCGAGAGGGCCTTTGCACACGTCTGTGAACACTATGAGAAGGCAAGGTTCACCTGCAGCTGGTAAAACAATACTCTTCCTGCTTTACGCGTCTCTGTTAATCATAAAATGTAATTAGTGGGAAAATTTACCAGAATAGGTCAGATGCGATAAGACATGCACAAAGGGAAAATAGAAGACAACGGGAGACCGGTCTCCAAGCCTAGCAGCTTCTTGTAAATGCATTTTTATGTACCTTCCAAATAATCTCACCTTAGAAAAACTGCTCTTTCCCAGCTCTAGCTCCATTCTTTCTTACGACGTATATGTACATCAGTACATCTGAATACCCTCAGGGGATCCTTCTTCTAGTACATCTTTATCCGAAAAAAAGTCTGTCATATTTTACATAATGGATAGCTACAGAGTAACAAGAAGAAGAAGATATCAAACTAAAAGGATGTTCACCTCAACGCGTCCACCACCTTAGTGTGACAACACGTAGTGTCACGCCATCCGAAGTTTTTCATCGTCTCGTTCTTTCGTTGATATTACACCATTTAAGCGGGAGATTGTGAGCGCAGAGAAGTGAAATGGATATTATCTGGTTCGCCTGCGGCTGGCATGAATTATACTTCCGTGCTTTATGCGTGGCTGTGAATACTGAAATATCATCAGTGGAAAGATTTGTCAGAATAGGTCAGATACGCAAGACGCACAAAAAGAGAATAGAAGACCGCTGGAGACTTATCTCTGGGCGCAGCAACTTCTTGTATATCAGGCCCTATACCTTCTAGTGACAGCCATCTGAGAGAGAGAGAGAGAGAGAGAGAGAAATGCTCTTTTCCGGTATTATAGGGCCAGAATTTCCCTATCTTCTCCATCTCACTACAATGTAAAGTCAAATTTCAATACGCATTTCCTAACTTCATCACAGCGGTATTTGAAGCCATAGTCGATTAAATATCGTAAGTGATCTGTTTCTCCTTGGTTCAATATTCTATTTTTTGATAGGTATGTACGTGCAGTCATTTTCTCTTCAGGAACAGCAGATAAAACTCTTCGAGAGATTCGTGTTTATCTAATACCTACCTTCCTTTACGTCTCCTTTACCTCATCCTGATGGCATACTACATCTGAAAATACCTACACTGTGCTTCTCCTTACCTCTGCCTCATCGAAGACGTCCAATACATGCTGGGGGCTGCGTTCTCCCATGTTTGTGTCAGGCCCCACTACCCAAATAGTTTAGCCTCACGTTCTACCTCTCCTTAATCTAATTAATTGTTCAGCCGTTTCTGGGAGTTCCTCCAGTTGCCAGTCCTTTGCACGCCATTCCTCTCGTCCTTCTTTGCAAGTAAGTTACTTGGTTACTCCGACCCCGAAGCTTTTCTTACTCTCTCGTGCACTGACGGTCTATTTACATTGCTAACAGATGGCAGAACAAAAGCTGCTGTTACTCATGGACAGAGATGGAAAGCTGAAAGAAAAGAAGTACAGCAAATTGTACTGAAGTGGGAGGAAGATAACGACACAATGGAACTTCCACCAGGGAATGGATGCCCAAGCCTAACTATACAGATTCGCACTGGATTTACTGGCATCAATTCGTGGCATACCAGAAGAAATCCTTGGAGAGATATTTTGCTATGCTGCCTATCTCGAACTAGTACCTCGCGACAGTACAGAAGACCAGTTCAAACACTGCAACCGCTATGCTTTGTCACCTGATATCCCTCCGCTGGTCCTTTTTCTGGTCTGTAAAACCTGGCGTCGTGTCGCATTACAGACACCTGAAATATTCCAAAGATCAGTCCATGTAGAGGATGCTCCTCTTCTTCACTTGGACAAGATAGTGCCGATGTGGCTACGACATTCAAGGGCATTGCCGCTATGCATACATCTGTCTTTCCTAGAAAGGGAGGTGACAATACGGATTTGGAGGGGTAAAGCATATCGGAGGGCTTTCGACCCAACGGCTACCCATATACACCGTTTGACGTCCCTCTCGCTCCATGAGTTGCACCGGCGATGGCTACTACATCAGGAAAGTTGCCACAGGGACATAAAATGGCTAGCACTATATAGGCTGCCTTGCGCATAAACGCCCGTGCTTGGGATGCTATGAACGCTATGGGAGGTATATAGACTCTCTAGCTCGTGCACACTTTGCTGATGCCTATGCGCGGGAAGATATTTGAAGGCACCCGCTCTATACATGCTTCAATTACAGTATTCTTGAACATGCCACAGTCTGTAGTCCTCTTCTCCCGACAAATTTCACGCTCCTGATTTGACCGACCTATATGTGGGGGATATTCTTGACTGGCTGAACATCATTAAATATACACAAGAGAAGTCATGCGCTCTGCTCTGGGCCTCCTCTATTCTCTCTGAGACCCGCAACTGGAGAAAATGTGTCTAATGTGAAGTTATTCTAAGTTGTATTTTGTGCCTATTCTCGCAACTGTTCTCAACTATTGTTCCTCCAACATGTTGCGCACTTGCACCGGAAGGCTTATCGGAGGTCGACATTTGGTGCATATCATGTTCACTAACGACACGATCAGAGGTTGAAGCTTGAAGTTTTCACCGTTCAAAACGAAATTTTCAAAAGAAACATGTGAGTAAGGAATTAGGAGTTAGAGGAATATAAGTAGTTGCTAAATCGCTCCATGGGATAAAGTCGAACCTGGCGGTGATGAGCGAGGGATCGAGACAGGAGTCAATTGAGAATTTCGGAAGAATCGGAAGCACAAGAACTGCAGGAACTGCCGGAATTAGCCACCGGAAAAGTTATATAAGGGGGCTGGAGAGAGAAAGTCCTCCATATCTTTAATACACGAGAAATCTCAGCAATTGCGCCTATTTTATGCCCCCGCTTATACGATGTCACCCGGAGAGTTTCTCTCGTTTCTCAACCAACATCCCAACTTTGAATTTTTCGAGGGGACGTCTGTTTCCTCTGAGAGTGTACAGCAGCATGTACCACAACCATC
>Ga0157379_10006245_pt1 | contig 10258 bp, 8 predicted proteins | sample S25metaG_FD_121802 | JGI IMG/M metagenome (GOLD analysis project Ga0157379, IMG submission 121802) | Switchgrass rhizosphere microbial communities from Kellogg Biological Station, Michigan, USA - S2-5 metaG | ecosystem: Host-associated > Plants > Roots > Rhizosphere > Soil | place: USA: Michigan... | reverse complement strand
ATTGCGTGAGTCGCCGAGAACCATCGGAGTGAGCCCCGGGCCTTTGATCTGGATTACCGCCAGATCGTGAGTCCGGTCGGTGCCCACGACCGTGGCCTTGTACTTCTTCAGGTTGTGCAGCGTCACTTCCACTTGCCGGGCCTCGGCAATCACGTGATAGTTGGTCAGCACGTGACCTTCTTTGTCGATGATGAAGCCCGAGCCCTGCCCTTCCTGCGGCACCAGGCCATAGAAGAAATCGAAAGTCACGGCGCGCGAAGTGATGTTCACCACGGAATCAATGTTTTTGCGATAGACACCGATATTGTTCTGCTCTTCGGCATCGAAGGACTCGCCTGAAGCGGCTTCGGTAATCTCAACCTTATTGAGGGGACGGCCAAACCAGTTTGCAGAATGCATGGGGCCGGAACGGTAGGTAGTGAAGTAGTAGAACGCGCCGGCAAAAACCACCGCCAGCAGAATGGGACGCAGCAGCTTCATAGGGCAGAACCTTCTCTCACCGATTCCATGTGATTGTAAATCCCGGCAAGAACCGCGTGGGATAGCCGGTTACTTTGCTGCTTCCTTTTCCAACTCGGCATAAATTTTCTTTACCTGCCGCGCGGTTACAGCGAGTGCGCCCGAGTTATCAACCACGTAATCGGCAGCTTTGATTTTTTCTTCATCGGGTAGTTGGGCCGCCATGCGGCGCGTGACTTCGCGGCGGGCTGTTTCCGAATCTACTTTTAGACGCCGCGACCAGCGGTCGATACGCTGTTCCGGGCGACAGGTCACCACGATCAGACGGTCGAAGCCCTTCGCCATCCTCGCCTCGAGAATGAGTGCAGCCTCAACCATGGCAATGGCGCGCGGATCGCGCCGGCCCACGTTCGCCATCCACTCTTCTTGGCGGCGAATCACGGCGGGATGGATGATCTGGTTCAACTCCTCGACACGGGAAGGGTGGTCGGGACCACCGAAGGCGAGCTCCGCCAGGCAGGCGCGGTTCACGCCACCATCCGGGTTGAGGATTGCGGGGCCGAAATGAGCCACGACCTCCCGGTAGACAGCCTCACCCGGCTGTATGAGCTGGTGGGCGATCTCGTCGGCCTGGATCACATGCACTCCGCAGGCGGCAAACATTTCGCCGACAACCGACTTGCCCACGGCGATGCCCCCGGTCAATCCGACCTTAAGCACTTCGGGCGTGCTCCGCCGCCCGGGCGAGCGCGTGCGAACCCCTCCGCATCCGGGCCGCCTTCACGGTGTTCGCCATCAGCATGGCGATGGTCAGCGGGCCCACTCCTCCGGGCACGGGAGTGATCGCTCCAGCCACCTCGGCCGCGTTGGGATGAGCGTCTCCCACCAAGGTTGACCCTTTCGTGCGGAAGCTTTCCTCCCGTTTTTCGTTGCCCGCGAAAAGCCGGTCAAACTCGACCCGCTCGGTCACCTTGTTCATGCCCACATCAATCACGGCGGCCCCCGGTTTTACGAAGTCGCGGGTAATCATTCCGGCGCGGCCGATGGCGGCCACCAGGATATCGGCGCGCCGGCATACGCCTGGAAGGTCACGCGTCTTCGAGTGACAGACGGTCACGGTGGCATTGGCGTTGATCAGCAGCATAGCGGTGGGCTTGCCCACAATGTCGCTGCGACCCACCACCACAGCCTCCTGACCCGCAACCGGAATATTGCTGCGCTTGAGAATCTCAATGATCCCCGCAGGGGTGCAGGGCACCAGGCCCGGGCGCTGGGTAGAGAGAAAGCCTATGTTGACGGGATGGAACCCGTCCACGTCCCTGGCGGGGTCAACGGCCATGAGGATCTTTTTGGAATCAACCTGGGGCGGCAGTGGCAACTGCACTAGGATGCCATCAATTTCGTCGCGCCGGTTTAGTTGCAGGACGAGATCGAGTAACTCCTGGGTGGAAATCGTGTCGGGCGGAGTGAGCTGTTCACTGTAGATGCCCAGCTCTCCGCAGCTTTTAACTTTCCCACGGACATAGATTTCGGAAGCCGGGTTGTGGCCGACCAGAACGACTGCCAGGCCGGGACGCAGGCCAGCCGCCGTCAGGTCCTTTACCTCAGAAGCAACCTCCGCCCGGATTTCGGCGGCGATCTTGTTGCCGTCCAGAATCGTGGCAGCCATGAACCTAGCCTCCCCCTGGAGAATCGAGCTTTTATCGTAAACTATCTTGAGAGGAACTTGCTGGCAGAAGCTCTCAGTCAGCTCTCAGTGTCCCCGGAGTTGTACCTTCACTGAAAGCTGAGAGCCGTTCTCTGGCTTTCGTACTCTTAGCCCGGCCAAAAAGCGTAAAATCCCTTCCATGATTCCCCAAGATCTGCTCGACATCCTGGTGTGCCCCGTCTGCAAAAAGCCGCTGCTGCTGAAGGACGAAGGACTAAGCCTGAAGTGCGCCGAGTGCCGCCGCGTCTACCCGGTCCGGGACGGCATCCCCATCATGCTGGTGGACGAAGCCGTCACCGACCCCTCCTGACGCCATATTCTGTCATCGCTTCTCGTCCCACAACGACACAACGTGTCAAGATCGAGAATTCTCGATATGGCACATTCGTGCCACGAAACCCAGGCTCACCGAGGTCGCCAAAAGATTTAGGTGCCTTGCAACTTGCCGCAGCATAAGGGGTTTAAGAAACTAAACCGCTGGCCCCGACGTATATAGAGAAACGGGCTTGGATGCGGCACGAAAATTGCATGCAACGTTCGTGGCAGTCAATGAGTCTAATAGAGCAGGGTAATCTGGGTCGGAGGTGATAACGACCATGAAAGAACGATTCTCCAGTACCGAACTGACGGCTCTACGAAACGATCTTCTGCAGGGAGGCCTGATCGATTCGCGCGAAGCCGCTGAACTCCTGCAAGTTTTCCTCATGGGCCGTGGCTACGGGGTATCGCCTCAAGCAGCCATGGACGCCGTGGGCCGGGTTGAGATGTCCGGCTGCTCCATGCCGGTGCTGCAGAAAGAACTGGAGAGCCTTGCTCTGGTGATGTAATGCTAGTAACCACGACTATGTAAGAAATCTGCGGGGACCTCAGAACCAAGCCGTATCCCCGCGAGGTGAGTAACAAGAATCAGCCGGGCAAACCTGCCCGGCGTTTTTGTTTTTGCGGCCGCTTCTAACTCCGGGCTTCTAGATTCTGGGCACCCAATATCGGAAACGCTAGAGGCCAGAAGCTAGAAGCGTCTTCATTCGTACCTCAAACTCTCCACCGGATCTAGCTTGGCCGCCCTCGTCGCCGGGACGGTTCCGAAGATCACGCCTACGAATGACGACACCAGGATGGCCACGATCGCGGACAAGCCTGATATCGGAATCCGGTATTCCGTCAGGAAGCGTACCGAATAGGGAATCGCTAGGCCGATGACCACGCCGATCAGGCCTCCGACCAGGGAGATGGTCATGGCTTCCGCCAGGAACTGGAATCGGATTTCGCGGTTGGTAGCGCCCAGCGCTTTGCGGATGCCAATTTCGCGGATGCGCGAGCTGACCGTCGCCAGCATGATGTTCATGATTCCGATGCCGCTCACCAGCAGGACTACCGCCGCGACCAGCAGCAACACCAGCGTCAGGGCGTTGGCGGTTTTCTCCGCCAGCTGGACCAGCTGGGTGAGATTCATGACCTGGTAGACCGATTCGGCCCGGTGGCGGCTCTTGATGACGCGCCGGATCTGCTCCGTTGCCGGGTGCACCATTGAAGGATCGGCAGTCGAGAAATAAATCTGTTTGACGTTCGGAGTGTCAGTGAAATATCGGCTGACCGTATACGGGATCAGCATGGTGTAGTCAACCACTTCAGTTTGTCCAAAAGTGTCGACGCGCTCCCGGAACGTGCCCACGATGGTGAACGGCAGGCCGCTGAGCTTGATGATTTTACCGATAGCTTCTTCCTGCGATCCGTAGAGCTCCTCAGCCATTTTTTGGGTGATCACTCCAACCTTGTTGTGCTCCTGCGAGTCTTTGGAGTCAAAGAACCTGCCGGTGATCACTACCAGGTTGCGCACGATTCTGTAGTCAGAGAAAACCCCGAGCACGGAGATGTCGCGTTCCTTGCCTCCGCCCACGGGAATGCGTTCACCCAGAGGGACCACGGGAGAGGCCGCGACTATGCCGGGCACCTCTTCCATGGCTGCATTCATGTCGTCTATGGTGAGCGGGTCGGGGGTGACATTGGCGATGCGCTGGCCGCCGCTCTGGTATTCCGCCTCGATCTGGTTGGTGCCGATGGACTGGATCTGGCTCAGCACGTACTGCTTGCCGGTCATTCCGATGGTTACAACCAGGATCAGGGAGGCGGTGCCGATGACCATCCCGAGCGCAGTCAGCGCGAAACGCACCTTATTGCTGCAGAAAGTCTCGTAGGCGAAACTGAGGACCTCGCCGTACACCATTTTCGGCGGACGTCGTTCCGGCGCGGAGGTGGTGGCAGTCGCCATGCGTCTTCAGATTAGATGCTAGCCGCAATGGCCCCGAGGCGCAATTGTCTTAAAGCTCCATGATTTGGGGGAAGAACTCGACCTCAACATGCCTGTTATCCCGAGCGAAGTGGAGAAACCTTGTGTTCGTTCGGGGCGTCGCGGACTGATCCGCTCATAGGGTCCTTCGACTCCGCGAGGGTGTTTTTCGCAGCGAAACATCTCGCTCCGCTCAAGGATGACAAGAAAAACCGACGAAGCTGAGCCGCCTAACTCGGCGGCCCGGTTGCTCCCCGAGCGTAATAGGCGGCGTGGCCCGGGTCGAGTTTCCGGCCTTTCGCGCTGAAGATACGAAAATGCGCCAGCCCCGCTTTCTGCAGGGCAAACTGCAGCGTCGTCGTGAGCACCCCGAAGCCGTAGGTCACGCTGCGGCTGAAGTTGATGGAGGATGCGTCTTCGAAATACTTGGTCGGGCACGATACCTCGCCAATGCGGAAACCAAAGTTCACACATTGCGCCAGCACCTGATTGTCGAAGATGAAATCATCGGAGTTCTCGAGTAGAGGAAGGTTGAGCAAGACCTGGCGGCTGAAAGCGCGATAACCGGTGTGATACTCCGACAGCTTGATGCGGAGAAACAGATTCTCGAACGCGGTGAGGAAGCGGTTGGCCACGTATTTATAGAACGGCATGCCGCCATGCAGGGCCTGGCCGCCGATGATCCGCGACCCCAAGACCACGTCGTAGACCCCGTAGGCCACCATGCTGGCCATGGCGGTCACCAGCAGGGGTGTGTACTGGTAATCGGGATGCACCATGATGACGACGTCCGCGCCCGCGGCCAGGGCCTCTCGATAGCAGGTCTGCTGGTTGCGTCCGTAGCCGTAATTCTGGTCGTGCACGAAGAATTGCAGTCCCAATTGATTGGCAATTTCGACGGTCCGGTCGGAGCTGTGGTCGTCCACGAGGATGCGGATATCGACCAGTTCTGGCAGCTCCGCCACCGTCGTCGCCAGCGTCTTCTCCGCGTTGTAAGCCGGGAATACCACGGCGATGCGCTTGCCGTTGATCATCGGTGACCATCATAATCTCATAGCGTCGCCTCTGAATGTCGACTTTGACTGCGGCTTGATTACTGCTCCAATTTTTCAGCCGCTGCGCACCGCCGGACCTGGTCCCTTCGACTTCGCTCCGGGCAGGCTCCGACCTGCTCCCACACCAACTGGGCCTGGTTCTTGCTCAGCTTCTTCGGTCTCTTTATTGATAAAATACATGCAGAGCTATGGCTGAAAAGCGCACCCTTTTCGAGAAGGTCTGGGACGAGCACATTGTCTCTTCGCCGCCCGACCGCCTTCCGCTTCTCTATATAGACCTGCACCTGGTCCACGAAGTCACGTCACCGCAGGCGTTCGACGGCTTGCGTGTGGCCGGACGGCGAGTGCGGCAGCCCAACCGGACAGTCGCCACCGTTGACCACAATATCCCGACCGAGCCTCGGGGAACCCCGATAACCGACCCGATTGCCGCGCTTCAAATTCAGGCTCTGCAGAAGAATTGCAGGGAGTTCGGGGTTCCACTGTTTGATATGGACTCGCCTAACCAGGGCATCGTGCACGTCATCGGTCCTGAACTCGGGCTCACTCAACCGGGCATGACAATCGTCTGCGGCGACAGCCACACCAGCACCCATGGCGCTTTTGGAGCACTGGCTTTCGGCGTGGGCACTTCCGAGGTCGAGCATGTTCTGGCCACGCAATGCCTGCCCCAGCGCAAGCCGAAAACTATGCTGATTGACGTCCGTGGGCCGCTGCCTGAAGGCGTGACTGCGAAGGACCTCGCGCTCGGGATCATCGGACAGATCGGAACCGATGGTGCCACCGGACACGTCATCGAGTATGCCGGCGAAGCTGTTCGCGCGCTTTCGGTCGAAGGCCGGATGACGCTCTGCAACATGAGTATCGAAGCTGGCGCTCGAGCAGGCATGATCGCGCCCGACGAAACCACCTTCGCTTACGTCAAGAATCGCCGCTTCGCTCCGCAAAATGGAGATTGGGAACAGACGCTGGCGCACTGGCGCACTTTGCCCTCTGATCCCGACGCGCGCTACGACAGAGTCGTCGAAATCGATGCCTCGAAGCTAGCCCCGTTCGTGACCTGGGGAACGAATCCGGGGATGGTCGTCGCGGTCAGCGGAAGGATTCCAGACCTGAGTCACCTGGAAACCGACGCTGATCGCCGCGCCGCCAAACGCATGCTGGAATATATGGGGCTCGAGTCCGGCACCCGGGTCGAAGAGATTGCCGTGGACCGGGTTTTCATTGGCTCCTGCACTAACTCGCGTTTGGAAGATTTGCGCGCTGCCGCGCGCGTGGCCAAAGGGCATCACGTGCATGCGAAAGTTCGGGCCATGGTGGTGCCGGGATCGCAAGCCGTGAAACATGCCGCCGAAGAGGAGGGCCTCGACCGGATCTTCCAGGAAGCTGGCTTCGAGTGGCGCGAGTCAGGCTGCTCGATGTGCCTGGGCATGAACCCCGACATCCTGCAACCGGGCGAACGCTGCGCCTCGACCAGCAATCGCAATTTTGAGGGCCGTCAGGGGCGCGGCGGACGCACTCACCTGGTCAGTCCGATGATGGCGGCGGCGGCGGCCATCGCCGGGCACTTCACGGATATCCGTAATTGGAAGTTTCAGTAGAACAGTAGCGCGGGCGTCCCGCCGCACCGCGAAGTGTGGAGAACGAATGAAGCCATTCCGCAAGCACAAAGGCAAAGTCGCCCCGCTCCATCGCCACAATATTGACACCGACCAGATCATCCCCAAGCAGTTCCTGAAGAGAATCGAGCGCACCGGCTTCGGCGAGTTTTTGTTCTACGACTGGCGCCGCACCAAGGACGGTGCCCACGACCCGTCGTTCTCTCTGAACCATCCGCGCTATAAGGGAGCCAGCGTTCTGGTCGCCGGCAAGAATTTCGGATGTGGATCGTCGCGCGAGCATGCCGTCTGGGCCCTGGAAGATTTCGGCTTCCGGGCGGTGATCGCGTCATCGTTCGCAGATATTTTCGCCAACAATTGTGTGAAGAACGGCGTACTCACCGTCGTCCTTACCGAAGCAGAAGTCGAGGAAATCGTCCGCCGGGCCGCGGAGCACAATGACTACCACCTCGCGATTGATCTGGAGCAGCGCCAAGTCCACGATGATCACGGCTTCGCGGCCACCTTCGAGATCGACGAGTTTACCCGCCACTGCCTGCTCGAAGGCCTCGACGACATTGGCCTGACCCTGAAGCACGAGTCTGAAATCACCGCCTACGAGGCGCGGCATCCGGCTTCACAAAAAATCGTGTAGGGCGTGCACCGTCGCCCGGCGCTTTTTGTCAGGTTTCGTTTCCTGCTGCCGAGCCTGCGGGCGAGTCGTCCGCGACCACATTCCAACCTAGACGGGCGGCCCCGGCGGCGCGCCAGACGACTTCAGTTTCGGCGTGTTCTGCTCAGGATTCTGCAGGAACAAAATGATCTCGTGATCAATCTGTTCGATCGCGGGGCCCCGGGTTGCGCTCTTCTTGATCGCGCCCTGAACCTCACGCACTCCGGCCAGCGCAACGGCCCGCACTTCAGGCGTCGCCTCGGCGTTCGCCGCCAGAATCATCAACCGCTCCGCAACATCGGTTTGCACCACACCAGCTAGATCCCGTTCGGCCGCAGTTTTCGCGGCGCCAGCGAATGCAGTACCCACCAGAGCAGAAACCACATTTCCCGGCGACGGAACCCGATTGTCCTGCTGCGATATTACGGCCAGCCTTTGCAGACGCCTGGGCTCCAGCAATCCTCCAACGACGATTTCAGCAACTGCGCGAGCGCCATCCTGCGGGCTGAAGAGATATCCTGCGGATGACGTGAAGCGCTCTGCATCCGAGTCGCGGTTTTCCTGCGGCGCCAGCGCCTTCCAGATTTCCGGTGGAACGTTCAGCCGAGATGGATTCAACGCGCTGAGTGCCAGTTGCAGGGCCTCTTTCTGGCTTTCTCCGGGCCAGATGATGATCGGCTGCTGTCCATCGCCGGCGAGAGAGAGCGGTACCTTGGCGCTTCCCACTACACTGATCGCGGCTCCCAGCGCATAGCGATGAAACAGATAGACCAGAGGCAGACGCGCAGTGAACATCGAATTGGGTTCGCCTGGCCGCAGCATGCGCGGGGTGTATTGCGCCAGCAGCGAATCCCGGACAGGCAGGACTTGCTTCAGCCAAGTCACAGGGTCGGGGCCGTCGTCGTAGGAATTCCAGCGCGGATCGGAAGTGTTACCCCAAACAATTCCTTTCGCGACGGCGTCTTTTACGATCGCGTCCCGGCGTGCCTGTTCTTCCCCGTTGCTGCCCGGCTTGCCCTGGCTGTAGCCCCACTCGATGGCAAAGCGATCGTAGCTTCCGGTTCCCTGCATGTAGGCGTCGGAGAGATCGGCGGTTCGGTCGGCGCGCACCTTCACGCGCGGCGCGAAGTAATCCATCACCGAGCCGCGGCCGTAGGTGCTAGCTACGAAGTTGTGGTCGAGGCCAAGCACGTGACCCACTTCGTGGCAGGTCAGCAGGGCCAGGCGCTGCAGCATGACCCTTTCCTCCGGGGTTTGAGGATCGAGGCTGTCCAGCGCTGCGAAAGTATCCAGCGCCGGCTCGGCTGAATCGCGGCCGGAGGGCATCATCGACTCCCAATAGTTGTTCACGGTGCGCATGCGATGCGAATCCAGTTGCACCACGGCGTGAATGATTTCGCCGGTCCGCAGGTCAACGTGGCTCTGCCCCACCGACCATCCCCTTCCGGAACGGTTCGTCCACTGGATAGTGGGGTAGCGAATGTCCATCGGGTCTGCACCCTCGGGCAGATCTTCAATGTGCAGCGCATTCTTGAAGCCGGCCTGCTCGAATGCCGCATTCCACCACAGCGCTCCCATCCGGGCCGCCGAACGGATCGGCTCCGGAATGGCGCGGTCGAGGTAGAACACAATAGGCTTTACCGGCTCGCTGAGCGCAGCATTCGGGTCTTTTTTCTGCAGACGCCAGCGTTGCACCAGGTAACGCGTGAGCGGCTGATTGTAGGGCTGGGAGAAATCCTGAAGGCTTGTGCTGCTGAATCCCACACGGGGATCCTGCTCCAGTGGTTGATACCCCGGCGCAGGGATGGCCACAAACGAGTGGTGCTCGCGGATACTCAGCGAATGCGGGTCGGGCTGGTTCAAATCGGTCTCGGTATCAGAAGCAAAGGTCAGCAGCGCTTCCACTTCCGTGTTGAGTGGAAAACTTCCAGTGTGCTCCAGATCAATCACGCTGCGGTCTTTGTCCAGCCGCCAGTCGGCTGCCTTGGACGATTGCTCGCGTATTGTGACTCCGCCTACGGCGCGCGTCGGCCGGCGCAATTGCGAAAGCAGGTCAAACGCGTCGCGAACAAGCAAGGCATCGGCATCTACCAGAACTGTGCCATCATGTTCGGCTTCGATCGGAAGCGAAGCCAGCACTGAAGTTGGGAAACTATATTCCACGGAATGCTGCAACTCCGGGCTACCTTTGGGAGCGACGAAACTGCTGTTCTCCTCGATCACCAGCACGCGCATCCCAACCCGCCGAAAGCGACACACCGAGCCCGATCCAAAGGAACTCCGGTCGGCGAAGGCCTCAATCGTGCCGACGCCGCTGCCCAGTCCGGTGAAATAGAGAAATTCCCCCTGAAGCGCCGCCGGCGATAGTTCGAACAAGATGTCGCCCTTTTTCTCGTCCCAGTAGTAGGGGAAGAAGCCGTCGTGTCTTTCCAGTCCCGCGGTGCGGGCCGTGAGGGTGGAAGCGTCGCCGCCAGGCTT
>Ga0157379_10006243_pt1 | contig 10259 bp, 10 predicted proteins | sample S25metaG_FD_121802 | JGI IMG/M metagenome (GOLD analysis project Ga0157379, IMG submission 121802) | Switchgrass rhizosphere microbial communities from Kellogg Biological Station, Michigan, USA - S2-5 metaG | ecosystem: Host-associated > Plants > Roots > Rhizosphere > Soil | place: USA... | reverse complement strand
GCCTGCACGACTTGAACGTGTAACTTTTGTCAGGCTGCTGCGAATCCCTTAGTTGGAGCCGTGTTTGATCGCCCAGGAGGCGCAATACCGGGATTGGATGCTGGCCGCCCTGATGGGCGATGCCGGTGCCTACCGGATGTTGCTCGGGGGCCTGACCCGGCACCTGAGAAGTTATTATGCGCGCCGCCTGGACCCGGCCGCAGCCGAGGATGCCGTGCAGGAGACCTTGATCGCCATTCACAGCCGCCGGGCGACCTATGACCCGGCCCTGCCCTTTACGGCCTGGGTCTATGGCATTGCGCGCTACAAGCTGATCGACGAGTTCCGCCGCCGCAAGCGCCGCGCCACCGTGCCGCTGGACGAAGCCGGCGACCTGTTCGGCCACGACGAGACCGAAGAGGCCATTGCCAAACGCGATGTCACCAAGCTGCTGGACAAGCTTCCGCCCGCCAAGCGCGAGCTGGTCAAGGACATCAAGCTGGACGGCGCATCGGTGGCGGATGTGGCGGCCCGCACCGGCCTGTCGGAATCGGCGGTGAAGGTGACGGTGCATCGCGCGATAAAAGCGCTGGGTGAAGAGCTCAAGGAAGAAAGCCCCAGGGAAAAAAGGACTGGCGATGCAGACCGATGAGCTGATCGCCCATTTGTCCGGTGGCCTCGAGCCGGTGAAACGCGGCACCGTGGCGCGGACCCTGGCGCTCGCCTTGCTCGGCGGCCTCGCCGGTTCGGTGCTGGTGATGCTGGTGGCGATCGGGCTTCGCCATGACCTTCAAAGCGCCATGGTGAGCTTCGGGATGTGGACCAAGCTGGTCTACACCTTCGTCATCGCCGTATTCGGTTTCTGGCTGGTGGAGCGCGCCGGACGGCCGGGTGCGGAGATGACCCGCCCCGCCCTGATGCTGGCCCTGCCGGTGCTGGCCATCATCCTGCTGGCGGCGCTGCAATTGAGCGCGCCCGGCGCGGACATGCCGGTGCTGATCATGGGCCGGTCCTCGCGCGTCTGCGCTTTCCTGGTGACCATGACGGCGCTGCCGACCTTGATGGCCACTTTCTGGGCGCTCCGGCAGCTCGCGCCCACCCGACTGACTTTGGCGGGCGCCGGCGCCGGCCTGTTTGCGGGCGGCGTGGGGGCCTTTGTCTATTCCTTCCACTGCACCGAAAGCACAGCCCCCTTCATCGCCATCTGGTACACCTTGGGTGTGGTGCTGACCACGGCGATCGGTGCCGTTCTGGGACGGCACCTGCTGCGCTGGTAGGCGCCCGTACACAGGCATCTGGTCATCTGGTTTTTCTGTGATCGGGCGGCGTAGATTCGGCATCGAAACGGCTTGGAGCCTTGCCGATGCGGTTGTCCTTCTTCCTGGCGATGATCCTTGCCGCTGCGCCCGCCTGGGCGGACGCGCTGCAGGACGGCACCAGCGCCTATCAGAGCGGCGACTACAAGGCGGCGCTGGCTGCTTGGAAGCCACTGGCCGACAAGGGCAATGCCCTGGCCCAGAACAATCTCGGCATCCTGTATCTGGACGGCACCGGCGTGGCACAGAACCTGCCCCAGGCCGTGCACTACCTCTCACTGTCGGCGGCATCGGGCTCGGCGCTGGGGCAGAATAATTTGGGGGGGCTGTACCGCGACGGCAAAGGTGTGAAGCAAGACTATGCCCGCGCCTCGCAATGGTTTTCGGCTTCGGCTGCCCAGGGCAATGCCAGTGCCATGTACAATCTGGGCCTGATGCAGGAGCAAGGCCAGGGCGTGACGGCGAATAACGTCCGCGCTTACATGTGGTACGTGCTGGCGGGGGAAAAAGAGAGTTTCCCCAACGCCGTCGCCCATCGCGATGCTTTGGGTGCGCATATGACGGTGGAAGCGCAGAAACAGGCACGCGAATTGGCCACAGTGTGCAAGAAGCAGGGGTACAAGGGCTGTCGGTGATTATTCGTCAAATCGAAGTTGAACCCTTCTCCTGGACACAAAAGGTGGGGAGGGCCTGCCGCTGATCCCACATCAAACTTCTGCGCTGCTGCGCAATTGCCTGAAACCATTGAGTAAATCCGGGTCCATATCGCTCTGACCCTAAAACAAAAGGCTAACCAAGAAATACTTTTGATTTGTACTAGACGAGCTAGTGTTGGTCGTTGAGCTACGCACTCAATACTTCCAAAGTATTTTACCGACCCAAATACAAAAAATAACCCAGAGGCGACAGCAATGGCCGACGAAGGTGAACAAATCCGTCCGGAGAAAAAAGCCAGAAAAAGGAAAGCTGCAAAAGCTCGGAAACGAACAGCCGAGTCAAAAAGCGCCCCAACTGCCAAGGGAAAACCTTGGACGTTTCCAAAGAACGTTCTTGAAGATGCAATCGGTATTGCCAAAGGGATAGAAGAAAAGAATGCGGGCAATCCAATGCCATCAAGCACCCTCGCAAATGCTGTCGGATTCCGCTTGTCATCAGATTGGCGCTACACTGATCTTCTTAAGTCCGCCAATCTGTACGGCTTGGTGAGCGGAACTGGCGCTTCAGCCACAATAAGCCTGACTCAACTTGGTCAAGATATTGTGGCGCCAAGCTCCCCCAGCCAACGAGTGGAAGCATTGCTTAAGGCATTCCGGAACGTGAAAGAGTTTGCGGAGGTTGAAGCATTCTATAAGGGAAAGAGGATTCCGGAAGATGAGTTTTTTCTAAACACACTCACAAGAGAGTTCGGAATCCCGCGCGATAGAGTTCCTGCCTTCGCCGAAATTTTCATGAGCAACTTAAATTTTCTTCGCGCCTTCTCCGTAGATCCGAGCGAAGCGTCGATCGTGGAAGTCATGGGGCCTTCCACCCCTCCAGAAAAAATACCAAGCCCTATTGTTTCGCGAGAACCTAGGGCACGGGAATTTTTGGACACCTGCTTTGTGATGATGCCCTTTGGATCGTGGTTCGATCGCTACTACCAAGAGATATATGTCCCTGCCATCCGCGAAGCCGGCTTTGAGCCTGTTCGGGCAGACGAACTGTTTTCGACCGGGAGCGTTATGGAACAAATTTGGGAGCAAATCGAGAAAGCAAAACTGTTGTTGGCGGATGTCTCAGGAAAGAATCCAAACGTGTTCTACGAGCTTGGCTTGGCGCATGCGGCCAGAAAACCAGTTATTTTCACCGCGAACACCGTCGACGATGTACCATTTGACTTACGTCACCTGCGCGTAATTATCTACGATATTCGTGAACCGGATTGGGCCTCTAGATTGCAAAAAAGCGTAACAGACTATTTGCGAAATGCGACGAAGGAGCCGGAAAAATCAATACCTCACCCGTTCCGCGCTCTCGTTGAGGAGACCGGCCTCAACCGGTCGGGGCGCCGCAGCACCTGAGGCTGATTATAGAGGTATCGCGTGCAAGATTTGGTGAAGCAATTCGACGTAGCGATGTTTAAAATATATCAGGCTGCAAAAACAGAGGCTGGTTATACCGCAAGCGTCTTCTTCCGAATGCTAAATGATCGTGGTGGCCTGTCTACAGCAAAGTATCTGATCAATGCAGATCAGCCTTCAGATGGTTATACCGCACTTCATCTTAGGGGACGACTTGATCTCACTGTGGAAGCAATGCTTGTCGAAAATAAAAAATGGTGGCCCCTTTTCTCCGATAGTGAAATCGAAAGGGCGCGAAAACGATTGAAAGATTACGAATACACACCGAAAGAATTCTTCTGAGGTGCAGAAACTTCACCCTCCCTCAAGGGGAGGGTTGATTGTATCATGGCAGGATACGAAACCGCTTCAGAACCAGCCATCCCACGAACACCAGCGCCGCGCAAAAGGCCAAAGCCGTCCAGAAGCCATGCGCCGCCTGCGCCCAGGGAATGCCGCCCACATTCATGCCGAAGGCGCCCACTACAAAGGTTGGCGGCAACAGCAAGGTCGAGATCACGGTCAAGGCCGACAGCGCCCGGTTGCTGCGATCGGCCACCCGGCTGCCGATCTCTTCGTACAAAAGCCGCGCCCGGTCCGACAACCCCGCGGCATCGCGCTCGAAATCCTCCGCCTGCTGCTGCAGGGCGGGAAGATGCTCGACCAGGGGACTTCCCATCGCCGCGCCGCGCACGGTGGTGGCGCGGTAGATGGCGCTGCGCAGAGCGGAGAATTCGCGAGCATAGCGCGACAGTTCGCGGCGCAGGGGCCCCAGCGCCTCGCGCCCGATATGGTCGCGGTCGGCCAGCACTTCGTCCTCGATCTTGGCCAATTCGCCGCTCAATACCGCCAGCCGCTGCTCCACGATGGTGATGAATATCTCTTGCAGCCGCGCCAGGGTCTCGGCGGGACTGGTGAATTCCTCGCCCTTCTCCACCACATCGCGCATCCCTTCCACCGCCCGCACGGGATGGCGCCGCGCCGTCACCAGATGGCCGGCATCGCACCAGAAGGCCAGGCGCCCGGGTCCCAGGGAGTGGTCGGCGAAATCGCGCTCGATGTCGGGCAACAGGCCATATGCGCCGCTGGGGGTAAGATGAAGCTGGATGCGGTCTTCCGGCGACAGGATCAGTTCGCGCGCATCCACCGGCAGGACGACGAAGTTCTCCAGGAAGCGTCGGGCACGATGATCGGCCAGGGCGAAATGCAGCCAGACCCAGTCATGATGGTCCTCCAGATGCGCGGCCAGGGTCTCGTCGGTGACCCGGATGCCCCGCCCCTGATGGAACAGGAAGCCGAAGATCATTCCGGCACAGCGGGCAAGCTCGGATGCGCTATCGGCCATCGGGCCTACCTAGCATCATGATTGTGTCCGCTTCCACCTTGCCCTAGTGGGAAAAGTCGGGCGGCAGCGGTTCCAGCCCGGCGGGGTCCTGGTGGATGATGATATCGGCGCCGGGATAGGCTTCCAGAAGGGCGCGCTCCACCGCATCGCTGATGGTGTGAGCTTCCGTCAGCGAGATTTTGGGGTCCAACCCCAGGTGCAGTTGAATGAAAGTGGAAAGCCCCGCCGCGCGGGTCTTGAGGTCATGCACATTCTTCACCGCCGTATGGGCCCTGGCGATGCGGACGATACGGTCACGCTCGCTGTCCGGCAGCTCGCGGTCCATCAGCTGGTTGAAGCTCTGCCGCCCCACACCGAGGGCGGTGAACAGCATGATGCCCGCCACGGCGATGGCGATCAGCGGATCGGCCAGGGTCCAGCCCAGGCCGGTGGAGAGCAGCAGCGCCAGCACCACGCCGATATTGGTGACAAGGTCGCCCAGATAATGGGTCTGGTCCGCATCCACCGCCAGCGATCCCGTCCGGGCCACCACCTTGCGCTGATACAGGATCAGCGCAATCGCGCAGGCGATGGCGATGCACATCACGACCAGAGCCGCGATACTGTGATCGATGGGTTCCGGCACCAGGATGCGGTTGACGGCCTGGATCACCAGGAACAGGGCGGACGCGGTGATGAAGGCCCCTTGCGCCAGGCCGGCCAGCGGCTCGGCCTTGCCGTGGCCGAAGCGATGTTCGGCGTCGGCCGGCGTCAAGGCCGAACGGATGGCGATCAGGTTCAGCGAAGAGGTGAAAAGATCCAGCGCCGAATCCGCGAGCGACGCCAGCATCGCCACCGAATGAGAGGCGAAATAGGCGAAGGTCTTGATCGCCACCAGGAACAGAGACACCGACACCGAGGCGATGGCGGCACGCCGCATCAACCCCGCCGCCTGCATCAGGCTTTTTTTATGGTCGCCATCCGGCGACGGGCCATTCACGGGAACAGCCGTTCGGTGCGCCAGGGATGGCCGGCGTTTTCACGGGCATAGACCAGCCGGTCATGCAGGCGGAAAGGCCGGTCGCGCCAGAATTCGATGCGCAAAGGCGTGATGCGCCAGCCGGTCCAATGCGGCGGGCGCGGCACCTTGGTCAGCGCATATTTCACGCCATATTCGGCCAGCCTTTTCTCGAACACCCAGCGGCCTTCCATGGCGCGCGACTGGGGCGAGGCCCAGGCGCCGATCTGGCTGTCCTTGGGACGGGTGGCGAAATAGGCATCGGCTTCCGCATCCGAAACCCGCTCGATCGAACCTTGCGCCCGCACAGCCTTGCGCAAGGTCTTCCAGTGGAAATTGATCGCGGCCTTGGGATTGACCGCAAGCTCGGCGCCCTTGATGCTTTCGGCGTTGGAATAAAAAACAAAACCGTTCTTATCGACACCCTTCAGCAGCACCATGCGCACATTGGGCGCACCATCGGCATCCGCGGTCGCCAGCGCCATGGCATTGGGATCGTTGGGTTCGGAGGATTCGGCCTCCTTCATCCATTTTGCGAACAGCGCAAACGGGTCCGAATCGGGGGCAATGCCGCCGTCGTCCAGAGGTCCGCCTGTCTCCATTGTCATGCGGGCGTCCTAGCAGTTTCACTCCTGAGAGGGTAGCCTCGCCTCCTGCATGACCCAAAAGCTTTTTCCGCTTCTCGCAATCGTCTTCTGCGCCTTACTTGCAGGAGGGGCGCAAGCCCGTACATCGGCGGAGATCGCCGCCACCTTCAATGCCGGCGTCACCGCCTATGACGCCGGCGATTACGAAAAGGCTTTCAAGACCTGGTGGGAGCTGCGCTACGAGGACCTGGCCGCCATGCGCAACCTGGCGATGATGCTGCGCAAGGGCCAGGGCGTATCCAAGGACCCGCGAAAGGCCGAGGAGCTTTACCTGCGCGCCGCCGAGGCCGGCCTTCCCACGGCGCAGGCCGACCTGGCCGACATGTATCTCAAAGGCGAGCTGGGTCCTCCAGACATGACGCGCGCCCTGCCTCTGTTGCAGGCCGCGGCCGCCGCCAATCACCCCGTCGCGCAATATCAGTTGGGCCAATTCTATGAGACCGGCGCGCCGCCGCTGGTGCCGCAGAATCTGGAAGTGGCCCGCCGGCTTTATGCCGCAGCCGCCAGCCATGGCATGCCGGAAGCAGCAGCGCGTGCTGCCTTCCTGGGACCGCCGCAAGTGCAGGCGAGCCAACCGCAACCAAGCGGCGCGAATCCCGCGGTGCAGACTCAGGCAGGCGCGACCTTGCGCGGGCCGTCGCCCTGATATCTCACAACACACCGCATCTCGCGGCGTGCGGGTTTAATGGACCAGCCCGGCCAGCACCCTGGTCAAGTCGGTCTCGGTGAAGGGCTTGCTGAGGATGGGCGCCTTGACTTCGGTGTCGCCGGGAATTTCGGCAAAGCCGGTGGCAAGAATGATGGGCAGCTCCGGCCAATCCTTGTGAATGGCGCTCATCAATTGCGCGCCGGTCATCTTGGGCATGGCCTGATCGGTAATCACCAGGTCGAAGGACTGCCGCCGGAGCAACTCCAACGCTTCCTCGCCGGATGTCGCCTCGAACACGCTGTGGCCCATGTCTTCCAGCATGGCGACGGTGTTGAACAAGACCAGCCGGTCGTCATCCACTGCCAGCACGCGCAACGAAGCGGGTGCCGAGACAGCCGGCGCCTGCCTGGAATCCCCACCGCTCTTGGCTTGCGCCGCATCGGAGATGGGCAACCAGATCTCGGCGGTGGTGCCCTCGCCCAGCTTGCTTTTGAGGATCAGCCGTCCGCCCATCTGCTCGGCCATGCCGTGCACCATGGAAAGGCCCAGGCCGGTGCCCTTGCCCACCCCCTTGGTGGTGAAGAAGGGCTCGGTGGCGCGCGCGATGGTTTCCGGGCTCATCCCCTCGCCCGTGTCGGTCACCGACAGGCACAGATAGGGTCCGGCAGCGAGATCGCCAGGGCCGCCCGCCGGCACCTGTTCCTCGCGCCCGGAAATGACGATGCGGCCGCCCTTCTTCATGGCGTCGCGGGCATTGACGCAGAGATTGAGCAGCGCCAGTTCCAGCTGGTTCTCGTCCACCATCACCAGGCGCGGCGAGGACGGAAAATCGGTGACGATCTCCACCTCCGAACCCAGGGTGCTGTCGAGCAGGTCGGTCATGCCCTCGACCAGCGCGGCCGGATCTACGGGTGCCGCCTCCATCTTCTGGCGGCGCGCGAAGGACAGCATGCGTTGCGTCAAGGTGGCACCGCGTTTGGCGCCCAGGATGGCGTTGTCCAACAGTCGCGCCTGCTGGGTGTCCGGGGACATGCGCTTCTTCAGCAGCTCGAGACTTCCCAGCACTGCCATCAGCAGATTGTTGAAGTCGTGCGCCAGCCCGCCGGTCAGTTGGCCGATCGCTTCCATTTTTTGCGACTGGAACAGAACCTCGCGGGTGCGCTCCAAGGTCTCCTGCGCAGCCTTGCGCTCGGTGATGTCGCGCGTGATCTTGGCAAAACCCAGCAGCTCACCGTCCTCGTCGCGGATGGCGTCGATGATCACATGCGACCAGAAACGGCTTCCGTCCTTGCGTACCCGCCAGGCTTCCCTTTCGAAGCGGCCTTCCCGTGCCGCCGTCTCCAGGGTGCGCTTGGGCTCGCCGCGCTCGCGGTCCTCTTGGGTATAAAAGCGCGAGAAATGCTGCCCGATGATTTCGTTTGCGGCATAGCCCTTGATGCGCTGCGCCCCCACGTTCCAACTGGTGATAAAGCCGTCGGGGTTGAGCATGTAGATCGCATAATCGGTGACACCTTGGACCAGCATGCGGAATTGCTGCTCGCTGCGGCGAAGCGCGTCCTCGGCTTTTTTGCGTTCCGTAAGGTCGCGGGTGATCTTGGCGAAACCGGTCAAGCGTCCTGCGGGATCGCGGATGGTATCGACCACCACATGGGCCCAGAAGCGGCTGCCGTCCTTGCGGATGCGCCAGCCTTCGCCCTCGAACTTGCCTTCCCGGGTTGCGGTTTCCAGCACCCGGGCCGGGAGGTTCCGGGCCCGGTCCTCTTCGGTGTAGAAGCGGGAAAAATGCTCTCCAATGATCTCGTGCGGCAGATAGCCCTTGAAACGCTCGGCACCGGAGTTCCAACTCGTGACGATGCCAGACGGATCAAGCATATATATGGCGTAATCGGTAATGGCCTCGACCAGTTGGCGAAAGCGCGAGCTTTCTTCCACCGTATAGGCCCTGTGCTCTGCCAATTGAGGTCTCATCAAAGAAATTACGCGCCGCCCCTGGGTATGGCTCAAGGGCAGAACGGCACAAAGGGGCAAAAGTTCCCCGAGCAGGGCAAATCCTTGAATTTGTGATAGAAAGAACCCAATTAAGGCGAGTCCCCCCGAAGGATGGCATGAAAGATCCCTACGAGATCCTCGGCGTCTCCAAGACGGCGAGCGAGGCCGAGATCAAGAAAGCGTTCCGGACGCTCGCCAAGAAGCATCACCCCGACAAGCATGCGGGCGATGCCGAGGCGCAAAAGCGTTTCCAGGAGATTTCCGGCGCCTATGACATCCTGGGCGATAGGGACAAGCGCGCCCAATTCGACGCCGGCGCCATTGGTGCCGACGGCAACCCCCGCGGTTTCGATCCCCGGCAGGGCGGCTTTGGCGGCGGCGGTTTTCGCCAGGGCAATCCGTTCGGCGCTGGGTTTGGCGGCGCGGCCGCTGGTCCGGGGGGGCGCGAATTCCATTTCAGCTTTGACGACGCCCCCGGTGGAGCTGCCGGGTTCGAGGATTTGTTCGCCGACTTGATGGGTGGAAACCGCGGGCGGCAGCGCCAGCAGCGCACCGCCGCCAAAGGCGAGGATATGTCGGCTGCGGTCACCGTCAGTTTCGATGAGGCCGCGCGCGGCGGCACCCGCCGCGTGGTGCTGCAGAATGGCGAACAGATCGACGTCAAGATTCCGGTGGGTTTGAAAGATGGCCAGGTTGTGCGGGTGAAGGGTCGCGGCGGCGCGGGCCGTGCCGGCGGACCCAATGGCGACATCCTGTTGTCGGTCTCAGTGGCGCCGCACCCCTTCATGACCAGGGACGGCAATGACATTCGGATGGATTTGCCGGTGACGCTCAAGGAAGCGGTTCTGGGCGGCAAGGTGCCGGTGCCAACCCTGACCGGCACGGTCGCGCTCAGCGTGCCGCCCAACTCCAACTCGGGCACCGTGTTGAGGCTTAAAGGTAAGGGCATCGCCGCCCATGGCAGCGAGCAGGCCGGGGATTTTTATGTACGATTGGTAATCTCGCTTCCCGAGCAGCTCGACGAAGCGCTTCGCAGCTTCGCCCAGAGCTGGCCCGGGGATTACGACCCACGTCGAAAGATGCGCTAAACACTTGTTACCGTTGGAATTTCTTCTGACAGAAAATCCCGTTTGGCTCCGGCCCTATTCGGGGTAAATGACTGAGCTTCACGCCCAGAATAGCGGGGAATCACGCATGTCATTTTCAGCCCTTATGAAGGGCAAACGCGGCCTCATCAT
>Ga0157379_10006239_pt1 | contig 10267 bp, 11 predicted proteins | sample S25metaG_FD_121802 | JGI IMG/M metagenome (GOLD analysis project Ga0157379, IMG submission 121802) | Switchgrass rhizosphere microbial communities from Kellogg Biological Station, Michigan, USA - S2-5 metaG | ecosystem: Host-associated > Plants > Roots > Rhizosphere > Soil | place: USA... | reverse complement strand
ACCTGCCGTCCTATCCGACGGAGTCCAGAATAACGATGGCGACAGACTGGGATACCGATCACTCGCTCGCTCTCGCGCCGGAGCGTACCGCGGGAATGCTCCCGGCGCTCGGTTTCTACGGACGGCACAACCTCTACGTCGGCGCGCTTGAGTTCTATGAGTTGTATGCGAAGGATTTCGGATACGCGTCCCGCACCGTCACGTTCACTGGGACACCCGCTTCTGACTCCATCATTTCGCTCTCGATCCAACTCGGCACTTCCGACCCGACAGTAGTCCAACATCTGATTCACCCGGGCGATACTCCAACGACAATTGCAAAAGCGTTCGAGTTGATCTTCAATCGTGGCTACACGGCCATCTGGGCGGAAGCGAGCGGCGCGGCCTTGACGCTTCACGCCCGCGCAATTGGTGTCGATGGCAACGCTCTGAGCGTTACTTCCGATCCGTCTTCGGGGACATTTTACGGCGCCACGTCTTCAGCCGCCTTTACCGGAGGCACCGACGGCAAATGGACCACGGACCTCACGGCCATCCCCCGCATCAATCGCGCGGCACGAGATTGGATGTCCGCTTTCTTCATTGCACTAAAAGGCTACGAAATCGATGTGGCGGCCGCGTTCTCGACGGAACTCGGGAACGGCGATCCGGACTCCACGCTCGCTCAGCGCTACCCGGACCACGAACCCGTCGTCGTGAGCACCCCAGCGCTGCAAACGAACTTCTCGCCTGACAGCATTGCGTATTGGCAGCAAGTCTACCTGGATTGCGCGAAGTTGCAAGCAGACGCAGGGCTGCAGCCCTATCTGCAATTTGGCGAAGTCCAATGGTGGTACTTCCCGCGCAGAGACGAGCACGGCGCGACCATTCCGGGAATGACGTTCTACGACGACTACACGGCGTCGACGTTCGCAGCTACTTATGGACGTCCATTGGCGTTCATCGGCGACAACTACGTCGATCCAACTTTGCATCCTGAGGAAGCCGCGTTTCTTCCGACATTGATTGGCGCCTACACGACCGCCATCATGGACTTCGTTCTTGCGACCTATCCGACTTGCCGGTTCGAAGTCCTCTATCCGACGGACGTCAACGAAGGCGCCTTCAACGCGGTCATCAATTTTCCGACGGCCTCGTGGACTCCTACGGCGCTCACCAATCTCAAGACCGAGAGCTTCACGTATACGCTTAACCGCAACATGCAAATGGCGGAGGAGCGTAGCCTAGACTTCGGAATATCGCTCGGCTTCACGCGACTGCAGCGCAGCCATCTGGTCGGAGTCAGCGATCCGACAACACCCTGGTTGCGCGAATCGCGCCTCGCCGAAACGCTCACGGGGGACTCGGTCGTATTGTTCGCGCTGGATCAATTTTGCCTCGTCGGATATCCGCTGCCGCTGGGCAAGGGCATGCGCCGCGCTAAATTCAACAAGTGAAAGTGCGCTATGCTTGCGGTTTCGCGTGAATATAGCATCCAGTCCTCCCACCAAAGAACTCTTCGGACATCCGCGCGGACTCTACGTTCTCTTCATGACCGAAATGTGGGAGCGGTTTAGCTTCTACGGCACGCGCGCGATTCTCATCCTTTATATGGTCGCCGCCACGTCCACTGGCGGTCTCGGATGGACGACAGTCAAGGCCGGCTCGATCTACGGCCTCTACACCGGATCGTCCTACATGACAGGACTTGCTGGCGGATGGATCGCCGACAATCTGCTTGGCGCGCGAACGAGCGCCGTAGTTGGCGGACTCTCCATCGCTACCGGCAATGTCCTCATGGCGCTCGGTTCCGCGGATATCTTTGTCTACAGTGGACTGTTCCTGATGGCCATCGGCACCGGACTCCTGAAACCCAACGTCAGCACGATGGTTGGGGCGCTCTACTCGCAATCCGACGTCCGGCGCGATGCCGGCTATTCGATTTTCTACATGGGCATCAATTCCGGAGCTTTCCTGTCACCGATCGTGTGCGGATATCTCGCGCAGCGCGTTGGCTGGAGACTCGGCTTCTGGGCAGCCGCCATCGGGATGCTTCTGGGCGTAGTGCAGTTCCTGCTGCAGCAACCGCTGCTCGGCGACGCAGGCAAAAAGGTCAAGAAAATCAAGTCTGCTACGGCCAAGATCGTAGAGCCCCTCACACGCCCCGAGTGGCTGCGCATCGGCGCGATCGGCGTGCTCTTCGTTTTCTCCACGATCTTCTGGGCCGCCTTTGAACAGGCTGGTTCCAGCCTCAATCTCTTTGCCGAACAACTCACGCGCAACGAGCTGTTCGGATTCTCGTTCCCCTCCAGCCTGTTGCAGTCCGTGAACTCGCTTTTTGTCATCACGCTCGCCCCCGTCATCTCCCTCGTATGGTTGAAGCTCGGCGATCGCCAACCTTCGAGTCCTGTGAAATTCGCATTCGGACTGCTCGGCGCGAGCGCGGGATTCTGGGTAGTCATGTACGCCGCATCGCTTACAGGAGCGGGCCGCGTGAGCGTCAATTTCCTTCTGCTCGTCTATTTCCTCCACTCCGTTGGCGAACTCTGCTTAAGCCCGGTCGGCCTCAGCATCACAACCAAACTCGCACCACAACGTATCGCCGGACTCATGATGGGCGTCTGGTTCGGCTCGATCGCGCTAGGCAATTATGTGGCTGGATATGTTGGAGGAAGTTTCAAAGCCGATGCGTCCACGCTGGTGCCGATCTTTGGATGGGTTGGCGCGATCACGCTGTTCGCTGCGATCTCACTCTTGTTGTTGAATCCTTTCATTAAGAAACTCATGGGTGAAGTGAGATGAATCTCTCTGACATGCAACGGTCCATTCAAGACGAGGATCTGGATGGATGGCTCTTCTTCGATCATCATCATCGCGATGCGCTGGCCTATCGGATCCTCGGCCTTTCGGACTCTCTGCACGTAACGCGTCGCTGGTACTATTTCATTCCCGCGTACGGCGAGCCCCGCAAGCTGGTCCATCGGATCGAAGCTGGCCATCTAGACGGATTGCCAGGAACGAAAGCCGCATACTCGCGCTGGCAGGAGCATCGCCAAGGAATCGCCGGATTGCTTCAAGGAGCGAAGCGCATCGCGATGCAATACTCGCCCGAGTGCGCCATTTTCTACGTGTCGCTAGTAGATGCCGGAACGCTCGAAATCATTAGAGGACTCGGTATTGATGTCGCATCGTCCGTCGACCTAGTACAGCATTTTGAAGCCCGCTGGAACGCCAATCAACTCGAGTCCCATCTCGAAGCCGGACGCCGCGTCGACAAAGTTCGTCGTGAGGCTTTTGACCGGATCGCAGCGAAGCATCGGCTGAACGAACGCATAGGCGAGTACGACATCCAGCAGTTTATCGGCACACGTTTCACTGAAGAAGGACTCCTGTTCGACAGCGGCGCGATCGTCGCCGTGAATGAGAACGCCTCGAATCCGCACTACTCTCCGGCGGCCGACAAGAACCAGGAGATCAAGAAGGAAGACTCGGTCCTGATCGATATGTGGGCCAAGCTCGATCAGCCCGATTCCACTTACTACGACATTACTTGGATGGGCTTCTGCGGAAACCAACCGCCTTCCGAGTACGAAAACATTTTCGGCGTTCTTCGTGATGCGCGAAATAAAGGCGCCGAGCGAGTTCAGCAAGCCAAAGCGGCCAACGAGGACCTCCGCGGTTTCCACGTGGACGACGCCGTCCGCGGACATATCGACGCTCAAGGCTACGGCCAATTCTTCATTCACCGGACCGGCCACTCCATCGGAACCGAAGTCCACGGGTCTGGCGCGAATATGGATAATTTCGAGCTCCACGACATTCGGCGCGTCATCCCGTGGACCTGTTTCTCCATCGAGCCTGGCATCTACATGCCACACGTCGGCATGCGTAGTGAAGTGAATGTCTTTGTTGAGGACGCAACCGCTCGGGTCACGGGCGAAATGCAAGATCGGCTCGTGTTGGTCGTCTGATGCGCCTCGCGATCCTGCTGGCATCAGCCACACTCGTTGCCGCGCAGCGCGACGGCAATCGCATCAGTATCCCGGATTCCGAGGGCGGAGTCTCAATCGAATTCGCCACGCCGGTTTCGTTCCAATACGAACGATGGTGGGGCCAAACGCGGCCCGTGCGCGGCGCTCCCTTGTCCCTCGAAAGCCAGTCGATCAAGTTGGAGGAATCCGACGACATCACGACCCTCACCACTCGTTTCCTGCAGGTGACCGTCTCGAGAGGGATAGTCAGCGTGAAGACGACGTCGGGCAGGGACGTGGCCGCAATGGCTCGCGCCGCCACTCGCGACGGATTCCAGTTCAAAACATCTTCCGACGAAATGTTTTACGGCCTCGGAGCGACGGATGCGCCCAAACTGAACCTCAAGGGACTGAGTATCACTTCATCCCGCCCGCTGCTGCTTTCGAGCCACGGCTTTGGCCTGTCGACAAAAGCTAAGGCCGTCTTCGACCTTGGTAAGACCGACCCGAACGTAATCAGCATCACCGCCAACAACTATCAGTTCTACTACGGCCCGAATCCCAAAGAGATTCTCGAACAGCACGTCCTCACCACGCACGATCAAGTGGACCTCGCCGAGTCCACACTATCGACTCGCGACGAGCACGCGTTGCCCAAAGAGATCGACCGCCTCGACATCAATGCCCAGAACTACTGTGAGTCTCCGCGGATCCTCAATCAACTCAGCCTCTCCGGCGAACTCTTTCCATCGATCGATCTTGCCAAAGTTGGCCGCTACGATCAGCTCATACGCCTGCTGCCATTCCTGTACGATTCGAAGAAGACCACCCATCCAGAACTCGAGCAGCGCCGCGCGCCCTGGGAAGTCTACCTGGTCGCCTACATTCGCGAAGCCCACGACCGCGGACTCCCATTCATCCGCCCGCTCTTGATGCAATTTCCCCAGGACAAAGGACTCGAGGCGCGCGCGGAAGTCTACATGATCGGCGACGAGATCCTGGTCGCGCCTGGTTGCGAAGTCAGGGAAGTCGAACTCCCTCGGGGAACCTGGACCGACCTTCGCACCAACGCCCGCCATCCGGGCCGCCAGAAGGTCGCCAACGATCCGAAAGCTGGTCTCCCAATCTACGCTAAGGCGGGCTCGCTCATCCCGCTCCAATACCCGAAGAAACTCGAGCTCCACTACTTCCCGAATTCCGGCGCGGAGTTCTTCGTCTACGAGCCAACGGTCAACGAGTACTCGCAATTCCACGCGGCGCCCGCAGGCGACTTTATGCGCGTCGAGTCCGAGTCGAAGATCGAGCGGACTTGCGAATGGGTCCTCCATCACACCGCCACACCCAAGCAACTCGGGGAGACCGGCCAGCCCTACAAAGAAGCCGCAAGCCACGCCGCCTTGAAGCATGGCACATGGTTCCATGATGCCGCGACCGGCAATCTCCACATCGTCGTTACGACCGCCGCCGGCGCGGACCATATCGTCAACATGATCTTCTGAAACATGGCCCTCTTGACGGATTTCCCAGTAGGGCGTATGCTGGAAACATCACTGAGAAAAGGAGGTGGTCCAGAACAATCTATGAGTACTGGTTGTAACTTAAACCCGCGTGAGGTGGCCGGCTTCTGAGCCTGCTGCTGTTAACCTTCAGGTCTCGTCCAGTGACGAGCCGATCATCCACTTGACCGGCTGACTCACGCGAACCAGAAAAGCATTTGCCCCCGTTCAGAGACAGGCGATTCCGTCTCTGGCGGGGGCTTGCCGTTTACGCTATAATTGAATCAACCCACCAAGTTTTTTCATCAAGGATTTAGAGGACACAACACCATGAAGGCAGGCATTCACCCCGCTTACGAGCAGGTTAACGTTACGTGCGCGTGCGGCAACCAATTCAAGACTGGTTCCACACACAAGGGCGAGATTCGTTTGGAAATTTGTTCGAACTGCCACCCGTTCTTTACCGGCCGCCAGAAGCTCATCGATACCGAAGGGCGCGTGGACCGGTTCCAGAAGCAGGCGCAGAAGACGAAGAGCTTGCAGGCAGCCCGCGCGGCTGTCGTCGCCAAGAAGCCCTCCGTCAATTAACCTATAACAGATCGTGTTCCGGAGAACCGGCTGGACCCTGCGGAGGGACAGCCGGTTTTTCCTTTTCCTGCTGTTCCTGTTGCTGCTGTTGTAGCTGGCGATCGTGTTCGGCCCGCTCTTCGCGTTCCTTCGTCAGCTTATCGAACTCGACCTTTTGACCGGGATCGAGCATGCTCGAGACCTTCATGGTCTGTTCGTGCTTGATCTCGTCGATCTCGGGACGATGGCGCTCGTGGACTTCGCGAACGCGGCTGCGCGTCTCATCGAGAAGAATATTGAGCCTCAGGATCTGCTCGTCGCGCAGTTTGAGGCGCGCCTTCATCTCGGTCATGTACCTTTGGCGCCATTCGTCCGGCGATGCCGCAGGCTTCGCAATGACAGTCGACACCATATACATACGGTGGGACAGCGCTCCGACCATCGCGCCACTCCCGAAAACCAAGGCTAGATAGCCTCCAACGGCCCAACGAGAGAGGCTCATTGCCGTGGAGCCTCATCGAGTGGAAGGGTGGAAGCGTATTCCTGATCGACTTTGGTATCGTTGCGAGCGACCACATCCGCGTAGTGGCCAGCGGGCCGCTTGCTTTCCATCAAGGGAGTCAGAACCGCCCCCATGATCAAAGCGGCGGCCATTGCCCCCGCGACCAGGAACCGAGCCATCCGCTGCATGGCAAACAGCGGGGATCGCCGCGACTCGATGTTCGCCCACAGACGGGGCATGAAGTCCGGCGAGGAGTCCACTTCAGAGTGGAAATCGCCGTAGTCCTTGAACATCTGCTGCAATTCGCCTGAAAACTCGTTCATATCTACTACCCTCTCATTTGGCCTTGTCTTTTTCAGCAAAGGCTTTCAGTACTCTTTGGCGCGCCCGGAACAACCGAACCTTCAAGGCATTCTCTTTCACCTCGTAGATCCGCTCCAACTCCTTGAGCGACAGCCCCTCCACTTCTTTCAGCACCAACAGAATCCGGTCCTGCTCCGAGACCTCGCTCAGGAGTGATTCTACCAATTCCCTCGCTTTGGCCTTCCTGCCCTCGTCGGCGCTGAACTTCGCGCCCGCGGCGGCCTCCGCTAACGTCACCTGCTCCTCGGCCAAGTCCGACATTCTCGATTCCTGGCGCCGTTTTTTGCGTCTCAGGTAATCGTACGCCGAATTGACGGTCAGCCTATAGAGCCAAGCCTCAAATCCATCTTCCGACCGAAGCTGATCGAGCGAGTAGTAAACCCGCACGAACACCTCCTGAGCGACGTCCTCTACATCATCGGCGTTTCCAATTAAACGCCGTATGGTCCCCAGGATGGGCTTCCGACAGGCCTGGACGATCTGATTGAAAGCAGCCGTATCGCCAGCCCGCGCTTTGACGACCACCGCCGGGTCGATTAGCATGGCGTCGACCACGAACAGAGGGGTTTCAACGATGAAGGCGCGTGGACCAAGTGTTAGGTTACACCAAGGCCTTTCGAGGTGGGCTGATGGGCTCTAGCACGGCCCGGTCACAAGTGCCGGAAGTCAAAATGATTGAGGCTCTTTAACGAATCGCGAAGCGCTAATGGCCCCCGCCGCCACCCGGATGGACGCCATCGGACTTCACAGGAAAGTGCGCTCCGCTGGGCAATTGCGTGAGCATCTGCTCCTTACGATAGACGAGCGTGGAGGTGTTATAGCTCGCAATCTCGAAGCCGTGGCCGTGCGTGATAGCGTCGGTCGGGCAAGCCTCGACACAATAGCCGCAGAAGATGCAGCGGTTGTAGTCGATATTGTAGACCTTCGCATACCGCTCGCCGCCGCTGATGCGGGCGGTTTCGGTGTTCTCGGCAGCTTCAATGTAGATGCAATCGGAGGGACAAGCCGCAGCGCACAGGAAACAGGCAACGCACTTCTCGAGGCCCGCCTCGTCGCGCTGTAGGACATGAACTCCGCGGAAGCGTTCCTGAAAATTGACCGGAGCGTCCGGGTAGTCTTCCGTGATCGCCGGCTGCATCATCTCTTTAAAGGTGATGCCCATCCCCTTGGCGACGGCAGCGGCATTTTGCAGTACTTCGGTGATCTTTCCAGCCATGATTGAACTACTAGCTTAACGTATAACGAGGAAGGGAGGTGCTACATTCCTTCTTCTTGCGTCTGTTTGATGAAGCTCAGGATGTCGAAGCGCTTGATCTCGCGGTCCGGATAGAAGCTGTTCAAGCAGTCCTGTTCATCGTTGAAGATGTCGAAGACCGTGGTCAGCTTAGTGAGGACGAGGAGTTCGAGTTCGCGGCGATTGAGATTGAGGAGCTTCAGTCCGCCGCCAGCGTTCTGTGCGATGCGGTAGACCATGACCAGCATCCCGAGTCCCGTCGAGTCGATGTAGTCGACTCCGCGGAGATTCAGGACGACGTTCGTCTTGCCTTCGGCGACAGCGCGCTCGATTTGTTCGCGCAATGCGCCGACGTTTGGACCGACGATTAACCGTCCGGAGACATCAAAGACGGCAATGCCCTCGCGCTCACGCTCGTGAATCTCAAATGCCATTAATAGACTAGTGTAGCCGAAAGGATTGGGGTGTGACTCTCTGGGCCAACAAATATGCCATTTAGGCACTGGATGAATTGCCGATAACACATATTATGTCAACTTCGATTGTTGTCGACCTGCCTGGCAGCGCTGAGGTAGCTGGCGAGCGCCAGTGTACACAGCATGGCCAGAATCCGTATTGCATCCTCGAGTGAGCCTGCGGCACACACAACGATTAGTATGGATAGTCCGGTCTTTTGGATGATCGCCATGCTATTGGTAGTCTAAACTTCTAACCTGCGGAATGCCTATAGGCTAGGTGCGAAATGTGTCTTGCGCCAGTTCAGTACTATGGCTTAACTGCAAGCTGATCCAATTGGTTCGCCAATTCGCTCAACTTCGCTTGCTCGGACCGAAGCTGTGATGTTAAATCTGCCTCTTGTGTGCGCGTCTGCTGTTCGCGGATCGTCTGTTGCTCCAGTTCCTGTTTTAATGAGGACGCATCGCTTTCGATCTTCTTGCGGGCGGCCGGCTCGTCCGTCCGAAGCTTGAGTTGTTCGAGGCGGTCGATCTCTGTCGCAAAACGAGTCCGAGTGGCCGATTGGGCCGCCACCGCGCCCTGCAGGCCGCGCAACTCGTGCTCAAGGCGCTCTACTATCCCTTGTTGTGTTTGGAACCGCGCCAGAGTGATCTGGACCCGCGGGACGATCGTCGAGGACTTCTCGATCGCCATTCGCAATTGGCGCACTTCCTGGATCAGCGTTTGGATTGTGGGCGCATCGGCCTGTTGCGCCAGAGCTGCAATCGGAAGCAGAAGGCACGTGATGGAGAGGTAATGTTGCATTCGCATCTTGTTGCGAATTATACAATGCAACATCACAGTCGCTTGACAGACGCTAGTCGAGCGCGGTAGCCTACGTCCCAATCAATGGAATCGCCAACCGATACTCGCATCGACCGATGGGCGAGTATTGCGACGTAACCTTCATCCATGCACTTTGGATGAAAAGAGTCTCTTGGGGGTATGAATGGCTAGGCTAAAGTTGTTTGGCGCTTCGGCGTCGCTAGTGGTACTCTTCGTGGCATCTTTCCTGATGCCGCAACCTGCATCCGCGCAATCGGCTACATCTGGCGCAGTTGCAGGAAACGTGTTGGATCCATCCGCCGCGCTCGTTATGGGCGCAACCGTAGAACTTACCAGCAAGGACACCAACGCGATTCTGTCCACGCAGACGAACGCCTCAGGTCAGTACACGTTTACCGGTGTGCGCCCCGGCGCGTACAAAATCACAGTGAAAATGGCGGGCTTCAGGACATCCACAATTCCGGATGTTGTCGTCGAAGTGAACAAGTCCGTGGAGATGGACCTCAAACTCGAGGTCGGCAGCGACAATCAAGTCGTCGAGGTCATCGCGACCGCCGCTGCGCAACTGCAGACAGTGGACGCGCAGATCGGCAACTCGATCTCGAAAGACATGATTTCACGCCTGCCAACACTGGCCCGCAACGTCACCGAGTTGATGAACTTGCAGCCCGGCGTCGTTCCTACTGGCAGCAACCTTGGTGTGCGGTCCACAGGAGCGATCGACGATCAGAACACGGTCACTCTCGATGGCGTGGACATTACACAGGTATCTGTTGCGTCATCGACCACGGTGCCTACTCCGCAGGATTCCGTCGAGGAGTTCCGCGTCAATGTATCCAATCCAAATTCGGATTTAGGGCGCGCCTCCGGTGGT
>Ga0157379_10006234_pt1 | contig 10270 bp, 8 predicted proteins | sample S25metaG_FD_121802 | JGI IMG/M metagenome (GOLD analysis project Ga0157379, IMG submission 121802) | Switchgrass rhizosphere microbial communities from Kellogg Biological Station, Michigan, USA - S2-5 metaG | ecosystem: Host-associated > Plants > Roots > Rhizosphere > Soil | place: USA: Michigan... | reverse complement strand
CGGGTTGAGCACCTTCATCTCGTGGCACAGCACCTCGATCTTGCCGCTCTTGAGGTTGTCGTTGACCGTGCCTTCGGGGCGCGCGCGCACCAGGCCCGTGACCTGCACGCAGAACTCGTTGCGCAAGCCTTCGGCGGCGGCGAAGGTGGAAGCGCGATCGGGGTCGCAGACCACCTGCACGTAGCCTTCGCGGTCGCGCAGGTCGATGAAGATCACGCCGCCGTGGTCACGGCGCCGATGGGCCCAGCCCATCAGCGTGACGGTCTGGCCCATCAGCGCTTCGCTGACGAGGCCGCAGTAAGTGGTTCGCATGACGGTGCACTCCTACTGTGTGCGTCTTGTTCGGTTCGGCGCAGCCGCTGCGCTCGCGGGCCGCGTGTGCATGATGGCGCTTTCGGATGCGGGCCCTGATCCCTAAGCCGCGCGGACCGCTCGCCCGCCGGGCGAGCCGTCCGCTTCAATTTCGCGCCGGGGCCGCGACGCGCGGCGGTGCAGGCGGCGGCGGCGCGACGACGCCCATCGAGATGATGTACTTCAGCGCCTCGTCGACGCTCATCGCCAGCGGCACGACATCGGCGCGCGGCATCATCAGGAAGAAGCCCGAGGTCGGGTTCGGGGTGGTCGGCACGTAGACGCTGACGTGCGGGCCGCCCAGGTGCGCCGCCACCTCGCCGCTCGGCTGCCCGGTGACGAAGGCGATCGTCCACGACCCCGTGCGCGGGTACTGCACCAGCACGGCCTCGCGAAAGGCATTGCCGCTGCTCGAGAACAAGGTGTCGGACACCTGCTTCACCGAGCTGTAGATCGACTTGACGATCGGGATCTTGCCGAGCAGGCGGTTCCACTGCTGCAGCCACCACTGGCCGAAGATGTTGGCGACGAACAGGCCCGTGAGGTAGAGCACCAGCAGCAGCACGACCATGCCCAGGCCGGGCACGCGGCGCAGCGCATCGATGCCCTCGCGCGCGGTCTCGGGGAGCACCGCCTGCGTCAAGCCGAGCATGAACGAGAACATGCCGTCCATCAGGCCCAGCACCCACAGCAGCACCCAGATGGTCACCGCCAACGGCATCCACACCAGCAGTCCGGTGATGAGGTGTTTTCTCACGCGCGTGCCGTTCAGCCCCGCTTGTGCACTGCTCAGTGGCAGGCGCAGGCGCCGCCGCAGCCGGCGGCCTTGGGGCCCGAGGAATCAGCGGTCGAGCTCGCGCCCGATGTGCCGCCATCGCCCGACTTGGCCGGTGCGCTGGAGTCGCCCGACTTGCCGGCTTCGGTCTTGCCGACTTCGCTCTTGCCAGCCTCGGTCTTGGCGCCATCGGTCTTGGCATCGTCGGTCTTGGTGCCGTCGGCGGGCTTCTTCGTGCCGCTGCCTTTGAAGTCGGTGGCGTACCAGCCCGAACCCTTCAGCTGAAAGCCCGCTGCCGTCACCTGCTTGGCGAACGCCGACGCTCCGCACGCCGGACACACGGTCAACGGCGCATCGGAGATCTTCTGCAGCACGTCTTTGGTGTGACCGCAAGAGGCACACCGATAGGCGTAGATCGGCATGGCCAAACCCTTGATGCAAAACGCAAGATTGTACCGGCGGCCGCCTGCGCGGCACCCCGCATGCAAGGGCGCGGCAGCGGTCAGCCGTGCACGCCGACGATGTGGTGATGCGTGCCGTGCCGGTTGCGCACGGCCTGCGGCCCGAGCGAGCCCACCGCCATGCCGACCACCGCCATCAGCAGGCCGGCGAGCTGCGGCGGGAACTGCTCCTTGGCCGGGGTGTAAAGGAAGAGCAGCCACGCGCCGATGCCCAGCACGATCGAGAAGATCGCGCCTTGCGTGGTCGCGCGCTTCCAGTACAGGCCGGCGGCCAGTGGCACGATGGCGCCGACCAAGGTCACCTGGTAGGCGCCCGAGACCTGCTCGTAGATCGACGTGCCCTGCAGCGCGATCGCGTAGGCGCAGACGCAGGCCGAGAAGATCAGCACCGTGATGCGCATCGTGCGCAGTTCGTGCTGGTCGCGCTGACGCGGAAAGAACTGGCGCCAGATGTTCTCGACGAAGGTCACCGACGGCGCCAGCAGCGTCGCCGAGGCGGTCGACTTGATGGCCGACAGCAGCGCGCCGAAGAACAGCACCTGCATCACGAACGGCATCCGCTCGAGCACCAGCGTGGGCAGCACCTTCTGCGGATCGTCCTTGATCAGCGCCGCGGCCTCCTGCGGCATCAGGATCAGCGCACTGGTGACGAGGAACATCGGCACGAAGGCGAACACGATGTAGCACAGGCCGCCGATCACCGGGCCGCGCGTCGCGGCGTGCACGCTGTTGGCCGACATCACGCGCTGGAACACATCCTGCTGCGGGATCGAGCCCAACATCATCGTGATGCCGGCGGCGATGAAGAACATCACCTCCTTGAAGCTTGGCTCGGGCAGGAAGCGGAACATGTCCTGGCTGACCGCCAGCGCGATCACCTTGTCCACACCGCCCGCCTGGTTGCCGGCGAACAACGCGAGAATGAACAAGCCGGACACCAGGATGATCATCTGGATGAAGTCGGTGACAGCCACCGACCACATGCCGCCGAACAGCGTGTAGGCGAGGATCGAGACCGTGCCGATCACCATGCCGACCGGCGGCGGGATCGCGCCGCCGGACAGCACGTTGAACACCAGCCCGAGCGCGGTGACCTGCGCCGACACCCAGCCCAGGTAGCTGAGGATGATGATCAGCGAGCACACCACTTCGATCGTGCGGCCGAAGCGCTCGCGGTAGTAGTCGCTGATCGTCAGCAGGGTCATCTTGTAGAGCTTGCCCGCGAAGAACAGCCCCACCAGGATCAGACAGGTGCCGGCGCCGAACGGGTCTTCGACCACGCTGTTGAGGCCGCCCTGCACGAACTTGGCCGGGATGCCGAGCACGGTCTCGGAGCCGAACCAGGTGGCGAACGTGGTGGTCACGATCATCACCAGCGGCAGGTGGCGGCCGGCGATCGCGAAGTCGGCGGTGTTCTTGACGCGCTTGGCCGCCCACAGGCCGATCGCGATGGTGATCAGCAGGTAGAAGATGACCAGGGTCAGCAGCATGGTGTCAATGCTCCTCGGCGCCGGTGCACGGTGTGGCACGCGTGGTGCCTGCGATTATCCAACGCGATTTCGGTTCAACGGGGCCCCTCAGTGCGGCCAGGCATTGAACAGTTGCATCGCCAACACGCCCAGCACGAAGCCGGTGCCGCCGTACAGCAGCGCGCGCAGCATGCGGTTGGTGCGCCGCGCTTCAGCCAGCAGCGCCTCCAGCACCGCCGGATCGCTATCGCCGCGCCGCTGCAGGGCGCGGTGCACCAGGCGCGGCAGTTCGGGCAGCAGCTGCGCGTAGCGCGGCGCCTCGTTCTTCAGCCGCTCGAGCAGGCCGCGCCAGCCCACCTGCTCGTTCATCCAGCGCTCGAGGAACGGCTTGGCGGTGTTCCACAGGTCGAGGTCGGGGTCGAGCTGGCGGCCAAGGCCTTCGACGTTGAGCAAGGTCTTCTGCAGCAGCACCAGCTGCGGCTGGATCTCGACGTTGAAGCGGCGCGAGGTCTGGAAGAGGCGCATCAGCACGTGGCCGAGGGAGATGTCCTTGAGCGGCCGATCGAAGTGAGGTTCACAGACGGCGCGGATCGCGCTCTCCAGCGCGTCGACCCGCGTGTTCGGCGGCACCCAGCCGCTCTCGACGTGCAGCTCGGCCACGCGCTTATAGTCGCGACGAAAGAAGGCGAGGAAGTTCTGCGCCAGGTATTCCTTGTCGAACTCGGTCAGCGTGCCGATGATTCCGAAGTCCAGGGCGATGTAACGCCCCTTGGTCGCCGGCTCGACGCTGACCTGGATGTTGCCGGGGTGCATGTCGGCGTGGAAGAAGCCGTCGCGGAACACCTGCGTGAAGAAGATCGTCACGCCGTCGCGGGCCAGCTTCTTGATGTCGACGCCCGCGTCGCGCAGCCGCTGCAGCTGGCTGATCGGCACGCCGTTCATGCGCTCCATCACGAGCACGTTGTGCTTGCACATCGGCCACACCATCTCGGGAATCAGCAGCAGCCCGAGGTCGGCCATGTTGCGCCGCAGTTGTGCGGCATTGGCCGCCTCGCGCACGAGGTCGAGTTCGTCGTGCAGGTAGGTGTCGAACTCGGCCACCACCTCGCGCGGCTTCAGGCGCTTGGCGTCGACCCAGATGCGCTCGACCCAGCGTGCCAGCGTGTGCAGCAGGTAGAGGTCGCTCTCGATCGACCCGAGCATGCCGGGGCGCAGCACCTTGACCGCGACCTCGCGCCCGTTGCGCAGCACGGCGAAGTGCACCTGCGCGATCGACGCGCTCGCCACCGGCTCGGTGTCGAAGCTCGTGAACAACGTGTCGATGCTGGCGCCGAGCGCACGCTCGACCATCACCACCGCGAGCACGCCGGGGAATGGCGGCACGCGGTCCTGCAGCCGCGCGAGCTCGTCGGCGACGTCGAGCGGCAGCACGTCGCGCCGGGTCGACAGCACCTGGCCGAACTTGACGAAGATCGGGCCGAGCCGTTCGAACGCCTTGCGCAGCCGCGCACCGCGCGGCTCGTCGAAGCGGCGACCGACCGTGACCACGCGCGCCAGCGCCCGCACCCAGCGTTGCTTGAAGCCCGACAGCGCGACCTCGTCGACGCCGAAGCGCAGCAGCGTGAAGGCGATGAAGATCAATCGGGCGAGGCGCCTCATCGCCGCCTCTGGGCGCGGTGGGCCCGCACTGTCCCTTCAACCACGGTGACCGCCGGCGGCCCGGCGGCTCATGGCCGTGCGCTGGGCGTGCGCGCGTCGGTGTCGCTCGGTGGCCGCATCCATGGGGCGCGCGCGAGCCCGCGCAGACCCGCGGCCAGCGAGGAACCCAAGCGCGCGAGCTGGCGCGCGACCACGGGCCCGAACCAGTGCTCGAGGTCGGCCTCGACGTCCCAGCGCAGGTTGTCGACCAGCCACTGGATGTCGCTCGCCAACGCGGCATGGCCGGCGATCGACAGCGGCGGAGCTTCGCCGGCCAGCGTGCGCGCGAACAGCCACGCCGGATTCGCGGCCTCGATGCGCACCGACAGGTCCGCTGCGCTCGTATCGCCGAGGCCGCACCACTCGAGCAGGCCCGCGGGCGTGACGCGGAATTTCAGCTCGGGAGGCGCTGGCAGAAGCGTGGGCCAACGCTGCAGCTCGAGCGCGATGATGCGACCACTGTGCGGGACCAGGCGCGCCATCGCCACCGGCTCGGCCGCGAGCACGTGGTTGACCACCAGCACCAGGCGCTCGACCACGGCTGGAACGAGCAATCCTTGCAGGTCATGCAGCATGGCCGCCGATTGTAGGGTGGCCCTCGCGGTGCTGCGGCCGCAGCTGCCCGATAAGATCGCCGGCGATGGCAAGCATCCTCCTCACCGGCGCCACCGGCTACATCGGCTCTCACACTTGGCTGGCGTTGCAGGAGGCCGGCCTCGACGTCGTCGGCGTCGACAACTTCGCCAACAGCTCACCGCTGGTGCTGCAGCGGCTGGCCGAGCTGTCAGGGCGCAAGCCGGTGTTCGAGCGCATCGACGTCTGCGACTTCGACGCGCTGCACGCGGTGTTCTCGCGCCACGCGATCGACGCGGTGGTGCACTTTGCGGCGCACAAGTCGGTCGGCGAGTCGGTGGCCAAGCCGCTGGAGTACTACCGCAACAACCTGGGCGGGCTCGTCTGCGTGGCCCGCGTGATGGAGGCGCACGGCGTGCGCGCGCTGGTGTACAGCTCGTCGGCCACCGTGTACGGCGAACCGAAGGAGCTGCCCATCACCGAGGACGCGCCGCTGTCGACGACCAACCCGTACGGCACCACCAAGCTGCTTGGCGAGCAACTGCTGTGCGAGCTCGAGCGCTGCCAGCCGCGCTGGCGCATCGGCTCGCTGCGTTACTTCAATCCGGTCGGGGCGCACCCGAGTGGGCGCATCGGCGAGCACCCCGGCGGCGTGCCGAACAACCTGATGCCATACGTGTCGCAGGTGGCGATCGGCACGCTCGAGTACCTGCGCATTTTCGGCGACGACTACGACACCCCCGACGGCACCGGCATCCGCGACTACATCCACGTGGTCGACCTGGCGGAAGGCCACGTCGCGGCGCTGCGCCATCTGCTCGGGGGCGGCGCATCGCACACGGTGAATCTGGGCACCGGCCACGGCTCGAGCGTGCTCGAGGTCGTGCGCGCGTTCGAGGCCGCGTCGGGCCGCCCGGTGCCTTACCGCGTGCACCCGCGGCGGCCAGGCGACGTGGCGGCTTGCTATGCCGACTGCGCGCGCGCGCAGCGGCTGCTCGGCTGGCACACGCGTTACGAGCTGCACGACATGTGCGCGCACGCGTGGGCGTGGCAGCGCGACAATCCGCGCGGCTACCAGCAGGCGTGACGGCCGCTTAGGTTTCACCCCCCGGATGGAGGTGCCAGGCGAAACGCCTCGGCACAAGCGACCATCCTTGCCGGGCCTGCTCTATATTGCGCCTTGCATGCACGAGAGGCCGTGCGCGCTCGCGCCGAAGTTCGGCGCGCACTCTAACAAGATTGCAGGGTGGCACGCCCAGATGTGCGGAATCGTGGCGATAGTCGGCCGCAGGTGCCAACCTGTGCCCGCCCACTTGATCGACGCCGCCTCGGCGACGTTGGTGCATCGCGGGCCGGATGACCAAGGCACGCACTTCGCTGGACACGTCGCGTTCGGGTTCCGGCGGTTGTCGATCATCGACACCAGCATCGCGGGTCACCAGCCGATGAGCAGCGCCGATGGCCACTGCACCATCGTGTTCAACGGCGAAATCTACAACTATGTGGAGCTGCGGGCGGAGCTGAGCGCTCTCGGCCACCGCTTCCGCTCCAGCAGCGATACCGAAGTCCTTCTGAACGCGTATCTGCAATGGGGCCACGATTGCGTCCGGCGCTTCAACGGCATGTGGGCTTTCATGATCCACGATCGCCGGGCCAACGTGGTGTTCGGCGCCCGTGATCGGCTCGGAGTGAAGCCCCTGTACACGTGGCAGGACGACGACTGGATCGTCTTCGCCTCCGAGCCGCGCGCGATCGCGGCCACCGGCTTGACGGCATTGCGCCCGGACTGGACGCGCGTCGCAGACGCACTGGTATGGAACCTGATGGACCATGACGGTGGTACCTGCTTCACGGGCATCACGCAGGTGCCCGCTGGATCGCGCTTCGTCATCACGGCCGATGGGCACCACAAGGGCGACGACTTCTGGCAGCTGCCGGATGGCGATTCCTCGAGCGAGGAGCGAACTGATGGCCAATGGGTGGGCGACCTGCGCGCCCTGGTGTCCGATGCGGTGCGCCTGCGCCAACGCAGCGACGTGCCGATTGGTTTTACTCTCTCGGGCGGCATTGACTCGACGATGCTCATCTGCGAGGCGGCGCGCCTGAACGACGGCACGTCCGGCCTGCTTGCGTTCGCATACCAGGACGATGCATACAACGAAAAGCGCCAGATCGCGGACACCGTCGCGCAGACGGGTGCACGACTCGTCAGCATCAACGAACAGGATCTGGATCTCGTGAAGATTCTGCCGCCGATGATTGAGGCCAACGGAGAGCCCGTTCACTCGATGTCGGCGGTGGCCAACTATGCCTTGTTCGAGCTCGCGCGCAAGCATGGCGTCAAGGTCGTGATCGGCGGGCAGGGATCGGACGAGGCGTTCGGTGGCTACGCGTCTTTTGAAGAAAGCCATTGGCTCGCACTCTTAGGCGAGTGGCGCCTGCGACCGCTGATCGACGACATCGTCGCGTCCAGCCGACTGAAGCGGCGATCGGCGATCGCCATCACGCTGCGCCTGCTCTCGCGCGCCGCTCGCCTGGCGGTGTCGGACACCCGCGCCTATCGCTGGGCGCGTTCAACGAGGGGCCGCCAGCTGCCGCGGCGACCATGGAGCGATCTCTTTAGCGACGATCTTCTGAGACAGGCCACCGCGCTCGACAGCACGAGGCGGGACTACGCACTGGAGCGGGCTCAACGGCTCGCGTTGCGTCGATGGCCCCTGCCGATGTATCTGCGCATCGAGGACCGTTGTTCGATGACCCACTCGGTGGAGGCCCGACTGCCGTTCACTGACTATCGGCTGGTCGAACTTGCGATGCGAATGCCGCGGTCACTGAAGTTCTCCCGCGGCCTCAACAAGGTCGCGCTTCGTGGCGCAGCCACCGGACGCGTGCCAACGAGTGTGACCGACAAACCGACGAAACTCGGATTCCCGGTCAGCATCAGCGCTCAGGCATTGTCAAACCTGCGGGCCTTGTGCAACGACCTGGTGGCGTCACGTTCGTTTGTGGAGCGCGGCACGCACAACGTCAGCAACGCTCGGCGCCTTCTGGCAGTCGTCCGCGATGGGGCCACCGAGCAGCAGGCCGATGCCTTGTTTTGCCTGGCGCAGACCGAGATCTGGCTGCGCCATGCGGCGAACCCACCGGCGACTGCCGCGACATGAGCGGCACCGACCTGCGTCAGGCCGCGCTGAGCGGCGCGCGATGGACCATGGCGGCGAAGCTGGGGCTTCAGCTCGTGACCTGGCCAATCACGATCGTCGTGATCCGCCTGCTGGAGCCCAGCGACTACGGCCTTCAGGCGATGGCGATGGTGACAATCGGCTTCGTTGCGCTGTTCGGGGAGATGGGGCTGGGCGTAGCCCTCGTACAAGCGGAGAAGCTCGACGAGGCCACGGCGCGCACGGCCGCAGCAGCCATCCTGATTTGCAACGTCGCGATCGCAGTGATCTTGTGGGTGTTAGCGCCATGGGCTTCCCTGTGGTTCGACGAACCCGATCTGGATGATGTGATGCGCGTGCTGATGCTGGAGCTTCTCATCAGCTCGGTGGCGACAGTGCCGTGCGCGCAGTTGGAGCGCCAGTTGCGCTTTCGGCACTTGTCCATCGCCGCCATGGCGTCCGGTCTGGCCGGTGCACTCACTACGCTCGCGCTGGCATTCTTTGGATACGGCGTCTGGTCACTCGTGTTCGGAAGCCTCGCGGGGGCAATCGTCCGGGCGGGACTCATCGTGCTTTTCAACGGCCGCTTGATCTGGCCTTCGATGCGGCACGCGTTCCGACCCATCAAGAGCTTGGTAAGGTTTGGCAGTCATGTGCTGGCAGCACGCACGCTTTGGTACTGGTACGGTCAATCCGATCAGTTGATCCTGGGCCGTCTGCTGCACACGTCGCTGTTCGGCCATTACAACGTCGGCTCACAGTTGGCGATGATGCCGGCCAGCAAGGCGATGGAGGTCATCAATCGGGTGTCATTTCCCGTGTTGTCTCGCCTGCGCGCCGACCAGGGGGACCTTCGCGCGATGCACATTCGCCTTCTCGGGCTCGTCGCCGCCTACGCCTTTGGCGCATGCTGGGCGATGGCGGCTACGGCGCCCGAACTGGTGGCGGTGCTGCTCGGCACGAAATGGCACACGGCCACCACAGCATTGATGCTGTTGGGGATGGTTGCACCCCTTCGGATGCTGAGTGCGCTCAACAACACGATCACGTCCGCGGCTGGGGCACCGCAGGCGTCGACCACCGAGTTGGCGCTCGCCGGCGTTCTCCTGCCCGCTGCCTTGGCGACCGGCGCATGGTTCGGCGGTTTTCTGGGCGCCTGCCTGGCGTGGCCGCTGGCTTACCCCGTTGTCTATTGGGTCTCCAACAGACTGACCTGCCAGACCGTCGGCAACCGCAGGGCGCAGGGCTGGGTGACGTTGCGCGGCCCCGTGACGGCCGGTATCGCCATGTGGGTGTCAATCGTCGCGCTGCGGTGGCAACTGATCGGTGTCGTTTCCCCCGTCGTGTTGCTGCTGGCAGAGTTGGCCTTCGGCCTGCTGGTCTATGTGGGCGTGTTTCGTATGGCGGCCCCTGCGATCGCCCGTGAATCAAGGACACTGATGCTCGATTTGATGCGACCTTCGCGCAGCAGGGCCGCACCGGCCAAGCCTGCAAACGCGGCATCCGGGTAAGCTACCTGCCGATGAACGCAATCGCCGTCCCGCTTGCTTTACACGTACCACGTCTTCGATCGATGCCTTTATGGCCATTTCACTTCAACCGGTAGTCATGGCAGGCGGCAGCGGCACGCGGCTGTGGCCGCTGTCGCGCAGCGGCTTCCCCAAGCAGTTCCTCGCACTCGACGGTCGCGAGAGCCTGTTCCAGCAGGCGGTGCAGCGGCTGGCTGCGCTCGATGGCCACGGCATCGCCGCCGCTGCGCCGCTCGTGGTCGGCAATGACGAT
>Ga0157379_10006233_pt1 | contig 10270 bp, 9 predicted proteins | sample S25metaG_FD_121802 | JGI IMG/M metagenome (GOLD analysis project Ga0157379, IMG submission 121802) | Switchgrass rhizosphere microbial communities from Kellogg Biological Station, Michigan, USA - S2-5 metaG | ecosystem: Host-associated > Plants > Roots > Rhizosphere > Soil | place: USA: Michigan... | reverse complement strand
GATCTTCGAGCAGGCGACAACCATCAACCGGCTCGGAGGGACGTCGGAGCTCAACGTTGGCGCGATCACGATGTACATCTGGAAGAACGGTGGACCACAGCGTGACTTCAGCGAGTACTCGAATCTCGGCGAGGTCTCCGTACGCTCGACCGGCGGCTGCACCGAGGTGCTGAACGGCGGCCCCGGCACGGCGCACGTGGCGATGCACGACCTCTTGGGCCTCGGGATGCTCCAGCTGGGCAATGGCGGCCTACAGGTGAAGGGACGGAAGACCGGAGACGGCGCCTTTGCCTTTCACGGCACCACCCGGTGCGCCGACGTCAGCCCGAGCCCGACGAGCCACAACACGATCAAGGTCACGGTCGACCTGCGGGTGCGGGGAGCGAGCGGCGCCCGCGGATTCGACTGCGCCTATCCGTCGCCCGCCCAGTTCTCGTCGGCTCGCTCCGTCAACGAGGCGGAGGCCATCCTCCATCGCGCAGGCATCTTCGCCGGCTACGGCGGCGAAGCCCGAAACCGGTACGTGCGCGCGGGGCACTACTTCTTCCGCTCGAGCAGCCCCTCCGGGCCTTGCGGACTTCCGGCGAGCCGGCCTGGCCTGTACCGCTCGGCCGGCTGAGCGGTCCGCCACGTGGCACGGCGCGCGCGCCCGATCAACGACTTCGAGCCATCGTTTCGATGCTGGTGAGGGCCTCGTCCAGTGAGTCGTAGAAGTGCCTCTGGTCGAGCGTCTCCAGGAGCCCGTAGCGCGTCAACAGTTCGTACAGGCGGTTGCGCAGCTCCACGAATACCAGGTGGACGCCGTGCTGGTTGAGCTCGCGGTCGAGACGCTCGAGCATGTCGGCTGCAGTGACGTCGATGTCGGTGATGGCTTCGCACTGGAGGACGACCCAGTGCGCATCGAGGGTGGTGACCAGTCGGTGGATCTCCTGTCGGAACACGCTCGCGTTGGCGAAGAACAGCGGAGCCTCCCAGCGGAACACGACGACGCCGGGGGTCTGCGCGGCGTCGGGGTATGCCTCGATGGTGCGCCAGGCGTCGAGCGAGGCGACTCTGCCGAGCACCTGGCCGGTGGGCCACCAGTTCCGCTTGAAGAAGCCCAGGATCGAGAGCCCGACCGCGATCAGGATCCCTTCGAGTACGCCGAACAACACGACGCCCAGCGTGGTCGTCATCGCCAGTGCGAATGCCGACACGCGGACACGGCGGAACTTGGCGACCGCCGCGATGTCCATCAGTGAGAGCGCGGCGGCGATCACGATCGCCGCGAGGGCCGAGTTCGGAAGGTTCGCGAGCACGTCGGGCAGGAAGAGCAGCATGATCGCGACCAACCCCGCGCCAACCAGCCCGGTCACCTGGCTCTTGGCGCCTCCCTGCTCGGCGACTGCCGTCCGCGATCCGCTCGTGGAGACGGGGAAGCCCTGGAAGAGCCCGGCGAAGGCGTTCGCGGCGCCGATCCCGATCATCTCCTGGCTCGCATCCACCTCGTCCCCGCGCCTGGCAGCGAAGCTCGTCGAGGTCGCGATGGTGTCGGCGAGCGACACGAGGGTTATGCCGATTGCCGCCGCCAACAGCGCCCCGACGTCGCTCAGAGCGATGTCGGGGACCTGCGGCCGGGGCAGTCCCTGCGGCAGCGACCCGACCGTCGTCACGCCCTTGTCCTTCAGGTTGAGAAGCCCCACCGCGAGGGTCGAGAGGATGACGGTGATGAGCACGGCCGGGATGCGTCGCGTGAAGCGCGGCAGGATCAGCAGGAGGGCCAGCGAGGCCAGACCGACCGCCAACGTGTAGCCGTTGCGGCCATCGAGGCCGTCGAAGAATGCTCGCACCTCGTCGAGGAACTTGTCGGCGTCCGTGGAGAAGCCGAACAGCTTCGGCAGTTGGCCGACGATGATCGTGATGCCAAGGCCGATCATGTAGCCGACCTGAACCTCCTTCGAGAGCAGGTCGGCGACGAAGCCGAGCTTGCCGAGCCCGAGCCCGATCTCGATCGCGGCGACCAGCAGCGCCAGCATCCCGGCGAGAGCGACCAACTCGGTGGGGTCGTGAGTGATCGCGAGGGGGAGAATTGCAAGCAGGATCAATGGGCCGAGCGACGAGTCAGGCCCGAGCACGAGAATCCTCGACGGGCCGAACAGCGCGTAGCCGACCAAACACGCCATGGTGGTATAGAGGCCGTTCACGGCCGGCAGGCCGGCCAACTCTGCATAGGCCATGCCCTGCGGCACGAGAATTGCCGCCAGCACGATCCCCGCGACGAGGTCCGATCGCGCCCACGCGGACTGATACAGCCTGATCATCCGGATGCCCGGGATCCAGTTCTCGAGGCGCCCAGACGACTTCTGCGGCACGCGCTCAGTGCTCATCCGGCCGACCCCCGCTCGACGGAGTTCGACGCGGACGACCAGACAGGGCGATGCGACAGGAGGAGATGAGGAAATCTCATTTCGAGCGCGAGCTCATGCCGTTGGCGCGACCGATCTCCATCGGCTATCCCTTCCACAGCGTTGACTGATGCACCTGCGACGCTATGCGCTCGCGCGTTGCGCAGCAATTCCCGGCGGGTGGATCTCACGCGGTTGATCACCCACCATCGCCGCGCCGACCCTCAGGAGACCTTCGTGGCCACGAACCCCGCTGATCAGGCCATGGACGACGCAGAGCTCGCGCGCAGCGTCGTCGACGCCGGCCGGTATCTCGTCCTCGCCACGGCAGACGCCGACGGCCGTCCCTGGCCGGCCCCCGTCTGGTACGCCTGGCAAGGCCCCGAGTTCGTCTGGGTCTCGTGGCCCGACGCGCGGCACTCGAACAACATCGAGTCGCGATCCACGGTGAGTTTCGTGATCTTCGAAGCACCCGTGCCCGTCGAGGGCCGAACACGTGCGATCTACGCCGAGGCGACGGCTGCCGAGGTTGCGGACGATGACCGCGAGCGCTGCCTTCGTATCTTCGACAGCCGCGCCCGCGCGGAGGGACTTGGCGCCTGGACGACGGAACGTGTCACCGCACCCGGCAATCTGCGGCTCTATCACGCCGTGGTGTCGCGCCTCTTCGTGCTCCACCCGGAGCGTGACCTCCGGCGAGAAGTCGCGATCGACCTGTAGCAAATCCAGGGAAGCCCTCGAACGGACTCGAACCGTTGACCCCTCCTTACCAATTCGGCTCAGACGGTGAGCGCAGCGAACGCCGCAACGCTACCGAGTGCTGGCGGCCTGAACCAGCTGGGTCGAGGTGCTGGCCGAAGGGATGGTGACGGTGACGGTCAGGCCGCCGTGATTGCGGGGGCGCGCGCTCGCGGTGCCGTCGTGGATCGCGGCGATGGAGGCCACGATGGCCAGGCCGAGCCCGCAGCCGTCATGCGACGTACGGTCGCTGAGCCGCTGGAACGGCTGGAAGATGAGGTCGGCATCCGCCGGGCTGATGACCGGGCCGGTGTTGGCCACGGTCAGCTGGCTGCTACCCGCCGCGGTGCGGGTGCTGATCCAGATGTCGCCGGCAGCGGCGTTGTACCGCACCGCGTTGTCGACGAGGTTCGCGATGAGCCGTTCGGCCAGCACCGGATCGCCTGATATGACGGCGGGCTCCAGCGCGGCATGCACCCGCCGGTCGCCCAGACCGGCGCAGTCGAGGACATCCTCGGCGACCGTTGCTAGGTCGACCTCCTCGTGGACGGTGAGCCCGCGCTCGTTCCGCGCGAGGATCAGCAGCGCGCCGATGAGGTGCTCGGCATGATCGACCGCGGCGCGGATGTCCGCCGCCATGCCTCGCAACTCGCTGGGCGTGCTGTTTGGGTTGCCGAGCACGACGTCGACGGTCGTGCGCATGACGGCGAGCGGGGTGCGCAGTTCATGGGAGGCGTTGGCGATGAACTGCCGCTGCGCCTCGAACGCGGCCTGGAGCCGGCCGAGCATCTCGTCGAAGGTCTCCGCCAGTTCGCGGAGTTCGTCGCGGGGACCGCGTAACGCGACACGCGCTGACAGGTTGTGTTCCGACGCGGCGCGGGCGGCCGCGGTGATCCGGTGCAGCGGGCGTAGCGCCCGCCCGGCGGAGAACCAGCCGAGGATCGCGGCGAGGGCGATGACCCCGACCAGCGTAATCAGCGAGTACTGAAGCAGATGCGCCAGCGTGAGATCGCGCTGGTGCTGCGCGCCCTGAAGCCGGAGGTATGCGTCGCACTTGGCAAGGATGCGCTCGTCGGGACGGGAGCTCAGCTGCTCGGAGCGGCACCGCGCCAGGAAGCTGGCCGGAGCCTGTTGGCTCTGCCCCTGCGGCTACAGTTGTGCCACCAGGGTGTAGCTGACCGCTACGACGATCGCCCCGTAGACGGCGAAGAGGCCGGTATTGAGCAGGGTCAGCCGTGCCCGGACGGTCAGCCGCGGGCAGCGGCTCACATCCGGTATCCCTTGCCTACCACGGTTTCGATCAGGGGCGGGTCGCCGAGCTTGCGCCGCAGCCGGGCCATCGTCACCGAAACGATGTTGCTGAACGGGTCGGCGTTGGCGTCCCACACATGCTCGAGCAGCTCCTCCGCACTGACCAGGACTCCGTCGGCGGCCAGCAGCGTCTCAAGGACCCCGAACTCCTTCCGGGTCAGAGATAGCGCGCGGCCGCCGCGGCTGATGCGGTGGCGGGCGCGGTCCACGGTGAGATCGCCGCGGCGCAAGACGGGCGGCACGGACGGCGCCCGGCGCGACAGCGCCCGCACGCGGGCGACGAGCTCGGCGAACGCGAACGGCTTGCCGAGGTAGTCGTCCGCGCCCAGTTCTAGCCCGTCCACCCGGTCCTCGACATCGGCGGCGGCCGTGAGCATGAGGACCCGCGGGCCGGACCCGGCCACCGTCCGGCACACCCGATCCCCGTGCACGACCGGCAGGTCACGGTCGAGCACGATCACGTCATAGGCCGTCTGCACAGCGGCGTCCAGCGCCGCCGCGCCGTCGTGCACGACATCCGCGGCGATCCCGACCTGACGCAGCCCCTGAGCGATCCGGCCGGCAAGCGTCGCATGGTCCTCGACCACCAGCACCCGCATGCCACCAGTATGCGCCAGCCGGCATGACATCCGTGCAACACCGGCGGTAGCGGTAATGTCACCCGCCGGGGCGTAGAACTGCAGACATGAAGCGACTCACTACGCACCAGGGCAAGGGTGATGCCGGCCAGCGCTAGCCCTGATGAGGCCGCGCTGCCGGACCGCGCCGACCGGGCCGCGACGGGCGCGGAACGCGGCGTCCGCTCGGCGTGCGTGGAAGCGGCCCTCGCCGCTGTCGCGTTTGCGGCGCTGTGCGTCGTTGTCCTGTCCGTCGCGGCCCAGAGCGCAGAGCCTGATGACGGCGCCTACCGGGCATCGATTGTCGCGATGACCGAGGGGCATTTCCTGACGTTGTCAACCGCTCAGGCAGAAACCCTGGCACGGAGATTGGGCGACAACCCAGCCGCCCCTCCGAACCAGTGGGTTGAGCTGAGCGATGGGCGGTACATCAGCGAGAAGGACCCCGGCTATCCGTTCCTCGCGGCGCCGTTCGAGGCGCTCGGGATCATCCGGTGGGCGCCGCTGTTCTACGGGGCACTGGCCTGCCTCGGTCTGTTCATCGGCGCCAGGCGCTGGCTCGGGCGCTTCGGTGGCCCGGCAGCGGTCGGTCTGTACTGCTCATCCGGAGCCGCCCTGGCGTTCGCCTGGCGCGACTACATGCCGACGTTCACCGACGCCTCGCTGATCGCGGCGGGTTCCGGGACACTGCTGTGGGCGATGCTGGCAACCGAGGCCCGTCCCCGGCGGCGTACCTGCGCTGGCCTCGCCGGATTCGCAGCGATCGAGATCGCGACGTTCGTCCGCTACACCAATATCGTGATCCTCGGCTGCGCCGTCGTGGCCGTGATCGTGGCGTGGCAGCTGCGAGCCGCGAGGCTGTCCCTCCGAACGCTGTGCTGGTGGCTTGCCTCGGTGGCCGTCTTCGGCGCCGGCGTAGCCATCTTCGACGACCTCGTCTACGGCGGACCGCTAACAACTGGGTACCAACCCGGCGAGATCACCTTCGCCGTCGGCGCGATCGGGCCGAATCTGCGGATCATGCCCGCGCACCTGATGCAGGCCATGCCGATGCTGGTGCTTGGATTGGGAGCGTTGGCATGGATCATCGTGCGGTGGCTGGTACTGCGGCGGGTCGGCGGCCAGGCAGGCGCAACGGCTCGTCGCGACCTATCGATCGGCGCCGCCCTCGCCGCGTCGTGGTTCGCAATCTGGGGGCTGTACTCCGCCTACACCTGGACGGTTGACCCGACCTCGGTCACCGTGCAGGTCGTCAGGTTCTACGTTCCGGCGATCGGCGCGATCTCCCTGCTCGGCGCGTGGCTTGTGACCAGGATTCCCGGCCCTGCATGGCGGGCCGGCCTCGCCTCGGCCGCCGTTATCACCGCGATGTTCGGCCTCGGCGTGTGGTCCTTCTACGACATGTACAGAACGTTCGGCGTCCCACTGAGCGGCTAGGCATCCTGATCGGTCGTGACGGCGCGCTCGAGTTCCGCCCCGCCGGCCGATTGCGCCGAGACCACCCAGAGACATTGTCGAATCCCTCAAAATGCGCTCAAAAGAACCGCGAAGCCCTCTAACGGACTCGAACCGTTGACCCCCTCCTTACCATGGAGGTGCTCTACCAGCTGAGCTAAGAGGGCAGGCGCCGCAGCTTAGCTCACTGCGGCTCGCGGATTTCGCGCGATCGGGCTACGCGACGAACACGGGCATGTGGAGCGTCGCGAAGGCGTACACGCGCTGGGCCTCGGTGGACGGCATGCGCACGCAGCCATGCGAGGCCGGGTAGCCCGGGACGATCGGATACTGGTGCAGCGCATAGCCGCCCGTGAAGTAGGAGGCGAAGGGCAGCCACGTCTTGAACGGCTTCGACCAGCTCATCGTCGCCTTGGAGTAGACGGCGAAGTTGCCCGCGGGCGTCTTGCCGCCGGCGCCGCTCGAGATGTGGATCGCGCGCGCGACGGTGCCGCCCTTGCGCACGAGCATGAGCACCTGCTGGCCGAGGCTGACCTCGACGTGCGCAGGGCCGCCGTGCTTCGGCTTCGGCCGGTCGCCACCCGCCGCGAGGGCGCGGACGACCGGGCTCGCGATGCCGTCGCGGACGCCGCCCTGGTTGAGGTCGTTGTAGCCCTCGAGCGCCATCACGGCCTGCTCGGTGCCGTAGTCGTAGGTGCCCGTGACCTCGTCGGCGGCGAGGTAGCCGCGATCGACGAGATCCTGCTGCAGCACACGCACGTCGTGGCCGGTGTCGCCCGTCGCCAGCGCTCCGCGCAGCCCGCGCGGTGCGCGCGTCGTGTGGTCGACGGCGTAGGTGAGCGCGAGGAAACGCGATGCGTAGATCGCGCCGAAGGTCGAGAGCCCGCTGCCGTGGCGCGCGCGCATGGCCTGCGGGCCGTAGCGCGTCCAGGCCGCGCCGATGGCGCCGTCGCCGCCGCGGTTGATGGTCCAGTTGGTGACGTAGGCGGTGAAGTCGTCGCTCCAGCCCTTGCGGTCGACACGGCCGCTCGGCCCGACGCGCCCGAGGTCGTCGACGATGATCGGGAACCGCTTCGAGCGCGGGCCGGCGAACAGCGTGCCGAGGCGCTTGCGGTTGGCGAGGCTCAGCTTCGTGCGAGGGCCGCCGTGGAAGTGGACGCCGTAGATGATCCCGGGGTCGGTCAGGTGGTAGTGCGCGAGCAGGCGGAGGTCACCCGAGCGCCGGGGCGTCGAGAGCAGGATGGGCGAGTGCATGCCGCCGCTGCGGATGGCGTGCACGAGCGCGCGTTGCTCGGCGCGCCAGGCCGACCAGGAGATGCAGCGCTTGCGATCGGCGTCGGCTCCGTCGCACGAGGGGTCGAAGGCCGGCTGCAGCCAGACGCCACGATCCTTGTGGAAGCGTCCGGCGAGGTAGGCCGCGAACTCGAGCGCCTGCTGACTCGTGCCGCCGTGAGCGGAGAGGATGACGATCAGGTGCGCCGAGCGGGCCGCGGTGACGGCGCGGCGGATCGCGGCCAGGCGCTCGTCGGAGTTGGCGATTGCGGAGACATCGAGCCGCACGGTGTTCACGCCCATCGACGCGAGCACCTTCGCGTCGTGCTTCACGCCTGCGAGCTCCTTGGTGTCGAACCCGCCCTGAGGATCGGTCAGCGCACCGGGCGCGATCACGGCGCCGCGCACGATGAAGCGGTGGCCGAGCGGGTCGTAGATGTTCGCGCCGCGCACACGGAACGACGAGTGCGGACCGGGCGCGAGCACCGCGGCGTACGCAGCGACCGGCAGCGAGACGAGCGCAAGCCCGGCGACCAAAAGAAACTTCTTTCTCATACCTCTCACGTTACTCATGTGCGGGGCAATTACCGCGCGTGCGCTTGCGATCCTTCAATAGGCTGCGCTCATGCGCGTCGTCTCCCTCGTTCCGAGCGCGACCGAGATCATCGCCGCCCTCGGGCTGGCGGGCAACCTCGTCGGGCGTTCTCACGAATGCAACTACCCGTCCGAGGTGGAGGCCGTGCCGGTCGTGTCGGCGTCGCGGATCGACACGGAGCAGCTCGGCAGCGCCGACATCGACAGCGCCGTGCGCGACGCGCTCAGCGACGGCCGGCCGCTCTACGAGGTCGACGCGGAGCTGCTCGAGCAGCTCGCTCCCGACCTGATCGTCACCCAGGATCTGTGCGAGGTCTGCGCCGTCTCGAGCGGTGAGGTCAAGCGCGTCTCCCGCATCGACGTCGAGACCGTGTCGCTCGATCCGCGTGACCTCGAGGAGATCGAGGATTCGATCCGCACGCTGGCCCGGCACCTGCACGCAGCTGCGCAGGGCGAGCGACTCGCGCAAGCCTTTCATCACCGCATCGACTTCGTGCACCAGCTCGTCCGCGGGCTTCCACGCCAGCGCGTGTTCGTCGCTGAGTGGCTCGACCCGCCGTTCGCGGCCGGTCACTGGGTGCCCGAGATGGTCGACCTCGCAGGCGGCGACGAGGTGCTCGGCCGGCCGCGCGAGCGCTCCTTCGCGACGACGTGGGACGCAGTCCGCGAAGCTGCCCCCCAGCTCATCGTGCTGGCGCCCTGCGGCTTCGATCTCGAGCGCACCGTCAGTGAGGCGGGCGCCGTGCCGGCGATGGGTGCGCGCGTCATCGCCGTCGACGGCGACGCGGCCTACTCCCGGCCCGGCCCGCGCGTGGCCGAGGGTGTCGCGCAGCTGGCACACCTGCTGCATCCCGATGACGTGGAGGCGCCGGCGCTGCCGATGCGCGAGCTGAGCTGAACGAACGGGTGGTTTCCGCTCTCGGGGACTTCTGACATGCTCGCGCGGTGACGGTCCACGCGGTACCGGTCAGCAGGCCGGTGCCGGCAGCGGCCTCCCGGCTCACGGGTCACTCCGTTCGCGGCGTGCCCATCGTGGCACGCCGGCTCGGCCATGCAGGCGATGGCCCGCGCGTGCTGGTGATCGGCGCGATCCACGGCAACGAGCGGGCCGGTATTGCGATCGTGCGACGACTCCAGCACGATGCCGAGTCCCGGCGCGTGCGGCTGTGGGCCATCGACGACCTCAATCCCGACGGCGCCCGCGCGTACACCCGCGGCAACGCGCATGGCGTCGACCTCAATCGCAACTTCGCGTGGCGCTGGCGCCCTCGCACCGCGCCCGGCACGACCTACTACGCAGGCCCCGGACCGCTGTCCGAGCCCGAGAGCAGGTTCGCCCGCCGCGTCATCCTGCGCGTGCGGCCCGACATCACGATCTGGTTCCACCAGTCGGAGACCGCCGTCGACAACTCGAGCGGCAGCAAGCCGATCGAGGCGCGCTTCGCCCGCCGCGTCGCCCTCCCGCTGCGCCGGCTTATCCGTTATCCCGGCAGCGCGACGACATGGCAGGCGCACCGCTTCCCGAAGGCCACGGCGTTCGTCGTCGAGCTGCCGCCCGGTGTCCTGACAGCACGCGCGACGCGCGCGTACGCGCGAGCAGTGTTGGCCCTCGCGAGAGACGAGGACGCCGCGACCTGATACAATGCTTGCTAGCAAGCAAGTATTGGAGAACAGGTGCCCACGAAGACGCAGGTTGAGCAGGAAACGGTCGAGCGGCTACGCGCCGCGCTCGGCATGACTGCCCGCTACCTGCGTACGACGGATGCGGGCGAGGGCCTCACGCCCACCGAGCTCTCCATCCTCGCGACGATCTCGCGCCGCGGCTCGCTGCGACTGACCGAGCTCGCCGAGATCGAGCGCGTCAACCCGACGATGCTCTCGCGGATCGCCGCACGGCTC
>Ga0157379_10006230_pt1 | contig 10272 bp, 13 predicted proteins | sample S25metaG_FD_121802 | JGI IMG/M metagenome (GOLD analysis project Ga0157379, IMG submission 121802) | Switchgrass rhizosphere microbial communities from Kellogg Biological Station, Michigan, USA - S2-5 metaG | ecosystem: Host-associated > Plants > Roots > Rhizosphere > Soil | place: USA... | reverse complement strand
ATTATCCTGGGGCTGTAGGAATTTATTTTGAAATGGTGGATTTTTTAACTTGCCCCACAATTCTTTTTAGGCAAATCCACTTTAGATTAGGTCTATAAAACTAGATTAGGAAACATAGGTTGCTTTTTTTGACTCTAAGGGACAAACAATGCTTGCAAAACTGCAATTTTAGTGTAGCTTTTCAGAAATTACACAATATTTGCCACATTGCACCAGCTACAACATGAAATCGATGAAGAACCGGCCCAGGCTTTCTAAGCCAGTTTTGTAGAGCTAATCTGAAACTAAAAAAGTGGATTTGTCACCCCAGCCCTAAAAAAATTGTGGGGTGAGTTAAAAAATGCACCATTTCAAAATAAATTCCTACAGCCCCAGGATAAACTTTTTCCACTGGGATGTCATTCCCAAAAAAAAATAGTATAATATTGACTCTACAACATTCATATATACAGCAACATCTAATTTCCATTCTGGAAGGAAATATTGTCCTAGTAAAGCCTTTCAGGTACTTTTGGCCACCACTGTAATCAAGCTGGCTTTCAAATAAATCCAATGACATTCTGGTAGGTCTCACTGCCCTGCGACGAAACACGTGCTTGTATCAAGGGAAAAAGAAGGGGGAGAAGGGGAGAGAGAGAGAGAGATGAACCGCTAGAAAGATAGTTTCTGGGACAAGAATAGAGGGATTAGTTGTGGATAAATTGTAGACCCAGGCCGAAATCCCGCGTGATTATGGTATTCAGCGCTCGGCTTTGCCTTTTGGACGAAGGAAGTGATTCGGCAAGCTGGTAGGTAAGCGCCGGTATATGGGACCATTCTATACTCACCTACCTATGGTCCATTTGGGCCATGGACTTGGGCGTGGCTATGTGACGAAGTAACCTCTCACGGATAATACACTGTGATATCTAACAACCCAAGCCATTGCTTGCCGCCCAATTCCCCCGTGACACCGGAGCTAAAGGAGAAGGCTTATCTGAGAGCACAGATCCAATGGTATACTTCAGCGAACTCGAAGAATCGGTAGAATTTCACAACCTCATGAATTCAAGACCAAACATAACAACAAACAGGATTAAGCCTTTAATTCTCATCGTCGTGGGCTCAGAAATCTAGATATCCAACCTATGGAGCTTTCGAATACAGCACTTCACCATTGTTCATGAATTTATCAACCACCGCTTGCCCTCCTTTGTCTCCAGTATCAACCACCCACGACATAAACATATGTGCGACCTTATTCTCCGCGGCATGTTTTCCCAGAAGCACCCGACCTGGATTAAGCAACGGATCAGCAGGATCATCGTCTAATCCTCGTTTGAACACCTTAAGTTTGGAGGTCACGTTCTTAGGTGTTGACAGCCACGTTCCCCGATCTGTCAGAGTGTACTCAGAGAGGGAGGAAGCGGCACTAAGAGCTTGTCGAGGAAATTGTGGGTATTGGTGGTACCAATTGGAGTAGGTTAGAGCCCAGGGAACTTGGCCAATCGCGATGAAGAGCTCGCACTCCTTGATGTTTGTGGCACTTTTGTCGTAGCGAGAGAGAAAGCGCACTGGAGGATTATTCTTGGGAGGGCTCTTGATGAAACAATCGGAACCATGACCAAACGGACAGCGTCGAGAAACGTACCACAATGTCCCTATTACCAAGGGTTACAATTTTATTGAACATATCCAAGACTGTATCAGCGTGTTCATCAAGCCCTGCTGGGTTACTTTCTGGACCAACAAGATAAAAATGATCCTTTACGCTCTTTAGTGACCGTTCAAGAGATTCACGCCTGTCAATAACGTACCCTGAATGCGTAAAACCGTTGGATAGCCTCTCCTGTCTTCATCTTTTGTTTTTCTGCAGCTTCGTTATAGGTGACAGCAATATCAACCGACCCTTCCGATAATAATCCCAAGCTCTGGGTCGTATCACCTAAATACCAGGCTACCTTGAATAACATAAATATTATATTTATCGTCTATGATGTAACGGGAAAGACGTACACTAAATGGCTGCATATTCAGTTGCTGCACACTGAAATCGATGAATGCGTTCGCCCAAGCCTTGATAAGACCCGCTTGGCCTGCTCCCCCATTGGCGATTTTCAATTTGACTTGTTGTCCTGGGATGGGATTGCTCCCTACGTATATCTCTTGAGGTAGTAGTTCTGAGTCGGAAGACATAACTCCAAGATGTGCGTACAAGCCGTCAGGAATCCGGACTCCATGGTAAGACTCCGAGTGCTTGGTGCTCGATGAAGAACCTACAGCATTGAGTCGGATATTTGGCCTAATGGTATCGTAGGTCATGTTCGGGCCTGGTATTGGGGAAACAAGCAAGGGCATGAGGTGCTTATATAGAGAGCAATGTTAGTCATAATCCTGTCTTCTGTGATGAATTCCACGAATTGAATGGCGGAATGTCGGCGTGAACTTCGCGATGTCAGATATGGAGGTGGACGATTAAGTGACAGTGTCAGCTGGAAAGGTAGCTTTAGCTTCACGACCACATTGCACAGCTAGAACGCGGCGCGAGCATATTTCCGTAAGTGAGCGCAGAACATCGGGGTATTCATGACAGCGAAAAGCAGGACGTGAAAGAGGAATCTAACAGTAGGATTCAACTTTCGTGACGCTGAAGGCAACACAGCGGATCCTAAAGAGGAAAGCGTATGTCGCTATCATAATCTGATGCTTACTCGAACCGGCGCCAAAAATGCCGGCTGGAGATATGGCATAAGGATGGACTATCGACGAAAAGAGAGTGCATCTAGGTTGAGTACAATATTCACCGATAGCCCATGAACGTCGAAGATTCCGGAAATAAGTTCCTTCGTCTAAGAATACCTGAGATCAGTTAGAAAGGTAGATCCAATGCCTCTCGTCTCGATCTGGACTTCTTATCTAAGTGTGGCTTCTCCCCAATGCTAACCACCCTATCCCCTTGCCTGTTAAGATCCCCGTAGTCGTTTGTGGCGGTGTGGTAAGTACTGCGGTTGTCCCAGATGGCAACATCTCCGACTTCCCAGCGGTAGCGAACCTGGATGTCGTGGTTTTCGGAAACGTGGCGGAAGAGGAAATCCAACAAGATGTCAGATTCTTCTGGTTGGAGCTCGATGATGCGCTTGGTGAACCTGTGGATTGAAGGATGTCAAACAATTTTAGAAAGGACACAGGAGAGAAGTTACGTTTTGTTGACAAAGAGGGACTTGAAGCCAGTGACTGGGTTGGTACGAATGACGGGACTAAACGGTGTTACAGCCTGGTTTATCGTAGTACTATATTTTTAACTCACTGAATGGCGGTTAGATCAGTCCCGGTGTTTTCCGGTGAGCCACGAAGGTCCTGGATAGGCAGGCCTTGCTTCTTGGCATACTACAAACCGTTGAACATTTAGTGAGTCTAGCATAAGTTCTCAACTTGCTTCATTGAAGAAATCCGCATTATGAACAGCGGTGAGGCTTTCTAGAAATGTGCGAAGGGCTGGGGAAAGACGGTCATATGCTTCATAACCACTGGAAGAATTATAATAATTTAGCCAGTGAGGAGTAGGAAACAGGAGGACCACGAGCTAACCTCGCCCACTTTAGGTAGGGCATACTGTGAGATTTATATAAGCCACTTGGATTACAGAAAGCTTACCAGAGTATCGCCTCCAACTACGTGATGATTTAGTACTTGTGAAACAAATTCCCCCTTTTCTATGTATGAACATACCTGGGGGAAGTGTATGCATACGCAAAAGCTAGGATTTTGATTAGGGAATCAGTTAGCAAAGAAGACGAGCCATGCATACGGTATAGTCGGATGGTACTTTCTCAAAGGTGATATCAGTATGCCATCCATTGCTGGCCCTTCCTCCTTTCACATAGTCTGCACGAGCAATACCGCTGACGGAATATTCAATATTCATAAATTTATATGAAGACAATAAGAAAAAGGGAACATACCTCTGGGAGGAGATAACAGAAATATCTGCTCCCAATTCCGGGAGTGACTCTGATATGGGGTGCTTGTGCAGTGTACTTGACTTGGGCTTCCCCGATAATTCACCAAGTCGTGTCCCCAACTCCTTAAGCTGCTTCGGATCCAAATTCTGCCTCTTGAAGAACACGACGCCTCTATGGGAGACGAGGGTCGCAAGGTCTCGAATGAGAGTATCAGAGTCGGGACGAACGAGGATTTCGGCGAGCTGGACGTTAGAATCAGGAAATAGCGTGCCAATATTCGGTGTTTCGTCGCGCCATTCAAATTCAGACAGAGAGCCTACGAGGGAGAACGGAGCGGGGGCCATAGTAGAAATTGAAGAGGTCGTACGAGATGGGTCCGAATTTTATGTAGAACGCCGCCTCGTGGTGGTGGGATCGATAGGGAAGACAAACAGTTAAACGATTCTTATACATGGTTTAAGCGGTCTTATGCTTCTATTGTCGATTTCCGACGTAGAGTTGTGTAAATCTCGCGTGCTTCTGGCGCAATTAAACACGGGAGAGGGAACGGGCGTCTGATAGGCTCTGTAATCAGTATGACATTTGGCGCTCGGGGAATCCTGACCATGGAAGAATTCGTTGGAACAGAGGGCTCTGACTTTGTGTATACTCCCTGAAGGAGAGAAAGGATGTCATGGTAGGTTTATCGATACAGCATAACGTCACAACCAGGCGTAGTCTAACAGAGACGCTGGCAATAAACGTGAAATACAAACTATTTTTAACGTCAAGCAGTAACAACCTTAAATGGATCCGATCCACCACCTTCCAACCCAGCCAGAACAGACTTGCGAATTCCCTCTAAGAACTCGCCCAAGCGGTTTTGATACGGATTATGGAACGCTGAATAAAGCTCATATCTTGCATCGGACACCACATTGGCCAATAGGAGGGATTCTTTGATATTTCTTCGAGACAAGACAAAAGCGTCAGTACGATGTCCAGAATAATATTTTTAGCCGGCTTACCGAGGAACCAAGGTTCGTGACTCATATAACGCCCGTTGTAATCGAATGAGGAGTTCAGGGACATACATTTCTCGGATTCTGGATAGTTCAGCCTCTCTTTGGGCATCTGCAAACGTGATCAGACTTGTAGAGAACTACTGCAAATACGCCAACATACCACCACCTGCAGGAGCTTGAATTTCCTCAGATTGTAGCCAATTATTCGTAAGGAGCTCGACAATATAGTCTCGCGCCTTCCGCAACGTGGTCTATAAGCAAGGGATAAATCACGAATAAAATCCAAAAGCGAGTTAAAGACATACTTCGTATTTCTCAACCTCCCGGTCCCGATGCTGTGGTCGATCCGGTCGCGTGAGTTGAGACCCTAGGTGCTCCGCAAGGCCCAGAGCAGCCCAAGCAACGAAGAACCTCTCGAAATGGAGATATTCATAGCGATCAGCAGGGTTTCCAGGTGGGTTATCTCTGAGACCAACAGGTCGTCGTTCTCGTAGTTCTTGACAAGCATGCAAGTTCCCAGTTGCTTTAGACATGAAACATAAGGATAGAATTGGATATCTGTGTTGGAGACACTTACACAGGAGGTACCGAAGTACAGAGTTGAAGCGTCTGACAGCTTGGAGATAAGTGGACTCTTGGAATCCTAGCCAATCGACAGCGTTGATGAGAGCAAGCTCCGGGTCGGAAAGTTTGTGAGGATCGGAGGATATGAAAGGATAGGGGCTCGGAGGTGGAGGCAAGGCCTGGCCATAGGACATTGGTAAAGATTTTATGAACAATAAGAAACGCACATACATTGAACGCCCGTTCAATGCACAGATCAGCTGCACTCAATGCAACCTGAGGAACGTCCAAACCGAACTCTGCTGCGCGGAGTAGTGTTTCTTTTCGTTCACGCAGGGATGAGATAACAGGAAGTTCGGATAGGAAGAGGGCATAACGTTCTACTGCGTTATCACCCAATGCTGCAGCGTATTGCGCAATTAGCTCGGTGTACCCTTGTTCCTGTGGGATGTTAAGCATCATGGTTAGTACCAAGTGAGTGGAAAACGTACTTCAAGAACTGTCACATAAGCCTCAAGGATCTGTTGTGATACCAGAGGCGAAATGGGGACATCAGTCTGCTTGAAGAAGAGGCAGAGATGGGCGAAGAATCGCGTAAGACGAGCATATCTAATGGTAGTCAATATATAGCATTAATCTTGCGGAAAATATGACTGACTGTGCTGTTCCACGATTCAGGTTCTCCCCGCCCAAGTATCGTGCGAAGTCTTCAAGGAGAGAGTCCGCTTCGTCAAGGATTACACGTAGTTGGGTGACATGGAATGGGTCATCCGCGGTAGGGCTAGGGATACTCAATCGACTGGAAGCGGTGTGAGAAGTAGGCTTACCCATCCTCCACATTCAAGTCAACCATCTTTCCAAGAACCTCTCTCGCTTCTTCTAAGGCTGATCTCTCAAACTCCTCATCGTCCATAGTCGGTTCAACAAGATCGACATCCTTCGGCCCTCGTTCCCAAAAATTAGGTCCCAAAAGAGCTAGCCCTTCTGCTAATCTCTCTTCAAGGAGAGTTGCAACGCGGGCCCATAGGTGGTCTTCCCATGTTTTACAAGCCTCCTTGACTAGGACACCTAGTGTCTTACGTGATGGTGCAAGTGCTGCGTTGAGGATACGTCCTGAGATCGGTACGTTGGTCTATGAGGGATTTAGTGGGAATTCGATTCAAAATGAGAAAGCCGCCTTACATCAAGTGCTGCAGCAACGCAGCTTTTCTTCCATAGCTTTCGACGCTTGTTTCCTGTTACTTCAACAATAGAGTCTTGATCCATGGCACTGTCGTCTCTGCCAAGGTTGGCTGGGGTGTCATTAGTAACAGCCCAGATGGTATCAAAGTATGGACTCACACATTGCTTGCCAGTCAAATAATCGGTAGCCCTGAAGTGACGCGGCTAGCCATGGACGATGAGCAGAGCGACATAACTCTATAGCCTGCTCGCCTTGTCCGGCACGAATGTAGGTATATAGTGTGTGAGCGAGTGCTTTTTCGTAGGTCTCAATAAGCTAATTAAGCTAGTAAACAAATGATATATAGGATAGGCACATACGTGGTCTTCCGCCGCCAAACTGGTCCCCTGGTTCCGTACCGTCGCATCTGGATCCAACTCCTTCACCAAGTTTGAATCACGACCTGCAGCGGCCAACCGCTGTTGGTGCAAGATGTTGTGTCGAGTAAAATTACGGTATGCAGTTGCAGACTCGATAAACTGTGGATCGGGGGCGTTGTCCTGGAGCCATTCTCGGGTGACGAGAAGTTCGGTCAGTGTCGGAGAGTTGCGGATGAGGTGGTTTACAAGCATTGTGGGAGTTACATAAGGATTTTCATGGAGAAGTTCTCGGGCCGAGGGAAGTTTTGGAGGAGCAGTTTTTCGGATACTATGGTTTCGTTAGACGGAGGCAAACCGCATCGAAAGGTACACATACCCATAGAGGTTCTGCAGTAAATCCCAGGTATCTCTCTCAAGCTTCAAGGCAACAACCTCGTCAGAGCTATATCCTAAGCCTCTATCCGTCTCTATTATATTCAATCTTTCAACTTTACGTCAGAACATTCAGCTGAAGGTCCTCCAAGAAATACATACGCTTTTTGGCATGCATCACGTAGCCGCGGTGCAAATCCAGATGAATGGTTTAAGAGAGATGTTAAATCGCCTTCTGACTCCCTCAATGAGTAGGATATTCGCGCAAATGAGGAATATAACGCGTCCGTCATCGTGCTACTACTGTAAACGGAAACAAGAGTTCAGATCAGAGGGTGGGACACCCACAACCACAAGGACACGCCCACACAGGACAATAGTTTCCTTCTCCGCCGTTCAAACACTTAGTTCTCTCTGTTTGTCTTCGCAAGAGCGAACCAAACGGTTATGTTCGTTACATACATATTACCATTTCCTTTTGCAATGTGGTCGGGCTAGTGCAAGTTGGACGTTACCCTAATGCTGTTTGGTAAGTGTTTTTTCAGTTTTCTTTTCTTGGAGTCTGAAACTGATAATTTGAGTATCTGTGAACGTCAATTTATGCATCTATGGCTAACATAGACCCCTTAAAAAAATGGCAGTCTTTCTCGGCATTCTGCCTTCATATGGCATGCAGTTGGTGGCCAGAACCCGCCAATGCTTCAATGTTGACATTGGGGGAGAGGGGCCCAGAGAATTTCTGCCTTCTGTTTTTGTGGAACTCTCCTCTACCTTATTCACGAGGATTATCACATCCATGGGACTACTATTACTATTACTAGTACCCCAGCAAGCGAAAAGCGACTGACAGAATTCTCCCCTGTGTCATATACTTCTAAGAAAGACACTTTGGCATTGATTTCCCCCATCTTGACGGGTGTAATTGCCAGGCCGGTAAGAATTGTATATTCATTTGCATTGTGATAATACCTAAGGAAGCCATGACTACCTCACCTTCGTAAAGCCCCGAATTATTCACCACTAGCTTAATTGCAACAGATATTATGTCAGATTCTAAACTCCGAAACGAAAAGTGTAAGTTGCATTATATGTTGTTACTGTTCCCCAGCTCATCCAATGTTTCCAAGTAGGGCTAAAGGGCGCGTCTCAAAAGCTTTGTGGCGTGACACGGGAGGTCCTTATGGATAGGGGGGGCTGTAACATTGCTTTTCCAGTAGCAATAACGGAAATACAGCAACCCAGATTTGAGAAAGTGTCAGAAGAAAAAATCAAAAGGAAATCTATTTTTCGGGTCCAAGTATAGGGTGTATTAAGATAGGGCTATAGGTAGTGCCAGGGCAGAAAGGAATCCATTTCAAAAGTTGCCAGCAGCCAGCAAAATGGCAAAATAGGCATTCTGTTGGCAGCAGCAGAAATAGAAAAATATTTTTAAATAAATATTATTGGGTGCTATACAGATAAATAAAGTGATTAAAGCCCTCCTTCAGACATGTGTTCCTCTACTGACCAATTTCTCATGATCCTGCTAGTATTCAGATGCATATGAATATTTTCTTCATATATTTGAGGTGCCACTCCTTTCACTACTGTCTCTAACTCCTGTAAATCATGATGATCCTTCACTTCAATTTCATTACCTTCAAGAGACAGATATGGTAGGTGTTGGCTTGGATTAGATAATTCCAATTTCTCAAAGACAGCTTCAATCTCCTCAATGGAGACAGACTCAGCACTGTCTGTTTCTTCTGCTGATTTCACCATTCCACCTTCAAACTATTCTTTGAGTGCAGTAGCTAATTCCATGTCAAGTCCTCTGCCAGGTTAGGTATGGACTTTGGTAAAATGAGTATTGACAAGGTTTGAGATATTCTGTCCTTTGGGTTTCGCAGTGCTGGACATGTTGGTGCAGCAGAGTGGAAGCAGAAAGAAAAATGTTTTACTATTCAAAAATATTAGGAAAATTTATTGTTCAACATATCTGGACTCTGAACTGACCCTAGACTCAATTTGGCATTCTGCCAATTTCTGCCAAAGAGCCTCAGGGATCCTACCAGCTGCTGGTGGGCAGAATGGGTGGCAGAAATGGCAATGGCAGAATAACAGGAGCTGCCAACAGCACTACATGCCCAAAGGTCCCAAGGCTTCCCAGAATGAAAAGGTGTTTGGTATCCCAGAACCATCTGCCAGATGGTTCTGGGGTGGTTCTGCTTTGTAAGCCTAAGCAAGCCTGCCCTAATGAAACAGGTATATTTTTAGTCAACAATATTTTCTCTATTTCTACTGGTAAATTTTCAGGAAAAAAAGGTAGAGATACATATGCCTTGTATGTACACATAGACATGAAGTTGAATCAGGAAGGGATGATGGTCAGGGAGTGGGGAATCAACAATTTTCGACCAAGTGCTGACAGATGGTTCCAGGAGGTTGAACTCCTTATGGTTCCCAGATCATCCTCAGGACTGCCCGTCAGCAACAGATGGTTCTGGGAAGCCTTGGGACCATTGGTCATGCAGATGGGGCCCTTCTCCTCTTGAGTGCCCATGGATATGCTGACTAAGCAGATCCCAGAAGACTTTCCCATCAAAAACATTAAGTGTTCTATTGAATTAAGGCATTAAGTTCCCCATTTATAATTTATATTTACTAGAGAACAGTTCAAACATTTACCAATCTCAGATATTATTCTCTAAATGTGCCATAACCCATATTATCCATATATGTGCTGTTTACAGCCTGTAACTGTACCATTGAGGGTTGGAGCTGACCTTTAAATGGTACAGGTAGGGTATGTAGGTTAGCATTTACAGCCATAACTGTATAGGGTTACAATGCTGACCTCTAAAGTCTAT
>Ga0157379_10006228_pt1 | contig 10272 bp, 11 predicted proteins | sample S25metaG_FD_121802 | JGI IMG/M metagenome (GOLD analysis project Ga0157379, IMG submission 121802) | Switchgrass rhizosphere microbial communities from Kellogg Biological Station, Michigan, USA - S2-5 metaG | ecosystem: Host-associated > Plants > Roots > Rhizosphere > Soil | place: USA... | reverse complement strand
CGGCACGTAGGTCGCCTTATCGATCGGCGGCGTCGGGCCCATCGCGCCGCCGCCGCATGCCGAAAGGGCGAGCGCCAAGGCAATCGGGATCGATGCTGTTAGCCCTCGCAGCCGCATCGCTGAGTTCCTACTGACCCGAAGACCCTTCAGGCTTGCCCTCTTGCGGCGTCGGCGTCGCGCCACCTTCTGGCGTCGGGGAAGCGCCGCCCGCTGGCGGGGTCGAGCCGCCGGTTTCCGCCGGCTTGTCGATGCCGACGAGCTTGCCCTCGAAATCCTTGAACTCGTGCTCGCCGCTCATTCGCTTGCCGTTGATGAAGAAGGAGGGCGTCGAGTCGATGCCGAATTTCTCGTAGCCGGTGGTGCGGATCTCGACGATCTTGTTGAACAGCTCCTTGTCCGCCATACATTTGTCGAAGCTCTCCTTCGAGAAGCCTGCCTGACGCGCGAATTGCAGCAGCTTTTCCATGGCTTCCGGGCCCTGCACCACCCAGTTCTGCTGCGTCTGGAACAGCGCCTCGATCATCGGGAAATAGCGATCCGGACCGGCACAGCGGGCGAGCAGCGAGGCACGCGCCGCCAGCCCGTCGAGCGGAAATTCGCGAAAGATGAAACGAACCTTGCCGGTGTCGATGTATTTGGTCTTGAGCTCGGGAAACACGACGTTCTCGAACTGCGCGCAATGCGGGCAGGTCATCGAGGCATATTCGACGATGGTGTTGGGAGCGTCGGCGCTGCCGAGAGCCATCTCGGGCAGCGGGCCAGGCGCCATCAACGCGGCGAGGTCGGGATCGGTCTTGGAGCCCGGTCCGTCGGCATTGCCGTTGGAGCTCGTCTTCCAATAGACGAGGCCGCCGACGAGAATGGCGGCCGTCACCGCGCCGATAATGAACAGCGTATTCTTGCCCCCGGCCTCATCCTTGCCGGGCGGCGTCTCGGCGCCTGATGATTTGCCGCTCGTTACCTTGCCGGAACCGGGCTGGACAGCCGCCTTTTTCTCGCTTTTCGCCACTCTTTTCACTCCACCTGCTGGGATCGCTTCGAGCCGGGCCTACATTCGTTAAACACCCGCGTTCTGGCAAGAGCGAGATAAGTCGCTCAACGGCTTGTGAGCTTGGCGCGGGTGTTGGTCCCGAGTCGCAGCAAGGCCGCGCGCAAGCCGCCATCCTCGACGGAAGCGGAGGCGGGCAGCACGTTGGGATCGATCGGCGGCTCTGCGGCAGGCCTGCGCGCCGTTTTGCGCGCAACCGGGGCCTGCAAGATGCGCATCTCGGCAATTGCCCGGTAGCCGAAATAAGCGTTCACCCGCTCGAGGATCTGCCCGGAACGGTGCTGCACCTCGATGGCGCGCGGGCCTTCGACCCTGAGCACCAAGGTCGCGCCCTCGACCCGGTGCCCTTTGGGCGCGTCAGCCACTTGCGCTTCGTCCCGGCGCTTTGGCCAGACCACCCGGTCGGGCATGGTGAACTGGGCGAGCTCCGCGCCGACGATGGTTCCCCATTCGCTCAAGAGCGAGGTGGTGGCGAAGCCGCGCGCGCGCGCCGAAGCGTCGAGCGCTCCCGCCGCATAGGCGCCGATCGGCCGCGCCGCGCTTGCCGCCCGTCCCAGGGCTCTGCGTTGTTTGTCGTCCATGGCGTTTCGCGAAATGGTGGAGCGATCGCGCGCTCCGCTTGCTTCCTCTCGGCGGAGCTTACACCATGGCCGAAACCGAGGCGTGGGCGGAGTTCGTTTTATGCAGAGGCGCGCGGCGGAGCGGGTGCAGCGGGAGGAGAGGCGCATCGCCGATGCCGTGCTCGCCTGGTACGATCGCGAGCGCCGCCGCCTGCCGTGGCGGGTGGAGCACGGAGAGGCGCCCAATCCTTACCGCATATGGCTCAGCGAGATCATGCTGCAGCAGACGACGGTCAAGGCGGTGCTGCCGCGCTACGATCTCTTCCTGCGCCGCTGGCCTGACGTGGCGGCATTGGCACGCGCCGAGCTCGGTGAGGTGCTCGCCGCCTGGGCCGGCCTCGGCTATTACGCGCGCGCGCGCAACCTGCATGATTGCGCGCGCGTGGTGGCGGAGCGGCACGGAGGCAGGTTCCCCGAGGACGAGGCCGGACTCCGCAAGCTGCCGGGCGTCGGCGATTATACCGCCGCCGCCATCGCGGCCATCGCCTTCGGCAAGCGCGCAACGCCGGTCGACGGCAATATCGAGCGGGTGGTGGCCCGGCTTTTCGCCGTGACCACGCCATTGCCCGCAGCCAAGACTGACATCAGGGCGTTCGCCGAGACACTGACCCCTGACGACCGGCCCGGCGACTTCGCCCAGGCGATGATGGACTTGGGTGCCACGATCTGCACTCCGCGCCGGCCGGCCTGCGGCGTCTGCCCGGTGCGGCCCGACTGCCGGGGTTTTGCCGAGGGTTGCGCCGAGGCGCTACCTTATCGCGCGGCGAAGGGCGAGCGGCCGGTCAGGCGCGGCGCAACCTTCGTTGCCGTTCGCGCCGATGGCGCCGTGCTGCTCCGCGAGCGGCCGTTGCATGGCCTTTTGGGCGGGATGCTGGAGACGCCGTCATCGCCGTGGGAGGAGGCCGAACCCGGCGGAGACTCCGCACGACGATACGCGCCGGTCGCGGCCGACTGGCGCAAGCTGCCCGGCCTGGTCGAGCACACTTTCACGCATTTTCATCTCGAGCTTTCCGTCTATCGCGCGGAGGTCGGACAGGATGCGCAGCCAAAGCGCGCGGCGGAGCCCGAGCGCTGCCTTTGGCTCAAACCTCGCGCACTCGCGGGCGCCGCGCTGCCGTCGGTCATGCGGAAGGTGTTGCTGCACGCCCTCGAAGAAGATCGTGTCGTCAGCCCTGCGGCTCGAGCTTCGCCCGCGCTGCGTCGCGCAAGGCGTCGATCGGCGTGAGGCGGCCTTCGGCCTCATAATGCCAGAAGGTCCAGCCGTTGCAGGCCAGCGCGCCTTGCACGTGCGCGCCTATCTTATGGATCGAGCCTTGCGCGCCGGCGCAGGCGATCGAGCCGTCGGCACGGACTTTCGCCTCGTGCCGCGCGCCGGAATCGTAAAGCACCGTGCCGGGCGAGATCAGCCCGAGTTCGACCAGAGCGCCGAACGGGATGCGCGGCTCGGCGCGTTTCCCCTTGGCGACTTGCAGCGAATCTTGTTGGAGCGGCGAGAGGGCCGCGAGCCGCGCCTTGGCCGCCTCGGCATAGCTCGCCTCCCGCTCGATGCCGACAAACGCCCGCCCGAGCCGCTTGGCGGCGACCGCGGTCGTGCCCGAGCCAAGAAACGGATCAAGCACGACATCGCCGGGACTGCTCGCCGCCAGCAGGATGCGATGCAGCAGCGCCTCGGGCTTCTGCGTCGGATGGGTTTTGCGCCCGCAATCTTCCCGCAGGCGCTCGGCGCCGGAGCAGATCGGGAACAGCCAGTCCGAGCGCATCTGCAAATCTTCGTTGAGCGCCTTCATCGCCTCGTAATTGAAGGTATAGCGCGCCTTGGGTCCCATCGACGCCCAGATCAAGGTTTCATGCGCGTTGGTGAAGCGCCGCCCGCGAAAGTTCGGCATCGGGTTCGATTTCCGCCACACCACATCGTTCAGCACCCAGAAGCCGAGATCCTGGAGGATGGCGCCGACGCGGAAGATGTTGTGATAGCTGCCGATCACCCAAAGCGCGCCCGACGGCTTCAGCACGCGGCGGCAGGCCGAGAGCCAGTCGCGGGTGAAGATGTCATAGGCGGCGAAGCTGCCGAACTTGTCCCAGTCGTCGTCGACGGCATCGACGCGGCTGTTGTCGGGCCGAAAGAGCTCGTTGTTGAGCTGGAGATTATAGGGCGGGTCGGCGAAGACGAGATCGATCGAGGCTTCGGGGAGAAGCTTGAGCTCCTCGATGCAGTCGCCGACGATGATCCTGTCGAGCGGGAGCTTGGCTCCCCTCTTGTCCCCCACGCCCATGTCACCACTCGGGTTACGCGGTACTGCACGCGCTCGCTCTCGCGCGAGACCGGCCCATGCTGGCTGACGAGGGTAAAGGCGGACTTAATCGCCGGGAGTTGGCTTAGAGCAGACACCGTGCCACAACCGGCCCGGACGCCGCGTTGCGGGGGGATCGAGCGTTGCCGCCGGGCTTGCATCGTCGGGACATGCTGCGTGCGGCGCTCGGCCTTGCGGCGCTGAAGCTGACCGGCAGCCACGCCTATGCGGCCGAAGATAGGGAAGGGGGCAACACCATGGCCAGGGACATCGTCATGATCCACGGCGCCAACGAGGGCGGCTGGTGCTTCGACAAATTTGGCGGTGTGTTCCAGAGCCTCGGTTGGACCTGCCACGCGCCCGACCTGATCGGCCACGGGACGAAAGCCGCGGATGCCGCCAAGACCTTGATTGGCGTGGGCATGGCCGACTATCGCGCGGAGCTCGAGGCTTTTCTTAGGACGTTGCCCCCGAAGCCGGTGATTCTCGGCCATTCGATGGGCGGCGTGCTTGCCCAGCAGCTCGCGGCGCAGGGCCTCGCCCGTGCGCTGATTCTGGCGGCGCCCGCGCCGCGCTCCGGCATTTTGCCGCCGACCGGCGCGGAGAAGCAACTCGACCAGGATCTGATGGGGCTAGGCGCTTTCTGGAAGACGGTGATCAATCCCGATTTCGCACTAGCCCGCATCTACACGTTGAACCGCGTGCCGGAAGCCGAGCAGCGCGCCGTATTCGACAGGTTCGGGCCCGAATCGGGCCGTGCCTTCTTCGAGCTGTTCTTTTGGATGTTCGATCGGAGCGGAGTAACGGTGGTCGACACTGCGGCCGTCAAATGCCCGGTGCTGTGCATGGTCGGAGCGGACGATAAGATCGTCTCGCCGCAGACCGCTCGCGAAACCGCGGCCGGCTATCCCGGCGCAACCTTTTGGGAGCTTGCGGGTCACGGGCACATGCTCGTGCTCGAACCCGGCGCCGAGGACATCGCTCGCCGCGTCGCCGCGTGGATCCCGGGCTAGGCGTCTTCGACGATCTCGTCAGGAAGAGGCAGCACGGCGCCGGTCTCGATCAGCCTCAGCGCGCGTTCGATCGGGCTGAAGGAGCGGCGGTGATGCGTGCAAACGCCATGCTTCTTGATGGCCGCCGCATGCTCCGGCGTGCCGTAGCCCTTGTTGCTTTCCCAGGCATAACGCCGATAGCGGCGCGACAGCTTCACCATCATGCGGTCGCGCGTCACCTTGGCGACGATCGACGCCGCCGCCACTGAGAGCGACAGCCCGTCGCCGCCGACGACCGCCCGCGCCTTGCAGGGAAAACGCTTCGGCACGATGTTGCCGTCGATCAGAGCAGAGCCGGCCGGCACGCGCAGTCGGCGATAGGCGGCGCGCATGCCCCACAGGCTCGCCTGCAAAATATTGTCACGGTCGATGCGTTTCACCGGGCCGATCACCACCGAGACGATCGAAGTGGCAATGATCGCGTGATAGCGATCCTCACGCGCCTCTGGCGTCATCAGTTTCGAATCGTTGAGTCCTTCGGGGATGCGGTCGGGATCGAGAATGACCGCCGCGACCACCACCGGTCCCGCCCAAGGGCCACGTCCCGCCTCGTCGATCCCGGCGACGGGCCCGCGCAACTGATCCATCATCGCCGCTTCGAGGTCGAAGCTCGGCTTGGGGAGCGGCAGCTTTTCGGCGGGAAGTCCCATGGCAGGGACTTTCGCGCAAAGCCCGCGCGTTTGGCAACGTGTTCGGCAGGGCTGCGCCGGCCGCCTGTGGAAAAACCGCTAGAACAGCCGGAGTTGCTGGCCGGGAAGGGATGGCGGGGTGAACCGGTCGGTGCGCAACTCGACCGAGCTTTTGTTGAGCCCGAGCCGTTCGGCGGCGAGTTCGAATCGCCGACCGATCATCCAGGCATAAGGCCCGTCGCCCGTCATGCGCTCTCCCCATTTCGCATCATAGAGCTTGCCGCCCCGGGTCGAGCGCATCAGCGACAGAACGCGCTTGGCCCGATCCGGGCAATTCGCCTGCAGCCATTCGCTGAAGAGATCGCCGATCTCGAGCGGCAATCTGAGCAGCACATAGCCCGCGTTCTTTACGCCGGCAGCAGCCGCGCGCTCCAGGATGCGCTCCATCTCCATGTCGGTAAGGCCGGGAATGATCGGCGCCACCATCACCGACGCCGGTACGCCGGCATCGACCAGCCGTTGAACGGTTTCGAGCCGTTTGTCGGGCGTGCTCGCGCGCGGCTCCATGGCGCGGGCGAGTTTTCGGTCGAGCGTCGTGACCGATAGCGCCACCTTGACCAGCCCGCGCTCGGCCATCGACTTGAGAATGTCGAGATCGCGCAACACGAGGGCCGATTTGGTGACGATACCGACCGGATGGTTGGCGGCGCTCAAGACTTCCAGGATGCGGCGCATGATCCGGTAGCGTCGCTCGATCGGCTGATACGGATCGGTATTGGTGCCGATGGCGATAGGCCGCACTTGATAGCCCGGCTCGGCAAGCTCCCGCTCCAGCGCCTGCGCGGCATTGGTCTTGGCGAACAGCTTCGTCTCGAAATCGAGTCCCGGCGACAGCCCGAGAAAGGCATGCGTCGGCCGCGCGAAGCAGTAGATGCAGCCATGCTCGCAGCCCCGATAGGGATTGATCGAGCGGTCGAAGCCGATATCGGGCGACTCGTTGCGGGTGATGATGCGCCGCGCCGGCACTTCCTGTACGTCGGTGGACAGCGCTTCAAGCTCGCCGAGCGATTCCCAACCGTCGTCGACGGGCTCATAGGCGATCGGCTCGAAGCGGCCGCCCCGGTTGGTCTGGGCCCCCCGGCCATGGCGGCGCCCCGCGGCAACCCCTCCCGCCTCATGCGGAAAGCTCTCGGAATCGGCAGGTTTTCGCAACGCGACGGACATGTTCGCCATATAGGGCTGCAGGAGGAACAAATCAAGAACCAAAATTTGCATCAGAGCGGACGATTGCCGACCCACGGTCTCGCGCCTATAGGTTCCGCGCCATGATTTCGGTGATCATTCCCACGTTGAACGCGCAGCGCACGCTGGCGCATGCGCTCGCGGCTCTGGTCCCGGCCGTGGTCCAGGGCATCGTGCAGGAAGCAATCCTGGTCGACGGCGGCTCGAACGACGAGACCTGCGCCATCGCCGAAGCCGCCGGCACGCATCTGATCGAGGCGCCGCGTGGGCGTGGCTCTCAGCTTGAGGCCGGCGCCCACCACGCCAAAGGCGATTGGCTGCTCTTTCTGCATGCCGACACGGTGCTCGAGCCGGGGTGGGCTGAGGAAGCGCAAAGCTTCATCGAGCGGGTCGAGAGCGGCAGACGTCCCCAGGCTGCGGCGTCGTTCAGCTTCGCGCTCGACGATGACGGCTTTCTACCGCGCTTCGTCGAAGGCCTGGTCGGTTTGCGTTGTAGCGTGCTCGCTCTGCCCTACGGCGATCAGGGCCTGCTCATCCCGCGCAATCTCTATAATCGTCTCGGCGGCTTCCGTCCGCTGCCTCTGATGGAGGACGTCGATCTGGTGCGTCGGCTCAAGCGGCGCGAGCTGGTGATGCTGAAATCGCGCGCGGTGACGAGCGGCGAACGCTACCGGCGCGAGGGCTATCTCGCGCGGAGCTTGCGCAATCTCGGCTGCATCTTGCTCTATTACCTTCGCGTGCCGCCGCGGGTGCTCGCGCGTCTTTATGGCTAGAGACGGCGCGGTCCGCCCGCGCTACGCCAAACATCTCGTCATCATGACCAAGAGCCCGGTCGCGGGCCGCGTCAAGCGGCGGCTCGGCCGCGAGATCGGCGATGTCGCGGCGATCCGTTTCTATCGCACCTGTCTGTCGCACACGGCGCTGCGGCTCGCGCAAGACAGGCGCTGGCGCACGCTGCTTGCCATCGATCCCGACCGCGATGTCGCCGCACCCTTCGCGCCTTCGCCCAAGATCCTCGCACGCGTGAGGCAAGGCGACGGCGATCTAGGACGGCGCATGCTGCGGCTGTTTTCGCGTCTGCCGCCCGGTCCCGTGATCATCGTCGGCAGCGACACTCCCGCGATCGGAGCCGAACATATCGCGCAAGCCTTCAGACTGCTCGGGCGAAACGACGCCGTGCTCGGTCCCGCCGCCGACGGTGGTTATTGGCTCATCGGCCTGAAGCGCGTGCCGAAGCTGCTCTCGCCGTTTGCCGGGTTGCGTTGGTCGAGCCGGCATGCTCTCGCCGACACGCTCGCCAATCTCAAAGGCAAGCGCATCGCCTTCGCCGCGACCCTCCGCGATGTCGATACCAAGAATGACTATGGGGATTTGCGCTTCTACGCCGAGCGTCTCATTTCCGTGCAGTCCCAACTCGACTTTAAGGCCCATCTTGTAGTGGCTTGAAATAACGGGACAAGGGCTCAATTCGCATGCACATCGCTTTGGTCGATCCCAGTCGCACGACTCGACTGATCGTCGCTCGCATGCTTTCGGCGCGTGGCCACCAGGTCCTTCCCTTTGCCGATGAGCGCGATGCGCTCGTCAGATCAAAGCCGATCCATGCATCGATGCGCTAATCACCAGCGCCGAGCTCAAACATATCTCCGGTGTCGAGCTTTGCTGGGAGATGCGGCTGATATCGACCTGCCGCCGGCCGATCTATGTCCTTATGATGTCGAGCCAATACGATCAACGCAGTCTGATCGAGGCGCTCGACTCAGGCGCCGACGATTTCATCGGCAAGCCGCCTTTGGCCGAGGAGCTCTATGCGCGGTTCCGCGCCGCAGAGCGGATTCTCGCTATGCAGCGCGATTTGATCCGGCTCGCCACCATCGATCCCCTGACCGGTTTGAGCAACAGGCGCGGTTTCTTCGAGCGCGCTACGGAGGCCTGCGCGCGCGTGGCTCCCCCGATGGAAGCCTGTCGGCGATCATTCTCGATATCGACAATTTCAAACACATCAACGACTCCTACGGGCATGAAACCGGCGACGAGGCGATCTGCTGCTGTGCGCGAGCCGCGTTCTTGACCGAGGCCGTGGTCGGCCGGCTCGGCGGCGACGAGTTTGCGCTGCTCCTGGAGGATCGCACCTTGCCGCAGGCGATCGAGATTGCGGAGAATTTGCGCAGCCGGCTCGCGGCGCAGCCTTTCGACACCGGCAAGGATCGCATCACGCTCACCTGGAGCGTGGGCGTCAGCGAAGGGCGGCCGGGCGACAGCTTGGATCAGATTCTCGCCAGAGCGGATGCCGCGCTGTACGACGCCAAGCTCGGCGGGCGGAACCGCGTGGTCGGCGCGCTGACGCGTCCGGCAATCGCTACCAACGGCTTCGCCCGCGCTTCGTCGTTCTAGCCTAGACAGCGCCCTTCTTTGCGTTGGCCTTCTTCTTCTGCTCGTTCAGCCGAGGCATGATCTCGATGAACGAGCAGGGGCGGTGACGGTTGTCGAGCTGATGCTTGAGGATGCCGTTCCAGGCATCGGTGCAGGCGCCGGGCGAGCCCGGCACGCAGAAGACATAGGTGCCCTTGGCCAGGCCGCCGCAGGCGCGCGATTGCACCGTCGAGGTGCCGACGCTCTGGTAGCTCAGCATATGGAACAGGGCGGCGAAGCCGTCGATCTCCTTCTCGAACAGCGGCTTCACCGCTTCCGGCGTCACGTCGCGCCCGGTGAAGCCGGTGCCGCCTGTGGTGATGACGACGTCGACTTGCTTGTCCTTGATCCAGCGCTTGACCTGTTTGCGGATCGCCTTAGGGTTGTCCTCGACGATGGCGTGCTCGGCGAGCTCGTGGCCGGCCTCTTTGATGAGACTGACGAGAAGCGGTCCCGATTTGTCGGTTTTCGGCGTGCGCGTGTCCGACACGGTCAGCACGGCGATGCGCACCGGGATGAAGGGCCTGGTCTCGTCCATGCGGTTCATTTCGCTTCCAGCCTTTCCTTCATCGACAGCAGGTCGCGCCAGACGAGGCGTTTATGCTCCGGGTTACGCAACAGGAAGGCCGGATGCAGCGTCGCCAGCGTGGCGACGTCGCGGTCGCCGCTGCGATAATTGAGCCATTTGCCTCTCAGCCGCATGATCCCCTCGGCCATGCCGAGAATGGTCTTGGCCGCGGCGCCGCCGAGCAGGACGATGACCTGCGGCGAGAGCAGCTCGATCTGCCGCGCAAGGAATGGCGCGCAGGCCCCGACATCTTCGGGCGTCGGCGTGCGGTTGCCGGGTGGGCGCCAATAGACGGTGTTGGTGATGTAGACATGCTCCTCGGCAAGCCCAATCGCCTCCAGCATGCGGTCGAGCAATTGCCCAGCGCGTCCGACGAAGGGCTTGCCGCTGAGGTCTTCATCCCGGCCCGG
>Ga0157379_10006227_pt1 | contig 10273 bp, 10 predicted proteins | sample S25metaG_FD_121802 | JGI IMG/M metagenome (GOLD analysis project Ga0157379, IMG submission 121802) | Switchgrass rhizosphere microbial communities from Kellogg Biological Station, Michigan, USA - S2-5 metaG | ecosystem: Host-associated > Plants > Roots > Rhizosphere > Soil | place: USA... | reverse complement strand
TCTGGAAGATCTGCTTGGTGGCCACGCCGTTGGCGTTCCAGATGATCCAGGTCTCGACGGTCGTCGCCGCGCACTGGAGATCGCCGGACGCGATGGCGAGGTGACGGTCTTTTTGCGGCACCTTCTTCAATTCGACGTCGAGGCCGTTCTTCTTGAAGATGCCGGCGTCGCGGGCGAGCGTCAGCGGCGCGAAGCCGGTCCAGCCGGAATAGCCGATCGCGACCTTGGTCTGCGCGCCGGCCGCGACAGCGAGTGCGGCCGCGCAGGCGCCGAGGGTGAAAGCGAGTAGGTGACGCATCGTGTTCTCCGGAAGGAAGGCGAAAGACGCAATCTAGGGGGCGCATCCGTCACTGTCAACGGCGAGGCGCGATGCGTTTACAATCGGCCAAGCTGCGCGGTGCCGTCGCCGCCTGCGCCCGCCCCGCCATGCACCGCGTCCTCACCCCCGCCGACTATCGCGCCACCGCCTGGCGGAACGGCGGCGGCCGCACGACCGAGCTGGCCGTGCATCCCCAGGGCGCGAACTTCGCGCAGTTCGCCTGGCGCGTGAGCATCGCCGACGTCACGCAGGACGGTCCGTTCTCCACGTTTGCGGGCGTCGACCGCACGCTCGTGCTGTTGCGCGGCGCCGGCATGCGGCTCGAAGGCGCCGACGCGACGCTCGACGTCCGCGCGCCGTACGACCCCATCTCGTTCGCCGGGGACGTCGCTTTCGGCTGCATGCTGCACGACGGGCCGGTAAAGGACTTCAACCTGATGGTGCGACGATCGGCGGCGCGCGGCGACATCGACATCGTGCGCGGGGAGGCGGGCACCGCGCGGCCGGCGTGCTTCCGCGTTTGCTACGCAGCCGCGGGTCCCTGCGAATGCCTGCTCCCCGGGCAACCTCCGTTGCGCCTGAACGAGCACGACACGCTCGTCGTCGACGCGCAGGGCGTGCCGTCGCCGTCGCTGCATGTGAATCCGCTGTCGCCCGCCACCGTCGCGGTGGTGGTCGCGATCGACATGACGGGGCGCCCCACGTGACCACGCGCCGCCTCTTCGCGGCGCACGCGCTGCTGCCGCAGGGCTGGGCGCGCGACGTCACGTTCACGATCGGCGCCGACGGGCATTTCTCGGCCATCGCATCGGGATCGGAGCGCGACGACGCCGAAGCGGCGGCCGGTCCCGTGGTGCCGGCGATGGCCAACGTGCATTCGCACGCGTTCCAGCGCGCGCTTGCGGGCCGGACGGGCCGCGCAGCGCCCGGCCGCGACGACACGTTCTGGACGTGGCGCCAGGCGATGTACGCGTTCATCGATCGTGTCGACGCCGACGGGTTCGAGGCTATCGCGGCGCAGGCGTACGTGGAAATGGCGAAGGCCGGCTACGCGTCCGTCGCGGAGTTCCACTATGTTCACCACGATGCCGCCGGCAAGCCGTACGCCGATCCCGCGGAGCTCGCGTGGCGCATCGTGAGCGCCGCTCGCGGCGCCGGCCTCGCGCTGACCCTGTTGCCGGTGTTCTACGCTCACGGCGGCTTCGGCGGCACGCCGACCACGGCGAGCCAGCGCCGCTTCGTCCACTCGCCGCTGACGTTTTCACGCCTCGTCGAAGCACTGGCGGCGAACGCAGCGGCGGAGGACTATGTCGTCGGCGTGGCGCCGCACAGCCTGCGCGCGGTGACCGCCGAGGAGCTGGGGCAGGTCGTGCGGATGGCGCCTGCCGGTGCGCCGGTGCACATCCATGCCGCCGAGCAGGCGCGTGAAGTCGACGAGTGCTTCGCCTGGAGCCGGCTGCGCCCGATCGAGTGGCTGCTGACGCAGGCCAGCATCGACGCGCGCTGGTGCATCGTGCACGCAACGCACATGACGGAGCGCGAAGTGGCGGGCCTCGCTAAAAGCGGTGCGGTCGCCGGACTCGCGCCGACGACGGAGGCCGATCTCGGCGACGGCACGTTTCCGGCCGAGGCGTATGTCGCCGCCGGCGGGCGATTCGCCATCGGCAGCGATTCCAACACGGCCATCGATCCGTTCGCCGAGTTGCGCCAGCTCGAGTGGTCGCAGCGGATGCGCCTGCGCCGCCGCAACGTGCTCGTCTCGCAGGGCGATACGCCCGTCGGCGCGGGCCTGTGGACGCGTACGGCGCGCGACGGCGCGCATGCGCTCGGGCGAAAGTCCGGCCTGCTGGACACGGGCTTTCGCGCCGACCTCATCGTGCTCGACGCCTGCGACCCGGCGCTCGCCGAGCAACGGGCCGCGGACGTCCTCGACGCCGCGATTTTCGGCCCGGCGCGCCGTCCGGTGCGCGATGTCATGAGCGGCGGCGAGTGGATCGTCCGCGACGGCCGGCATCCGCGCGAGGAGGCCGTCTTCGCGCGCTATCGGGACGTCCTGCGCACGCTGGTGGACTGATCGTGCCGGTCACGACCTTCGATCTGCTGCTGACTGACGTTCACCTCGCCACGATGCGCGATGCGAACGGCTTCGGCGTGATCCGCGACGGGGCCGTCGGCATCTCCAACGGCGAGATCGCGTGGATCGGCCCGGCGCGTGACCTGCCGCGCGACATCCGGGCCGCCTGGCGCCGCACCTGCGGCGGCCGCTGGGCGACACCGGGCCTCGTCGACTGCCATACCCATCTCGTCTATGCCGGCAATCGTGCAGGCGAGTTCGAGCGGCGGCTCAACGGTGCCACTTATGCGGACATTGCGCAGGCCGGCGGTGGCATCAGCGCGACCGTCCGCGCGACGCGTGCCGCCAGCGAGGACGAGCTCGCGGCCGAGAGCCGCGGCCGGCTGGTGGCAATGGCGGAGCACGGCACCACCACGGTCGAGATCAAGTCGGGCTACGGTCAGGACGTCGCGCAGGAAGCGAAGCAGCTTGCGGTCGCGCGTCGGCTCGGCGGCGAGTGTGGCGTCGACGTCTGCACGACGCTCCTCGCCGCGCACGCGCTGCCAGCGGACTATGCCGGCCGCGCCGATGCGTATGTCGACTATGTCTGCGCGACGATGATTCCCGCGATCGCCAAGGCCGGGCTGGCCGACGCCGTCGACGCCTTCTGTGAGTCGATCGGCTTCTCGCCAGCGCAGACGCGGCGCGTATTCGCCGCGGCGCGCGCGCACGGGCTTCCGGTGAAGCTCCACGCCGACCAGTTGACGGACCAGGAGGGCGGGGCGCTCGCGGCCGAGTTCGGTGCGCTGTCCGCCGATCACCTCGAGCATACGAACGAAGCGGGCGTCGCCGCGATGGCGCGCGCCGGCACCGTCGCCGTGCTGCTGCCCGGCGCCTACTACGCGCTCTCCGATACGCATTCGCCCCCCGTCGATGCGCTGCGCCGCCATGGCGTCCCCATGGCCGTCGCGACCGACTGCAATCCGGGCACGTCGCCGGCGACGTCGCTGCCGTTGATGCTCAACATGGCGTGCGTGCTGTTCCGCCTGACGCCGGATGAGGCACTCGCCGGCGCAACGAAGCACGCGGCGCGTGCGCTCGGCCTCGCCGATCGTGGCATGCTCGCCGCCGGAATGCGCGCCGACATCGCGCTGTGGGATGTCGCCGAGCCTGCGGAGATCGCCTACTGGATCGGCGGGGTGCGGCCCGCCGGCGTCATCCGCCGCGGCGTTCCCGCCCGCTGGAGCGCGTGATGCGCCTGTGGGATCTCCAACGCGGCGACACGCCGCTCGTGATCGACGTCCCGCACGCCGGGACGCATCTGCCGGACGCGCTCGCACTGCGCATGACGGCCGCCGCGCGCGCCGTGCCCGACACGGACTGGCACGTCGACACGCTCTACGCGTTCGCGCGCGACGCCGGCGCGACGCTGCTGGCTGCGACGCACTCGCGCTATGTCGTCGACCTCAATCGCGATCCTTCCGGCGCGGTGCTCTATCCGGGCGCGGACAACACGGAGCTGTGCCCGACGCGCACGTTCGACAACGAAGCGATCTACGCGCACGGACAGGCGCCCGCGGCCGAGGAAATCGCGGCGCGGCGCGGCGCGTTTTTCGCGCCCTACCACGCCACGCTGGCCGGCGAGATCGCGCGCCTGCGCGCACTGCACGGCTATGCGATCCTCCTCGACGGCCACTCGATCCGCGCCAGCGTGCCGCGGTTCTTTGCGGGCCGGCTTCCCGATTTCAATCTCGGCACGGCCGACGGCGAAAGCTCTGCCGCCGGCGTCGCCGACCTGGCGGCACAGGTGCTCGCGGGGGCAGCGGGATTCACCCATGTCGTGAACGGGCGCTTCAAGGGCGGCTACGTCACGCGCCACTACGGGACGCCGGCGCAGGGCGTCCACGCGCTGCAGCTCGAGATGGCGCAGGCGGCGTACATGGACGAAGTGCCGCCTTATCGGTACGATGCGGCGCGCGCCGCCCCCCTCGCACGCGTGCTGGAGCGGCTGGTCGTGGCACTGGCCGAATGGCGTCCGGTGCGGAGCGACGCGTGATCCGTTTCTACATTGCGAAGTATCGCTACGATGCCTATCTCGTCGCCGACCGCCTCAACCAGGCGGGCATCCGCGCGCACGTCTTCAACGAGCACGCGTCGAGCATCGTTGGCGACGTCCCGCCCGATGTCGCGCAGCCGCAAGTGTGGCTCGCCCGCGAGCAGGATTGCGAGCGCGCGACGCGCGTGCTGGCGGCCATGGAAGCCGATGGCGCCCGCGGCGGCAGCACCCGCTGCGCGGCCTGCGGCGAGGAATCGCCGGCGAATTTCGAACTGTGCTGGAAGTGCGGCGCATCGCTTTGAGCGACGCGCCGCGTCAATCGCCCCATGCAACCTCACCGAACCGCGAGACCACGATGACCGCTTCGCCTTCCTCCCGCCTCGACGAACTGTCGCAGGGCTTCCGTGAACGCCTGCTGCCCTACGACGACCTCACGCGCCAGGTCAGGGGCTGGGCCGAGGCGTTTCCCGACCTCTGCCGCCTGACGTCGATCGGCCGCACGCCCGAAGGGCGCGACCTGTGGCTGCTGACGCTCGGCCCGGATCCGGACCACGCGCGTCCAAGCGCCTGGGTCGACGGCAACATGCACGCGAGCGAGCTTTGCGGCTCCAGCGTGGCACTCGCCATCGCCGAGGACGTCCTGCGGCTGCACCTGCAGGCCGGCGCCGGCGAGGCGGTCGCCGGACTCTCGGCCGTGGCGGCAGCGCGAGTGCGCGAGGTCCGCTTCTACGTGCTGCCGCGCATGTCCCCGGATGGCGCCGAGACCGTGCTGACGATGGGCCGCTACGTGCGTTCGATCCCGCGCGACGAGCGGCCGGCCAAGGCGCACGCGTACTGGCGCGGCGAGGACGTCGATGGCGACGGGCTCGCGCTCTCGATGCGCGTGCGCGACGAAGGCGGCGAGATGGTCGAATCGATCGAGATCCCCGGCTTCATGCTGCCGCGCACGATCGACGATCCGCCGCCGTACTACAAGCTCTATCCCGAAGGCGTGATCGAGAACTACGACGGCATGAACATTCCGTCGCCCTATTTCCTGTCGGACAACCAGACCGACCTCAACCGTAACTTTCCCTATGCGTGGGCGCCGGATTCGAAACAGGAGGGCGCAGGCGCGTTCCCGCTGTCGGAAATGGAATCGCGCGCGGTCGTCGACTTCGCCACTGCGCATCCCGAGATCTTCCTGTGGCTCAACCTGCATACGTTCGGCGGCGTCTTCATCCGGCCGCTCGGCGACAAGCCCGACACCAAGATGAACGGCGAGGACCTCGCCCTCTACCGCCAGCTCGGCGCGTGGGCCGAGGAGCTGACCGGCTATCCGATGGTCTCCGGCGCCGAGGAGTTCCTCTACGAGCCGGACACGCCGCTGCACGGCGACCTCACCGATTACGCGTACTACCAGCGCGGCGCGGTCGCGTACGTCGTCGAGCTGTGGGACCTGTTCGCGCAGGCGGGGCTGGAGCGCAAGAAGCGGTTCGTCGACAACTACACGCATCTCACGCGCGACGACATGACGAAGATCGCCGCCTGGGATCGCGACAAGAACGAGGGCCGCTCCGTGCGCCCGTGGCGCAAGGCGAAGCACCCGCAGCTGGGCGACGTCGAGGTGGGCGGCATCGACCCGCGCGTCGGGTTGTGGAATCCGCCGCCGACGGAAATGCCGAAGGTGTGCAGCACCCAGTCGGCGCACTACCTGCGCGTCGCGTCGCTGGCGCCGCGGATCGCGATGGAGATCGCCGCGACACCGCTGGGCACCGGTCTCACGCGCATCACCGCGACGGTGGAGAATCGCGGCTACCTGCCGACGCAGGTCCTCGCGTCGGCGAAGGATCTGACGCACAACGAGCCGCTGTGGGCGGATGCCGCGTGCGATGGCTGCGAGCTTGCCGATCCGGCGCATGCGCACATCGCGCTCGGCCATCTCGACGGCTGGGGGCGTGGCCTCTTCAGTGGTGCGGGTGCGATCTACTACTCGCACAGCCGCGGCACGACCGGGGCGAAAGTGGTCAGCTGGGTCGTGCGCGGCCAAGGGACGGTAGAGCTACGCGTCGGCTCGTGCCGGGTCGGCTGGATCACCCAGCGCGTGACGGTCTGAGGTAGCGCCCTGACGACGGATCGCTGAGGGCGGTACCCGCGCGCGGGCTTCAGTGTTCAGGCGCCCGCGCGCGGGTCCCGCCCCCAACGATCCTGCTGCGAGACTGTTCCGGCCTCATCCCCACCAGTACCGCGTCAGGTGGAAGAACACCGGCGCCGCGAACACGACGGAGTCGAGGCGGTCCAGCATCCCGCCGTGGCCCTCGATCAGATCGCCCCAGTCCTTGACGCCGCGGTCGCGCTTGATCGCCGACATCACGAGTCCGCCGAAGAAGCCCATCACGTTGATCGCGAGGGCCATCAACGCGGCCTGCCACACGTTGAACGGCGTGATCCACCACAGGACTGCGCCCAGGATCGTCGCCGAGAGCACGCCGCCCGCAAGCCCTTCGACGGTCTTCGACGGCGAAATCGCCGGCGCGATATGGTGGCGGCCGAACAGCTTGCCCCAGATGTACTGGAAGACGTCGCTCGACTGCACGACGAGCACGAGGAACACGATCAGCAGCACGTTGCGCCCCTCGTAGCCGGGGATCCGGAGGTTGAGCAGCGCGGGCACGTGCGACAGGCAGTAGACGCAGATCATCAGCCCCCACTGCACTTTCGCCGTCCGCTCGAGGAAGCGCGTGGTGTCGCCGGCCAGCACGCCGGCGATCGGCAGCAGCAGGAACGCGTACACGGGAATGAAGATCGAGTAGAGCCCGTACCAGTCGATCCAGACCAGCACGTACTGCAGCGGCAGGATCAGGTAGAAGCTGGTGGCGAGCGCGTCGTGATCGGCGCGGCGCGTGTACGTCAGCGTGATGAATTCGCGCAGCGCGGCGAACGACGCGAAGAAGAACAGCAGCATCACGCCCGCGCGCCCGAACAGGAACGCAAGCCCGATGACCGCGACCATCACCCACCACGCCTTGATGCGCGCGTTCAGGTTGTCGATCACGCCGTGCGGCTGGCCGTGCGCCACGTAGCGCTTGAGCAGCGCGCCGGCAATCGTCGCCACGACCAGCACGAGACCGATGGCGATGAAGAGGTCGAGCGTCTGTTGCTGCGCGGACGGCGACATCACATTTCCTGGGGCGACAGTGCCAGCAGCGCGTCGCGCATGCGCGCGATGAACGCATCCTTGTCCTCGCCGGGATGGAGCTTCTGCGGCGTCCCGAACGTGAGCGTGCACAGCAACGGCACCGGTACGAAGCGCCCCTTGGGCATCACGCGCGCCAGGTTCTCGATCCAGACCGGAACGAACTCGACGTCGGGGCACGCGGCGGCGAGCCAGTAGATGCCGGTCTTGAACGGCTGCAACCGCGCGTCGGTCACGTTGCGGGTGCCCTCCGGGAACACGATCAGCGCATCGCCGCCGTCGAGCGCCGCGGCCATCTGCTGGATGGGGTCGTCCTTGCGGCCTTCGCGGTTGCGATCGATCAGCACCGCGCGAAAGAGCCGGTGCGCGACGTAACGCCGCAGCGGATCCTTGTCCCAGTAGTCGAGCCCTGCGACGGGCCGCGTCCGCCCGCGCAGGTCCGGCGGCAGGCACGCCCACACGAGCGCGAAGTCGCCGTGGCTCGAATGGTTGGCGTAGTAGACGCGCGGCCCCGCCGTGGGCGGGCCGCCAAGCCACAACGCGCGCGCGCCGGTGAGGATGCGCGCGAACCGGCAGATGGCCGTTGCGCCGAAGCGGTCCAGTGCCGGCGTCATCGCAGTCAGCCGCCGGCCAGGCGCGCGCCGGCGAGCACGAGAACGACCGCCTGCATCACGACGATCAGCGCGAGCGCGCGCAGCAGCGTGAGCGCGCCGCGACAGCGCGCCGCGACGTCGCGGCCTGCCTTGTCCGCCCGCAGCAGGCCGAGCCGGCCCATCGCATCGTCGAACGGAACGAGGTCGAGCGGCACGCGCTGCGCCTCGTCCGCGAGGCGCGCGAACAGTGCCGCATCGAAGCGCACGCGAAAGCCCGCCCAATGTGCGAGGACGCCGAGCGCGAGCGTCGCCGCCCAGAAGGCGACGGCCGTCATTCCCGCAATGGCGCCGGCGAGGGCCACGCCGGCGGCCGCGACGACGGAAAGCCCGGTGGACAGCGCAAGCAGTGGCCGCGCCGCACCGAGCGCATCGCTGCAGATGCGAAGCTGCCGGGCGACGTCGGCGACGACGACGCCGCTCATCGCGCGCCCGCGCGCGCAGCGAGCGCCTGCGCATGCCGCGCGTCGAGCACGACATGCGACCGCGCACTGCGCACCCGTGCCAGCGCGGCCTCGACGGTTGCGTCACGGCGGGTCGCCAGCAGCCACGCGGCAACGGCGACGGCGCTGCGCGAATAGCCGAGTGCACAGCACACGAGCACCGGGCCGTCGGCACGGCAGCGCTCGATGGCCGCGGCCGCATCGTCCAGCACCGACGCCGGCGGGAGTGTGAGGTCGAGCACCGGGAGCGACGCATACGCCCGCTGCTGCGGCGCGAGCGGGAGCTCCGCCGACAGGTCGACGATCGACCGGAACGGCGCATGCGCCAGCTCGCGCGCGGAAGGCGAACGCCCGATCCAGACGCCGTCGGCGACATGCGAGGGTGCCGGATGTGCGTGCGTCCACAGGCGCGAATTGACCCAGGCACCGGCGAGATAGGGCGCCAGCAGCCAGCGCGCGGCGAGGCTCAGGCGGCCGTCGCCGGCCTTCTGGAATCCCCGTGCCCCCATGCGGGCGTAGAACAACGCGACGAACGCCAACGACAGCGCGGGCCACAGCAGCCACAGCGCCGCGCCCCGCCAGGCGAATGCCGCGAAGCTGCAGGCGAGCGCACCGGCGGCGTAGCTGCCAGCGAGGCACCAGCGTCGCGGTGCCGGCGCGCACGGCGCCCGTCGCCACGGCTGCAGCGCCGCGTCGTCCGGCCACAGCCACAGGCAAAGCCAGCCGAGTGCCAAGCCCGCAGGAATGTCGATGAAGTGATGCTGGTACGTCGTCAGCACCGACGCACCGATCATCACGAAGACAACATCGACGGCGATGCGCGCCGCGCCGCGCACCTTGCGCGCGTAGAGCGCCCAGAGAATGACGGCGAGCGCGACATGCAGCGAGGGGAGCTGGTTGAACGGCCGGTCGAAGCCCAGCAGCAGGTCGAACAGCGTGCCGAACATGCCGTCCGCGGGCGGATGCGTGAACGTGAAGCGCAGCGGGAACGCGACGAAGCACGCCACGGCCACGATTTGCGCGCTGAGGAGGCGCAGCGCGTGCGTGTCGAGCTCCCGCCGGGAGGCGCACAGGAACAGCGACACGCCGTAGAGCGCGTCGATGATCCAGTACGGAACAATGGTCCACGGCCAGAACGGGATCCCGCGCTCCCAGCCGAACACGACCGACGGCACGTCCGTTCGCAGCGACGCCAGCCAGTTGGCCAGCGCGTACGTGGCGAAGAAGAAGGGACCGAGAAACGCGAGCCACGCGGCCGCGCGGGCCCACGGCCGCGGCGCCGCCGCCGCGTTCACATCGCCCTGCGCGCGAGCGAGACCGTGAAGATGCCCCATTGGTCGATCCGCTGGTCGATCTTGCGGAAGCCCGCATGCGCGACGAGCTGGTCGAGTTCGGCCTGCGTGCGCCGGCGCATCACCCACGCCTGCCCGCCACGATGGCTCGTGAGCGCGCGCGCGATGAGCTCGAGCTGCGGATGCCACGGCTGGCCGGTGTAAAGAAGGAGGCCGCCGGCAGGAATCGCGTCGGCGAGCCCGGCGAGCGAGCGGCCGACCTGCGCGTTGTCCGCGAACAGCTCG